>Ga0335081_10011402_pt1 | contig 14374 bp, 16 predicted proteins | sample Lox_Sample_35_FD_206713 | JGI IMG/M metagenome (GOLD analysis project Ga0335081, IMG submission 206713) | Soil microbial communities from Loxahatchee National Wildlife Refuge, Florida, United States - Lox_Sample_3.5 | ecosystem: Environmental > Terrestrial > Soil > Wetlands | place: USA... | reverse complement strand
CTTGTGGACAAGGAGAAAGCGGCGCTCATGGGCATCTCGACGGAACAGGTCGTACAGACCCTACGGCTTTCCGTGGCGGGCATGGCGATCTCGACCCTGCACAGGCCTGAGGCGAAAACGCCCGTAGCGATCATGCTGCGCCTGCCCAAAGGCGACCGCAGCGGCCTGTCGGACATGGACAAGGTATACCTGACCAGCCCGCAGGGCAGCCAGGTGCCGCTCTCATCGCTGGTAAAAATCGTTCCCTCGGAGATGGACAAGCCAATCTACCATAAGGATCTGCAGCAGGTGACCTACGTCTACGGCGAGATGGGCAGCCGGAGCCAGGTCTATGCGGTCATAGACATGATGCGTTATCTCTGGGAACATCCTCTGCCCGAGGGGTATAATGTCAAATGGGACGGCGAGATGAAGCTTACACTTGATGTTTTCCGCGACCTCGGCGCGGCTATGGGTGTGGCCCTCATCGCGATCTACCTCCTGCTGGTGGGCAGATTCCGGTCCTTCACTATCCCGGCGATCATTATGGCTTCGATCCCGCTTTCGATGATCGGCATCATGCCGGGCTTTGCCATGACCGGCGTGTACTTCAGCGCCACCTCGATGATTGGCGTGATCGCGCTCGCGGGCATCGTGGTAAGAAACTCTATCGTGCTGCTTGAATTCATCCTGGACAAAAAGCAGGAAGGCATGCCGATCGAACAGGCGCTGATCGAGGCAGGCGCCATCCGGACCCGTCCCATAGTGCTCACGGCCGCAGCCGCCATCCTGGGCTCCGCCGTGATCGTGACCGACCCGGTCTGGTCCGGCCTGGCCCTGGCGCTTATCTTCGGGATGCTTGCGTCCACAGTGCTCACGCTGATTGTCATACCATTGTTCTATTATATGGTCGAAAAGAAGAACTGGGAAACGGCTTGAAACAATGTTGAATGGGTGAATCAATGGCGCTGAAAGTGTATTTTGCAGCTTCACCACTTTTCGGGGGTCTCTATGTCAAACGCATGCATAACCGTTGACTGCAAGGATTGGATCAGCACGGTGACAATTGATAATCCTCCAGCCAACTATCTGGACAGGGATGTGCTGGCGCACTTAAACAAGACCGTCGTTGATATGCTCACGTCCAAGGCGGATCTTCGCGTCGTCCTGCTGAAGGCAAGGGGAGGGAATTTTTCGGCGGGAATCGATTACCCCGGATTCGTGAGAATGACGAAGGACGAAGCTGGTCATTTCGCCGACGTGGGATACCATCTTCTGAGAAATATGGAGAGTCTCCCGGTCCCGGTGATCGCTGCGGTAAAGGGAGAGACCATCGGCGCTGGGCTCGGACTGGCGCTGGCCGCGGACATCAGGATCGCGGCAACGGATGCGGTCTTTTCCTTTCCCGAAGCTCAGTTCGGCGTGCCGCCGATATTCGGATCGTCGCAGCGGTTGTATAAAACCATCGGTATGGGAAGGGCCAAGGAGCTGCTCTTCACCGGCCGGACCGTGGATGCCGCGGAAGCGCTCAGGATCGGCCTGATCAACGCTATTGTACCGGTAGATCTGCTTGACGAGGAAGCGGACCGTCTTGCCCTCAAGATTGGGGGCAATAGTCTTAGTTCGCTTCGTTCGATCAAGATGCTTATGAACTTCGGCTTGAACGAAGGATATGAAGTGGGTTTAAAGGAAGAAGTCACCGCCTTCAGCGAGGCATTCAATCCCGATACGAAGCAGTGGGAAAGGCTGTAAACGGTTGGAACCTTTAGACCTCTTAAACGGTTTAAACGGTTCAGTTGGATTTTAAGCGGTAACCAAAAGGAGGAAACTCAAATGTCAATCTGTGCATGGCATATTATGAAGGAGAAAATCCTTGTCGAACCGGATACGACGGCGCTTGAAGTCAGCAACAAAATTACCTCATCCGGGCTTCCTGGTCTGCCTGTGGTGAGTGAAACACAGGAACTCCTGGGGATGGTAAACGAGCTGCATATCCTGGAGGCGATTCAGCAAGGCACCGACCTGGAGACGATCACCGCTTCGCAACTCATGGTAAAGCCGCCGCTTGTCGCCGATGCGCACACAACGCCTGAGGAATTGATCTCGATGCAGCTTGCCAACAGGTGCTGCGCCGTCGTCCCGATCATCAACAACGGGAAATACGTGGGGCTGGTCAGTAGACACATGCTCATGGATGTTTTTACTTCGCCCCACTACGCACGGTTCGCGCAAAAAGACCGCAAAGCGCCGTTCGCCTGCCTGTAGTGAAAAGAATGGGATTTGGGCATGGGTCAGGGGTTATGAAAAACAGTCGCGCTAAAAAAGCGCACTTGATTGTGACTCTCGCCCCATACCTCATGACAAAGGGCCCTTGGCCTATAATGTCAAGGACCTACATAATGCAGGATACAAAAAATATCGACACACTCTGTTGTTACAAGGTATCACGATGGAAATACTGAACCAATGGTCGACGGCTTTTCGATTTTAATGTTTATTATCGAGTAAATAGGCGTCCTCTGAGTTGCAGAATTCTCTAGGTGATTGCATCGGGTTATTTATGCATGCCTTTCCTTGTATTCTTGTATGGCATATTTTGCCATGTGAGCGCGGCATCACATGGGCAGCTTCTAATCGCGAAATAAAACAATATTATATTTTCGGCGTTTAATTAAATAAAAGTGAAAGGCTTCTGGATGTCGCTTGACATTATCGCCAGCGCCTGTTATCTTTGTGAGCATATGCACAAAATAAGAAGAGGCAAACATGTCGCCGAGGTGTAAAAAACCGCGAAACTGCAGATGCAAGTTTAAAGGCGAAGCCTTCAAACCCACAGGCGTTCCGATGTCCGAGATCGAACAAATCCCCCTCTTGCGGGAAGAGCTTGAGGCTTTAAAGCTCTGCGATCTTGATGACCTTACACAAGCGGAGGCCGGCGCCCGGATGGGTGTATCGCGAGGAACCATTCAAAGAATACTTGCTGTTGCGAGAAAAAAGGTCGCGAAAGCCCTGAGCAAAGGCCAGGCTATCGTATTTCAATAATCGTTGTATATATATAACATAGGAGGAACATCACATGAAGATCTGTTTTCCAGTTCAGAATGATAATGGGATCGAGAGCACCGTGTACAACCACTTTGGCTCAGCGCCGGCATTTGTAGTTTTCGATACGGACACAAGCAGCGTTGCGTCAATCAACAATCGGGACCAGCACCACTCGCATGGCGCGTGCAACCCGATGAAGGCGCTTGATAATCAAAAAGTTGATGCGATTGTTGTCGGCGGCATCGGAGCGGGCGCGCTCACGAGGCTGAACCAGATGGGAATCACGGTGCATCGCTCACAGGGGGCGACCATACGAGAAAATCTTTCAATGTTTCAGGCGAAAAGCCTTCCCGTGTTGACGGTCCAGGGGTGCTGCGGTGGCCACAGCGATGACGGGGGCTGTGCCCACTAATATGATTTACCTGTGAGCGAGGAGGAACAGTTCATGGAAATCTCAAATCAGGCGCGGGGTTATTCATACATGCTAGGCGTCCTCAAAAACCGTGAAGCGGATCCTTTTTGCAATTCCTGCAATTCTTTTCTTACTACGCTCACCGCAGTTAATGAAAATCTCGAAAAATTCGAACGTGAACACGGTGCCGAAATAGGAAGTCTTCCCACTGAAATATCTCTCTTTTATTCAGTCGCAAAGAGCGGAATAAGGGCTATGAAACAGCCGGCCAATCCTGCTGGACAGAAGAAACTGGGCAACTGTACGCTTCCTGAAGGTGTCTGTTTATTAAAATCGACATTGTCGATTTTACAAAAAATTTAATAGGCTCGAGATCATGTGTTTAGAGCGACTTGTATGAAGATCGCAACATTTCACGTCAATAAAGCACTGTGCGGTGATTGTTCCCTTGCAATCAAAAGGTTCATCGAAGGGATTGATGGCGTTGATGCCGTTAATCTGGGAAACTTGGCCATTACAATACGGTTTGATGAATTGGCAATAGATGAAGGCATAATTCGGTCGATTGCCAAGGACAATATAGAACGGCTCGGTTACCGCATCGAAGAATGACAGTCATGAGATGCATCATATGCCACAGTACAACTACTGCTGAAGTATTGCACGGACCTTAAAACATCAATAGAAAACAGGAAAATATATGTTAGCGATGTTGATAGAATCATCTTGATCAAATTATAGGATGTTTCTCCTATCAAATAGGTGATAAATGGCTTTTATTCACATCGCATTTCGTTATAGCCGGCTGACGTCTTGTCTAAACAACAGAACGGAGGCCTTGCTTGAGTCATGGAGAGTCTTCGACCATTGTTTTTGAAAGCTACACGGGGTAATGGTATAAAAACTGAAATAATGGATTTCCAGGCACAAGTCTGCAAGACCTTTTCAAATGCTAAACGTCTCGAGTTCCTTAATCTCTTGAAGGCAGGGGAAATGACCGTTAGCGATATTACGAATGCTTTGGGAACTACGAAGTCCAACACCTCTCAGCATCTCATGGTGATGCGTATGAGGGGCATTCTTAAAACGAGAAGAGACGGTACGAACGTCTATTATCGGATCGCGAACGAGAAGCTTATTAGCGCCTGCAGTCTAATGCAGGAGGCTCTTGCTCAGGTCATGGACGGCCAGCCGCAGGGTTAATAGCTGAGGAAAGGCTGTTCATGTAGTTGTTTCAGTCATTCAATCCTACCGCCATGGATTAGGCCATCGGCCTGCAGCGTCTGTAGATACGGACGGTGATTACCATTGAGAGGTTGATGGTGTCGATTATTCTGACGCTTTTATATGTGCCGCTCTTTTAAACTCTTTTTGAGGATATAGTTGCCTCGCTGGTGCGGATAAAGTCGAAAATCGGAATACGCCGGAAGTGACCGGAAGTCGGAGGAGATTGGTTATGAACGTTAAGAATATCTTTTTTGGGTTGTTCATAGTTGTTATGGCTGCGACGTCTGCACAGGCAGTCCCCACGAAGATCACCGTGCACGTGAAAGCCAAGGATGGCAAGTTTGTGGGGACCAGCATGGGAGGCGTCTTGATCACGGTGAGGGACGTTCTGACCGGCGAACTCCTGTCCAAGGGCTATACCGCCGGCGGCACAGGTAACACTGTCAGGATCATGAAGACACCGGTATCGCGAGGCATCCCCATTTCCGACGAGAGCGCGGCCAAATTTACGGCCACCATTGATATCTCCGAGCCGACCCGTATCGAAGTGACCGCCTATGGTCCTTTGGCGGGTTTGCAGTCTGCCAGCAAAGTTTCCGCCACACAATGGGTGGTCCCCGGCAAGAATATTACGGAGGGCGACGCTTGGCTTATGGAGATGCCGGGGTTTATCGTGGACGTCCTGGCCCCTCCCACGCACTCAATTATCTCAGGCGTGACACAGACCGTCACCATTAAGGCGAATATTATGATGATGTGCGGTTGCCCTATTACTCCGGGTGGCATTTGGGATGCGAATAAAATAGAAGTAAAAGCCCTTTTGAAAAAGAATGGACAACAGGTCGGCGTCCTTCCCATGGAATATGCCGGCAGTCCCAGCCAGTTTTCAGGGACATGGAGTATATCGGACGCAGGAATTTACGATGCAACCGTGTATGCGTACGATGCCGCCACTGGGAATACCGGAATAAATAAAGTGACATTCATGATCGGTCAGTAAAAATGGCCGGGGAAGAGTAGAATCATTATGTCTGAGCAAGAAAAGGAAGAACTGGAAGAATCCTTAAAAGGATATAAACAGAAAATTAACTATGTGTCCAAGGCAACTTTGACCTGGGACAAGGAACTGATATTCCTCGGGAGGACACAGGAAGGCTATGAGATAGAATTTGACGCTCATGTCCAGTGGGGATGCAAACCAACGGACGCTCTACTCTTGAGTCTTGCCAGTTGTATGGGAATCGATGTCGTCATGTTTTTGCAGAAGATGAAGATGGAACTGGAGAACTTCAAAGTAGATATCACCGGGGAACGAAATGCAACGCCCCCTCAGTACTTTAAAACAGTAGACATAGTTCTTCACCTTACAGGAAAGAACCTTAATGCCAAAAAGGTTGCACGGGCCGTATCCTTATCGCATGAAAAATACTGCTCTGTCTACAATTCACTAAGAAAAGACATGGACGTGAAAGTCTCGTATAATATTACAGATACCTCGTCCAATAATGAATTAAAAAATTTATAATTAAATTTTGACAGATGACAATATCTAGTGTAAATTTTTCAAATTTTTTATATATTGATAATTATAACTATCAATATGAAAACGCTAAAAAGGTATCGGGGTCCGTGTACATGAAGGGCTTATGAGGAGCGGTCTTCCTATGTGACGGGATTGTACTGCTGCCTTGATCTGGTGGATATACCAAACCTAGTTTTCATCGCAGTAGTGCATGAGAAGTAACGATTTTAAAAACTAATGCAGTAATGGTATTAAACATCCAAATGGCGGATCAAAATAGACGGAGGACAAAAATATGAAGGGACACCTGACAAGAAGAGAACTACTGACTATGGTTGGGACTATCGGAGCAGGCGTAGCTTTTACGAGCATTAGTGGATTACCGTCCACAGCGGAAACCGTCGGGGGAACAACAGAGAAGTGGCCTTGGCCTTATGTTAAACTCGACCCTGAAAAGACCGCAGAGATAGCCTACAACGAATGGTACCGGGTGTTTTGCGGTGCCGCTGTCATCAGCAGCGTTTTTGGCCAACTCAGGGAAAAAGTGGGCGAACCTTATAAGTCATTCCCGGTTGACGCCTTTGTTTTTCTCGAAGGCGGCACGGTAGGATGGGGGACGATATGCGGATCTAACGCGGGAGCCAATATCGTCAGCAATGTTATTATCGGCCCACGGATTGCTGGGCCAGATTGCGAAAATGGAGCTCTTATCGGATCAGAGATGCTGCAATGGTATTCCGGAACTGCGCTTCCCGTTTATAATCCCAAACAGCCTAAGCAGAATACAAAGATCATTCAGACGACAAGTGAATCACCCCTTTGCCATGTTTCAGTAGGCAAATGGATGAAGGCATCAGGCTATGCGCTTGCCAGTTCGGAACGAAAAGACCGGTGCGCACGAGTCGCTGCAAGTGTCGCCTACAAGCTCGTGCAGGATCTGAATTCCTGGAAGGATGGTAAGTATGTTTCAAAGGCAAACTGGACTCCGGCAAAGGATGTGGGGATTACGGCCCAGCAAAATTGCACCGAGTGTCACGGCACAAATATCCCAACGCCACCTGTTGGGAAAATATAAGCACGAAAGATAAACAAAGTCATTGACCGCCGACTAAACAGGCTTAATGTTGATTATCGAACTTACATACGTTCTTCGAATTGCACATTTACAACGTCTTTACAAATTGACAATAATTAAGGAGAAGAATAAGAATGCGAAACAGATGGCTCACATTGTCCCTTGTATTTGTTTTGAGTGCAACTCCGGCACTGGCTGACGATTTGGCGAAATTTCAAGAAGACAGCCGAATAGTAGTCAAAGAAATGGCATCTCAACTGGGAAGTGCTCTGCAGAAGGAAATGACGGCAAATGGTCCGGCTGCGGCAATCAAAGTGTGCAAAGATCTTGCTCCGGCAATTACCTCCGATCTTTCTCGCAAAACCGGACAGCGTGTCACACGGGTTTCATTGAAAACGCGCAATCCGTTGCTCGGCTCACCAGACGCGTGGGAGCAGAAGGTACTGGCTGATTTTGCACTTCGCTCGGAAAAGGAAAATCCTGCAAACATAGAATTCGCAGAAATCGTTACTGAACCGCAAGGCAAATTCATGCGATATATGAAGGCGATCCCGATGCAGGATGTCTGCCTGAAGTGCCATGGTTCATTGGAAACAATTGCCCCGCAGGTCAAGGAACAGCTTAATGCCGAGTATCCGCACGACAAAGCCACTGGCTACGCGATCAACCAAATACGTGGTGCATTCTCGATAAAGAAAGCGCTGTAATATCGTCCGGTGTTTGTCTAGACTTCCGGTATCGATAGTGATCTCGGGATAGCAAAGGTCATAATGAGCGGACAGGAAAAGAAAGATTTCGATAAAGAAGCAAATTCATGGGACGAAAATCCGGTGCCCGCAAAGATCGCGGGCGATATCGCTGGCGCGATTATCAGCGATGGCCATCTCTCAAAGGACCTGGACGTCCTAGATTTTGGTTGCGGCACCGGATTAGTCACGCTCCGCATCCAGCCTCTGGTAAAGTCCATTACCGGCGCAGACGGCTCACAAGGGATGCTTGCAGTTTTGAAAAACAAAGCACAGCATAACGGTCTGGCAAACGTAATTACAAAGCATATAGATCTCGAGAGGGGAGAACGTGTCTCCGGGGCATTTCAAGTCATTGTTACTAATATGACGCTTCACCATGTGCCTGATGCGGAAGCCCTTCTCATTCAACTGACAAACCTCTTGACCCCCGGCGGACGCATGTACGTGTCCGATCTCGATGCAGAAGATGGCTCATTCCATGCGGATAACACCGGAGTGTTTCATTTCGGCTTTAATCGTCAACGCTTGAAGGGTATATTAGAATCGGCTGGCCTCTCGGATATCGGGGATACCACCGCCTCGCGGATTGTTCGGAAAAAGGGGAGCGGGGAAAAGGAGTATTCTATATTTTTGATTAACGGAAGAAAGCCTTAAGATATACATCCCGATAAACAATAGCATACCCGTACACCAATTCTCCCTTGCTGGCTAAACAGTTTACAGCCGCTTATGAGCCATGGCAATTTGAGGACACGCCGCGGACCCCAGTTACTAAACGCTGGATCAGTCCACGAATGCGCTCGTAATAACAGCGGGCTTGCATCATAAAGATCAGGAACCGTTTAACATGGCAGACTGGGACGGCTATCCCTCGTACAGGGACTGCTTGGCTTATGCCAACCATTGATAAAGGTCTTGAACCTTTCGAGTGTGCTCTGAGAGAAATTGGGACTGGCGCCCATTTTTATAACATAGATCCATCGGCGGCTCATGTTGCCGGTGTCGTTCAGAAAGCGCATAATCTACGTTTTAATATCTTTGGTATTAAAGGGGAAACAAATTCAAGTTCCAACACCCTCGGATTCTGGTAAACTATCGCAAGCGGTTCATCATAAGGCCGGGCTGGCGCTGAGCAATAGCGGATCATCGGCTGACGCATGCATGAGAACGCCAGCTTCCTTTGCAGCTCGTTTCGGCTTTTTCCCTATTTCGAGGAGGATCAGATGAAGACCATAAAGACAGCGATGATCGCGGCCATGCTCCTTGTTTCGCCGGTCCATGCCTTCTCCGCGAATCTTGGCTTCCTGCGCATAAGCCTTATTGAAGGCGATGTACAGGTAAAGACGCCGGAGGCCGGAGACTGGGGGCCGGCCGCAGTGAATGGGCCGCTTATGGAAGGCGATCAGGTGTGGGTCCCCGAGGGCGGAAGGGCCGAACTCCAGTTGAATACGGGGTCCGTCATCAGGCTCGACCGGAATTCATCACTCCAGATACTCTCCATGGACAGGGACTCGTCCCAGTTTTATCTTTCCCAGGGACATGCATACCTTTTTTATGACGCCCCGAGGGGGAGTGTCATCCAGGTCGATACGCCCGATGCGTCTAACCACGCATATGAGCGGGCGATTTTCAGGATCGACACGTCTGAGGAGTATCCAACCACGGATATAGCCGTGTATAAGGGTTATGTTGAGGAAGAAAGCCGGATTGGAACGATGCGGATAAACGCCGGCGACATGCTGACGGTCGGCCAGGACACGAACGGGGAGGTCGCGCCTATGGGCCCGCCCGATGAATGGGAAGCGTGGAACAGGGAGAGGAATGACTGGCTCCTTGCTGGAAGAGAGGCCAGGCTGGCACCTCTTCCGCCCGAACTGAGGGCATACTCTTCCGATTTCGACACCGGCGGGAGGTGGGTCGTGGTCCCGGACTTCGGCAATTGTTGGATCCCTACAGCCGTCGGCCCGGACTGGGCGCCGTACCGGTATGGTAGGTGGGTGTGGATCAGCGGAGATTATGTCTGGATCTCTGATGAGCCGTGGGGCTGGGCGCCCTACCATTACGGCAGATGGGCGTTCGTCACCAACGTCGGCTGGTGCTGGGTGCCGCCGGTCGCAGGCGAGGTTTTTTGGTCGCCCGGATATGTCGGCTGGGTCAGGACAGGGAATTACGTAGCATGGGTTCCGCTGGCGCCTGGAGAAGTCTATTACGGACGGGGCTACTACGGCCCAAACAGCGTGAATATCACTAACACCAACGTCAACCAAGTCAATGTCACCAATGTATATAAGAACGTATACATTAATAACAGCGTGACCATCATCAACCAGAACAGCTTTAATACGGCTTCTCCCAAAATCGTCAAGATGAACCAGAACGTCATACAGAACCAGATCTTCGCCAGAAAGAACATAAGCGTCGGAGCGCCTGACATAAAGCCCACGCAGGCAATCGCCCGCATGTCCGCGAAGCAAGTGCCAGCAGCAAAGCTACCGCCACAGGATGTGAGGAATGTGCGAGTGGAGCAATTGAAAAAGGCTCGCCCATTTATTAAGCAATCGGGCATGTCCGTCCTGAATCCCGGCGTCAAGTCGAAGCAAATGCCAGTAAGCGTTGTGGCCACGCCAAGGACGCCCGGGAAGGGAAACTTCGCGCCCAAGCCGGGCGTTGAGAAAAAAGAGAGACACAGGCCATCCGGCGGCCCCGCAGCGACTAGCGAGCGGCCAGAGGCCAAACCGCAAGAAAGAATGACCATTGGCCCTCAGGGCATTCCCATGCCGGGTGAAAAGAGACAGGAGGCCAGGCCTTCAGAAAAAAAGCCGACCGGTCCTGAAAGCGTCCCTGCTGTGATTGGCGAGAAACCAGAGGTCAAACCACGGGAGAGAATGACCGTCGGGCCTCATGGCAGTCCCGTGCCGGGTGAAAAGAGACAGGAGGTCAGGACTTCGGAGAAAAAGCCGGCCGGTCCTGAAAGCGGTCTAGCGTCAAAAAAAGAGAAAAAAGCTGCAAAGCCGGCTGAGGGGCCGCCGAAGGGACAGGATAAAGATAAGAAGGAAGAGCATTAACGATAAATACAGCATGCAAAGATGTATGGAGAAAATACCTATATGTCCAATCATAACGACCATACCCGTTTGAAACCGACTGAATTTCTTCGTCAGGCAAAAGCCCATTTACAGGCAGGTAAGCAAGACGCAGCTTTCGCTTTTTTGCAACAGTCCCTTGTGCATTACCCGAATGAACCCCTTCTTCTTTCATATTACGGACTCCTCCTGGTGCTCGTGCACAAAAGGTACCGCATGGGCATTGAGACCTGCCAGAATGCAATCGAAAGACATACAAAAGAGGGGTCATTTGATGTAGAAATGCTTTACCCAGTGTTCTATTGTAATCTCGGCAAGGCATATGCAGCGTCGGGAAAAAGAAAAGAGGCCCTAGAGGCTGGGGCCGGAAGGCCCTCGCCTACTCGATTCTCAGTGGGCCGGTAATGGGCTGGTCTTAAAAGTGCTGTCCTCATGACTGAATAGGAGGGGAAAACCATGGATCAAAACGACAAGCCTCTCACTTCAATGTCGCAAGAATCTCTTCGAACGAGCTGTTGGATGAGGGACTGCATCTCATGCAAAAAACTCCTCCCCCGAAGCCCTGAAAAGAAAAATACGCGAATTATTGGACAGCTAAAAAAGAAGCATGAAAATTATCGAAAATGCCTCTCTTGATTCTTACAGATTGAGCAAAAAAGCGTTGCCTCGGCCGGAATAAGTGCATGTCTCCATCTTGTCGGGCAGTGCATTTTCTATTATGTTACTAGCGGAAGTTCTCGCAAAAAATCTTCCGCCGAAATCAATGTTTGTAGATGTAAGAGCGCAATATCCAGAAAATGCAACTTTTATGATCTACATGATGTAGTTCACGCTTATACAGTAGGAGTTGATTTGCACAATATTGTACTATGGGGTCGTCCCCCCGAAGGGTGAAGACTACCTTCGTTTGCGTATCGCGGATTATCGGTATTTAATATTGTAACCACGGTCCCGCTTTATAAACAAATGAAAAGGGCCAGGATGAGGAACTGATGCATAAAAAAGCCAACAATTCCTGGCAAAATAATTTTTGATAAATCAATGATAGCTTTCAAAAACTATCAGTGAAACTCCCTCGACAGGAGTCGAGTGTTTCTTTAATGTTACAAGCGATAATGCCGCTTGGGCCCTTCAGGCGGCTGCTTCATCACCAGACAGGAGCTTGGTTTTTTATTATAACTCAATAAAAAGACGGGGGTGTAAAAACCTGCCGACCGCTTCCACTTTCAATGGTATTTTCAATAGTCAATCCTGTATCAGGGACATCTAAATTATTTGTAAAGGCCGTATAATTCCCGCCGCTATAGCCCTGAATGGTATTGTTTAAGGGGCTACCACTCTGAGGGGTATAGGTAAGAATGTAGTTTGAAGAGTTAGTCAACATATCGGTTTGGCAACTACTGGAAACATTATTATTTGGCGGAGAGGCGCTGTTTAAACAGGCTAATTGCGGGCCTGACAGGCTTCCTAAGGGATAGAAAGCCAATGATGTTGTGCCGCCGCCTGATGTTGTATTGCAACTGTCGGAGGGAGCAAAAGCAATCTTAGAAGTTCCTAATGTCCAAATACTGCTGCTCGAATTATCGGAAATTGAAAATGTTTGAGACTGAAACTTAGTACTATCCAAAGTGTGGCTCGCATAGGTGCCAGCCCAGGCACAATACATTCCTGCCAAATCGGTAGAGGTTGTATGGCTGGTGAGAGGATTGGCATAGCCAAAATAAGCCACTCCATTGGTTTGTGCTTCTGTCGAATTGTGAGTTATATTGGCCAAAAACATCCGTGTTGCAGCATCATTTGTGCCGGCTTGCCAACCAAACTTAAAGTTGCCCTCATAAGTGGTTGGGTCAATTGAACCAGCAAACCGAAGAAATCCTGGAGGAGTTTGTACTGAATACCATCCCGTTTGCGAAGCTGTTCCTGAACCAGATCCGGAAAAACTTGAATTAATAGATGTGGGATCTAATTCCCCTTCAGATGTTAAGGCTACATAGTCGCTCAAAGTATCCGTAACATCATTTACTCCTGATCCCCCACTGATACAATATTTTGACGCTCGTGAAGAAAAGTCTTGCTGAGTACTGGAAGACTGACTGTAACGTAATGTCCCAACATCAACCAATATGCCAGTCTGGTTAGTTACTTGGTTTGTGCACGTACCTCCATTGTATGCGACATACGAAGCCACGCCACTGTAAGTATTTGTGTTTGCTCCGGGAGTGTGATTGATGCTTGTAATAATTTTCAGGTTACTATTTGAAGCCGTCGTTCCCATAAATACTACCTTATAAAGGTATGATCCATTGTTGTTAGTGATAACGGCTGAAGTAACCGTTCCATTAGCGCCAGACGGTAAGAGGGTCTGGATAAAAGTATTAACTTGACTAGTTAAATCCAGAGAAGAGCCACTGGCAGGAAAATTACTACCAGCTAAGGCAAACATGCGAGCCCCAAAAATCAAGGTGGAGTTTAACTTAGATTTTAGAGGCTTAATGAGAGCATTTAATTGAGCAACTGCACAAGGATTGCCATCTGGATTCGTTGCCAATTGCAGGCCAGTATCGCCACCCGGCAAGACATATCCTCCGGCAAATACCCCGGATGGAACATTTGCAAATATAGAAGGGCCATAACATGTTGCAGGGACATAGGTATTGAAGAAAGAGTTTAAATCCAGATCGACGGAAGTTGGAACCACCGAACCAGTGGCAACACTATTAATAAAATTAGAAATATTCATACCCTCTGGTTGCACGCCTGCCCCAGCGTAGGCATTAGAAACCGGAATGCTGTTGTTTAAAGCTTGATAAATCTTATACTTATCGCCAGACCGAATCGCGGCTACCATGACAACTGCCCAATCTTTGATGCGGCGATATAAAGGAATTGAAGCCACAGGCGTGCCGCCGCTTGAGACCATGCTAGTCGGTGAGGCCATGGCAAGGTTAGTGGGATAGGAGCCTGATGTGGTAGAAGATGAGTCTGATGTGTTAGCAGAAGAGTTTGCCCCACCACCACCCGAACAACCAACCAATAAACCTAACATCAAAAATAACAATAAGAAATAACATATAAGCCTTTTCATGACTGCCTCCTTGTAAATGCAGCATAGGGTCTTCTGATAGATTAGAACTGCCGCTACTACATGACATTTCGGCATTTCATAAATTATCTTTAATTTCTCAATTTATTTTTCTCCCGGAAAGCATAAATTAAAATTATCGTTTCTGACAGTAAAATGCAAAACGCATGCCACACAGCTTTTTCAAGCACCAGAGAAGT
>Ga0335081_10011401_pt1 | contig 14375 bp, 13 predicted proteins | sample Lox_Sample_35_FD_206713 | JGI IMG/M metagenome (GOLD analysis project Ga0335081, IMG submission 206713) | Soil microbial communities from Loxahatchee National Wildlife Refuge, Florida, United States - Lox_Sample_3.5 | ecosystem: Environmental > Terrestrial > Soil > Wetlands | place: USA... | reverse complement strand
GGGTTCGCTCGCTTCGCTCGCGCCCCGGAATGACGGTGAAAGGGAGCCTAAGCCCGCGGCTACTCCGCCGCAACCACGCGATTGTCCATCACCCGCAGCATCAGCGAGTCGAGGGTATCCCCCGCCTTCAGCGTGGCCAGCGTCACGTTGGCGGCGATCTTCTCCTGCGGGTGCGCCGGCACCAGCATGGTCCTGAGCGCGCCGGCGATGCGGCGCGCCACCACATGCGCGCTCCGCAGATCGGTCTGGGTGAACGCGATGAGGATGCCGCCGTCGTCCTCGCGGCTGGCGAAGTCGATGTTGCGCGCAAGACGCGTCACCAAGCGCGCACCCTCGAGGCACGCGCGCGCATCGAGCGCGCCCTCGAAGGAGAGGCGCGCGATCGACAGCGGCAGACTGCGGTCGCTCGCTTCCGCGATCGCCTTGGCCAGCTCGTGCCAGAATGCATCCCGCGTCAGCAGTCCGGTGTTCGGATCGAACATGCCCTCGGCCTCGAGCGATTTGAGCATGCGCTTGAGCCGCGCCTCGAAAGCATGCATTCGCACCAGCGGCAGCATGCGCGCGACCAGCCGCGCCGGATCGCCGTCGACATGATCGATATTGGGCAGGCTGTCGGCGAAATCGGGCGGCGCCTCGCCGATCACCGCCACCGGAATGTCGCGAAAACGGGTGTCCTGCGCGAGCAGCGTCAGAAACGCCTCGACCATGCGCGGCGAGAAGCCGTCGCCGACCACGATGCCGTCGATGTCGCGCGAGGCAAGGTGCCGGGCGGCGGTCTCCACGCTCAGGCCGCCGACCATGTTGACCCGCTCGCCGATCGCCACGCTGAGCGCCGGGTAGAGCGGGCCGCGGCCGGCGATCAGCACGGTCGCATCCTCGAGCGCGTCGCCGACCGGCAATGCCGGCAGCTTGCCGCCATGCGCGCCGAACGTCTCGATGCGGCGCAGCACGGCGGCGTGCAGAGCGCGCACGCGCATGGCCGATTGCAGGCGCGCGATCACCCGCGCGACCGGCAGGGAGGCGTCGGCCGGCAGCGCGACGGGAATGGCGGCATCCAATTCGCCTTGCGCCAGCGCGACCGTCGGCACGATCGGGCCGGTTGCGGTCGCAATCTGCAGGCCGAGCATGCGCGCCGAGGCTTCCGACCTGGGCGCACCCGGCTCGGCAATCACCACGGCGGCTGGCTTGACGGCGACGAAGGCGGTGGGCGCGTCGGTCCAGTTGGACTCGACCAGGGGGAAGGCGCCCGCTGCGCCCAACGCATCGATAAGGTCCTTCGCCGGATGGTCGGCGACGACGAGGATCGGACCTTGCAACGACATGGGCGACGCACGCGACCGGAAATGGACGCAAGAACCTTAACGGGCGGCTGTTAATGGGCGGTCAACACGATCGCCGATCAGGCGGCATCGGCTTGATCGCGCGCGCGAAAGGCATCGGCAATCAAAGGATTGACGCCCCGTTCGTGCAAGGCGGCGCGCGCGGCCAATGGGTCCGGTGCCGCTCCCGCCAGGCGCTGGCCGAGGATTCCGTGCGGCACCCCCATCAGGGTAGCGTCGGCATCGATGCCTGCCAGTTCGGCCTCGAGCGACTGTTGGCCGAAGCGGTAGCCGCCGACGGCGAGGATGCCGCCCGGCGGTCCGGTCACTGTCAAGCCGCCGTCCTCGCGACGGCAGGTGTAGCCGGTTTCGAGAAAACCGTCCGTCGCGTCGCCCGCTTCGGCGCCGGGCGGAAATGGATAACCCGTCATGGGCCCGCGCAGCGCCAGCGTGCCTGAGCGCGTGCGCGCGGTCTCGGCCACGGTGACCGGCTCGGCAGCGCCCGCGCAGACGCGGCCGTGTGGGATCGGCGCGGGCAGTCCATCGGAGTTGCGGCGGCTCGCGAGCAGGCCGATTTCGCCGAAGCTTGCGACATCGACCAACGTGGCGTCGCCGCGCCAAGCCGGGCCGGCGGCGAGTTGTTCGGGCGCGCGCCAGAGCGCCGCGACTGTCTTGATGCCGGCGCCGAGCCGGCCCGCTTCGGCGAGCGGCGCCAGCACGGGACCCGGCAGCATCAGCGTGGCCCCGGTGAGTTCGTCGCATTGCGCGGCGAGGGTGTCGGGATCGCCGCCGTGATGCAGCGCCAGCGTACCGCCGCTGAGCAGCCAGGGCAGCACGGTAAGCGCAATGCCGCTGAAGGAGGCGGCGGGGATCGCCGACACGATCTTGGCTCCCGGCGCGAGGCCTGCTTCGAGGAATACGCCAAGACCCCCGGCCATGAGCTGCGGATGATTGCGCGCCAGCGCCGTCACGCCATCGGCCGTGACGTCGAAAGTAACGACCGCCACGTGCGCGGCAGCCGCTCCCGCGCGTGGCGAGCCCGGCGCATTCACGGGCGCACGGTCGGCGAACAGGTCGTCGAGCGGCATCACGCCGTCGGGCAGATCGTCGCCGAAGGCGCAGATATGGCGGATTGGGAACAATTCGACGGCCGCCAGCATGGCGCTGCGCGCGCGCGTGGCGCCGGCGGTGATTATGGCCTTGGCGCCGACCCCGCGCAGCGCGGCGACGATTTCATGCTGACGCCAGAGCAGCGGCAGCGGCCCCGCGATCATGCCGGCGCGCAGCACGCCGAGCAGCGCGATCACGCTCTCGACGGTATTGGCGAGTTGCAAGGCGACGATGGCGTCGCTGCGCAAGCCGAGATCGCGCAGCCGCGCCGCGAAGGCCGAAATCAGCCGGTCGGTTTCGGCGTAGCTGAGCTTGCGCGGCGCCGCGCCGTCCAGGCTTTGCCGGTTGGGCGGATCGATCAGCGCGAGCGCGTCGGGGGAGCGCACGCCGGCGCGGCGGAACAGGTCGTCGAGCGTGGCGCCGCCTGTTGCCCGATCGGGATCGCCGAGGATCATGGCCTTTGCCTCATGACCGTGCGTCCTGGTGCCACCATGTTTCGGGCAGATAGCCGAACAGCGAGGTGCGCGCCGGATGCTTGATGCGCTTCCAGCGCGCCACCCATTGCACCGGCGGGTAATAGAGCGGGATCACGTAGAAACCCGACAGCAGCACGCGGTCGAGCGCCCGCACGGCGGCGACGAAGTCCTCGCGCGTGATGGCGGCGAGCAGCGCGGCGATCATGGCGTCGACCGCCTTCGACTTCGCGCCCATATAGTTGCGGCTGCCCTGCTGGTCGGCCGCCTCCGAGCTCCAATAGAACAGCTGCTCGTTGCCGGGCGAGAGCGACTGCTCCCAATGATATTGCGTCATGTCGAAGTCGAAGCTGAGCAGGCGGTGCTCGAACTGGGTGGCGTCGACGTTGCGCACCTGCACGGCAATGCCGGCGCGCTTCAAGCTGCCCGCATAGGCGAGCGCCACGCGCTCCTGGTCGCGCGTGGTGCTGAGCATCTCGAAGCCGAACGGCCGGCCGCTGGCGAGGTGAACGAGCCGCGTACCTTTGAGCGCGTAGCCCGCCTGCTTGAACAGCGCGAAGGCCCGCCGCAGGCCGGCATGGTCGAGGCCGGAGCCGTCGGTTACCGGCGGCACCCATTGGCCTTCCATGATGTCGGCGCGCACCGCGCCGGGAAACGGCCTGAGCAATTCGCGCTCGCGCGCGTCGGCCGGCACGCCGTGCGCCGATAAATCGCAACCGTCGAAATAGCTGGCGGTGCGCTTGTACAGATTGAAGAAGAAGTTGCGGTTGATCCACTCGAAGTCGAACAGGTTCAGCAGCGCCTCGCGCACCCGCACGTCGGCGAACATCGGGCGCCTGGTGTTGAACACGAGCCCGACCATGCCCTTCGGCAGCCCGTAGGGAAATTCCTCCTTGACCACCCGGCCGTCGCGCAGCGACGGAAAATTATAGGCAATCTCCCAGCGCCCGGGATCGGTTTCCGCGCGGATGTCGTAAAGGCCCTTTTTGAACGCCTCGAAGTGCGTATTGCCGTCGCGGTAGTAGTCGTAGCGGATGCTCTCGAAGTTCCACAGGCCGCGGTTGATCGGCAGGTTGCCGCCCCAATAATTCTTGTCGCGTGTGAATGTGACGCTGTTGCCGGGACGAACCGCGGTGATGGTATACGGCCCGCTGCCGAGCGGGGGCGTGAAGCTCGTGTCCTCGAAACTGCCCGGATCGGTCGCGTGTTTCGGCAGCACGGGCATCAGGCCGATGATCAGCGGCAGCTCGCGATCGTCGGCACCCGTCATATCGAAGCGCACGCCGCGCTCCCCGACAAGGTCGGCCTTGACCACCTTGGCGTAGTAGATGCGAAAATTCGGCCGACCCTTGTCGCGCAGCAGCTGCCAGGAAAAAATCACATCCTCCGGCGTGACCGGTTTGCCGTCGGCCCAGCGAGCGGCGGGATTGACGGTGAAGGTGGCGACGCTGCGCGTGGCGTCGGTTTCGACGCTGTCGGCGAGCAAGCCGTAGAGCGTGAACGGCTCGTCGTAACCGCGCGCCATCAGGCTCTCGACCACATAGCTGCGGATATTGGCGGCAGGCAGGCCCTTGACGATGAACGGATTGAGGCAGTCGAAGGTGCCGAGGACGCCCTGCACCAGCTGACCGCCCTTGGGCGCGGCGGGATCGGCGTAGTCGGGGTGGTCGAAGTTCGGCCCCCAGGCCGGTTCCCCGTGCATGGCGATGGCGTGGCGAGCGACGTCCGCGCGCGCCCGCGGCAAAGACAGGCTCGCGGCGGCGGCAAGCGCGCCGCGCATCACGGTGCGGCGCGACGCCCGCACGCGCATCAACGGGCGCAAATCGAAGGAGGGCACCGGCAAAGTTCGAATGCGATTCGCTCCGAATTTCGCGCGAATTTACCACAGGGCCGCCGTAGGCGCCGGTTTGCAATTTTGGCCCCATTCATGGCTTTATTGCAGGCGCGAATTCGGCTATCAGGCGACGGGGTGACGTCACGCTCCCGCCGTATTTCACACGGAGAGAGCCGGTAAACAAAGCCGCGTGAGCACAAAGAGCCGCCGGCAGAAATAACAAGGGACCCTTCGTATGGCTTATCGAACCGCATCGGCCCGGCCGCTGGGCCGGGCGCTGACCGCAGCATTGGCGGCTTTCGGTTTGGCGGCGGCTGTCTTCGCCTTGGCGCCTTCCGCGGTCGCGCAACCGAAAAAGCCGGCGCCCAAAGCGGCGCCTAAGCCCGCGCCTGCAGCTCCGCCCGCCGCCCAACAGCCGCCGCAAAACGGCGCGACCGCGGCCCAGCAAGGACAGCCGCAGCTGATGTATTCACCCTGGATGAAAGTGTGCGGCAAGGGCCAGGACACCAACGGCAAGCAGGTCTGCGTGCTCACCAAAGACGGCCGCTTGGAAAACGGCATGCCGGTCGCGATTGCGCAATTGTTCGAGCCGGAAGGTCAGCCGAAGATGCTGCGCGTCACTGTCCCGCTCGGCATGCAGCTGCAGCACGGCACCCGCGTCATCATCGACCAGGAGCAGCCGGTCAATGAACCCTACAAGATATGCTTCCCGGTCGGCTGCATTTCCGACTATCCGATCACCGACGACATGATCAACAAGATGAAGAAGGGCAAGCAGATCATCATCCAGGCCATAAACATGCAGGGCACGGCGATCAGCCTGCCGTTGCCGCTTGACGATTTTGCCAAGGCCTATGACGGACCGGCTACCGATCCGAAAGTGTTCGAGGAGCAGCAGCGCAAGCTGCAGGCCGAGCTGCAAAAGAAGGCGGAAGAGGCGCGCAAGAAGCTGGAAGCGCAACAGCCGGGGGGCGCCGCGCCCAAGCAGTAAGCGGGCCGCACGTTCGCAAGAGTCAAGAAGGCGCGGCTTGGAGCCGCGCCTTTTTTACTACCCGTCATTCCGGGACGCGCCCAACGGGTCCGCGCGAAGCGCGGCCCGATGACAAGCTCCGCCGCGGACCCGGAATCCAGACGCATACTCAGTACGCGCTTCTGGATTCCGGGTTCGCACGCTTACGCGTGCGCCCCGGAATGACGGGCATCAATTATACTGGCTGTTGCGCGGACGATAGCCGCCGCCGACATCGCGATCGAACACCTCGGCGACCTGCGGGTGGCGCACCGGCTTGCCCGAAGTATCGGGCAAGAGGTTTTGTTCGGAGACATAGGCAATGTATTCGGTTTCCTCGTTCTCCGCGAACAAGTGATAGAACGGCTGATCCTTGCGCGGGCGGATCTCGGCCGGAATCGACTGCCACCACTCTTCGGTGTTGGCGAATTCCGGATCGATATCGAAGATCACGCCGCGGAACGAGAACAGCCGGTGCTTGACCACCTGGCCGAGCTTGTATTTGGCGTTGCGCATTTTCTTCATGACGCGACCCAATTAGCGCTTCCTTGCGGCCTAGGCCAGACCATTTACGGCCCGAAACGCGCGGCCATTTCGGGATCTTTGGCGGCCACCAGCTTGGCGAGGTCGAGGAGCACCTTGGCCTGCTTCCAGGTGGCGTCATCCTGCATCTTGCCGTCGATCATGACGGCGCCGGTCCCGGTCGGCATGGCATCGACGATCTTCTTGGCGAAGGCGACCTCCGCCGGGTCGGGCGAGAACACCCGCTTGGCGATCTCGATCTGCGAAGGGTGCAGCGACCAGGCGCCGAGGCAGCCCATGAGGAAGGCGTTGCGGAATTGCGCCTCGCAGGCGGCGGCATCGGCGAAGTCGCCGAACGGGCCGTAGAACGGCTTGATGCCGGCGGCCGCGCAGGCGTCGACCATCTTGCCGATGGTGTAGTGCCAGAGGTCCTGCTGAAAGGCGGCGCGCGGCGCGTCGCCATCGATATCGGGTTTACCCGATATCGATCCTTTAGAAGGCGCATCCGCGAGTACCTTGTAATCGGGATGGCCGCCGCCGACGCGCGTGGTCTTCATGGCGCGCGAAGCGGCAAGATCGGCGGGGCCGAGGCTCATGCCGTGCATGCGCGGGGAGGCGGTGGCGATCGCCTCCACATTGTTGACGCCGAGCGCGGTTTCCAAAATGGCGTGGATCAGAATCGGCTTCTTGATGCGGTGGAAGGCTTCGAGCTGCGCCAGCAGTTGATCGAGGTAATGAATGTCCCAGGGGCCGTCGACCTTGGGCAGCATGATCACGTCAAGCTTGTGGCCGACCTCCGAGACGATGTCGACCACGTCGTCGAGCGCCCACGGCGAATTGAGCGCGTTGATGCGCGTCCACAGGCCGGTCGTGCCGAAATCGACGTCGTTGGCCATATCGATAAAGCCTTCGCGCGCGGCCTCTTTGGCTTCGATCGGGATCGCGTCTTCCAAATTGCCGAGCACGACGTCGACCTGGCGGACCAGCTCGGGAACCTTGGCGCGCAGTTTCGCGACGTGCGGCGGCACGAAATGAATCATGCGCTCGAGCCGCACCGGCAACTCGCGCAAAGGGGTGGGCGCGCCGACGGCAAGCGGCTGATAGAACAGGCGAGGGGGCTTCACAGGCTTTCGGGTCCTTCCAAAATCGCAAACTCCGCGTCATTCCGGGACGCCGCGCCAGCGGCGGACCCGGAATCCAGAAGCCCACACTGCATCTCTGGATTCCGGGTTCGCCGGCTTACGCCCGCACCCCGGAATGACGATGACATTTGCAGCACCGCCGTTTAGAGCAATGCAAAGGCCGCGCCAAGTGGGAAACGGGGCGGCGGCCGGAACGGGCCGGATGATCGACGTCCTCAACCTCGCGCTGCCGTTTTTCGGGCTCATCTTCATCGGCTTCGCCTGCGGGCGGATCAAGCAGATCCCCGACACCGCGCTGGCCTGGATGAATTTCTTCATCGTCTACGTCGCGCTGCCGGCGCTGTTCTACCGCATCGTGTCGCAGACGCCGCTGGAAAAGCTGAGCCAGGTCGATTTCATCTTCGCCACCACGCTCGCCACCTTCTGGGCCTTCTCGATCTCCTTCGCCATCGGCATGACCATCCGCAAAGGCGACATCGCCGAGTCGACCATCGCCGGGCTCGCCGGCGGCTATGGCAATATCGGCTATATGGGGCCGGGCCTGGCGCTGGCGACGCTCGGCCAGCAGGCGACGGTGCCGGTGGCGCTGATCTTCTGCTTCGACACGTTGCTGCTGTTCACACTGGTGCCGTCATTGATGGCGCTCGCCACGCCCCAGCACGAAAGCGTCGCCAACGTTGCGCTCGACGTGGTCAAGCGCATCGTGAGCCACCCGCTGGTGATCGCGACCGCGCTCGGCGTGCTTTCGGCGGCGGTTCATTTCCGGCCGCCGCTCGCGCTCGAGCGGCTGATGCAGTTCCTGCAGAACGCGGCGGCGCCCTGCGCGCTGTTCGCGCTGGGCGTCACGGTCGCGCTGCGGCCGCTCAAGACAGTTCCGTGGGAGGTGCCGCCGCTTGCGGCCGTCAAGCTGCTACTGCATCCGCTGCTGGTGTTTCTGCTGCTGTCGCTGTTCGGCCCGTTCGATCAGTTGTGGGTCAATACTGCGGTCCTGATGGCGGCACTGCCGCCGGCGCTCAACGTGTTCGTGTTCGCGCGCCAATACGATGCCTGGGTCGAGCAGGCCTCCAGCGCGGTGCTGGTCGGCACGCTCGCATCGGTGGTGACGCTCACCACGGTGATGTGGATGGTGCGGAGCGGCGCGCTGCCGGCGCTGCTGTTTCGCTAGATTGGCTCGCCGCGCATCAGCCGCGGCTGACTGGCCCGCGGGGCGACGCCTTCGCGCATCAGCGCGCGCCGGATGGGGCCGATATGGTCGAGCATATAAAGGCCGAGGCCGCGGGCGCCTTGCACGGGCAGGAAATCGCTCAACAGCGTGCGGTTGAGCAGGTCGACGGCGAGCGTACGGCTGCCGATATCGGCGCGCCGCAGGCGGTCGTATTGAGCGAGCGCGTTGAAGCCGCCGATGTCACGGCCCGCGCGGCGCGCGGCCACCGCGACCTCGGCAATCGCGGCCGCGTCGCGCAGGCCGAGATTGAGCCCCTGTGCGCCGATCGGCGGGATCACATGGGCGGCTTCGCCGACCAGCGCGATGCGATTGCGCGCGAAGCGGCGGGCGGTGGCGCGCGTGAGCGGAAAGCGGCCGCGCCCCGGTTCGACCTCGATCTTGCCGAGGATCGAATGCGAGGCGCGCTCGATTTCGTCCGACAACTCGCCGTCGTCGAGCGCGATGAGCGCATCGGCATCGGCCGGATCGAGCACCCAGACCAGGCTCGAACGCTGGCCGGGCAGCGGCACCAAGGTGAACGGTCCGCCCGGCGTATGAAACTCGGTCGATGTGTCGTGATGCGGGCGGCTGTGGCGCAGGCAGACGGTGAGCGCGACTTGCGGGTAGTCGCGCGTCTCAATGGCAATGCCGGCGGCCTCACGGCAGAGCGAGTGTCGCCCGTCGGCGCCGACAATCAGCGGCGCGCGCAACGTTTCGCGGCCCTTGAGCGCGAGGGTCACGCCGTGCTCGTCGGGCGCAAGCTCGAATGCCTCGCCCTCGATCAGGCGGAAGTTCGCGAGCGCGCGGGCGCGGCGTTCCAGCGCCTCGACGAGATGGCAATTCTCGATATTGTGGCCGAAGGCGTCGAGCCCGATCTCCCGCGCCTCGAATTTTACCTCCGGCGCCCGCCACAACCGGCCGGTATCGTCGACGATACGCATCACTTTGAGCGGCGCCGCCTTGTCGGCGCACAGTTCCCACACACCCAAGGTGGCAAGTGCAGTGGCGGAACCGGCGAGCAGGGCGGTGGTCCGATTGTCGCCGGCCGCCGGCCGCCGGCCGACCAGCACGGTGTCGATGCCGCCTTGCGCGAGCGCAATCGCGGCGGTCAGGCCGGCCGGACCGCCGCCAACAACGATGACGCTTTGCCTTACGTGTTTGTTCAGCATCAAAAGGCTCGGGTCCTTTTCCCTATTAACTGCAATAGCATGCCCGGAACGGTGCCGGAAACGTCCGGTACCCCCATGTCGCGCAATGCGCTAGCCTTGCAGTCGGAATAAGCCATGAGCCGGACCGCCGACCACGACCTCAGCCATCTGCCGTCCGCAACGGCGGGCCTGGGCGCTGTCTTCGCGCGGCCGAAACTGTTGGCGATCGCCTGCGTCGTAGCGCTGGCGGCGCTCGGCTGGCTCTACCTCGCGCTGCTCGTTGCCAATATGGGCGGCAAATTTACCGCGCTCGGGCCCGGCATGGGCGCACTCGATCTTCTGCCGCGCGCCATCATTGCGCTGTGCCGCCCGACCTTCGGTCTCGCCATGCCGGGCAGCGCCTGGGACCCGAGCGGCTTTGCGGTGGTCGCGCTGATGTGGATCGCGATGGTGCTTGCCATGATGCTGCCGAGCGCCTCGCCCATGCTTCTCACTTACGCCGAAATTGCCGATACCGCGGCGCGCAAGCACGAGCGCATCGTCTCGCCCTTTGTGCTGGCGGCGGGCTACACCGTGGTCTGGCTTGGCTTTGCCGGCGCTGCCACCGTGGCGCAATTTCTCTTCACGCGCGCCGCGCTGATCGATGCCGGCATGGCCTCGGCGAGCGGGCTGTTCTCCGGCGCCGTGTTCATCACGACCGGTCTCTACCAGTTCTCCGCGCTCAAGCACGCCTGCCTGACGCAATGCCGCCAACCGTTCCCGTTCTTCTTTGCGCATTGGGAAACGACCGCGCGCGGCGTATTCCGGCTGGGCCTGCAACAGGGCCTTTATTGCCTCGGCTGCTGCTGGGCGATGATGGCGGTGATGTTCGCGGTCGGCGTGATGAACGTCGTATGGATGGCGGCGCTCGGCGTGGTGATGTCACTGGAGAAGTTCACCAGCGGCAACCGGCTGACCTACGGGCTCGGCGTGCTGTTGATCGCGGCAGGCGCCGGCTTCGTGCTTGCCGCCTTTGCGGCGCATTGGCCGCCGCACTGAAATTGCGCTAGGAACCGACAATAACAAGCCGGGAGCAGAAACTTGACCGAAGCCTGGACCTTGAAGGGCGAGATGGCGCTGTCGTGCAGCTGCACGGTGTTCTGCCCCTGCGTGATCTCGCTCGGCAATCATCCGCCGTCCGAGGAGCGCTGCCAGACCTGGGCCGGCATCCGCATCGATGAGGGGCACATCGATACCGTCGATCTTTCCGGCATCAAAGTCGCGCTGATGATGGATCTGCCCGGCATCATGGCGCGCGGCAATTGGACCGCGGCGCTGTTTGTCGACGACAGGGCGCCGATCCAGGCGGTGAAAGGATTGACGCGCATCTTCACCGGCCGCGTCGGCGGCAGCACGCACCTGCTGTCGATCCTGGTCGGGCAATTCCTCGGCGTGCACCAAATTCCCATCACCTACGAGACGCAAGGCGACACCCGCATCGTCGGCCTCGAGAAATATGGCGGCGGCGCCATCACGCCGATCCGCGGCAAGCAGGCGGGCGAGAACGTGGTGATCCGCAACAGCGAATACTGGGTCGGCCCCGACGTGATCGTTTCGCGCGCCGACAAGTCGCGCTTCCGCGGCTTCGGCCGCAACTGGAACCTGGCCGGCCGCTCGGCCGAGATCGTCAAGCTCGATTGGGGCAACCAGTAACGTGGCAACTTTCGCCGTCGTGCGCGCTTTCGCCGTCCACGTGCTGACCGCGAGCGGCGCGGCGCTGGCGCTGCTTGCGCTCATTCTGGCGACCGGCGGCGAATGGCCGGCGATGTTCCTTTGTCTCGCCGCGGCGCTTTTCGTCGATGGCATCGACGGGCCGCTGGCGCGCCGGCTCAAGGTCGCCGAGGTGCTGCCGCGCTGGTCCGGCGACACCCTCGATATCGTGGTCGATTTCGTCACCTACGTGTTCGTGCCGGCCTATGCGATCGCCGGCAGCGGACTGTTGCCGCCTTCGCTGGCGCTGCCGGCCGGGATCGCTATCGTGGTCACCGGCGCGATCTATTTCGCCGACCGGAACATGAAGACGGCGGACAATTTTTTCCGCGGTTTTCCGGTGCTGTGGAATCTCGCCGCCTTCTATCTTGATCTGCTGACGCCGTCCGCATGGGTGACCGCAGCCATCGTCGCGGCGCTCGCCGTCCTGACCTTCATGCCGATCAAGTTCCTGCATCCGCTGCGGGTCACGCGCCTGCGCACGCTCAATGTCATCTTGCTCGGCGTCTGGGCCGCGCTGGCGCTCGTTGCCATCGCCGACGGCCTTGAACCGGCCTCTTACGTGACCTGGGCACTGGTGGCGATTGCGGTCTATTTCTTCGCCATCGGATTGCTGCCACGCCAAACCCAGCATGCTTGAGCTTTTCACCGACGCCAATGCCTGGGCGGCGCTGCTGACGCTGACCGCGCTCGAGATCGTGCTCGGCATCGACAATCTGGTGTTCATCGCCATCCTGACCTCGCCGCTCGATCGCCGGCGCGCGCGGCAGGCGCGCGCCGTCGGGTTGTCGCTCGCTTTCATTTTTCGCGTTCTGTTGCTTTCGTCGTTGAGCTGGATCATGGGCCTGACCCGGCCGGTGTTGACGCTCTTTGATGTCACTTTCTCCTGGCGCGACATCATTCTGATCGTCGGCGGGCTGTTTCTGATCGCCAAGGGAACGCGCGAGATTCACGGCGAGGTCGAGCCGGGCGAGGAAGAGACCGGCCGCAGCGCGCGCGAACGTGCCATGTGGGCGGTGATTACGCAGCTTGCGGTGATCGACCTGGTATTCTCGCTCGATTCCATCATTACCGCGGTCGGCTTGGCCGACCACCTCGAAGTGATGGTCGCCGCCGTGGTGATCGCCATGATCGTGATGTTCGCGGCAGCCCAGCCGGTCGGCGGCTTCATCGAGGAGCATCCCACCACCAAAATGCTGGCGCTCGCCTTCCTGTTGATGATCGGGCTCGCGCTGCTCGCCGACGGCTTCCATTTCCACATCCCGCGCGGCTACATTTATTCGGCCATGGCGTTTGCGGCCGCGGTCGAATTCCTCAATGTGCTCGCCCGCCGCAAGAGACGCAGGCGATCCCGCCGTCGATAACGGAGAGTTTTGATGACGCGACCGGTTCTTCTCATCGCAGGCGGCAGCCGCGGCATCGGCGCCGCCACCGCGCGGCTCGCCGGCGCGCGCGGCTACGATGTCGCGGTCAACTACAAGAGCAACGCCAAAGCCGCAGCGGGCGTCGTGGACGCCGTCAAGAACTCCGGCGGCCAGGCCCTCGCGCTGCAGGGCGACATGAGCGTGGAAGCAGACATCGAGCGCGTGTTCGACGAGGCTGCGCGCGCACTCGGGCCGATCGCGCATTTCGTGCACAGCTCCGGCATTCCCGGCAAGAACTCGCGTCTGGACGCCGCCAGCGCCGCCACCATCCGCGACGTCATCGACGTCAATCTCTACGGCGGCATTCTCTGTGCGCGCGCGGCCGTGCGCCGCATGTCGACCGCTCTGGGCGGGAAGGGCGGTTCGATCGTCATGTTGGGATCGATCGCCAGCGTCACCGGCGGCGCCGGTGAGTACGTGTTCTACGCAGCGGCCAAGGGCGGTATCGACGCACTCACCATCGGCTTGGCGCGCGAGGTGGCGAAGGAGGGTGTGCGTTTCAATACCGTGCGACCCGGGCCGACCGACACCGATATCCACGAGCCGGGGCGGCTGGCGCGTATCACGCCGCTGCTGCCGATGGCTCGCCCGGGGCAGCCCGACGAAATCGCCGAAACCATCCTGTTCCTGCTGTCGGACGCGGCGTCATATGTCACCGGCGCTGTGCTCAACGTCTCGGGCGGACGGTAGGCCCAAATTTGCGTCGCGAGATCCCGGGTCTGCAGCGCATCTCTAGCGCGCTGCCCTGCGCCCGGGATACATGTCTTCGGCATGTACCTTGCGCTCGGCGCTTGGCCGCCTATGATCGCGCCCGAAATTCAACGACTTGCCAATCCAAAACATTCGAAGGGAGTGAACAATGGTCGCGGCAGTGCGCGTTCATAAACACGGTGGGCCCGAGGCCCTCACTTACGAGGATGTCGAGGTCGCGACGCCCGGCCCGGGCCAGGTGAAGATCAAGACCCATGCCGTCGGCGTCAATTTCATCGACGCCTATTTCCGCATGGGCATGTATCCATCGCCGGTCGGACTGCCCTTTACCGCCGGCAACGAGAGTGCCGGCGAAGTGAGCGCGGTTGGTTCCGGCGTCACCGACCTCAAGGTGGGCGACCGCGTCGCCTTTGTCGGTCCGCTCGGCGCCTATGCGGCAGAGCGTCTGGTGCCGGCCGACCGCGCGGTCAAGCTGCCCGACAATATCAGCTACGAGCAGGCGGCCGGCATGATGCTCAAAGGCATGACGGTGCAGTATCTGGTCAACCGCACCTACAAAGTCGGCAAGGGCACCGTCGTGCTGATGCACGCGGCCGCCGGCGGCGTCGGCCTCATCCTCTGCCAGTGGGCCAATCACCTCGGCGCCACCGTGATCGGCACCGTCGGCTCCAAGGAAAAAGCCGAGCTGGCCAAGAAGAACGGCTGCCACCACACCATCCTCTATCGCGAC
>Ga0335081_10011400_pt1 | contig 14375 bp, 12 predicted proteins | sample Lox_Sample_35_FD_206713 | JGI IMG/M metagenome (GOLD analysis project Ga0335081, IMG submission 206713) | Soil microbial communities from Loxahatchee National Wildlife Refuge, Florida, United States - Lox_Sample_3.5 | ecosystem: Environmental > Terrestrial > Soil > Wetlands | place: USA... | reverse complement strand
GGTCCCGTGACCGGCCGCTATGGGCTCGTAACATGGGTGAAACATCGGGGATACGGGTCGGAAATCGCGACCGCCTAGCGTTCCAGCAGCGCCCGGAAGGCGGGCGCCAGCGTGTCAGCGGCCCACGAGGGAGAGCAGATGTTCACCAACGGCGATGAAGTACTGCGGTACATCGAGACCGAGGGGGTGCAGTTCGTCGACGTCAGGTTCTGCGACCTGCCCGGGACCGTGCAGCACTTCACGGTGCCGGCGGAGTCCTTCGACGAGAAGGTGTTCAGCGACGGCCTGATGTTCGACGGCTCGTCGATCCGGGGCTTCCAGCAGATCCACGAGTCGGACATGCTGCTGCTGCCGGACGCGACCACCGCCGTCATCGACCCGTTCCGCACCCGCAAGACGCTGAACCTCACGTTCTTCGTGCACGACCCGCTGACCGGGGAGCCCTACAGCCGTGACCCGCGCAACATCGCCCGCAAGGCCGAGGACTACCTGCGCGGCAGCGGGATCGGGGACACCGCCTTCTTCGGCCCGGAGGCTGAGTTCTACATCTTCGACTCGGCCCGGTTCGAGACCAGCCCGAACGCCGGCTACTACTTCATCGACTCGGTGGAGGGCGCCTGGAACACCGGCCGTGACGAGCCGGGCGGCAACCTCGGCTACAAGCCGCGGTACAAGGGCGGCTACTTCCCGGTCCCGCCGACCGACCACTACACCGACCTGCGGTCGGAGATGGTGCGGGCGCTGATCGAATGCGGCATCGCGGTGGAGATGCAGCACCACGAGGTGGGCACCGCGGGCCAGGCCGAGATCGACATCAGGTTCGACAGCATGCTGCACATGGCCGACAAGGTGATGCTCTACAAGTACGTGGTGAAGAGCGTGGCCCGGGCGGCCGGCAAGACCGTGACGTTCATGCCCAAGCCGCTGTTCGGCGACAACGGCTCCGGGATGCACTGCCACCAGAGCCTGTGGAAGGACGGCGCGCCGCTGTTCTATGACGAGGTGGGCTACGCCGGCCTGTCCGACCTGGGCCGCTACTACGTCGGCGGGCTGCTGAAGCACGCGCCGTCGCTGCTGGCGTTCACGAACCCGACCGTGAACTCCTACCACCGGCTGGTCCCGGGCTTCGAGGCGCCGGTCAACCTGGTCTACTCGCAGCGCAACCGGTCGGCGTGCGTGCGGATCCCGATCACCGGCCCGAGCCCCAAGGCCAAGCGGCTGGAGTTCCGGGTGCCGGACCCGTCCTGCAACCCGTACCTGGCGTTCTCGGCCATGCTGCTGGCCGGGCTGGACGGGATCAAGAACAAGATCGAGCCGCCCGAGCCGGTGGACAAGGACCTCTACGAGCTGCCGCCGGACGAGGCCAGGGCGATCCCGCAGGTGCCGGGTTCGCTGGACGTCGTGCTCAACAACCTGGAAGCCGACCACGACTTCCTGCTCGAGGGCGGCGTGTTCACCCAGGACCTGATCGAGACGTGGCTGGACTACAAGCGCGCCAACGAAATCGACCCGATCCGGCTCCGCCCGCACCCGCACGAGTTCGAGCTCTACTTCGACGCGTAGCCATCGCGCTGGGGCTGACCTGCGGCGATGTTATCGCACACTTTCCCCGGGCCGTGATGGGGCCGTGCGGGCCTGAAACAGCCTCGATCGCGGCCCGGGTCTTGACGCCGGCGGCCCCGCCTTTAGTTCTTACGGCCTACGCCGCCCCACAGCCCCGCCGGGCTCCTGGCCCCGGGTTCGGATGCGGGACGCCATTCCGGAACCCGCACCAGCCCCGGCTCGACCAGTTCCAGTCCGTCGAAGAAACGCGCGACCTGAGCCCGGTCGCGCATGGTCACCTTTTCCGCCATCGTCTGGTTCAGCCGCTCGGCGAGCTTGCCCTGCGCCTCGGCCTCGATGTCCGAAGCCGGGTGGGACAGGGCCAGGTGGCTGCCCGGGGGGAGGGCGTCGAGCAGCGTCGCCACGATGGCGTAGGGGTTCTCGGCATTGTCCACGTGCTGCAGGATCGCCATGAGCATGACGGCCACCGGGCGGGAGAAGTCCAGCGTCGCGGCCGCGGCGGTCAGCACCCGCCCGGTGTCGCGCAGGTCGGCGTCCAGGTAGCTGGTGACCCCGTGCGGGCCGCTGGTCAGCAGCGCGCGGGCGTGTGCGAGCACGACCGGGTCGTTGTCCACGTACACCACCCGGCTTTCGGGTGCCACGGACTGGGCGACCTCGTGGGTGTTGCTGGCGGCCGGGATGCCCGTGCCGATGTCCAGGAACTGCCGGATGCCCGCCTCGCCGGCCAGATAGCGCACCGCGCGGGCGAGGAAGGCCCGGTTAGCGCGAACCGACAAGACGATGTCCGGCCAGGCGGCGATCGCCTGCTCGGCGGCCGCCCGGTCGGCGGCAAAGTTGTCCTTACCGCCCAGCCAGTAGTCATACACCCGCGCTATATGCGCCACGCTCGTGTCAAAGGACGCGCTCTCCGCGCCGCGGCCGACAACGTCGTCCGGCCCTCCGCCAGCTCCTTGCGTGCCTTCGCTGCCCACCCTTGTGCGCTTTTCTCGCGGATCGCCAGCAAAGCGGCGCGCAGGGCGACCCCGCCGAACACATCGTGAGCACGAGCCTACGCCGCACCGCAGCCGGTGCGTTACGGGTCTACTTCGACGCGTGACCCATGACCCGGGTACCCGAGGTCGGGGAACCTGAGGTCGGGGTTGTGCTCGGACAGTACCGATGGCGGCCCGATGAGCATCTTGTCCGGTTCCCCGATGGCCTCCTCGTCCTTGCCGTCGTAGTCGAACTTCCGCAGCACGTGCTTGATCGCCTCGAGCCTGGCCCGCTTCTTGTCGTTGCTCTTGATCACCGTCCACGGTGCCCATTCCGTCTCGGTGTAGTGGAACATCGCCTCCTTGGCGTCGGTGTACGCGTCCCACTTGTCCAGCGACTCGATGTCCATCGGGCTCAGCTTCCACTGCCGCACCGGGTCGACCCGGCGGATGATGAAGCGCGTGCGCTGCTCGGAGCGCGTCACCGAGAACCAGAACTTCGTCAGGTGCAGCCCGGACCGGACCAGCATCCGCTCGAAGTCCGGTGCCTCCCGCATGAACTCCCAGTACTCCTCGTCCGTGCAGAACCCCATCACCCGCTCCACGCCCGCCCGGTTGTACCAGGAACGATCGAACATCACGATCTCGCCCGCCGCGGGCAGATGCGGCGCGTAACGCTGGAAGTACCACTGGGTCTGCTCGCGCTCGCTTGGCTTGGTCAGCGCCACGACCGTGGCGCCGCGGGGGTTCAGGTGCTCGGTGAACCGCTTGATCGTGCCGCCCTTGCCGGCCGCGTCGCGGCCCTCGAACACGATCACGATGTGCTCGCCGATGGACTTCACCCAGTTCTGCAGCTTGACGAGCTCGACCTGAAGCGGGCGCTTGAGGTACTCGTACTCGGCCCGCGGCATCTTCTCGGGGTACGGGTAGTCCTCACGCCAGGTGTCGACTATCCGGCCGTCCGGCCAGCGCAGCACGGGGTCGTCATGCTCGTCGTCGTCTTCGACGGTCAGGCCGGCGATCAGGACGGGATCGGACGCCCAGTCCTCCGGCAGCGCGTTGAATTCGGAAGCGGGTTCACTGCTCACGTCACTAGCACAGCGCATTTCCGCCTCGCCGTCACCACCGGGGCCGGACTTCGGGCGCTGGCCGGGTCCAGGCCGTCGTCCTCGCCTGCGAGGCTGGCCCGGTGAGTCCCTCCTCGCACGCTCCCTGATCCCCGTCTTGCCCGGGCGCCTCAGGCAGGCCTCCACGTAACCTTCACCATCGCTCCACCGGTTCTGCATAAGCCGGCCATCTGATGGCGCCGTGGTTGCGTACCGGCCGGGACACGGCGGGCCGGCGGTCGAGGTCAACGACCTGCCCGCACTGCGCGCTATTGTCGAGCGGGGCCTCGGCCCGTCACTGCCGAACGGGGCCCGCGTCCGGCTCGCGTTGCTGGACCACGACCCGGAACGTGACCGCCTGGAGCGCAGGCTCAGCCGGCACGCCCAGGCGTGCGGCTGCCACGCGGCGGCGGCGGCCCTGGCCGCCGCCGCCGCGTTGTTAGCGGTCCTGGAGGCCGGATTCGGCGTGCCGGTCACGCTGTGGCGGCTTCCCGTCCTGGCCAGCGGGGCCGTCATCGCCGTGCTGGCCGGCGTCCTGGCCAAACTCGGGGCGCTCTATTACTCCAGGCGCCAGCTCGGCAGGCTGTACCGCGAGATCTCGGGCCGGGCGGGCCGGTCCTGATGTTCCCGTGCGACGACTTTTACCAGGGGATCATCACCTTCCGCAGCATGGTCGTGGCGCTCTGGGGAGAGGTCAGCGCGCTATGGCGGCAATGCAGCGCGCAGACCTGCCGGTGGTGGTGCCTGTGCTGCAACAAGTGGGTCTGCTGGCTGGTCACCGTCCTGCTGGCCGTGCTCCTCGCGGTGCTCGTGGTCGTGTACGCGGTGTTCTCCGTCATCGTGGCCACGACGTGCTGGGGTACCTGCTTCCTCCTTTTCATGATCGTCTTGATGACGAACCGGGGCGACGTCAGCTTCAGCTGCCTGTGGGCTCCGGCCGGGCCGCCCGCCGACCCCACGCGGGACGGCCCGCCAACCATCAAGATCACCGAGCCCGCCGACGGCGCCACGTTCCCGGACGGCGATAAGGTGGCGATCACCTTCACCGCGACCGCATCGGACCCGGATGGCACGGCGCTGACCGGGTCGGCGGTCCAGTGGGAAGAGTTCCTGGACACCTCGCCCGCCACGTACCAGCAGCTTGGCGAGGGGACGCAGATCGCGGTGACGCTCCCGCAGCGCCCCGTCGACGTGGCCAGCAACCGGCTCTCGGCCTATGCCATCAACGCGAACGTCACGGGCACTAACGGTCGCACCGCGTCCGACAGCGTCAACATCAGCGTCGGGCGCATCCGCCTGACGTAACCCCGAGTCCTCCCAGCAACCAGGGCGGTGCCGATGACCTCGAGCGAGACCGGATCCGCCGAGCTGCTCTGGGATGTGCTGGCCGCCAACGACTCGATGCATGCCGTTGCCCGCTGCGTGCAGCTGATCGAGGCCCGGCTGGACTACCCCATCGGCTCCCGGGAAGACCTGGTACGGGTCGTCCGGCACAACGCGTCCGCCGACGGCCACCTGCGTATTGACCGCTGCCGCATCTCCGCGGACCGGGTCCGCCGGGGCCTTCCGGCCCGCTGGTTCCCGGTGGGGAGCCGCCAGGCCCTGATCAGCGTGCTGCTGGCCGCGTTCGAGGGAGACCGGCTCCGGCACATTGGGCTGGTCACCGGGACCGGAGCCGCCCGGCGGCAGAGAGGGCGATCTCATGGCACCGCCGAGTGAACCATCGGGAAACCTGACCGCCGGCGAGTGGTCGAAGGTCTTCTACGCCTGGGGCGCCTTTGTCGTCCGTTACCTGCTCTTCACCACGGCGCCCTCCATCGAGGCCCGCTGGTACGGGACGATAACCGCCGGGCTGGCGATCCCCCGCGGCCCGTTCCAGAGCGGCGACGAATTCTCCGTGCCGGTCGTCGGGTACTCCGACCTCTGGCTGATGGCCGCCCAGGACTGCGACTACCGGCTGATCCCGCAGGATTACCGGCCCCTGCCCGATTCCGGCGGCGAGTTCTGAGCCAGCGACCCGGGTTCGCGCCAGGGCCGCTCGAACTCCCCGGCCCGGATTGACAGCCCGCCCGTGGCCTAGATACTAAGTGGGTCCGCGCGACTGCGGCGGCTGGAGCAAAGCGGAGGCGTGGTGAGCGGCGAGCTACCCCCGGCGTCGGGCGGGCTGGCGGCGGGCTCGCAGATCGCCGGCTACCGGATCGAGGAGCAGATCGGCCGCGGCGGCATGGCGGTGGTCTACCGCGCGTTCGATCCCCGGCTGAACCGGACCGTAGCGCTGAAGATCCTGGCGCCCGAACTCGCCGACGACGCGGCGTTCCGCAAACGGTTCATGCGGGAGATGCGGGCCGCCGCGGCCGTCGACCACCCGCATATCGTGCCGGTGTTCGACGCGGGCGAGGCCGACGGGGCGCTGTTCATCGCGATGCGGTACGTGGCCGGCCAGGACCTGCGCACGCTGCTGGATGCCGAGCCGCGGCTGCCCGCGGACCGGGTAGTCCAGTTCATCGCCCAGGCCGCGTCCGCGCTGGACGAGGCGCACTCGCGCGGCCTGGTCCATCGCGACGTGAAGCCGGGCAACATGCTGCTCGCCGCGGTGGACGGCCGCGGCCAGCCGGATCACCTGTACCTGTCCGACTTCGGCCTCAGCAAGCCCGCGCTGGCCTCGGCTAACCTCACGCTCACCGGCCAGTTCCTCGGCACGCTCGACTACATGGCGCCCGAGCAGGTGGAGGGGCACGCGGTGGACGGCCGCGCCGACCTGTACTCGCTGGCCTGCACCGCGTTCGAGATGCTGGCCGGCGAGCCGCCGTTCAAACGGGACGTGGGCATGGCGGTGCTGTGGGCCCAGCTGTCGGCGCCGGTGCCGTCGCTGCGGGCGCTGCGCCCGGACCTGCCGCCGGCCGTGGACCCGGTGATCGCCAAGGCGCTGGCCAAGGCGCCGGGCGACCGCTACCAGACCTGCAACCAGTTCGCCACGGCCCTGCGCGAGGCGTGCGGGGCCGACGCCCCCGCGGCCGCCGGGCCGGCCGTGCTTCCACCCGGGCCGCCGACCGAGCGAGCCCGGGTCCCGGCGGCGCACCCGGCCGCCGCCATCCCGGCCGATGTCCCCGCCGATCTCCCGCCCGGCCCGGTGACCGGGTCGGCCGACGCGCCCACCGATCCGGGGTGGCGTCCGGCCGCGCCCGCCGCGCCCCGGCCGGTTTCCGCCGGCCGGCCGCCGTCCGCCGCCCCGCCGGGCGCCTGGCCGCCCGCTCCCCCGCCGGTCACCCGCCCGCGCGGCCCCGCGCCGCCTCGCCGCCGGTCCGGCCCCCGCGTGGCCGCGACGGTAGCGTGCATCGCGCTGATCGTGATCGCGGGCGTCGCGATCGTGATCCTGCGCGGCCATCACACCACGACCAGCACTCCGCCGGTCACGCCGACCACTCCGGCCAGCGGAGGCAGGACCACGACGGCCGCCGGCCCGCTCGGCCCGGCGGCGACGGTGCGGGCGTACTTCACCGCGATCAACAATCACGCCTACGGCCGGGCGTGGAGTCTCGGCGGCAAGAACACCGGCTCGTCCTACAGCGCGTTCGTGGCGGGCTTCGACCAGACCCAGAGCGACAACGTGACGATCGTCTCGGTAGCGGGCACCGTCGTGACCGTCACGCTCGCCGCGACGCAGACCGACGGCTCGGTCAACTACTACCGGGGCACCTACACGGTGACCCAGGGCGTCATCACCCAGTCGCAGATCGAGCCGGCCGGCTAGCGGCGCGTCCGGGCCAGGGCAGCCGGGGGCAGCCCCGCCAGCCGCGTGCTCTCCCTGGTCAGGTGGGCCTGGTCGGCGTACCCGGTCTCGGCCGCGATCGCGGCCAGGTCCACCGGCCCGGGCGCGTCGATCCGGGCCAGGAACCGCCGGAACCGCAGCACCCGCGCGAGCATGCGCGGCCCGTACCCGACCGCGGCCTGGCACCGCCGCCGCAGCTGCCGCTCGCCGATCCCCAGCCGCGCCGCGGCCTCGTCCGCCCGCGCCCCCGGCCGGCCGAGCAGCCGGGCGGCGCCGAGCACCAGCGGGTCCGGCGGCCGCTCGGCCACCATCGAGGCCGCGATCAGGGCCACCCGGCGCAGCGCCTCCGCCGGGTCCAGCGACCCGGGCAGCCGGCCGCCGGGCACCGCGGGCAAATCGGCCGCGTCCACCCGCTGGTCGAGCAGATCACTGAGCGGCACGCCCAGCGCCGCGCCGCCGGCCCCGGGCCGGAACCGCGCCCCGACCAGCACCGCCCCGGCCGGGCGCGAGTCCGGCGCCGGCCCGGTGTCCGGGCCGGCCACGAACGCGCCGACGCCGCTGGCCCAGATCAGGTCGGTGCACGCATCCGGCAGCACCCGGGTGGGGGGCATCCCCGGCGCAATCACCGATACCCACAGGCATTGGATTTCCGGCCGCAACGCACCGTCTCCCGCGAACTCACGGTAACCAGGCGACCAGTCCATGCGCCCAGTGTCGCACCCCGTGGTCAGCCGTAGAACAGGCGCTCCATCACGCCCCGGGCCCGCCGCGCGGCCCGCCGGTAGTCCTGGACCAGGTCCTGCGAGGCGTCGGGGGCATACCCGAGCAGCCGCGCGACCGCGCCGAGTTCCGGCTGCGCCGTCGGCACCGTGTCGCCCGCCCGGCCGCGCACCAGCACCACCGCGTTCCTGATCCGGGCGGCCAGCCGCCAGGCGCCCTCCAGCACGCCCGCGTCGGGCGCGGCGATCAGGCCTTCCTCGCTGGCAGCGCGCAGGGCGTCGAGCGTGCGCGTGGTCCGCAGCGCGGGCACCGCGTGGGCGTGCCGCAACTGCAGCAGCTGAGCCACCCACTCCACGTCCGTGAGCCCGCCGGGACCGAGTTTGAGGTGCATGGCCGGGTCGATGCCGCGGGGCATGCGCTCGGACTCCATCCTGGCCTTGATCCGGCGGATCTCCCGGACGGCCGCGTCGCCGATCCCCCCGCGGGGGTACCGGAACTCGTCGGCCATGGCCATGAACGCCGCACCGAGGGCGGGATCGCCGGCCACCGGCTCGCCGCGCAGCAGGGCCTGCGCCTCCCAGGGTGCCGACCAGCGCCGGTAGTAGGCGTGGTATGAGGCCAGGGTGCGCACCAGCGGCCCCTGCCGCCCCTCGGGCCGCAGCCCGGCGTCGATCGGAAGCACCGGATCGGGGCCCGGGCGGGCCAGCAGGCCGCGCAGTTCCTCCGCGACCGCGTGCGCGGCCCTGGTCGCGGCCTCCTCGTCCGCGCCGTCCCGCGGCTCATGCACGAACATCACGTCGGCGTCGCTGGCGTAGCCCATCTCGTGGCCGCCGAGCCGGCCCATCGCCACTACGCAGATCCGGGTCGGCAGCGGCCCGCCCGCCTGCTCGACCTTCCGGGTCGCCGCGTCCAGCGCGGCCGCGAGCGTGACCGCGGCCACGCTGGTGAGCGCCTCGCCGGTTTGCTCGATGCCCGACATCCCGAGCAGGTCCGCCGCGGCCGTGCGCAGCAGCTCCCGGCGGCGCAGCGCCAGCGCCGCCGCGACCGCGGCCGGGGCGGTGCGGTGCCGGCCCACGGCGGCCGCGGCGTCCGGGTAGAGGGCCTCGGCCGGCCGGGGCGCGAGCTGGGCGTCGTCGGCGAGCATCGCCACCGCGTCGGGGGCGCGCAGCAGCAGCCCGGTCGCGTACCGGCTCGAGGCCAGCAGCCGGGCCATCCGCTGCGCGACCCTGGTGTCGTCCCGCAGCAGCCTCAGGTACCACGATGAATCCCCCAGCGCGTCGCTGACCTGCCGGAACGCGAGCAGCCCCGCGTCGGGCTGGGCCGCGTCGGCGAACCAGCCGAGCATCACCGGCAGCAGCGTGCGCTGGATCGCAGCCCGGCGCGAGACGCCCGCGGTGAGGAACTCGATGTGCCGCAGGGCCCCGGCCGGGTCGGCGTAGCCGAGCGCCTCGAGCCGCTCCCGGGCCGCCTCCTGGGTCAGCCGCACCGCCTCGCCGGGCAACCGGGCCACCGCCTCGAGCAGCGGCCGGTAGAACAGCTTCTCGTGCAGTCGCCGGGCCTGGCTGGCGTGCGTGCGCCACCGCGCGATGAGCTCGTCGGCCGGGTCACCCGGCCCGGGCGCGGCGGCGGGCTCCATCGCGCGCAGCGCCCGGCCGACCTGGCGCAGCACGGCCGGGTCCTCGGGGAGCATGTGCGTACGGCGTAGCTGGCGCAGCTGGAGCAGGTGCTCCACGCTGCGCAGGAACCGGTAGGCGTCGGCCAGGCCCGCCGCGTCCTGGCGGCCCACATAGCCGCCCGCGGCCAGCGCGGCGAGCGCGTCCAGGGTGGCGGCGGCCCGCAGCGTCTCGTCGGTGCGCCCGTGCACGAGCTGCAGCAGCTGTACGGCGAACTCGATGTCGCGCAGGCCGCCGGGGCCCAGCTTGATCTCGCGCCCGGCCTGGTCGGCCGGCAGCTGGCCCAGCACCCGGCGCCGCATCGCCTGCACGTCGGCCACGAAGTTCTCCCGCTGCGCCGCTTCCCACACCAGGGGGCCCATCGCGGCCAGGTAGGCGGCGCCCAGCGCGGGGTCGCCCGCGACCGGACGCGCCTTGAGCAGGGCCTGGAACTCCCAGGTCTTCGCCCACCGCTCGTAGTAGGCCCGGTGGCTGGCCAGCGTGCGGACCAGCGGACCGTTCCGGCCCTCCGGCCGCAGGTTCGGGTCCACCGGGAACAGCGCCTCCTCGGTGGCGGGCGCCGAGCAGGCCCGGATCATCCCGGTGGCCAGCCGGGTCGCCGTGCGCAGCGCGGCGGCCTCGCCGCCGTCCCCGGCCTCCGGCGGGCCGGCCGCCACGAAGATCACGTCCACGTCGCTGGCGTAGTTGAGCTCCCGGCCGCCGCATTTGCCCATTGCGATGACCGCGAGCCGGCCGGGCGCCGACTCCGGCGGCAGCTCGGACCGCGCGATCGCGAGCGCCGCCTCCAGCGCGGCCGCCGCGAGATCGGCGAGCTCGGCGGCCACGTCGGGCAGGGCCTCGGCCCCGGTGAGGTCCCGGGCGGCCAGGTGCAGCAGCCGGCGCCGGTAGCAGGCCCGCAGCGCCGAGACCGGGTCGTGGCCGGCGAGCCGGGCCGGATCGGCCGCCGGCTCGCGGTCACCCGGGCCGGCGCCGACCGCGGCCAGCAGCTCGTCGCGGATCTGGCTCGCCGTCGGGCGGCGCAGCGACTCCGGGCCGCTCAGCACCGTCCAGTCGGCCGGATGACGGGCGAGATGGCCGCCGAGCGCGGCGCTCACGCCGAGCACGGCGGTCAGCCGGGCGCGCAGGCCCGGGTCCGCGCGCAGGGCGGCCCACAGCCCGGCGTCACGCGGCATCCGGGCCAGGCTGGCCAGGGCCAGGTCTGGGTCGGCCGCGGCCGCGAGCGCCTCGACCAGGCCGGCGTCCGCGCCAGCCGGGTCCAGGTCGAGATCGTCGGTGAGCAGGCGCTGCGCACGGGCCGTGTCGGCGAATCCCAGCGCGGCCAGCTGCCCGGCCAGGGTGGTCCCGCGCAACATGCTCACGTCGCTAGTCTCCCCGGCGGGCGGGTCCGCAGCCACCAGCGCGCCCAATGCGGTCATGTCCGTTCTTGGCCAGGCCGGTTATCCTCGACGGCGTGAGCCAAGATATCCGGGACACGGGAAACGCGCTGATCGAGGGCGTGACCAAGGCGTGGGGTCAGCTGGTCCAGCAGATCGACGAGCTCCTCGGCTGGTCGCCCGGGACGGTGCCCGCCCCCGGCGGGCGCAAGCCGTCGGTCATGGCCGACAGCGAGCTCCGCGCGGCCGTCCGGGGTGCCGCCACCGGCCTGATCGGTTCCGTCGACCCGGCCCGGCAGGCGCACACGTTCGTCATCATCGACCCCCGCTGGCGCTTCAACCTGCCGGCCACCGTGCCCGCCCACCTGCAGCACATGTTCATCGAGGCCTCCGACGCGTTCGGCCTCGGGATCGTCGGCCTGGATCACCATGCCTCGTCGGTCGACCTGGCCGTGGTCGGGCGCCTGGCCGAGATCCTGGCCCGGGCCCGGTGGCTGGTGGAGCCGGCCGACGCCGCGCAGCGCAACGACCGCGGCTACGCGCTGGCCGAGGAGGAGATCTCCGACCTGCGCGCGGCCGCCGGCCGCGCGCAGGACGCGGGCGGCGCCGACCAGTCCGGGCTGGCCGGCGAGGTCGCCGACCGGGCGGCCACGATGGCGGCCCGGCTCGCGGAGCTCCGGCAGGAGGACGGGCTGGGCGAGGCGCGGCTGCCCAAGCCGCGCAAGCTGCTGCGGGCCTATCTGCCCGGCAACGACGTCGAGCTGTTCGCGCTGCTGACCGCGGCCGGCTCACGCCCGGCCGTCCCGCCCACCGCCCTGTTCTACCGCGAGGCGGGCACCGGGGACGCGCTCTACCGATTCCAGCGCCAGCACCTTACCCGCGCCTACTGGCTGGCCCGGGCGACCGCGCTGTACGCGGGCATCTGCGCCGCGGCCGGGCCCGTTCTGGGCCGCGCCGACTGGCAGGAGCCCGTGGCCCTGGCCGAATCCCGGCTCCGGCCGCTCGCCCTCGAGATCGGCCAGCGCTACCAGCAGCGGCTGCAGCGCGGCCTGCATCCCGGATTGTGACCCTGGCCGTTGCGGGCTGGCCGTTCAGGTCCGGTCGTCAGAGCATCGGCAGGTAGCGGGCCAGCTCGAACTCGCTGACCTGGCGGCTGTACTCGTCCCACTCGGCGCGCTTGTTCCGCAGGAAGAAGTCGAAGACGTGCTCGCCGAGCGTCTCGGCGACCAGTTCGCTGTTCTGCATCACGTCGCAGGCGTCGGACAGGCTGTGCGGCAGCGGCGCGATGCCGAGCGCCCGCCGCTCGGCCGGGGTGAGCGCCCACACGTCGTCCTCCGCGCCGGGCGGGAGCTCGTAGTCGGCCTCGATCCCCTTGAGCCCGGCCGCGAGGATCACCGCGAACGCCAGGTACGGGTTGCAGGCCGAGTCGATCGAGCGGAACTCGACGCGGGTCGCGTTGCCCTTCTGCGGCTTGTACATCGGCACCCGGACCAGGGCCGACCGGTTGTTGTGGCCCCAGCAGATGTAGGCGGGCGCCTCACCGCCGGCCCCGGCGATCCGCTGGTCACCGCCCCAGAGCCGCTTGTAGGAGTTGACCCACTGGTTGCACACCGCGGTGATCTCCGCCGCGTGAGTGAGCAGCCCGGCGATGAACGCCCGGCCGAGCTTGGACAGCTGGAAGTCGGCCCCCGGCTCGTAGAACACGTTACGGTCGCCCTCGAACAGGGACATGTGCGTGTGCATGCCCGAGCCGGGATGCTCGGTGAACGGCTTCGGCATGAACGAGCAGTAGACGCCCTGGTCGAGCGCGACCTCCTTCATCGCCAGCCGGAACGACATCACGTTGTCGGCCGTGGTCAGCGCGTCGGCGTAGCGCAGGTCGATCTCCTGCTGGCCGGGCGCCCCCTCGTGGTGGCTGAACTCGACTGAGATGCCCATGCTCTCCAGCATCACGATCGCGCTGCGCCGGAAGTCGTGCGCGATCATGTGCGGCGTGTGGTCGAAGTAGCCGCCGGTGTCGATCGGCTGCGGCCGCGATCCGGGCTCCGGCTTCTCGCGGAGCAGGAAGAACTCGATCTCGGGGTGGGTGTAGAAGCTGAACCCCAGGTCGGCGGCCCGGCCGAGGGCGCGCTTCAGGACGTGGCGAGGGTCGGCGTACGAGGGCGTGCCGTCCGGCATCAGGATGTCGCAGAACATCCGGCCGACCGCTGCCTGGCCGCCCAGCGGCATCAGCTGGAACGTCGACGGGTCCGGCCTGGCGATCATGTCCGACTCATAGACCCGGGCGAACCCCTCGATCGCGGAGCCGTCAAAGCCGATGCCCTCGGCGAACGCGCCTTCCAGCTCGGCCGGCGCGACCGCCACCGACTTCAGGTAGCCGAGCACGTCGGTGAACCACAACCGCACGAACCGGACGTCGCGTTCCTCGAGCGTGCGCAGCACGAACTCTTCCTGCCTGTCCACGGCGCCAGTCTGCCCCGCGCGTGTTTCCGGCGCGTTAACGCCCCTCGGTTTGGCTGGCGGAGTCGAAAATAGTTCGTGGTGTCGCCATGGTATGCTATAGTTAATCGAACATAGAAACGATCCGTGGGGAGGTGGGACATGAGCGGCGAACAGGACCGTGAGCCCGCCTCCCGGCCCGGGTCTGGCCCTGGCGGCCACGGCCCCGCCGACGGCGCCCCCTTCATTCCCGGTGGGACGTCCGGGCGTCCCTCCTCCGGTCCCGGTGGCCCGTCCCAGGACGTCCCGCGCTCTCCCAGCCGGCCCAGGATGGCTCGCGCTCCCCTGGCCTGGCCCAGGATGCCCCGTGCGTCCCCCGCCCGGGCCAGGACGCTCCGCGCTCCCCCCGCCCGGGCCAGGACGCCCCGTCCGCTCCGGGCGGCTCCGCCCCGGGCGTCGCGGGCCGCCCCGCGGTGCTGACCGCCGAGCAGCTGGCCGTGATCCTGCGCGGCCGGGGTCCCCTGACCGGCGCCGAGCTGGACGCGCTGGCGCGGCTGGACCGCGCCCATCTCGGCCCGGACGACGATGACCCCGGCGATGACCCGGGCTGCGGGCCGCCGCCGGAGTGGCTGACGCTGACGGCCGGGGAGCAGCGCGCGCTGCCGGGCAGCGATGAGGACCGGGCCGGCCTGGCCGGCGAGGACCCGGGCGAAGCCGAGGACCCGGGCGAAGCCGAGGACCCGGGCGAAGCCGAGGACCCG
>Ga0335081_10011399_pt1 | contig 14376 bp, 12 predicted proteins | sample Lox_Sample_35_FD_206713 | JGI IMG/M metagenome (GOLD analysis project Ga0335081, IMG submission 206713) | Soil microbial communities from Loxahatchee National Wildlife Refuge, Florida, United States - Lox_Sample_3.5 | ecosystem: Environmental > Terrestrial > Soil > Wetlands | place: USA... | reverse complement strand
ATACGGGGTCGGGCACCATGGTGAACACCGTGGACAGGTCCTGGACGTAGAAACATGACCCGGCGGTGGTCAGGTCCTTGAGGTCCTCGCCTTGGGTCGGCAGGTAGGCATCGTCGTAGACCAGGGCTTTGACCTGGCTGTCCCCGGTGGCGGCGTTGGTGATGACCTCGCCGCCGTAGGAGTGCCCGACCAGGACGACCGGGCCGGTGATGGTGCGCAGGAAATCGGCCAGCGTGGCGGTATCGATCGCCAGGCCTTCCAGCGGGTTGGGCGGGGCGTAGACGGTGTAGCCAGCACGCTGCAGAAGCGCGATGACGGCGTTCCAGCTGCCTGAGTCGGCCCACGCGCCGTGCACCAGGACGATGGTGGGCTTGGCCGGGCCAGTGCCGGTGACGGCGGCGGCATGCCCGGTGCGGACGGTGGCAGCGCGGGCGGAGCCGGGCTGGCCCGCGGTGGCGAGCACCCCCGCGAGGGCCAGGACCGCGGCCATGATGATCAGGCGCGTTCGGGCGGGCCGCGAGGCGAGTTTGACGGACATCGTGGTTCCTTTCGGGTATGACGTGCGCGGATTAGTCCAGGAAGCCGAGCAGCGCCTGGTTGACCTGGTCAGCGTGGGTCCAGGTGATGGCATGCGGGCCGCCCTCGATGACGACGAGTTGCATGTCGTTGACCAGGCCGGGCAGCCGCTTGCCGGTGTTGGGGTAGGGCAGGATCCGGTCGGCGTCGCCCTGCACGGTCAGCACCGGGACGTCGATCTTGGGCAGGTCGTCCCGGAAGTCGGTCTGCCAGGTGCCGATGCACGCTACCGCCGCCGTGGCGGAAGCGGCGGCGGCGATGTTCCAGCTGGCCTGGAACGCCTGGTCGCTGACCAGGGTGCCGCCGAGCACGTCGATGTTGTAGAAGTTGTCGAGAAACCCCTTCATCCACGCCGGGGTGTCTGCAGTGGCGGCCTGGATGAACCCGTCGAACAAGCTGGCAGGCAGGCCTTCGGGGTTATCGCCGGCGTGCAGCAGGAACGGCGGGATCGGGGACACCAGCACGCCCTTGGCCACCCGCGCTGAACCGTAGGCGCCAAGGTAGCGGGTAACCTCGCCGGTGCCCATGGAGTGCCCGACCAGCACGGCCTCATGCAGGTCCAGGTGCTCCAGCAGGGCAGCCAGGTCGGCCGCGAAGGTGTCGTAGTCATAGCCCAGTGCCGGCTGGCTGGAGTTGCCGAACCCGCGCCGATCGTAGGTGATCACCCGGTGGCCGGCTTGCAGCAGGACCGGGACTTGTTTGTCCCAGGCGCGGCCGCTGAGGGGGTAGCCGTGGATCAGCACCACCGGCGGCCCGGCGCCGTGGTCTTCGTAGTGCAGGGCAATCGGCCCAGAGTTCTCTTCACCGATCGTCAGATAGGACATGAAGTGCTCCTTTGGTACTGGTGAGTGTGGTACTGGTGAGTGGGCTGCGCGGGCTCAGTCAGTGGCCTGTCCCGCATCGCGTTGGCGATCGCCCTGGACAGGGCGGAATCGGCGATCTCCTCCCTGCGGGGCGCACCGGGAAGTACGGTCGGCCAGGGAACGCCTTGACGGCGATAATCGCCGTCAAGGCGTCGTCGTGCCCGGCGTTGTGGCGGCTCGCTTTGGCGGGACGATGTGGCCCCCGCCAAGGCTGCGAAGAGTAGCGGGAGATCCGCGATGCGCCCCCGCAGCGCCTCTCGTCCGGCCTCGGGGACCCGGGGATCGTGAACGGCCGGATCGCTGTCGCATCCGAGTTCTCGATCGTGACGGACATGCGGATCTCCTTGGTTCGGTCTGGGTTCGGATTGGTGGTCGATATTGAGCTGGTTTTTCTAGACCAAGCGGGGCCGTCTGGGAGCGGTCTCTGTGGCGCCACCCCCGGCGGGGCGGTGCCACCCGCTGGATCGCTTAGAGCGTGCCGGCGGCGGTGGCCCACAGCTGGTTGGCGGGCACGTTGCCCGGGTTGCCGATAAGGTGCTGCAAGATGATCGGCGTGAACAGCTGGTGAGCCGGGTTCCCCAGGATGGTCATCACGAACGGGTGGGTGAAGTCGGTGGTCGACGCGTTGATGATCGAGTAGTCGCCCGGTATCTGCGAATCCTTGAAGTCCAAGATCCACACAGTGGTGTCCGGGGTGCTGCACGGCTGCAGGCTCAGGGCCTCGTCCTGGTAGGCGGTGGTCGGTATACCCGAGCACAGGTCGGCGGGCTTGCCGTAGGGCGCGTACTCGATCTGGAGCGCGAGATGACATGAGTGCTCGGGGGACGGCCTGGCCCCGGAGGGGCGGCTAGATCGGGGTGGCCTGCGGCCCGGGGTGTGCCGGTGCCTGCTCGTCGCGGTACGGGGCCAGGAAGGCGGTCAGTGCGGCCAGCGTCTCCTCGGGAGTCTCCTCGGCAGGGTGGTGGCCGCAGCCGGGGATGACCAGGGTCTGCACGTCATCGGCGGCGAGCTTCATCGTGTCCGCCACCTGTTCTCTCAGGCTGTGCCCGCCGCCGACGCCCAGCACGGGCATCGGCAGCCGCTGGGTCTTGCGCTGCTGGTTCTGCGCGATGGTGGCATCCAGGGCCCGGTAGATCGCGAAGCTGGCGTGCAGCGCTTCGGGGCTGGCAGCGAGGGCGTCAATGTAGTACCGGACGGCGTAATCGGGCAGTGGCCGGGCGGCCTTGGTGGCGAACTGCCACCTGAAGTAGACCTCTTCCCGGCCAGTGACGAGCTGGTCATTGACTTCGGCGAGCCGGTTGAACGCGAAGTGCCACAGCGCGTTGTTCAGGTGCGCGCTGGCGAACAGCGGCGGGGACGGGGACACGCCGGGGAGGGGGGTCTCGGCGACGGCCAGGCGGTCGACCCGGTCCGGATGGTCGGCGGCCAGGGCGTAGCCAATCCACATCCCGGTGTCGTGGCCGGCCACGGCGAACCGCTGGTGCCCGAGCGCGTCCATCAGCGCGGCCAGGTCGGCGGCCAAGGTGCCGGTGTCGTAGCCGTCCTCGGGTTTGCCGGACAGCCCACACCCGCGCTGGTCGGGCGCGACGACGGAAAAGACGCGGGCCAGCGCGGGCATCACCAGCCGCCAGGCGTACCAGGTCTGGGGCCAGCCGTGCACCAGCAGCAGCGGCGGGCCCTGGCCGCCGGTGACCACATGCTGGCGCAGCCCGCCGGTGTCGATGTACCGGCTGGTGAACGTGCCGGTGAACCCGTCCGGCAGGTTCGGCGCCCCGGAGACCGAGCCGGGACCTTCGGGGAAAGACGGTGAGTTCATGAGGACCCCCCTTCACGAGCAGTACTGCCTCACCGTCGCGCATCAGGCTGCCAAGCCGGACCCGTCAAATACCCCGGCGGTGCCCTGGTCCGTGATACGGCGCAGGTAGCGGCTGCGTCGCGTCAGGCTCGCAGGGTCGCGCACGCCGGTGGGACGGCCTAGGTGACAGCAGGCAGAGGCACGGCCATGCGCACGATCTTGAACCGCCAGAAGGACACCGGATCCGGCTGCAGCTTGGCTCCCTGTTGGCTCCCGCGCCGCCAGACAGATTTTCGGAAATCGTAGGACCGCACTGGACTTGAACCAATGACCTCATCCGTCTCCATCCGCGCTCTATCACAGACCACGGCGAAGACCAGGGTAACGGCCAGGCAATGTCACTGGTCCGACTCGGCGGCCCGATGCGCGACCCTGCGCGGGTACCACACATGACATCTGGCCCGCTGCCGGATCCTGAGGGAGGCACAGCATGACACATACGGGAAGCGGCGATCCCGCCCTCGCCAACTACTACCCGGCCTGGCTGGACAACCTGGCCGACGACGTCACCCTGGAGGGCTCGATGATGGACGGCTTCGCGCGAGGCCCCGAGGCAGTGCGGACCGTGCTGGTGGCCATCCGCACGCTCTATGACTACCAGAAGTTCCACTTCGTCGGCCCTTACGGCGACAACGGCTGGCTCGAGGACTACACCGCCGGGGTCCGCGGCGAGCCGATCAGCAACGTCACCATGGTCACCCGCAACGCCGCCGGGCAGACGCAGCACGTCGTGGGCAACTACCGCCCGCGCAGCACACTGCTGCTCTTGTCCCGGCTGATCGGCGGGAAGCTCGCGGGCACCCCCTATGCCGAGCACTTCCTCGCTCCCGAGTCCTGAAAAGCACGTACCCGCGACTGCCAGTACCCAACTGCAGGACGACGTCCAGGCGCGGAGGAATAATGGGATATTCGGATCTTCGGAACGAAATGGTCAGTGCCGCCAATGGCATCGACTACGCCTACCGTGATACAGGCGGCAGCGACACTACGGTGCCGTTGGTCCTGCTTCAGCACTTCCGCGGGAACCTTGACAGCTGGGACCCGGCGCTGATCGACGCGCTGGCGCAGGCCCGGAGAGTGGTGACGTTCGACAACGCCGGCGTCGGCGGCTCGACCGGGACCACCCCGGACACCATCGAGCAGATGGCGCGCGATGCCCTCGCCTTCCTGGCTGTGACGGGGCTCAGCAAGGTGGATCTGCTCGGCTTCTCGATTGGCAGCTTCGTGGGGCAGCAGATCGCGCTGACCCGGCCTGCGATGGTCCGCAGGCTGGTCCTGGCCTCCGCGGCGCCGCAGGGTGCGGCCGGCATGCACGGCTGGGCGCCGGAGGTCATGGACGCGGTCGGCACGCCGCACACCAGCCCGGAGGCCTACCTCGAGGTGTTCTTTGCCCGGTCAGCCGCAAGTCGGCAAGCCGGTAAGGAAGCGCTGCAGCGCATGTACGCGAAGACTGAGGACCGGGACACGGCCACGACGTGGGCGACGCGGGAAGCGCAGTATGACGCCGTCTGCACATGGGGGATCCCCGATCACGCACTGCTGCAGCGGCTCAGCGCTATCGACATGTCGGTGTTCGTGGCCAGCGGCGACAGCGACCCGATGATTCTGCCGCATTATTCGTACCTGCTCGCGGGCCTGATCCCGCACGCCCGCGTGAAGATCTACCCTGATTCGGCGCATGGGTTCTTGTTCCAGCATCACGCCGAGTTCGCTGCCGACGTCGAGGCATTCCTCACCAGCGATGGCTAGAACCGCCGGTCCCATCGCCCGGAAATTAGTCGTGGCACACGGCGCCCGCAAAGCCAACGGCCCGCAGACTGAACACTCGCCTCTGATACTCACCGTCCTCAGGCTGGCTCCCCAGCCAAGCACGGCCGATCCGACGCGCGGCCACCTACCAGCACATGGTCGACCCGGATGCGGCCCGCTGGCCACGACATGCGGTATGGAGTGCTTTCGACAACCACTACTGGCCGTCGATCTCGGTCACGAACTGCGGTAGCGCGTTCAGCGCCGCCTCGCACCTGCGCCAGTCGTAGCCGGTTCCCCAGTACCGCACCAGGTCCTGGATCTTCGCCAGCTGCGCGCCCTGGGACCGGTCGGTCACGGTCTCCCGGTCCGGCCACCGGGTCGCCACGACGCGCCGACGCAACTCGGCGACTTGGTCTTCCGGAACGTCGACGCGGAACGGGCGGATCGTGGTGCCTTCGGCGGCGGTGCCGGGTCCTGTAGGCATCGGGCCTGTGCCAGCGGGGGGCGGGTCCGGAGCTCCGGGAACGGACATCTGCGGCTCCTCACGCTTGGGACTCCGGGCCACAGGCGCGCGACGCGCCGATACTCTGCAGCCCGGTCCTGCATCTACGGTCGCGCTCTACGCGGCCCGTCGGACCCGCATTCCCACTGGCCGGCACCCTGGTCCCTGTGCCGCGGCCCCGATTGTCACCGATCGCAGAAGACCTACAGGCGTTCAGTGCCGGACCGCCGCCGGGAACAACGACCAGGCGAACACGCCTGTGCGGTCACTTGACCACCGCGACCGTGTGTCTATCGCATACGTTCGGTGCCGGCGTAAGCGCGTATTTCTCCGCCATGAGCTGGCGGAGGGCGGTGTCCGGGCTGGAAGTCGCCGGCCAGCCGCCCGTCATAGGCTCGCAGCTGGCGGTCCAGTGAGTTCCGCCAGGGCCCGGCCCAGTTCCCGGCGTGAGCTGATGCCGAGCTTGCTGAACACTTTCCGCAGGTGCCATTCGATGGTGCGGGTGCTGAGGAACAGCTGGGCGGCGATCTCCGGATTGGAAAGCCCGTCTCCAGCGAGCCGGGCGATCTGCAGTTCCTGCGCGGTGAGCTCATAGCGGGCCTGGACCGTGCGTTTGTGTACGGTCTCCCCGGTGGCCAGCAGCTCACGGCGGGCGCGCTCCGCGAACGCTTCCATGCCCATCGCGGTGAACCCGTCGTAAGCAGTTCGGAGTTGGTCGCGCGCGTCGCCGCGGCGGTTCTCCCGGCGGAGCCACTCGCCGTACAGGAGATGCGCACGGATCAGGGCGGGGCGCATGCGGGTACCGCCGAGGCGCTGGATCGCCTCGCGGTACCGGCGCTCGGCGCGCTCGCCGTCGCTGAGCAGCGCTCGTGAGCGCGCCTCGATGCCGAGCGCCAGCTCGGTCCCGGCCGCTTGGGTTCGCTCGAAGAGCTGCTCCAGCGCGTCGGCCGCGAGCTCGGTCCTGCTGCAGCGGGCAGCCGCCTCGACCAGTTCGGGCAGCGACCACACGGAATACATCAGCTCGTCTTGGACGCTCGCGCTCTGGGCGGGATCCAGTGCCGCCTGATAGTGGCCGAGGCCGTTGTGGAGCACGGCGCGTGTGTGCTCGCCGAAGGTGAGTATTACCCCCTCACCGCGGGCGATTGCCGCGGGTTCGTTATCCTCGATCAACGCCGATGTTTGTGCCTCGTCGCCGCGAAATCCGGCGAGCTGCAATCTTCCGAACACGATGGGCGCGGTGGCGGTCGCGTCCGCGATCGCGTCGGCCTCGTCGAGCAGCGCCGTTGCGGCTTGCAGGTTGCCCTCGAAGGTGCGCATTACCGCGAGATAGTTCAGGGCGAGCGGGAGAACGGCGAGCGCGCCGACGTCGCGGGCGATCTGCACGTTGCGGGTGCCCAGCTCATGCCATGCATCGTCGTCGAACAACTCTGGTGCGACGCGGCGGGCCGACCAGGGCCAGCGCACGTCCTGCCCCGGGCGGCCGCCCTGCTCGCGGACCGCGCTGAGGGCCCGCTTGAGCGCGGGAGCGCTGGCCGCGTACCCGGCGGTGAAACGCATGGCCAGGCCTTCGAGCAGCAGGTCGATCGCACGCGGGACTCCTTGCGGGGACGGTGCCCGGGAAGCGGCCTCAGCGGCGGCCCGCACGCCGACGCCGAGCCGGCCGGCGATGCTCGTGGCGCGCAACGCCTCCAGGTACGTCTCGCGCGCGAGGGCCGGATCGAGCGGTTCGAGCCGTCCGGCCGCCTCGAGGAGCAGTGTCACCGCGTCCTCGCCGCGCCTGGTGTCCAGGGCGATCTGCCCGTTCAGGCGCTGGAGCATGGCCCGGTCGAAGTCGCCTAGCGGGCCGGCCGCGGCGGCTGCGAGAAGCGCCAGGGCCTCGTTGGGTGCTCCGGCCAGCTGCATGGCCCGCGCGGCATACAGCGCGCGCCGCGCCCGCCGGCCCAGATCTGGTGTCAGTGCCGCCGCGCGCTCCAGGAAGGCGGCCGCCGCGGCCAGCCCGCCTCGCGCCTGCGCCCGCCCGGCCGAGCGCTCCAGCTCCCAGGCGACGTCCTCGTCAGGCGCGAGCGTCGCGTGGGCGCGGTGCCAGGCCCGGCGGTCAGGATCGGTCTCGGCATCGGTGGCCCCGGCCAGCGCCAGATGCGCGCTTCGGCGTTGGTCCGCTGCCGCGGCGCGGTAGATGGCCGACCGCAGCAGCGGGTGGCGGAAGGTGACTTGGACGCCGAGATCGATTAGGCCATCTGCTTGCGCGGGGCCCGCGGCCTCGGCTGGGATGCCCAGGGTCCTGGCCGCTCGCCACAGCAGAGTCGGCTCGCCGGTCGGCTCGGCCGCGGCCACCAGCAGCAGCCCTTGGGTGGCGGCGGGAAGCTGCAGCGCGCGCCGCAGAAAGCTGGCCTCAATCCGGCCCGGCAGCGGTAGCGTGCCGGGCAGGCCAAACCCGCCGGCCAGTGTCACCGGGGACGATTCATGCGGCAGCTCAAGCAGTGCCAGCGGATTCCCGCGCGCCTCGGCGAGTATCCGATCCCGCACGCGGTCATCGAGTGGCCCGCTGATGGCCGACGCGAGCAGCTCGCGCGCGCTGTCACCCGGCAGTTCCCGAAGAGGCAGATCCGGCAGCCCGGCCAGCTCGTCGAGTTTGCCCGGCTCGCGCTCCGCGAACAACAGGACAACCGACTCGGCCTGCAGCCGCCGCGCCACGAATGCGAGCACCTGTGCCGAGGACCGGTCAAGCCACTGGGCATCGTCGATCAGGCACAGCAGGGGCCGTTCCTCGGCGGTGTCGGAGAGCAGGCTGAGCACCGCCAGGCCGACCAGGAACCGGTCGGGCTGCGTCCCCGAGCTCAACCCGAACGCCGTCCCGAGCGCATCGCGTTGCGGCGGCGGCAGCCGCCCGAGGCCGACCAGCATCGGCCCGCACAGCTGATGCAGGCTGGCAAAGGGAAGCTCCATCTCCGACTCGACCCCGGCCGCGCGGAAAACCCGGAAGCCCGTGGCACACTCGGACGCGTGATCCAGCAGGGCTGTCTTTCCTATCCCTGGTTCGCCGCGCAGCACCAGCACCGCGCTCTGCCCCGCCCGCGCATCCGCGAGCAGCCGGTCCAGCCGTGCCCTTTCGGCACCGCGGCCCGCCAACTGCCTTTCGACACGGGCAGAAGTCATCCTGGACCCGGGCCGGGCGCTAACCGCCGGCGATCATGGCGATGATCAGTACTTCGCGGGCACCGGTCAGTGGGCATGCAGAACCGCCCCGCTCGCGCGCGTCCGTCCCGTCGACGAACACGTTCAGATACTGACTCCATTCGCCTCGCTCGTTAGACAGAAGATCGGCGACGGGCAGTGCCCGCAGCGCCTCTCCCACCGTCTCTGCCTCGACGTGGAAGCGTCGCCTGCCGTCAGCCTGGGCGGCGAGGAAGCTCGGGACAACTATCTGGACCACTGTGTCACCTCAACCGACAGGATCGGCGGAAGGTGCCGCGCCGCCTCGACCCACGTATCGTCGTCGGCCAGGGCGAAGAAGGAACCGCTCTGGGTGCCGAAGTAAAGCGAGTCCGCGTCGAAGGCCGAGGCCTCACGGAGTACCGCCGCCCAGGCTTGCCTGGGCAAGCCGTCCGACATCTCCTCCCACGTCTGCCCGCCGTCCCGCGTGCGGTAGACGGCAAGCCGCCCGTCCGGGCTGTAGTGATACTCCGGGCTCCTCTCCGGGATGACGAAGGCCATGTCCGGATCCTTCGGGTCGATCATGATCGGATAGCCGAAGCTAGTGGGCAGCCCGTTCCCGTCGAGGCGCTCCCAGGAGTCGCCACAGTTATCAGAACGGTAGACCCCGAAGTGGTTCTGCTGCCAGAGACGTTCCGGCCGCGCCGGGTGCAGCAGCAGCTTGTGCACGCACTGCCCGATTTCCGGATATGGGTCGGGAAAGTATTCGGCCGCGACGTTCTTGTTGACCGGCAACCAGTTCTGTCCGCCGTCATCAGACCGCAGCGTGCCCGCCGAGGCGATACAGACATACATGCGTTGCGGGTCGCCGGGGTCGAGCTGGATCGAATCGCAGCACAACCCGCCGGCACCGGGAAACCAGCGATCACGCGTGGGGTGCTCGAGAATGCCACGGTTCGGCTCCCACGTTTCGCCGGCATCGTCAGAGCGGAACATCACGCCGGGATCGGCCCCGAGGTACAGCGTCCCAGGCTGCTGCGGAAGGCCCGGCTCGATGTGCCACACCGCGTTCACGGTCAGCCCCGACCACTCGGGCAGGCCGATCTTCTTCGACCGCTGCCACGTCTTGCCGCCATCGGCCGAGCGCTGGACCGTCGGACCATAGACGAAATGATTCACCGCCGCGTAAAACGCGCCCTCACGCGCATCGACCGTCGCGTGGTAAACCCCCCAGCCGTCAAGCAGCGGGCCGTCCACCCGCCAGCCACGGCGGTCGTGATCCCCCCGCAGCAAGAAGAGCCCCTTACGCGTGCCCACCAGGGCCAGGACGCCGATAGCCATGAGCTTAATCTGCCTGCGGGTAGCCGCACGACGATCTAATCTCGGCACCGGCCGACGACGGGCGGCCGACTGCGGCAATGATCACGAGGCGCCTCATGTGGTCCCCCCTCGTTTCGCTTCAGAGGCCAGCAGGCAGAGGGCCAAAACACAACAAACTTACCCTCGGCCGCCATGGATGAAAAGTGTCGGGTGCGGCTCTTCTGGAGTGAGCGGCTTGTAAGGCGGGATGTCCTGCTGCGGGCTTGTCTGCCAGGTTTGCCCGTGTCGGTGCGTGCTTAGAGGGCTCCTTCTCGTTACGTTCCTGGTTGCTTGATGACCAGAGCGCAAAAGAAGGAGCCCGATGCAAGAGTACGCACCGGCGCCTGGCGGCGGGGCGTTCGCGCAGTCCAGGGAGTATTACGCGGAGCTGGAAGAGTGGCTGGCCGGCGAGGGCGCCGCCGCGCTTCAGCACGCTGAGCTGGAAGAGCAGCTGCAGACACGGGGCCGGGAGCTGCTGCGCCGGCTGCACCAGGGGCACCTGGACCTGCTGGCGGCACGCGAGGAGCGCCGCGATGACGTGACCGGAACGGACAAGATCGCGCGCACGCGGAGGGAAAGCGGTCATCACCGCCCGCTGGCGACGGTGTTCGGGCAGGTCACGGTGACCCGGATGGCATACCGTGCGCCGGGCGCCGCGAACATGCACCCGCTGGACGCCGGACTGAACCTGCCGGAGGAAAAGCAGTCGCACGGGCTGCGGAAGCTGACCGCGATCGAGTCTGCGCGCGGATCGTTCGATGACGCGGCCGCCGCGATCACCCGCGCGACCGGGGTGAAGACCGGGAAACGGCAGGTAGAGCAGATGGCACTGCGGGCCGCCGCGGACGTGGACGCGTTCTGCGCTGACCGCAGGCCAGCCGCTGCGCCCGATGAGCACGTACTGGTGCTGACCTGTGACGGGAAGGGAATCGTGATGCGGCCGGACGCGCTGCGCCCGGCCACCGCCAAGGCCGCCGCCACGGGCCAGAACAAGCTGGCGACCCGCCTGTCACCAGGGGAGAAGCACGGCCGCAAGCGGATGGCCGAACTGGCCTGCGGCTACGACGCCGCCCCGGTCCCCCGCACCCCCGGCGACATCATCACCCCGCCCGGCAAGACCAGGAACGGCACGGAGCGCCGCCGCGGCCCGCGGGCCGCCGGGAAATGGCTGACCGCCTCGGTCACTGACGACATCCCCGCCGTCATCGCCGCCGCGCTCGGCGAGGCAGAGCGCCGCGACCCCGGGCACCGCCGGACCTGGATCGCCCTGGCGGACGGCAACCGCACCCAGATCGAGGCGATCACCGCCGAGGCCGCCCGCCGCGGCATCACCGTCACCGTGACCTGCGATTTCGTGCATGTCCTGGAATACTGCTGGAAGGCCGCCTGGTCCTTCTTCGATAAAGGCGACCCCGATGCCGAAAGCTGGGTCAGCGAGCAGGCGGTCAAGATCCTCCACGGCAGGGCCGCCCAGGTCGCGGCCGGGATCCGCCGCCGGGCCACCACCTTCGGCTACTCGCCCGCCGAACGCGAAGGCGCCGACGCCTGCGCAGACTACCTCACCGCCAAGAAGCCGTACCTGGACTACGCCACCGCCCTGGCCGAAGGCTGGCCGATCGCCACCGGCGTCATCGAAGGAGCATGCCGCCACCTCGTCAAAGACCGCATGGACATCACCGGAGCCCGATGGGGCCTGGACGGAGCCGAGGCCATCCTCAAGCTCCGCGCCCTCATCGCCAACAGCGACTTCAACCGCTACTGGCGGTACCACCTGCGCAGAGAACACGAACGCGTCCACAACGCCCGCTACCGCGAAAGCTTCACCCTCGCCGCGTGATTATCAGCTCACTTTCAAAGAGCCGCACCCTAACGTGATCTCCCACGGGTTCCCCGATTACTTACGAATATCGCATTGCAGGGAATGGAAGAGGCCGCCGGAGTCAGCTACGACTCTCGCGGTTACGTGAGAGCCGGGCACCCGACCGTAATTGTCTACGCGGATGACTTCGTGGCATTGTGCCACAGCCGCGGGCAGGCGGAAGCGGTCCAGGAGAAGCTCAGCGTGTGGCTGAAGGAGAGGGGCCTTTCCCTCAACAAGGAGAAGACCCGGATCGGCCGGATAAGCGACGGCTTCGATTTCCTCTCCTTCGGCATACGCCGCTACCGGACCGCCCAGGGCGGCAAGGTTCTCACCAGGCCCAGCCGCGATGCGATGAAGAAGATCCGGCGGAGACTCGCCGACGAACTGCGCGTAATGCGCGGTTCCCCGGTGTCCGAGGTGCTCTACGCACTCAACCCGGTCATCAGAGGTTCTCCGGGGGCAGGCGAACTACTACCGGACCGGGGCGTCCAAGAAGTCCTTCCAGTCGCTGGACGGCTTCCTGTGGCAGCAGCTTTACAAGTGGGCTCTCCGCAGGCACCCCAAGAAGGGCCGGAAATGGGTCACCGCCCGCTACTTCGGCCCGTACTGCCCGCACAGGCGCAACTGGTGGGTCTTCGGCGACCGGGAAACCGGGGCCTACCTCCACCAGTACGCCTGGACGAAGATCGTCCGGCACGCGCCGGTCCCCGGCAGGTACACGCCTTACGATCCTGCCCTGGCCCGGTACTGGGCCGACCGGCGGCGCAAGCAGAAGCCCCCGCAACTGGCCCCGTCCTGGCAGACCGCCCTGCAGGACCAGCGCGGGCTTTGCCCGCTATGCCGGGAACTGCTGCTGTTCGCCGACCGCGCGCCGGACTCCCCCGGCCAGTGGGAGCCCTGGTTCGCGGCCGTCCGCAAGGCGATGACCCGCCAGGCCATCGCCGGCAACAGCACCGGCCGGACGAAGCACCGCCTCGTACACGCCTACTGCGCCCGCCGTCACCCAGACGACGGAACGCACGGCACGGAGCAGCAGAACGCAGGAGCCTGACCGCCCACGCGGGCTGCTTGAGCCGTGTGCCGCGACGAGTGGCAAGCACGGTTCTGAGGAGGGGGGCGCCGGAAAACGGCGCCCCCTATCCGACAACCGTCTTCACTGGGTCCGCGACGTCACCTATCTGGAAGACAAGTCCCTGGTCAGGACCGGGAACGGGCCCCGCGTCATGGCGTCGCTGCGCAGCCTGGCGGTCAGCCTGCTACGGCTGGACGGCCATGACAACATCGCCGCCGCCAACCGTCACCACGCTCGCGATCCCCGACGGACGCTAAAGCTGCTTCAGGCTGCATGAATACGACTTTGCCGTGTCCCTGGGTACATGGCGACCCGGATGCTGCGGCAGCCGACGTGAACGAGCCGGAAGGTGTGCTGGTGTCCCGGCAATGCCGGCTGGTGCTGGACCTGGGCCGCATTCGGGAGGATGCGTTGAACAGGCGGCCGTCGGCTAAGTTCCCGGGCGCCGCTGGAGAATTCTCGCGGTCGGCTCGATCATTGCTGATGCGCCGCAACCGCTAATGGCGGTCGCCGTCATCTGCGGTCCGTGTTTCGAAGAACGGGCCGAGTGCGGGATGGCCAGGTCGGACCGGCTGGGATATCCGGTCCGACTAGCCCGGTCGAACGAATTACCTGGTCAGCATCAGCGGTTGCTGGTGGGCAGGGCGGGGGCGAAGAAGTCGATGAGCAGCTCGTTGACGCGCTCGGCCTCGTCGTGATGGACCCAATGTGAGGTGTCGGGCAGCCGCTCGACGCGCTCCAGGTTGGGCACGTCGTCGTGCTCGGGCTCCGCGAGTTCGGGGCCGAGGTAGCGGTCGCGTTGCCCCCAGATGACCAGGGTGGGCGCCTTGATCTGGTGAATCTGCGCTGCGGCTTTCCTGGGCGGGGTTCGTACCGAGGACCGGTAGTAATTGATCATCGCGGTGGCTGCGCCCGGCTGGGACCACGCCTCGACGTAGCGGTCCATATCCTCCGGCGTGTAGGCCGGGTGGGCGTCGTGCAGGAAGTGCTGGAAGAAACGCCAGCGGTCGGCGTGCACGACGGCTTCGGGCAGCTCGGGGAGGTCGAAGAAGAAGAAGTACCAGGACTTGCGGAGCTGTCCCGGGTAGTGCAGTCCCTGCGAGAGCTTCCGCGGGTGGGCCGCGTTGAGGATGGCCAGCCGGTCCACGACCTCAGGGTGGTTCATCGCGGTGGCCCAGGCTATGGATCCGCCCCAGTCGTGACCGACCAGCAACGCGGTCTCGGCGCCGCGTTCGCGGATGAGGCCGCGGATGTCGGCGGCCAGCAGGCCGATGTCGTAGGCTTTGACGCCTTTCGGCTTCGAGGACAGGTTATAGCCGCGCGTGTCGGGTGCCACGACGCGGAATCCGGCCGCCGCGAGCGGCTGGATCTGCTGCCGCCAGC
>Ga0335081_10011398_pt1 | contig 14376 bp, 14 predicted proteins | sample Lox_Sample_35_FD_206713 | JGI IMG/M metagenome (GOLD analysis project Ga0335081, IMG submission 206713) | Soil microbial communities from Loxahatchee National Wildlife Refuge, Florida, United States - Lox_Sample_3.5 | ecosystem: Environmental > Terrestrial > Soil > Wetlands | place: USA... | reverse complement strand
GTGCGGGGTCCGGGGCGTTCAAGGCGCCCTGGGCCACAACCATTCTCTTACCTCGCGCCGCCTTCCTTGAGGATTCGTTGAAGCAACGTTTTCTGGCGGTTCTTGATTCGGCGCCATACTCCCAATTCCTCGTTCAAGGCTTCCCTTCCTCCAACGCCTTCTCGAACGCCCACCTAGCGCCACCAATCATCTCCCTCACTTGGGGTTCAACTACGAGGCCGCGAATCAGTACAGCCTCAAGAAGTCCGCTGCCTGTTCTCTGGATGGCGTAGGCGAAATGATTCTTCGCGACTAAGGGTTCAATGACTTTCCGAAGTAAGAAACCGTCTACCAACCCGGAGCCGATCTTTATGGGTTTCTCGGGGACGATGGAGAGTTCGTCGTTCAGGACGTTGATCATGCCGACCGATTTCAAGCCCTTGCCTAGAGGGAATTGTCTGAGGCCTCTCTTCACCCACTCCTGAGTGGCTTGGTCTTTGATGATTGGCACGTTCCACGCCTGTTTGGCGGGAGCTTGGTCCGCGTCTGCTGGGGCGTTCTCGGTTTTCGTTGTCCTGTTCTCTTGAATGTCTGAAACCATTTCTTCGGCGCTGACTTCGCCGCCTGCGACTAGGTTTGAGATTGCGCGGTTGCAGGCGCGGGTTTGGACTAGGGCTCTGGCGTCGTGGTCCGGGTGGGTGAAGTTTCGTTCGGTGGTTGAGGCAGATCCTACTGCGTCGGCGAATCTTCCGTTTGGGGCTATGGAGCGGTAGGTGTAGTGGTAGATTCGGCCTTGAGCGGTTTCTTCGACGCGTTCGTCCCGTTTCTCTAGGCTGAGTTCGCAGGCGAGGGCGTACTTCATCCAACCCGATTTCTTGATGTACGGTCGCTTCTCTCTACCAGTCTCGAGGACCACGAAGTCGTTCGAGGTTAAGACTTGGCGCTTGGTCTCTTCGAAGCGTCGCATGACTTTGAGAACACGTTTTGGGTCGGCGGGGGAGACTAAGGATTGAGGTTCGGTGTCTACGATTTCAGTTGGTGGGGATGGCGAAGATGCGTTGTCAGGCATCTTTCCTCCTCCTACCTTTGAGTGCGCTTTCGAGAAGCAGCAGGATGTATGTCGACCTGCCGAGGCGGCCGCGCTTTTCATCGATCTCTCTGATCACGGATTGTGGGAGTGAGACGCCTACGGGAATTTTGTAGTCTGTTACTTTGGTCAAGGTTACGTTAATAGAACTTTGCAAACTGTTATAAGTTATGTTAATGTAACTGCGGTTCTTGATGTCTAATGCCCCGTTCTGGTAGGCCTAGCCCCGAGAAGGAGACGAGAATAAAGCAAACGATCTTGCAGCTTGTTCCCGTCGATCCGCCAGGAATCAGATTCTCAGATCTGGTAGAATTATGCAAGCGTCAGGGAATTTCAAGGCCGGCCGTGTGGCGTCATCTCGAAAAGTTCGTTAGCATCGGAGCCGTAATTCACGAGGCGAGGCCCTCCCCCTACCGTCGCAATCCGCTATACAATAATCCACTGGCAAAACAGCGTGGCCTCATAGAACTGCAGAAGGAGAAGCATCCTCTTGATGTTTGGGCGCCCGCATGGGCATACTACTTGCGAATAGGGGAGCGGGAAGGCAAAGAAGCACCAGCCCCAACCATCGCTAAAGTGAATTTGCAACGGGCGAGAGAGACAACAGCCCGCACACTTCACGAACTTCTCAACATAGTAATGGCTTCTATGTTGCACAATTACCTCGCCCTCCTGCAATCCCTAGTGAAATGCGAAGATCTCGCTACCGCACGTGAGGTAGCAAACCTAATGCCCTCTGCAAATGACTTACCAATGCTCATCGCCCGCCAAGTCTGGGAAGCAAGAAGGATAGCCAAGCTGCCCGACCTAGAGGGACAGAAGTTTGCCTTTGAGGTTTCCCGCTCCAGTACCGGTACGTTGATTGTTAGCTAGAATCAATCGAGAGCACCTTTGGTTTCGATTTCGAACCATAATACCACCTACTATGATGAGAAACCGAAGGGTACACATTTGGCGACGCAACCAAGCGAGATCCGAAGCGCAGCGTCCGTCGCTCAAAACGCCACAATAAACGCAATTGTCTTAGTAATTTCATCCATTTCTTTCGTCCCTAGCGTAAGGAGTGAGTTGATGGCTCGGTATCCGATGGTTCTGTTTATTCTGAGTGTGCATGCGGATGGGTGTGAAGAATTTGTCCGTGTCTGTGCGCATGAACGTGCACTAGATTGGAATCCAGAAGCAGATTCCAGTTGTCAAGCATCTTCTGCGTTTCGCCCTCGCCTGCTATGCCGTGTTGCTCGTTAAGGATAATACATCGATCGGATGTGTCGGCGGCAAGTTCAAGATCGTGCGTAGCCGCAATGATAGTCTTGCCAGCACCGTGCAATTCATTGAGAAAACTCTCCAACCAAACTTTGGTGCGCGGGTCCAAGTCCGAACTTGGCTCGTCAAGTAACAATACATCGGGACCCAATGAAAGAACCGACGCTAGCGCTACCTTCCTCTTTTCCCCCTCACTCAGACTTTGTGGGCTACGGTTCTTGAGGTGCTGTATTCCTAGGAGGGCTAAGGCATCGTTCACGCGCTTCTTCACCTCCTCCTCAGTCAAACCTAACTGTAGAGGGGCGAATGACACCTCTTCCCAGACCACAGGCGAGAATAATTGGGAATCAGCGTCTTGAAACACCATTCCGACCCGGCGTCTGAAGTAGCGCGCGAATTCACTTCGATTCAGCTCCATCCCCGCCTCGCTTAATGGAGAACCGAACGCTTTCCCGGTACCAGACGAGGGGAAGATTAGGCCGCAAAGTATCTTGAGAAGCGTAGATTTACCTGAGCCATTCGCTCCCAAAATCGAAACCGATTCCCCAACCTTCACGGTCATTGAAATGTTATTCAGCGCTGAGTGATTGTCCGAGTAGTAGTAGGTTACATTCTGGAGTTCGAAAACAATGTCGCTGTCCTGATGGCCCATGTTAAATCCCACTGATCACAGAGATGTTTCGAAGCGAGAGCAATATGACGCCTAACCCTACGAGGAAGCCTAGGAAAGCCCAGTCAAACGGTTCAGCATGAAACCTAGTAATCTTCCTCACCTTTCCATCGTATCCGCGTGAAATCATCGATAAATTAACTAGCTCACTCATATTCATTGAACGCCGGAAGAGAACTCCGATTGTTGCGCTTAGCCACTTGCGCACGTCCTCATTACGTTCTGGCCTTAGCGTTCTGGTCTTGAACGCCAGAGACATATCTTGAGCGACGCTCACGAGAACGAAGACATACCTGTAAGTCATACCAAGAATCATGACGAAGGCCATGGGCACCTTTAGGCTCTGGAACGATGCTAGCAGGTCAGTCCAACGCGTAGTCAGAGCGAGTAGAACAATAAACGAGACAGCCGTTCCCGTTCTCAAGACGAAGAGAATAGCTCCCTGAACCCCAGGGGTCGTGACTGCGATGGTCCACGGAGATACAAGAGGGCCAAGGAACTGACCTTTAGTTACGAACGTAAAGAGAGGCGGGCCGGGGACGATGATGTTAAACATAGCCGGAATTGCGATCATTAGCGTGAAGAGTGGGATGAATAGCCACACCCTCTTCAGGTAATAGCCGAGCCTCACATTCGATGCAACCGCTAGAAGAATGTTGACCGCTAAAATGGCTAGAACCCACTCTACGCGGGTTAGCAGGATGATGCAAACGATAATCCACAGCATCCCGGCCAGTTTGAAGCGTGGGTCAACGAACTGCAGCAACCCTGTTTTAGATGCGTAACCCTCCGCGTAACTGGATTCAGTGAAAAAGGTGGAGAAAGCTTGAGTTGTCTTCTCAACTATGCCCTTCCGTCCAGGTCCCGTCAAGGTGCAACATGGGCAGGGACCAACGGGTGAGCCCTGACTGAGCCATTCGGGAAGCATACGGCCCCTGCACCTCTTGAGGAGACTTATTCAAGCTCTGATGGAATGGCTCTTGATTTGGCCCGGTAGACTGCGAAAAGCCCAAACCCAAGCACCGACACCCCGATGACCGCGGCGAGGATGTAGGCCAGGCTGAGTTGCGTGAAAGTAGTGGCACCTGGCACGCTGTAATCTTTGAACGGAGCATTGTAAAGGCTCTCTAAGCTCGTTAGCCCTGTAGGAGGCGTCATCCCGAAAATCCTCTCCAGGTCTGACCCACTCCATTCGGCAAATGCCGAGCCAGGAGCTAGCAAACCAAGCGGAACAAGCACGACCAACACAGCAAGGAATATCCAAAGTTTTCTGAATATTGAGCGTTCCGTAGACTGGGCGGTCGGTGACAGCCATCCCAAGCCTTTGCCTGCGTTTAGGTCGGGAATGCTTTTGGCTATAGACGGAGTCAGTATTGACGGGTTCGTACGCATTATGTACGATACCAAGAAGCCAGTCGCAGCTGCGTCCACGAAACCGAAGACAGCCATATGAGAGATCAGCATCGCCGGAATCGTTACCGACAACGGAAAGGGAGCATAAAGGGGGCTTCCATTGGATGCATGGGAGAGTATGGGTTGGACTCCTAGCTCGATTGCACAGCAAAGAGCAGCCACGTTCAATCCGATGTAGGCTGATGCAGCGGCAGCTAACCATCGTCGGCGAGACAGTAGTAGGGCTCGCGTCGCCAGTAACTTGTAGACGTAATAACTCACGAAAGACATCACTAACCCCATGTTGAATGAGTTAGTTGCAAAGGTGGTTATTCCTCCATCACCAAACAAGAGACATTGAATCAGCAGAGCTCCTGTAACGCCTAGAAAACCGAACCAAGGCCCCAACGTCAGGGCCAATATGGCTGCTCCAACCGCGTGGCCAGTCGTTCCTCCCGGCGCAGGGAAGTTAAACATCATTATCACAAAGGAGAAAGCAACTCCAAACGCAAGCCAAGGTATCTGCTTCGTCTTTAGGCTCTTCTCCACTTTCCTAGAAGCAACAAACCACATTGGGATCATGACGATGTAGAAAAATATGAAAGTCGACGGTCCCAAGTATCCATCTGGAATGTGCATCCTGATTCACCAGTATTACGGAGTAGCGAATTAGTATTACTCTAATAAACCGTTGGTATCACACAGGAGACCTGATAATCAGGATCGAATTCGCGCTTCTCGCAGCTCGCGACATTAAACCGACATATCCATAATCTGCTGCTTGGATTTTCAGCTAAAGGAAGACTGGAAAGAATTCAAGCCATGTCAAGAGACATCATGAAAACGAAAGGCGTTTCTTCAATCAAATTATCAATCGTGTCTCTATAGCCTGTCGATTACGATGGACCCGCGATGCCAGTCAGCGGACTTGAGATGGATGGCGTTTCCTAAAGCCACCCTTTTCTAGAGAGTCAGCCAGCCGAAGCAGTCAATTGAAGGTTTTACACGGGAGAACATTCCTACTAACGGAATCGTTTTTCGAACACTGACTCATGACTGAAGGATTTCGCAGTAGGGTGTGTTGGCTTGGTTTGTCACGATTAGGACGACCCACATGCCTTCCATTACATGAGGGACCGGATAGTCGAACGCGCACGCAATCCAGTACTTTCCTGGAGCTAAATCGTGGATGGTAACTGAACCCGACTCGCCATTCAGTAAGAATCCACCGTTGACGGCATCGTTGGGAATTTGCGCGATAATATTCGAAGATGGATCAATTATCGTCGGTTTTGGAGTATTAGCGCTCAGAAGGACTGCGCTGTGGGGGAAACCTTCTCGGTTTTGAAAATATAAGCGAATTGTCCAGTTTGCCGGGACATATATGATCATGTGCCCAAAGTTTGTATCGTTGAAATTGTAGGGCAACATTGGATCAGCGACCGCAACCAGACAAATGAACGCTGTTCTGTTGAGTAGGGCGTAGGGCAACGAAGAACGTCTGAGAGGTAGGGGTTCAATTCCTACGGTGTTTCCTGGCGGAGATACAGTTGCCGGTAAGAGACCGCTTGATGTCAAGAATGCGTACGTGGGTCGCATGCCCATAATGACCACGGCTATGAGAACCATTACTGTGATTGTTTTTCGGGTAGGCAACGAATTAAAATGAAACCACGGAGTACGACGTGGTAGAAGCCCGATCAATGCCGCCATCGAATGCAATGTAACGAGGATTGGGACGGCCAGTGGTAGTGGGTTGCCGTTCAAGCCTAGGAAGAGGTACTGGAACGATTGCCAAATTGTCACGGCAGGATAGTTAGATGGCAGCTGGAGTTCCAACAGAACGTCCCATATGACGGCTCCTATTACGAGGACAGACCACAAAGCCGCGGCCCGAACCGTTATTTCATCCCACTGGCCAAGGGCCGAGGTCAAGAGCACCTGCATGCCGAGGATCGAGTCAACAATGCAGAAGACAAGTACGACGTACCAGTGATAGTTGGATGTGATTTGTAGCAGCGAGTCGTCGGCTAGAATCCAAATTCCAACCAAGCCGGCAAACAGGAATGAGCATCCAATTACTATGCTTCTAAATGACGACACGCCTATCTCAGTACCCTCATTTCCAGCTGATCACAAACCCACTTAAAGTTAGATTTAGCGAAAATGTTCGTCGCGATAGACCATAAGTCATAGTACGAGTATCTTCCGATTTGTGCAAATACAACTTTACAAATGTCTGTACGCTGCGTACATCCTATTCCTTACTGAAATATCGCCTCAGCCAGATTGGAATGATCGTGGCATCCGAAGCAACACACATAGCAACCATCGCGGCGCCCGCCTGCGCCTGTTCATAGAATGGATAAGACCCATACACAACAATCGGCGCAACACATAGGTACGCACCAAAAATCGCCATCCCCTTACAACCCAACAAGTAAGTCAACAGACGCTGATTAGGAGACAACGTCCTGAAGCCCACAAAAACTAGAACCCCAGCAAAAAGAGTAGACGCATGCATCACTAAATGCAACTCATACGAAAGCAACGCCGCATCCATAAACATCGGCAAATGCCAGAAAACAATAATTCCACCCACCAAAACCAAACTTACCAGCCCTCTCCTGTTGAAGATCCTGTTAATCCGCGAAATACGCGTCCAAGTCTCGAGGAGGAAGTTTGAGAATAGTCGCCCAGTGGATAGAAGCAAGTAGAGTGAGCCAGCGAGCCAATACCCCGCAAGAAGCAGCAGTAGGTCAATGATCATCAGAAGGCTTTCAGGAGCCACCTTAAGCGTCGACGTCAAGAGGTAGAAAACATAATCCATCGACTCAAGCGGCGGAAACAAGGAAACAATCAGCACCAAGCTCAGAACAAGAAGAATCAAACCATGAAACAAAACACGCCTAACGGGCGCATTTTTCAGCATACTCGATCCCATACTAACTTCATTCAAGACCATGAAACATCAAGCTAAAGCCTGATTGCGATCAGCACATGGAACCGTACCGTCTAATCGTTCCCAAATGTATCGGTTGTGAGTGCTTTAGCGTTACTCTTCTTAGTTTCATTAATTATTATTGGAGTAGGATTCAACATGTTTCGGTTCGACGGTCGTGTGGTGCAGTAGCGCCGTTATCTTTTGGTGGACACATTCAGGGAAATTGTTAATAGTATGGCGGTGGTGGCGGCGGGCGATTCGTTTTGCCGCTTGATTATGGTCTTTCTGTCGGCGCAATCGTTGTGGGCACTTTAATCCCAGCGTACATTGCCCTCTATCTGTTCCCGAATCTCAGGTCTGTTCCTACGAAGTATCTTGCTGCTTTGGGTGTGGGGTTGACGTTTTGGTTTTGGACGGATACGATAGGGGACGCGACTTATCTTGATGTGAACGCGGCTGCTTGGCCTCCGTCGGCTTTTGGTGGGTTGTATCATTTCGCCGTGATCTTCGCTTTTATCCTAGGGATCGCGGCGTTAGCCATCTTCGATCACCGAGCTGTTCCCAGCCCCATGACCTATGAGGGGATTCAGAACGGAATTGCGGTTACACAGCAAGTATCTGCTAAGGGTGTGGCTTCTGGTTTTGTTACGGGGGCGCTGTTTTTTGTTCCTGTGGCGGTCGCGGCTGTGATGGGGATTCATGGGTTGGGCGAGGGTTGGGATTTTGCTGGGGTTGCGGCTGGGGTGAGTGGGTCGACGGATATTGTGAGCGCTTTTGGTGGGTGGAATCCTGTTGTTTCTTATCCTTTGCATAAGTTCTTGGAGGCTTCGATTGTTGCTATCATTTATACGATCTATGTTCAGAGAGAGAGCGTGGCGAAGAAGGCTAAATGGCATCTTCTGGTTTTGGGGTTGTTGTTTGGGCTTACGTCGGTGATTGGGTCGATGGTTGGGTACTTTTTATCGCTGGACACGACTTTCTTCTACGCTTTTGGTGTTACGTCTGGAATATATGCGGCTATTAGGCTCGCTGGGCCCTTGATTGCGAATACGAAGGGCACGACTGGGATGATTCCTTCCTATCTGGGCGCCAAGACCTTCGCGTTCGTTGGAATCGGCTTCTTTCTCCTATACTTCGCCGCGCTGCTACACTAGTATGATTGAAGGAGAATTCTGTAACAAACAGCGTCAGAATTTCCACCCGAGCAGAAGTACGGGTGAGAAGGACTTTCAGATAATCGCCAAATTCAGGTGAATGAATTGAGAGAACGAATTCGATCGCTATCTTGCGAAGCCTCGGTTCGCCCGCCGAAACTACCGAAAGTTCACCACGTAATGATCCAGAAGTGGTAAAAGAAAAATATCAGTCAACTAGTTCTGCAAGAGTGAACATTCGAGTTTCGTGTGTTACCAATTCAGTAAGACAAGCATTGATGCTGCAACCATACTCAATCCGCCGATCCTTGAAATAATGTCGCTTAGCCGACTCAGCTTTGATGCCGTTATCTTTTGTCCAGTGCCGATTGTGAAGGTTAAAACCGCTAAAGGAAATGCGAAGCCCGCTGTAAATGTCATTAATCTAAGAGTCATTGAATAAATGTCCACTCCACTTACTATGTTTAGCACAGCGCCCGCTAAGAGGGGCAAGCTGCAACTCATCGAAAGAAAACCAAAAAGAAACGAATAAACAGCAATACTTTTCGCATGCACGTTCGCTCTCGATGGATTAATGATTCTAGTACTACTACTGAGTATGCTTACGTTCAATAGCATAGCTAACCCAAGTGCCAATAACGCGAACACAACTAGAAGTCTCCCCATCAACAGCAGACTCCAAAGCACGTCACCCACGATAACGAACAAAACGCCTACAAGCAAAATGCCCGCCGCACCAAACACCAGAGATGAAACGAACGCAGCACATCGGCTGGGTCCGTTTTTCTTGTCCTTCGCAAGAATGACCGATATGTATCCAGGCATCATCGGTAGAACGCAAGGAGAAGCGAAAACGCTGATCCCCAAAAGAACTGAGATCAATGAAGAGGGAATTTCAGATACTGGAGGCAAGTATAGCTGACTAAATGCCGATTGCTTGGCGTGATCAGTACCATAAGCCGACTGTAAGAACTGTTCCAACTCTGTAGGTGATGCGAAGAGACCATCATGCCTTGACACGTTTGCGCCTCCCACAAATAGAATGAAAGTGGGCGTTTCCAAAATGTTGTACTTATCGAATATTTCTGATGTCATCAAACCATATTCTACTTCGATGAATCTCATCGAGCCGGTGTACTTCACTTCAAGCGCGTGCCACAGTGGGCTCATCTTGTCACAGTCAGAGCAGCCTGTTGTTGAGAAAAATGCAGCAACTCTGCTGATTCTCATCGTGAGCGAGTTAAACTGCTTCAATGTTAGGCTAATCGCGTACGATTCATGGATTGTCATGAGATAATCAGAAACAATTGGAAGGCTGGCAGCAGCGATAGCCAAGAGGATGAGAAATAAACTATTTCTTCTTCTGGCTCGGGATATCAAAATCTGTCAACTGGTTCTCAGTTCAGTGCAAGTCCTTCTCAAAAGCCATCGATGTTCAGATATTCTTCCGCTGTCTGAGAGTCTACTCCCGCTTATCCATCCAGATTTTAAAACCACGCGTGTCGTAATCATAGCTATGTTTCTTACGTCCGGATTCATATCCATAGACATTTAGAAATATAGGCAATTCGAAGATACCTACAATCAGAAGCTAGCTTCCGCAAATTAACTGCATAGGATGAAATGCTCCTTGATCACTTTCTCCTAGAAACGCGGCGTACTAATGAAGCGTCGTTTCCTCATCGTTCGCTCAGAGCTCAGATGTTAACTAACAATGTTAATGCGGAACGTTAAGATCGTGAATAAATATGCCGTGGTTAATAGCATTCATGAGACAGGCCCACGCTTGGCAGTCCCCTTAACGTTCTGGCAGAGTAGGACGTTCTACCGATGCAAGAATACTTTGACGGCATTTCAGCCATCTAAATCGTAATTAGCGAACAGTAACAGAGATATTGGAAGGTCGGACAGTTCGCCGCGTGCAGGGAATGATCTTAGGAAAATTTTTGGTTTACGCCACGATTCTTTCAATCTTTACGGTTTTCATTTGGGGAGCATATCTCGCGGGAAGCGGTTACGGTTCGGCGTGCGGGGTTGGAGGAACCTTTCCGAGTAGCAACGATTGGCCCTACTGCAATGGTAGCCTCCGATTTCCCAATAACTGGCCAGCAGAAGTTGAGTACATCCATCGAGCCCTCAGCCTCGTCGCAACGGTGCTCCTCCTAGCAAGCAACTTCGTCGTTTGGAGGATGAGCCCTCGCCCGACGGCTGCAGCACGCGCACTGCTGCTCGCACTCGTTCTGTTAATTTTGGAAATCTACTTGGGTGGGGCTGTAATCAATAGCAGCCTTGACGTGGTAACTGGCACAGTAAGCCTTGCTACAGCGACAGCTGTCTTCGGCGTCTTGGTAGTGGCAGGCGATCGATTATACTTACACGGAAAGAGATGATTCGACACAGAGGATATTTGGTATCAAAGAACGATTTGCTAGTTGGAGTGCCGGTTCTCGTTACCGGCCAGGTCATGCTTCAATCAATTATCCACGATTACTTCAATTCGCAGACTAAACAATAGTCTTGGTTGCGTAAGGAGTTTGCAAGAGCAGGCACACCTGTCCTGTTGAAGCGAAGCAACCATCATATCTCGATACGTCTTCGCAAACAGAATGAAGGTTCACGTCTGAACAGTGTCGTACTTATCAAACGTTGCTCGTGTTATCAAACTGTACTGGACTTCTACGAAGGTCATCGAGTGCCAAACGTGTAAGGTGTAACAAGGTGCGGCAGAATCTCGCGCCGAAGAATTGTAACTGGCGAAAATTGGAAGGCCGATTGCAATCGTCGACCGACACTTAGTTCTCCGGCCGTCTTATCATGATGCAGACCTCTAATGGAGCGAGCTAGTTTTCACCTCAGTTAGGTTTCCACGGTTCATCGTAAAGCGACTCGTCGCGTAATCCGCTAGATCGTAGTTGTGGGACACCATCAGCATAGTGACCCCGCCTGTACAGTGAATCTCACTCAAGAGGTGCATGATCTCTCCTTCTGTTTCCACGTCGAGCTCTGCTGTTGGCTCATCCGCCAGAATAATCTCAGGGTCATTCATTAATGCCCGTGCGATGCTAATTCTTCTTCTCTCTCCGCCAGACAATTCGTTGGGCAAACGTCTAGCGACGTTGTCCAAGCCCACCTTCTCAAGCATTTTTCGTGACTTATCGTAAGCGTCGAAATTGACGCTCCTAAAAACAGTCGGCAGCATTACGTTATCGATTACGTTCAAGGTTGGGATTACGTATCCGCCTTGAAACATGAAGCCTATCTTCTGGTTTCGAAGGGCAGATAGCTCCGTGTCGTTTAGTGTCCAAATGTCCGTGTTGTCTAAGATGACGTGCCCGGAGGTTGGTTTCGTCAATCCAGCAATCATGCTTAACAGAGTGGTCTTGCCGCTGCCTGACCTACCCGCGATGAATGTGAATTCTCCGCCACGTATTTCGAGATCAACGTTATCCACTGCCCTGATGCTGCCATACTCTTTTGTCAGAGCTTTCAGAACTATCACATGATGTCTACTCTTGCCTTATTGCGGCGTACGGTTCCATTCTACTGCACTTGTAGGCCGGATAAGCGGATGCGAGTAACCCAATTGCAGTTGCGACTGTGAGGCTCTCAACCGTTAATGCTGCAACTTGAGGAATGGTGGGCCAGTCAAATATGACTTGAAGGGAATTCGAAGCGTAGGAACTGAAGTCAAATATGATTATCCATCCAACTACGATTCCTAGCGCTCCTCCAATCATAGTCAATATTGTTCCTTCGAGAGTGATTAATGCCAGAACAAATCGACGCGTCGATCCAAGTGCTCTGAGTAAGCCAATTTCCCGACTGCGCTCGTTAACCGACATGGAGAAAAGCGCTGCAATCATGACTACAGTTACCATCCAAGAGGAACCCGCTGCAAAGTAAATGCTTTGAACCAAATCCCCCAGCTCGTTTTGAACTGTCCTTGTCATATCAGAGGTCGTGATAACGTCGACGCCTCTAACTCTTCTCTTCACGTCATTTGCAGCCTGGAGTAAGTCAGTACCTGGCTTCAGCTTCACGACGACATCAGATATCTGATCTATCCCAACATTGACTGGCAATTTTCTTGGGAGAAGTCCCTCATTGTTAGCTCGGATTATGTTCCGCGCGGCGTCTATTGAGATGAAAAAGCTGTCATCTATTCCCAGATTAATTCGTTCGAGTTGCCCTACTATCTTGAAAGTTCGCCCGAAAAAATATGGTTGAATCAGGCCAAACACGTAGTAAACCCTATTGCCAATAATTCCTTCAGACGAATTAATTGGCTTCCGCAATGGTGTCATAAGCCATGGAGTAATAGTGAAGTCTGTGGAAGGATCGATTCCAACAACCTGAAGATTCCCAGTAAAGCAACACGGCGCGTACCTTAGAGTTGTCAGGAAGATCTGGGGCGAGGCCTTTTCGACCTCCGGCAGCGCCCTCACTTGCTCAAGCACCGAGTCATTCATGTAAAAACTGCTTGATTGACCGGAGAGCAAGTAAGCCTGTGCGCTTCGTCCACTTCCTATTGGCACAATAATCATATCCGCTCCTAACCTCTCAGTCCCAACTTCTACCGCCTGCACAACTCCCTGGACGAAAATTTGAGTTGCAAAAAGAGTTCCAATGATCACGATCATAGCGATACAGGTTACGACAGTCCTGAACCGTCTGCGTTCAATATTCTGCGTCACTAAGTAAAGGAGCCCAGGATGTTTCACTGGTTTTAATCCTCCTCATCATTTTTCAAAGATTGTGTGGAATATGGCGTATATTGTTTATTACATGAATCTCTCGACGCCATCCGTATTTTTCCTCATCTTCACGCCAGTTCAAATGGTCCAGTAATTACGGAATCAATCGTACTGCTCTAAATTCTGTATTCCGAATTGTTACAGGACCGCAGCATCCGGGTCGATATGTATTCTTATATACAAAAAGGCGATTCCGTTCGCGCCGACGTAGTATGGTATCAAAGTATGATCTCTTGGTAGGCGTGTTAGTACTCATTACTGGTCAGATTATGTTCGAATTTACGCCTGCAGAGGACGGGGGACCGGGTCTCCTGTCAGCAGTGTTTGGAATGGACCCCGGCCATTATGTTGGTTATATGTTGGCGGTGGTTTCGGGAGTGATCGGGTTGGCACTCTACCTATACGATCGAAGAGTCAACAAAGTGACCGTTGCCGTTTCGATTCTTTCGATTCTGCTAGGGGTGGTGTTCTTAGCGATCATTAACATCATGATCATTATGGGCATGATGGCAATCATCGCCCAAATCACATTACTCGTCGGAATCATCGGTATCGCAGGATCCGTAATAGTAAAAACTAGGAGAAAAGAAGACTAAATGGTCATCCCTGCGAATTCAGCAGGCAGAACAATGCTCTCTTAATAAGAAATTACCAATACTGACTTGCAGTATTCCATCTGGAATATGCATTTGCAATCATCGGTATTACTACTTGCCAAGTTAGTATTACTATAATAAACCGTCTGGACAGTATGAATATCCGATAACGACGTCTGAAGACGGTTTTTGTGTGGAGGGCGAAATTATGATATCCTGAAGGTTGCTCATGGAAAGGAGGTGCGTGGATATTGGCAAAAGTGGATAGGTTAAGTTTTTCGACACCTCCAAAGCTAATGAAGCAATTTGACGATGCACTGAAAGCGATCGGGTACAAGGACCGGTCGAAGGGCTTGCAGGTTGCGATGCGCAACTTCATCACGGAGTATGCTTGGCAAGGAGAAAGAAGTAGACTCGGAGCAGGCGCGGTTCTCCTTACCTACGATCACCGATCACACGGCGTTCAGGAAGTACTAACTGACATCCAACACCACTATCGAGACACAATAAACTCCACTACACACATTCATCTAGATG
>Ga0335081_10011397_pt1 | contig 14377 bp, 16 predicted proteins | sample Lox_Sample_35_FD_206713 | JGI IMG/M metagenome (GOLD analysis project Ga0335081, IMG submission 206713) | Soil microbial communities from Loxahatchee National Wildlife Refuge, Florida, United States - Lox_Sample_3.5 | ecosystem: Environmental > Terrestrial > Soil > Wetlands | place: USA... | reverse complement strand
GGCCGCGAGGTGGAGGGTGGAGATCCCAAACGAGGTGCCGAACTCGACGATCGACCGTGCACCGGTGGCGCGGACGAGCATGTAGAGCAGCTGTGCGGTATCGCGCGAGACGGCCAGGTAGGCGTCTTTCGCGAGGGAATAGAACCTCCGGTAGTCCGTCTCGGTGGTGCTGGTCAGCAGCGCGGCGCTCTCCTCGGACGAGATCTGCGCCATAGCGCGCCGCATTGAACCCGGGGCTTCCGCCTCACTGAACAGACGGTCGAGGAGCGGGGCGACGGGTGCGGTGGTGAGCGTTGTCATGATGATCCTCTGGGGCGCGTTTCTATTCGTGCGAAGACGACAAGTTAGACGCACCGTTGCGTCGCGCCTAGCCTCCGCTCACCGCCAGCGAGGTCTCGGCGTGCGTGGGTGCGGGCCGTAAACGCCCATCGGCGACTAGATCCGGATGGTGGGGCTGCGCCGAAGCTCCCGGCCGGCATGGTCGAGCGCGGTGACGGATGCGTACCGCGGCTGCGCCGGAAGCGGGATGACGGTTTCAAAGCCGTGACGCTTGGCGACGCCGACCGGGCGCAGCTGGTCGTGTCTCGATCCGGCTGCGACCTTCCAGCCGGCGACTTTGGTGGCGCCATTCCAGCTCGCGTAGACGACAGGGGCGCCACTCTGCCCACCCTGCCCCGCGGCAACGGCCGGCTGGTGGCGGGGGCTCCCGCTCCAGGGAAGCCTTAGTCCTCGGTATGAGTACATCCCCGGGGGGAGCGCGACGTCGAGCGTGACTGTGCCATCGGAGGCGAACTCGGTGACGTGCGAGGCGACACCGAAACCGACGACGGCCCCGTCCTGAGGACTGATCTGGACCGAGCCCATCGCTCCTGCCAGCAGCCGATCGGGACTCGTGTACGCCTTGCGAAGCGTGACGCTCCGTCGTGTCTCATCGACCTCGAGCACTAGGCCGCGCGACTCGTGTTCGGTCGTGAGCGGACCGTTCGAGCCGTTGTCGAAAACCGTCAGCAGCTGCTCCGAGTGCAGCCGGGCGTCGTGCTGCCACGCGAACTGCGTGCCTCGGCCCATCCGGAAGTGGCTCTGCTTTCCGCCGAGCGTCCAGATGATGCTGCCGGTCCGGCGGTCGAGCTTGTAGAGAGCCCAGGTGTGCCGGCCGGACACCAGCAGGTTCCCGTCGGGCAATTGCTCGATCGAGTTGATGTGCAGGTAGTCGTATGGCTCGCCGTGCGGCTCCTGGGTCGCGCTCACCGGGATGTGCCGCAGGCTTTGCCACTCGAACAAGAGCCGGCCGGTGGCGATGTCCACCTCCTGGATGGTCGACTCGAGGACCTGGCTGTTGCGAGGCATGTCAAGAGAAGAGAGATCCATTGGCACCGTCTGCGGATAACAGGTGAACAGCGCCGTTCCCTCGGCGGTTAGCGTCAAGGCATGGAGGTCCATCGACCGGCCACCCGCCGCGCGGATCCGCGCCACCTCGCGATAGTCCCCGTCGAGTACGACCGCTTCTCCCTGCCCGTAGCCGGACTGCTGGATCTTCCCCTCCCACCAGACGAGCACCGGCTTGCCTCGGTACTGCGCGCTGGCGAAGTTGGTGACCTGGAGTCCCGGGGCGAGCGGCCTGAACCACACCGGGGTGCCGGCGTGGTCGACGATCATCGGCCCGTACTGCTGCGAGCCCGAGAGAGAGACGGGCCCAGGTCCGAGGAATAGAAGGCCACGATCTCCGTGCCTCAACGCCTCGCCTTTTGCGCCGACGGTCGCTGTGATCGTCGGTGGGCGGAGGTCCGGCCGGGAATGAAACGCGGCGACGCTCCCCACCGGCTTGACCGCGAACGCGCGCATCCCCGGCAGCCGCGACCGCTTCGTCGTGCTGAGGACGCGGGTGGCCCCGTAACCCGACATTACGAGGGCTGCGGCGCCCCCGGCACCGCGCAGGAGTTGACGCCTGGTACAGCCGGCGGGGCCGGCCCGATCAGGCACAGCCAGAGTCGAGTGATCGAGCGGTGACCACGCCACACATTCCTACCGGCCGCGACGTAAACCCACCGTCAACGGTCAATGGCGCTGGCCGCTGCGATCCTGCGGCGTAGCTGCGCGAGTTCCGCGGTCGATAGTCCGTGGGCCGTGAGCCAGGCGGCGGACCCCCCGAGATCCTGGTCGATGATCTCGAACATTCGCTCCATCGTGCCCGGGATCGGTGCGTGCGATCGGGGATCGTGTCCCTCCAGTTCGGACCGGTAGGTCGGGGAGCTCACCAGGCGGGCCATTATTGCGTCGATGCGATCCGTCGTGACGAGGTAGTCGCTGACGATCGCGTCTCGATCGAGTCCGGAGGCGTCCAAGGCGAGGGCTACCACCACGCCCGTGCGGTCCTTGCCCGCCGCGCAATGGACCAGAACCGCTCCGGCGGCGTTCGCGATCGTGCGGATTGCGCCGACGATCGAGTCCGGACGGGCGCTCAGGTAGCTCAGATAGGCCTGGACCACCCGCGGCTCATCGGGCCACTCGGTCGGATCGGTCGGGGGCCACACGCCTGTCGAGGCATCGAGATCTGTGTTTCCTCCCGACCGCGGGTAGAGTGAGCGATGCTCGATGCGCACGCGCGGTTCGCGCGTGATCGGCCCAGGCCCCTCGAGCTCCACTTCCAGGTCGGTGCGCAGATCGAGCACCACCTCGAGCGCCTCCTGTTCGACGAGCATGCGGATGTCCCGAGGGGTGAGAGATTGCAGGTTGTCGGACCGCATCAAGACGCCGGGCACGACCACGCGAGCGTTGGCAGTCCCGTCGAGCGCGATCCAGCGTACGTTTCCATTCGGTGCGTTCATGCCTCGATCGTGGCAGGTCTCCTCGACGCTCACGGGATGCCAACAAGTCCGCGGCGGAGCCTGTGACAATCGAGCGCAGTGGTATTCGCCCGCATGACGGCTTGCGTTTCGCGCAGCTCCTTCGTCGGGCTGAACTGCACGAACTCACTTCCCGGCTGGTTTGACACCGGGATGTGACCGGGCGGCAGATAGAACGCGTCTCCGGCCTCGAAGACCTCCTCGCGGCTACCCACCCGGTAGCTCAGCCTGCCGTTCAGTACGTAACCCCAGTGCGGGCACTGGCACTGATCATCCGGGAGACCCTTCACCAACGGGTTCGCGTCGTGGTTTGACTAGCCGAGGCTACGAGCGGCCTACGCATCATTCATGGGGCGTTCGCCTCATTTCGTCGGGCGATCAGTAGTCGCCGTCGAGGACTTCGCGAAGCTTGCGCGCAAAGGCCTCCGGCTGCCCCGCGTATCCGGAGTGCCGCCGAGGAAGCCACCGTGGTGGCTCGGGAACACGGTCGGCCGTTGACCGAGGAGGTCGGCGGTGGCGTGCGTCGTGCGTCCCGTGAAGCTGTCCCCAGATTGCTCGGCGACGGCGATCACCACGCGAGTGGGCGCCGCTACCAGCGCGTCGACGTCGGGGCGATAACTGGTGATCGCCCAGGATCGATCTGACAGGAGCGGGCTGTCGCGGGAGCCGTCATCCTCCGCGGGCATACCGAACGCGGCCGGATCCGGGGCGGGCCGCGCGAAGTACTCGTCGGTGAACTCGCCCTGCCACGAGGTCATCGCGACGAACGCGGCCATGCCGGCGTTCGACCCCTTAGCCTCGTAGGCATCGCGCACCGCGGCCTGGGCGCGCTCGGCCGCCGCCGAGTCGGGAACCACGGCCATGAGCGGCGGTTCGTGCGCCACCAGCGTGGTCACGTCGTCGGGGTAGGTCGCTACGAGCGCCAGCGCGGTGACCGCGCCGCCGCTGCTGGCGAACATCTCGACGGGCCCGGCGCCGAGCGCCTCGATCAACGCGTGGATGTCGGTCGCCTGGAGCTCAGGCGTGTTGTCGACCCGGCCGTCTTTGCGGGTGCTGCGCCCGAGGCCGCGCGGGTCCAAGGTGACGACGGTGCGGTCCGGGAAGTACGACACCAACGTGCCGAAGCCGTCGGCGGTCATGGGCTGGCCGATCATCAACAGCAACGGGCGCCCGTCGGCGGTGGGCAGCGGGCCGTGCAGGTCGTAGACGATGTCTGCCTCTGGGGTGCTGAGTGTGTGCGTTGTCGTCGTCATGGCAGTATCGACCACGCCCGTGTTGAAAACTCATCGGCCCGTGCGGCTAGTCATTCTGCTGCTGGCGTCGTTCGGCGCCGTCCTGTTGTGCGCGGTCGTATGCGGGAAATTGCTGGGGCAGGTCGAGCGGAGGGACGGATCGACCGCCTCTGACAGTTCGGTCACTACCTGGATGGTCGATCACCGGTCGTCGGGGTGGACCACGCTGGCGCACGTCCTGTCCACGGTGGGGAGCCAGGCGGTTCTGACACCGGTGACCGCGGCCGTCGCGGCCGCGCTCCTGGTCCGGCGCCGCTTCGTACAGGCTGGATTGCTGATCGTCGCCTGGGGCGGAGCCCTCCTCCTCTACAACCTGACAAAGGACCTCGTCCAGCGGCCGCGTCCACCGTCGGCGATATGGCTGACGAACGTGGGGCATAGCACGTCGTTCCCGTCCGGGCACGCCACGCAATCGCTGGCCACGTTCGGGGCGCTGGCGCTGGTCGCGGCGGCCTGGACGTCGCGGGCGGCCTGGCCCGGCGCCGCTCTGGCGCTGCTCCTTGCCGCTGGGGTGGGGTGCTCGCGCGTCTACCTCGGGGTTCACTGGGCCACCGACGTGCTCGCGGGGTGGCTGATCGCCGCAGTGTGGGTGGCGCTCGTCGTGTGGCTCGCCGGCGTTGCGAGAGGCTCGAGCGCCGGCGCCGCGCCAGCGGAGCGGGAATCTAGTTAGCGAAGGGCGCCGCTCACACCTTGTGGTCGGCCGCCCGAAGCTCGGCGGCCACCTTGGCCAGCCTGGGGTAGTCGTATGCCGCCTCGGGCTCCGCGCGAATCGCTGCGTCGAGGGTCTCGGCGTCCTTGCCGACGAGGATCCGCCACGAGCCCGAGCGGACCCCGTCGAGGATGATGGTCGCGGCGTCGGCTGCCGTCAGTTGTGCCTTTTCCCGGAAGTCGGTTGCCATTCGGGTCAAGAGCCGCCGCACGTCGGCGGAGGAGGCGCCCGCTGGTAGGGCGCCGGCATCGATTAGCCGGGCCCGCGCCGATGTGGGGACCAGCTCCTCGAGCTGGGCGTCGCTCATTTCCTCCGGCTTACCCTGCCCGTGAGCGCGCCAGCTGTTCGCGATGATGTCGGTGCCCACATGCCCGGGCATGACGACGGCGACCCGGACCTGCGGAGCGTTTGTGCGCAGGTCTTCGATTAGCGCCTCGCTGAAGCCTCTGATCGCGAACTTGGACGTGGCATAGGCGGTGTTGGGCGCGCCCGGGCCCACGCTCGCCCAGAAGCCATTGACGCTGCTCGTGTTGACGAGCACACCGTTGCCGCTGGCGATGAGAAGTGGCAGGAACGTGCGGGCGCAGTAATACACGCCCCACCAGTTGACGCCAAAGGTGCGCTCCCACTCTTCTCGGGGGCTCATAACGAAGCTCGGAGCACCGCCGATGCCGGCGTTGCAGAAGACGAGGTCGACATGACTGGCCGAGTGCCGCTGGAGCAGCTCGTCACGGAACCGCTGCACCTGTTGCTCATCGGACACGTCGCAGGTATGGCCGGTGACCAAGGCGTCGCCAGGCGCTTCTCTCCGCGCCGTCGCCGCTGTCTCCCCGACGCCCTCGACGTTCCAGTCACACGCCGCCACCGAGCATCCCTCCGCCGCGAGCTGGCGGACGAGCTCGCGCCCCATACCCGCGCCGCCGCCGGTCACCACGGCCAGCTTTCCTGCAAACCCGTTCACCGTTTCACCCTCCCGGTATGATATCACCGTAATAGTATCACGGGGGAGGCAAGGCCTGGGCGCTGACGGCGCAGGGTAGGTACGAGTCGGGCATGAGGATCGGAATGTGCGGTCGTGGCAAGGTCGTCGCGCGAACAGCGGCGTCAGGCTCGTTGGAACCCACGTCGATCCCTCGTGATCGGGCGCGGGCGGATCTCCAGGCGTCGCCGACCGCCGGTCAGCGGGCCATGGCGCGTGCGATCACCACGCGCTGGATCTCGTTGGTGCCCTCGTAGATCTGAGTGATTTTGGCGTCGCGCATCATGCGCTCGAGCGGATACTCGTTGACATAGCCGTAGCCACCGAGAACCTGCACCGCATCGACAGTCACGCGCATCGCGTTATCGGACGCGAACAGCTTCGCCATCGAGGTGTACTTCCCCACGCCGGGCACGCCGCGATCGACCATCGCGCAGCTCTTGTACAGAAGCTCGCGTGCGGCGGCCGTGCCGGTCTCCATGTCCGCGAGCTTGAACTGGATCGCCTGAAGCTGGTTGATCGGGTTGCCGAACGCGATGCGTTCCTTGGCATAGGCGTTGGCGTAATCGGTCGCGCCCTGGGCGATTCCGACGGCCTGGGCGGCCGCGCCGAGACGCGTTCGCTCGAGCGTCGCCAGCGCGACGCTGAGACCCTTGCCCTCGGTTCCGATCAGATTGCCGCTCGGGACGCGGACGTCCTCGAGCACCGGGGAGCCCGTCGGCGATCCCTTGATGCCCAGCTTGTGCTCGATGTTGCCGATGGAGAAGCCGGCCCGGTCGGCCTCGACCAGGAACGCCGAGCTGCGGCCGGCGTCGCGGTCAGTCTTTGCGAATACGACGTACACGTCCGCGATGCCGGCGTTGCTGATCCAGTTCTTCGCGCCGTTGAGGACCCACTCGTCGCCGTCTCGCACCGCGGTTGTTCGCATCGCCGCGGGGTCAGAGCCGGCCTCGGGCTCTGACAGTGCGAACGCCGGCGCGAGCTCGCCGGTTGCGAACCGCGGCAGCCACTGGGCCTTGAGCTCGGACGAACCGAACAGGGAAATCGGCAGGGACCCGAGCTCCTGCAGCATCAGGATCAGCGCGCTGCTTGCACACACCTTGGCGATCTCCTCAACGGCCATCTGCAGCATCAGCGTCCCGGTGCCGGTGCCGCCGTACTCTGCCTCGAAGGGGAGCGCGAGGACGTCGTGCTCGGCGAGGAGCCTGCGGACGTCCCACGGGTACTCGGCGGTTCGGTCAATCTCCGCGGCGCGGGGGGCGATCTGATCCTGGGCGAGTCGCCGCACGAGGTCGCGGAAGTCGAGGAGGTCCTGGGGAATGTCGTAGAGATCGGTGTGGCTGACGGTATGGCTCATCGGCGCAGCGTACCGGTGAGGGCTCTGGGGAATCGGAGCAGACGCCCGCGCGCTTGCTAGACCTCTGGCATGACGCTGCTCGCGGAGGTGGTCACGGCGTCGACGCTCGTCGGCGACACGAGCTCGCGCTCGCGGAAGGTCGCGATCTTGGCGGAGCTCCTCCGCCGACTCGAAACGGACGAAGTACCGATCTGCGTCGGGTTCCTCTCCGGCGTACCGCGCCAGGGAAGAGTCGGAGTGGGCTACAGGTCGATCTACGGGGTTGAGGACCGCCCGGCCGACACGGCCACGCTGACAGTGACCGACGTCGATCGCACGATCGACAAGATTGAGCGCGCCACCGGCACCGGCTCGGCGCGGAGACGCAGCGAGCTGCTCGCCGAGCTGTTTGGGCGCGCCACCACCGAGGAGGCCGCCTTCCTGCGGCGGCTGTTCACGGGCGAGCTCCGCCAGGGCGCGCTCGCCGGAGTAATGGCCGACGCGATCGCGAAGGCCGCGGGCGTGCCGGGCGAGATCGCTCGGCGGGCCCTGATGCTGTCGGGCGACCTCACACGTATGGCTCAGGTTGCCATGACTGAAGGGGAGGAGGGGCTGCGCGCGATCGGTTTCGAGATCTTCCGCCCGATCCTGCCGATGCTGGCGTCGACCGGCGCGACCGTGTCTGAGGCGATGTCGAGCTTCGAGCGATCGTCGGTGGAGTGGAAGCTCGACGGGATCCGGATTCAGATCCACCGCCGCGACCGCGACGTGCGCATCTACTCCCGTAACCTCAATGACATCACCGAAACCCTGCCCGGGATCGCTGCGACGGCGCGGCGGCTCCCCGTCACCCGGGTCGTGCTCGACGGCGAGGCCCTGTGGATGCGCAACGGAAGCCCGGCGCCATTCCAGGAGACGGTCTCGCGGATCGACAGCGAGGCCCCGCCCGAGGGGATCGTGACGTTTCTGTTCGATCTCCTGCATATCGACGGGGAGGATCTGCTCGACGCGCCCCTGGTGGAGCGTCAGGCGCGGCTCGCCGCGATTGCGCCGGAGCTGGCGATTCCTCGAGTGCTCACGACCGACCCAGACGAAGGGGAGCGCGTGCTCGAGGCGTCGCTCGAGGCTGGCCACGAGGGCGTGGTCGTCAAGGACGCGGTGTCGCTATATGCCGCCGGCCGTCGGGGCGGGGCATGGCGCAAGGTCAAGCCGGTGCGGACCTACGACCTCGTCGTGCTCGGCGCCGAATGGGGCCATGGGCGCCGGCAGGGCTGGCTATCGAACCTTCACCTGGGCGCCCGCGATCCACGCTCGGGCGAGTTCGTGATGGTCGGTAAGACGTTCAAAGGGATGACCGACGCGCTCCTGCAATGGCAGACCGAGACGCTGCTCGAGCGCGAGACGAGCCGCCGGGGAATCGAGGTGATGGTTCGCCCCGAGCTCGTCGTCGAGATCGCACTCGACGGAGTCCAGTCTTCTACTCGTTACCCGGGCGGGATCGCGCTGCGATTCGCGCGCGTCAAGCGCTACCGGACGGACAAGGACGCCGGCGAAGCTGACACGATCGATGACCTGCGTGCGTTGCTCCCGGCGCGGGCGTGATCGCTTACTTCAGCTGGGAAATGTCGATCGCGTTCGCAGGAGGCGTCAGCGTCACCGGCTGATTGAAATGATCGAAGGTGATCTGGCCGCCCTGCGCGCCGGTCTTCGAGATCTCGAGCGGGAATGCCTTGCCCGTCGTGGCGACGTAGAGCGTGCCGCCGTTGGTGGTGTCCGTGACCGCGATCGCCTGCTGTCCGTGGATCGTCGTCGTCTTGCCCTTGGCCAGCTTGCCATGGCTCGAGAGGAGCTGGTTGAACAGCTTCTGGACGTTGGTTAGCGTCGCCAGTGACGAAAGCTGGCCGGTTGCCGGCGCCTTCAGCCATTTCCCGCTCAGCAGCTGTGCAGCCGCCGAGCCGCCGAATGTCTTCCAGAACGATTGGCTGCCATTGATGTACACCTCGGGCCGAACTGCGACGATCTGGAAGCCCAGGCCGTTCTGCGACATCGATCCCTTGCCGCCCTTACCGTTGACCAGATTCAGGTCAAGGGTCACGTGCTGGCCGCCGCTCAGGACGGTGCCGGCCACGTGAACGGAGGTGACGCTCGACACAGCGCTTGTAGCCGCTGACACGATCTCGTCTGGCGACTTGGACGAGATCCCGTTATCCGAGGAGCTGCCGCCGCTGCGCCCGCACGCTGCGAGCGCAAGCGCGACGAGCGCGACGAGGGCAATGAGGCCGAGGCATCGACGCATGTAAGGTGACAACCGTACACGCTCGCGGCGGGTCGTCGCGTCGCCAAAAAGAAGTGCCGCCGGCAGCTCCGGGTCAGGCGGTGTCGAGGCTGGCGGCGATCATGATCACCGCTTGCTCCTGGGCGTCGTAGGTGGCGCGGAGCGCCGGCACGACGTCGTCGGTGTCGGCGCGCACGGGTGGCGGATTGGCCACCAGCAGCGTTCGGATCTCGCGACCGAGTGGCTCGCCGCCGATCTTGTCGGCGAGCGCGGCCAGCGCATCGGCGCGCACGCGAGCGCCCTCGACGAACGAGGCGATCACGGTCTCGGGCGCCAGCGGGGCACGTCCGAACACGCGGGCGTGCAGCACCGCCGGATTGACCGCGTGGGGACGGATGAGCGCGCGGCGCTCGCCATAGGAGAGGCCGGCGGCGGCGGCGAGGTAATCGATCGCCTGGGTAACGCCTTGAGCGTCGACGGGGAGCGACGCCTGTAGATCCGACGGCAGCCTCGAGATGAGGCTCGCGTGCTCGGCGGCGGCGTCGGATAGCAGTGCCTCGACGCGACTGCGGTGACCGGCCTCCATCATCAGGCGTCGCCCGGCCACCCGAGCGCCCGTCGGCGGGCTATGGGCAACTTGCTCACGACCAGATCGTAGGAGTCCTCGATCATCTCGCCGACCACGGCCTCCGTCAGCGAGCCGTCAAGGATGACCGTGTTCCAGTGGCGCTTGTTGAGGTGGTAGCCGGGGATCACGGCGGCGTGCGCTTCTCGCAACTGCTCAGCGAGCGACGGCTCGCACTTGAGGCTGATCCGGAGCGGAGTGCCGTCGAGCCGGGACAGCGCGAAGATCTTGCCGGCGACCTTGAACACCGAGTTCTCTGGGCCGAATGGGAACGTCTCCTCGGCCCCAGGGAGCGACAGGCAGCGATCGCGCAGCTCGGCCGGCCTCATCGCCGCACATGGTGACTGGTCACCGCGGCGATGGGCCGACCGGATGGGTGTGGCTCAGCGCGAGTCAGGCGGCGACCAGCTCGCGCTCGGCGCGCAGCCAGTTGCCGAGCTCGTCGGCGCCACCCTGCTCGAGCGCGATGAAGTAGGCGCGCTCGGAGATCTCGTCGTGTGTCGGCAGCTGCCGCTCGGGCGCGGCAGCGGCCGCCTTGGGCTTCGTCACGCGCGTGCGCCGGCGAGCGGGCTTGGCGGGCTTCTCGGTCATATGCGTCCTCCTGTTCCTGATTGAAGGGGGACGGGGGCGCCATCCCCCATGGCACTGAGCGAGGTGTTCGACGCCGGCTCGCGGCGTCCTTTCCGGGTGTCCGGATCAGTACCCCATGTCGTTGCTCGTCGAAGTCAGGACTCCTGACGTGAACACGAACACCCAGATGACCGATGCGATGATGCTGAGGCCGATGATCCACCGGCCATGTCGGGAGGTCGCGCGGGCGGGACGGGTCGCGACGACGATCCCGACAACGAGCCCGAGCAGCGGCAGTGCGAACGCGGTGATGTAGCCGAGTACGACAAGCCGGCTGGGGCCGGCGCTGGGCGTGCGAGCCGACGCGCCGTTGGTCGAGGCGTAGTCGGAGGTCCACGGTTTGCCGTTGGGGGCTGGTCGGCCGGCGCTCATCGGATGTTCGGCTGAGGGTAGTGCCAAGGCCGCCTTTGATAGAACCGCCGCGACCCCTTTAGCTGAGGAGACATATGAAAGTGATCGGGGCCGGTCTACCGCGCACGGCCACCACAACTCAGGCAATCGCCTTCGAGAAGCTCGGGTTCGGGCCTTGCTACCACATGCGCGACGTGATGATGGACATGGACAAAGGCTTGACCTTGTGGGAGGCCGTGGCCCGTGGCGAGCCCGACTGGGAGACGATCTTCGGCGACGCCGCGTCGACCTGCGACTGGCCCGGAGCGCGCTACTACAGGGAGTTGCTGGAGCACTATCCGGGCTCGAAGGTGGTGCTTAGCGTCCGCTCCGCCGATGGCTGGGTGCGGAGCATGCGCGACACGATCTGGTCGATGTATTTCGGCGATTCCGTGATGCACCACATGTGCATGGCCAGGGCGGCGCTCGATCCGCTGTGGCGCCGCTTCATGGATCTCATGATCCACATGACCTGGGCAGAGGGGACCGGGGGCCTGGAGCCGCCGCAGGGCACCTACACCGACGAGGGCCTCGCCGCGGCGATGGATCGCTGGAATGAGCGGGTCAAGCGAGATGTCCCCGCCGACCGCCTGCTCGTGTGGGACCCTCGTGACGGGTGGGATCCGCTGTGCGAGTTCCTCGAAGTGGCGGTCCCCGACGAGCCGCTCCCGAACGTGAACGACACGGCGGCGTTTAAGGAAGGCATCCTCGGCGGCGCGATCGCGGTGGTCAACGAGTGGTGGGATCAGCGCGAGCGGCCCGCGACCGGGCTGCACGCGGCAGCCCTCGAATAGATCGGTCTCTAGGCTTGCGCGGGCCGTCTGCGATCCGCGGCGCTTAGCCGCTCGTGGGCCACTTGCCGCGCCGCGGCGAGCGGCGTGATTGCGTGCTCGGCGGCCGCAGAGAACACGGCCTCGAGAGTGCCGGTGATCGCACCGACGCGCGCGACCGCATCCGCTCGCGAGCAGCCTTCCATCTCCATCGCGCTGCCGTAGATCACGCCGCCGGCGTTAACGACAAAGTCGGGAGCCCACAGGATGCCCCGACGTGACAGGAGGTCGGCGACGTCGTCGTCGGCGAGCTGGTTGTTCGCGGGTCCGGCGATGGCGGCGCACCTGAGCGTTGCCGTCGTGTCATTCGTCAACAGCCCGCCAAGGGCCGCCGGCACGAGGAGGTCGACCTCGGCGCCGAGCACCGTCTCGGGATCCGCCCAGGAGGCGCCGAGCTCCTCGGCCAGCCCGCGCTTGGACATGTCGACGTCGGCGACGAGCAGCTCGGCTCCGTCGGCGGCGAGGCGGCGGGCGACGCGCGAGCCGACCTGCCCGAGGCCGATGATGCCGATCCGCCGGGCCGACACCTCTGCCGTCCCGAACACGCGCTTGAGCGTCACTCCGATCGCCAGGCGGACCCCTTCGGCGGTCGGCTCGGAAGGCTCGCCCGCGCCTCCCTCGGATTCCGGCAGACAGTAGGCGTAGCGGGTGCGCTCGCGTGCAATCAGCATGTCGTCGGCGGTTGTGCCCACGTCCTCGCCGACGCCGTAGCTCCCACCGAACCCATCGACGGTGTCGCCGAGGTCGAGCATCGCAGCGCGGCGGCGCTTCGGAGTGAGCTCGGACTCTGGTGACAGCGCGATCACGCTCTTCCCCCCGCCGAGCGGCAAGTTTGCCAGTGCGCACTTCAGCGTCATCGCCTGCGAGAGCCGCAGCGCGTCATCGAGCGCATCGCGCCAATCGCGGTAGCGCCAAAGGCGGCAGCCGCCCACGGCCTGACCGAGAACCGTCGAGTGGACCGCGACGATCACGGGCAGCGCCGAGCGCTCCCCGATGACGATCTCCACTCGTTCGTGCTCGAGCACCTCCACATCGTATGGTCCAGACTCGCGCTAGGTTTGGATTGCGTCGCATGGTCGATTCTTACGGACTCGAAAGGTTCGTCGCCGCCCAGAATCAGGGCGGCACGTACGATGCGGCTGTCGACGAGCTCCGCGCCGGCCGTAAGCGCAGCCACTGGATGTGGTTCGTGTTCCCGCAGATCGCCGGCCTCGGCCAGACTCCCACGTCACGGCACTTCGCAATCTCGTCGCTCGATGAGGCGCGCGCGTACATCGCTCATCCGGTGCTCGGACCACGGTTGATCGACGCGGCTCGGATCGTCGCCGAGTTCGCTGGGCGCACCGCCGAGGAGATGTTCGGAGGGATCGACGCTATGAAGCTGCGCTCGTCGATGACGCTGTTCGCCTACGCCGACTCGGCGAACCCGATCTTCGGGCAGGTGCTCGAGGCGTATTTCGGCGGCGTCCCCGACGAGGCCACCGAGCGGCTGCTCGGGGTCGGTCGCTGAGCGGCCGGCTCATCGGCGGCGAGGCGGCGGCGCAGGAGGGCGAAGCCGGCCAGGCCGCCTAGGCTTGGGATCCAGAACGCGATCGCGTGGTACACGATCACGGCCGCCGTGGCCTGCGTGGCGGGGGCGCCGTACGCGATGAGCGCGCCGGCGAGACCCCCTTCGAGCACGCCGAAGCCGCCGGGGATCGGGATCAGGTTCGCGAGGTACCCGATCAGATAGCCGAGCACGAGCGGTGCGATTCCGAGAGGGTGTCCGGTCGCGGCAAAGGTGGCGTCGAGCGCGGCGATGTCGAAGCCGAGATAGCCCGCGGCGCCGAGCAGCCGCCAGCTTGGTGTCCGCAACGAGCGACGCGCGCGGTCGATCCCGGCGGAGAGGTCGATCAGCCACTCCGGCCAGTTGCGGTGCGGCGAGCGGCGAATCACGACCGGGATCGCGAGGACGGCGGCCGTCGCGGCGAGGCCACAAAGGATCGGGATGCTTGAGAGCACGAAGTCGAACGGTTTCGCGCCGCCGGTCACGGCGAGCAGGGAGCCGGCGCCGACGAGCGCGGCGACGTTGACGGCGCTCGTGAGGAAGAACAGCGCGCTCGAGCGGTCGATGATGCTCTTGGTCGACATCCCAGCCCGGCGAAGAAGCCAGCCGCCGATCGCGAGCGCGCCCAATCCGCCGCCCGGCAGCAGCGCGCCTGACCCCTGCTCGGTCCACGCGAGCTCGCGCGCGGTCCCCGATCCCACACCATCGAAGAACAACCGGAAGATCACCACGAACCCGATGCACGAACCAAGCTCGAGTCCGACCGCGACGAGCACCCACGCCGGATCAAGGTGGTCGATCTGCGCGGCCACGCCCCGCAACGGCGGCACCGCGAGCAGCAGCGATCCGATCGAGGCGCTCAGGAGCACCGGCGCCACAAGCCGGCTGGCGATGCGTGGCCCTCGGGCGAGATTCGGAATAT
>Ga0335081_10011396_pt1 | contig 14377 bp, 16 predicted proteins | sample Lox_Sample_35_FD_206713 | JGI IMG/M metagenome (GOLD analysis project Ga0335081, IMG submission 206713) | Soil microbial communities from Loxahatchee National Wildlife Refuge, Florida, United States - Lox_Sample_3.5 | ecosystem: Environmental > Terrestrial > Soil > Wetlands | place: USA... | reverse complement strand
GTCCCCGCCACCAAGGCCACCTCATGGCCCGCGCGGAGCGGTATCTCGCGCGCCGCCTCGCCCGGCGCACTCGCCCTAAAGTACGTACACGAGCTCCTCCCCGGCGAGATGGGCGTGCGTGAAGCCGGTCCGGCGCCCGGGGGGAACGCGCTCCCGCCAGAGCCCCAGCTTCACCGACCCCTGGGCGCGCCTCAGATCGCGGCCGAAGGAGAGCCTCTCCGCGTCGAAGGGGGCCGGGTAGTGGCCCTCCACCTCCGGGACGTCCTCGGCGTGCACGACCCACGGCGGGGTGAGGGGTGACCTGTCGCTCATGCCTCTTTTGGCCCTCGGGCGGCTGGGAGCGCGCGGCCCGCCTCTTCAGTGCCGGGGCTGCCCGTCGGCCTCGGCCATGCCGCGCAGGGTGGTCGCGAACCTCCGGGCCTCGAAGTCGTGGCAGAGGGAGCAGCCATGCCCCGCCATCCCGGGCGACCCGACGCGGGCCAGACCCTCGAGCTGGCGGCCCAGCACCGCCGCCGCCTCGCGAAGGGTGTGGCGCCGCACCGCCGAACGGGCCCGCTCGAGCTCGCCCCACAGGACCTCGACCTCGGCCATGAGGCGCGGCGCGATCCCCTGGGCCGTGGTCGGGTCGAGGTGCTCTCCGTCGCCCTCCTCGGCGAGGGCTCGGCGCCAGGCGGCGAGGTCGGCGGAGGTGACGCGGTCGGCGGGCATGAGCCACGGTGCCACGGCCCCCTGACACCCAGATCCTCGGGCTCGAGCGCCCTTCACTCGGCGCTCACGCCCCGAAGGGTGACACCGCCGTGACGCTTAGGGGTGACACCGATCGGGGGGATGCCCCAAGTGCATGGCAGGCGGAAGAGCGCGAGGTCGGGAGACAATGCGCACCCTAGCCGCCGGAATGCCTCCGGCCTGGTCAAGGAGATCCTCATGCGTCGCTTCGCACTCGCCGCGCTCGTCGCCTCGCTCGCCGCGCCCGCCTTCGCACAGAACGTCCCGACCCAGGGGACCTTCGGCGTGGGCGCCAGCCTGTTCGCCGACCCCACCACCGGGGCGGCCAGCCTCGGCAGCGGCCTCAACCTGAGCTACCTCGCCCTCGACCAGCTGAAGCTCGAAGGGGATTTCGGCGTCGTCTCGGTCTCGGGCGCCGCGTCCGTCATCACCGTCGGCGCGAGCGCGCTCTACTACGTGGTGAAGAAGCCGAGCCAGCAGTTCGCGATCCCGGTCGGAGGCGGCCTGGGCCTGAACTTCATCTCGCCCAACGTCGGCAACTCCACCACCCAGTTCTTCATGTCGCTCGGCGGCGGTGCCGAGTACTACCTGAGCCGGCACTTCAGCCTCCAGCTGCTCGAGGGATTCCAGTTCAACACCCAGCCCGACACCTTCGCGCTCATCACCAAGGTCGGCCTGGAGTGGTACTTCTGACCTTCCCGGCGCGCCCCGCGACCACGTGCTCTCGGGGTCGCCGAGCGCGTGCTCCCGCCGTCGCGGCGGGCTCGCGAGCCTGCCGTGCCCAACGACGCCGGAGCGCTCCTGCGCTACTGAAGGTAGTAGCCGAAGCCCAGCACCATGGCGGCGAGCGCCCCGATGATGAGCCAGGCGGAGGCGAGCGTCACCTCGTCCAGCAGGGGTCGAGCGTCGAAGTCGCGAGCTGAGCTCCGGTCGATCGCGGTCGAGTTCATGCCCGGTAGACGGGGACGCCCCGCCGAACTGACGACGGCCCCCTTCCGGGTAAGCGCCGCGTGACCCGCCCGGCGCGACGGTACGGGGCCAAGGCCTCCCAGGTTCTCGCGAGGACCTACCAGGGACTCGCTGGGCGCTCGCGTCGGTCGAGAGGCGCCCGTCGCGCGCACCTTCACGCTCGCCCTGGCCCGCGGGCATTGGAGTAGAGCCCGGGCGCGGACGCGCTCGCGCGCACGTAGGCCCACCCTGTGGAGTAGGTCCACGGCCTCGCGCCCGCACCCAGGCAGTCTTCTAGTATCCCAGACCAAGGCTTTCGTTAAGTCGCTGGACGAGCCCCCTCGCCTCTCGGCGCCCGGGCCCGGCGCGGCGGAGACCGCCGTGGGCTAGGGTGGCGAGCCCGCCGCGCCCGCGAACGCCCCTCCGACGAGCCGGCGGTGAATCCGTTCCCCGGCCGCGCAGCCTTGACGAGGGCGGCTGGCCACGCTCCTCGCCCGCCCTGACCAGCGGCTTGAGTGGGCCACGGCCGCGTGGCGAGCGGCCAGCCGGAGCGACCGGCGCCTGCGCTGCGCCACACCGGAATGCGCGCAACGAAGCTCGCCCACCCACGGCGAACTTCGCCCTCCGTGAATCACCTCGGCCGCCCCGGAGCGTCCGCCTTCGCCACCGGCTCTCGGGCCCCAGCAGAGGCCCGCAGGCTCGCCGCCGACGGCCTGACCGAGGCGGAGTTCGCGCGCGTCCTCGCTGAGCCAGCCGAGGTCGTGCAACGGCGCTCTGCGGGGCCCCCGGACTGGATGGTGCGGCTCGTCCGCGCCTTCGATCCCGCTCCCGGCGAGACGCGACTCGGCCAGGCGGAGGGCGAGCCGGCCTTCCTCGAACTCGCTCGCCCGCTCGTGGCGGACGCGAGCGCTCGCCTGCGGGAGGCGCTCCTCGAGCACGCGAGACGGGGCCGGCTGCCGTTCGACGTCGAGTCGGCCGTGGGCCTGGCGGTGCCGCACCTCGCGGCGAGGCTGAGCCAGCTCCTCGATCGGACCCTGGTGCTGGAGCTGAACGTCGCACGGCTGCGGGGTGAGCTCGAGGGCGAGACCCCGCAGGCTCGCTTCCGCAGCTTCCTGCTCAGGCTGCGCACGCCCGAGCGCGCCCTCACCTTGCTCGCCGAGTACCCCGTCCTGGCCCGACAGATGGTCCGCGTCCTCGACCACGGCATCGCCTCCCACCTGGAGTTCCTCGAGCGCCTGGCCGCGGATTGGGAGGCCCTGCGGACGTCGCTCAACCAGGGTCGGGATCCGGGGAGGCTCGAGGCGCTCGACGCCGGCCAGGGCGATTCGCACCGGCAGGGACGAAGCGTGCTCATCGCCCGCTTCTCCTCCGGCTTCCGGGTGGTCTACAAGCCGCGGGCCCTGGCCCTGGACCAGCATTTCCAGGAGCTCCTCGCCTGGCTCAACGCCCGCGGCCACGAGCCGCCCCTGCGGCTGCTCCAGGTGATCGACCGCCAACAGTACGGCTGGGTGGAGTACGTGGACCACTCCGGCTGTGCCACCCCGCAAGAGGTCGAGAGGTTCTACCGCCGGCAAGGGGCGTACCTGGCCCTGCTCTATGCGCTCGACGCCACCGATTTCCACATGGACAACCTCATCGCGCAGGGCGAGCACCCGATGCTCCTCGACCTGGAGGCGCTGTTCCACGCCCGGGTGGGCGGGACGGTGGTGCCGAATCCCGCCCACCAGCTCGCCCTGCGCGTCCTCGAGAACTCGGTCCTGCGCATCGGTCTGCTGCCGCGGCGCATCTGGGCCAACGCCGAGTCCGAGGGGGTCGACATGAGCGGCCTGGGCGCGGTCGCCGGGCAGATGAGCCCCTTTCGCGTGCCGCAGTGGCAGAAGACCGGCACCGACGAGATGCACCTCGGCCGGGAGCGGGTGCCGATGGAGGGCGGCCGAAACCGTCCCACCCTCGCGGGAGCCGAGGTCGACGTCCTCGACCACGCCGAGGCCATCTGTCTGGGTTTCGCCGCCACCTACCGGCTCCTCGAGGAGCACCGTGCGGAGCTGCTCGCCCCCGGCGGGCCGCTCGCCAGGTTCTCGGCCGACGAGGTGCGGGCCATCCTGCGCCCCACCCATCTCTACGGCGTCCTCCTGCGGGAGAGCGTCCACCCGAACGTCCTGCGGAACGCGCTCGAGCGGGCCCAGCTCTTCGACCGCCTCTGGATCTCGGCCGAACACCTCACCCATCTCGCCCGGGCCATTCCGGCCGAGGTGGACGATCTCGACCAGGGCGACATCCCGATGTTCACCACCCGTCCCGACAGCCGCGACCTCTGGACGAGCGGCGGGGAGCGCCTTCCCGAGTTCTTCGCGGAGCCCAGCCTTTCGCACGTCCGCCGCCGGGTCCTACAGCTCGGGCCGGAGGATCTCGAGCGTCAGCTCTGGTTCGTGCGGGCCTCGCTCGCCACGGCCTCGAGCGCCGCGCGGGGCCGGCGGGGCGCGGGGCAGGCACAGGCGGCCGGCACGATCGGGCCTGAGGAAATCCTCCTCGCGGCCCGAGCCCTCGGCGACGAGCTGGCGCGCCGGGCCCTCGTGCACGACCGATCCGCCACCTGGCTCGGTCTGACCCAGCCGGGCGAGGGCCACTGGACGCTCACCCCCCTGGGCCTGGATCTCTACGACGGGCTTCCGGGGGTGGCCCTCTTCCTCGCCTACCTGGCGGCCCTCACCGGGGAAGGACGCTACGCCGAGCTCGCACAGGCCGCCCTGCGCACGATGCGTCAGTTCCTGGCGGAGGGGCGCTCGGAGGTCACCTCTCTCGGCGCCTTCAACGGCCTGGGTGGCGTGATCTACGCGCTCGCGCACCTCGAGGCCCTCCTCGCCGACCGCGGCTTGCTCCACGAGGCCCGCGCCGCGGTCGACTGCGTGCCCTCCCGCGTCCAGCACGACCAGTACCTCGACGTCATCGGTGGGGCGGCCGGTTGCATCGGCGCGCTCTTGGCCCTGCACCGTCGGCATCCCTCCCCGGAGGTGCTCGCCGCCGCCCGGCAATGCGGCGACCGGCTGGTCGAGACGGCGAGGCCCATGGAGGCGGGCGTGGGCTGGATCACCACCATCGCCAAAGCGAGGCCGCTCTCCGGTTTCTCCCACGGTGCGGCCGGGATGGCGTGGGCACTCCTCGCGCTCGCCGAAGCGACCGGCGAGGAGGGCTACCGCCGGACGGCCCTCGAGGGCATCGCCTACGAGCGGACGCTCTTCTCGCCCGAGCACCAGAACTGGCTCGACCTGCGGGAGGGTGGGGCGGCGAGCGGGAGCGCTCCGGGCCTGTGCACCACCTGGTGCCACGGAGCCCCCGGGATCGGCCTCGCCCGCCTCGCCACCCTGCGGAGCTTGGACGACGAGCGGGTGCGCGAGGAGATCCAAGCCTCGCTCGCCACCGCGGTGCGGTCCGGGTTCGGCGACAACCATTCGCTGTGCCACGGCGACCTCGGAAACCTCGAGTTGCTGGCGGTGGCCGCGCAGGTGCTCGGGGACGAGGGCCTGCGCGCCTCGGCCGAGCGGATCGCTTGCGGCATCGTCCGGGACGGGCAGAGCTCGGGGTGGAAGTGCGGCAACCCCCTCCGCGTCGAGGCGCCCGGGCTCATGACGGGCCTCTCCGGCGTTGGCTACGGCCTCTTGCGCCTCGCCGATCCGGCACGCGTTCCCTCGGTGCTCCTGCTCGAACCCCCCCGGGGCCGGGAGGCGCTGGCGTAGCCGGCCCCCTCGGGATCTCGCCGCGCCGCCGCTCGGGGGACGGGCGTAGCGAGACCAGGACCGCCTGCCGTCGGGGCGGCCGGCCTTGGGTCCCCCCGGCTTGTCGCCCTTCACGGCACGGCGCGCCCCATCCAGCCAACATCGGAGGACGCGTGGCGGACCACCCCTCCTCGGGGCCCCGCGGGTGCCCTTGACAAGCTCCCAGGTAAGGCGCCCGAAGAGGTGAGCGGCACCGCAAAGCCGGAAGGAAGGGAGAACCGCGATGACAACGGAACCGGAGTGGACGAGTCGAGACGAACTGGCGGCGGCCCTCTTTCAGGCCATCGTCACCGGGCGCCTTTCGGCCGGGGAGCACCCATCGGTCAACGCGAGGCTGCTGGCCATCGAGTCCTTCGCCCTCGCCGATGAGTTCCTCGCAGTTCGAATGGGACAGGCTGATCCGAGCCATTCCGCCGCCGAGCCCGACGGGGAGTAATCCCACTCCGCGCGGTACCGCGAAGGAGCACGGCCTCGGTGGACTCGCGGCGCTCCTGTGCTCGTGTCGCCCGGGCACGCTCGAGCGGGGCTCGCCGGCCCTTCAGTCACCTCGTCAGATCATCGGCCCTGCTTCGTCTAGCAAGTCGACGGGACGAGGAGAGCGCCATGAAGAACCCGAAGAACTCGCGCGGTCGTTCATTCGATCTCGGCCGCAACGCCGTGCTGGAAGCGATGAGCGATGCCGAACTGAAGGCCGTCGCGGGGGCCGGCACCTCCAAGGCCAAGAGTTCCGGCGGCGACTTGCCGAAGGAAAGCATCTCGCTCAACTACAGCACGATCAGGTGGTCCTACTGACGCGATCGGCCACGAAGCGCTGCCGCTGGAACGTCGATCGACACCTCGCCCGTGCCCTCCACTCCCGCGGCTTCTCCACGTCCGGACGCTGGACGGGCGGAAGGTCGTGACGGCACGAGGCTCGGGCCCTGCCCGAGCGCCTCGACGCCCGCCACCCTGGCCTGCCCGCTCCGTCCGGGCGCGTTCCAGCCCGTCCACGCGCTGCTCCGCGGGGGACCCCCGCCCGCACCCTCGGTGGCGCGGGGCGCTGTCAATCCGCCGTCCCCCGAGGCGAGGTCGAGCAAGGAAGGAGGGGCCGGCGATCTCGCCAACCCCTTGTTCGCTGGTGGGCCCGGGTGCGGTGGAACCACCGACCCCTCCCGGGTCAGAAATCCGATTCGCTTGACGGGGGGTTAACGCATGGTTGCAGACAGCGGACGGAAACCGCTGAGGCGCAAGAGCTCAATCATCGTGGGCCCAACTGATGGTCTTCACCGCTACGAGCCTGAAGGTGAATTGGAGGCCCCCGACGACGGTGACCAGGTCGCTTTCGCTGAGCATCTTGGGCGCGTCCGTGGAGCCGGTGCGGGGGGACTTCTTCTCGTTCTTGCGAGCCATGGCCTCTCCGTCTTGGATGTCCTGGTGGTTTGCTCGAAGAGACTCGGTAGACGCGGAGAACTGACGCCCCCCTCGCGGGTCAGGCCTGCACGCGCGCTCGGCTGAGCTTCCCCCGCCCGGCGAGGGTATCCGGCGGGCGCGGCCCCACGCTTGTAGCGCCTCTCGCCGGGCGCGCTCGCCAGGCTGGGCTCGTCCTATACTCGGGGAGGGAGGGCAGCCATGTCAGCCATGTCAGCCAAGTCCAAGGCCCGAACGCTAGCGCCGGGCGTTTACACGACGAGACAGAGCGGGCGACTCATGCTCACAGTGCGTACCACTGACAAGGTGGTCACGGTCGAGCTGCACGAAAGCGATGCGCTGCATCTCGCGCACCGACTCCTCAGCTGGGTCACGTCGCGAGCAGGCGGCCGTCCCACGACCTAAGCCCCACCCTCGCCCGGCGGCGAGGACATGCCCGCCGACGCCTCAGGGCGAGGCGCGCAGGAGGTCGAGAAGGGGGCTCTCAGAGGTGGCTTAGCCGCGCAGGACCTCCCGGATCCAGTCGATGAGCTGCGAGAGACCCGACACGAGCTGGTGGACGACCGGATCGCTTGCTTTGCCGCCATTGGCGGCCTGAAACGCGTCGAGTTCCCTCAGGATCTGTTCGACCCTACCCTTGTCCCTCGCGACGGCTTGGCTCGCGCCGGCGGCTTGGGGACGGTCGGCATGGACCCGGACCCGGCGGTCGACCTCGGGGTGGGCGGCAACTCGCCGCGTCGCGACCGCTCGGCGGCCCCTTGATCTCCTCGAGCTGCTCGGGCGTGAGAAGGTCGGCGGCGGCTCATGAGGGCATCCATGCCTGAACGCGCGACCAGGCGCAAGGACCGGGACCTGGCCCGACCCGAGTTCAGCCCCGAGCGCCTCCACCTCGGCCATGAGTCGGGGCGCGGGCGGCTGAGCGGTTGTGGGTCCAGGAACTCACTCTCGCTCCTCCTGGAGGGAGCGGCACCATGCGGCGAGGTCGGTGGGGTCCAAACCAGGGGAGCGTCGAACTCTAACTCCCGCCGGTCACCGGCTCGATGTCGACCTCGAATTCTACCAACTCAAAACTGAGCAGAGGCCTGGGCTCAGGATCGCTGGGCGGGGCTGGCACTGGCGCTTTCCAGCACACCAGGGAGTGGCTGGTTTCGCCCTCGTCCAGGGCGTAGACGCTATCGCCGACGTGCGCGTGGCGCCCCGTGACCCGGCAGCGCCCGATCCTGCACAGCGCACCGAACATGGTCATCCGGATCGGCGGCGCAGCCGCGATGGGTAGGTCCCTCCACATGGCAGGCTGTCCCAACCGAGCGCCGCCTGCCATGCCATCACCTTGGGAGAAGGGCACCACCCACACCACCCCGCGGGCTGCGGGCACGGGCGGCCACCCCAGGATCCCGGCCTCGGCCCCGATCGCCCTTGGGCGAGGCGCGTAGGAGGCCGAGCGAGGCCTGGCGTGACGCGGGCGAGCGGCATGGCGTCCGTGCGGTGACAAGGCCCTGACCTCGAGGCGCGAGGTAAGACGCCGAGTAGAAGCGGTGGCCGTGCCCGTTCGCCACCCCGAATGCCACCCCAGGGCTCCCGGGGCATGAAAAGAAGAGGGGCCAGCGTCTCCGCCAACCCCTCGTATACTGGTAGGCCCGAGTGGGATTGAACCACCGACCCCTACCGTGTCAAGGTAGTGCTCTACCACTGAGCTACGGGCCTAAGCCGCTTCGAGCGCAGCGTTTTTACTCGGGCCTCGCCGGGGTTGTCAACGATTAGGGCCACCCTCGATGCAGGCGTCGGCCCGCCCCACCACCGCTCCATCGCAAAACCGGTCGACCGGTCCTCGTACCGAACCCCTCCATCGCCCTACGGGGGCGGGAGGCGCACGCTCCGGACGAAGAACAGGAAGTACTGGATGAAGCTCACCGCCACGCACTCGGCCGCTACCAGCCCGAGCGCCGACAGGTAGGGGGCGACGTCCTTGGCCGGCCAACCGAGCAGCTCCCACGCCAGCGCGAGCACGATGGTGGCAGCGAGCAGGAAGGTCGCGTACTTGCCGATGCGCGTCGGGGCGACCGGGATGCGGCGGCGGATGGTCCGGAGCGCGGCCGCCCCGAGCAGCTGGGCGACGTCGCGCGAGACCACGAAGAGGGGCAGCCAGAGGGGCAAGCGGTTGCGGGCGGACAGCGCGAAGAGCGCGCAGGCGGCGAGGAACTTGTCGGCGATGGGATCGAGGAAGGCGCCGAGCCGGGAGTACTGGCCGAGCACCCGCGCCGTGAGGCCGTCGAGGACGTCGGTGGCCGCAGCAGCGGCGAAGGCCGCGAGCGCTCGCACGGTGTCGCCGCGCGCGTACAGCACGAGGAAGATGGGCGCGAGCACGAACCTCGAGGCCGTGAGCGCGTTCGGTAGGGTCAACACCCTCGGCATGGCCCCCCCTCGAGGTCGCGAGCGCCGTGGCCGGCCCGGCGCGCGGCCCCTGGACTCGGCGCGCCCGTCACCGCGCCTCCGCGGCGAGCTCGACCACCACCCGCCCGGCCGCGAAGGCCGGATCGCCCCGCAGTCGCCGGGCGTCCTCCTTGGAGAGGACGAGATCGGCGTCCTGCGCGCGCAGCGCTCGCACCACCCTCGGCGCCTCGCCGATCCGCCCCCTGAGAACGTCGAGCGACGCGGGCCTTCCGCGCACGTAGGCGACCCCGCCCCTCGCGCGGGCGTGCGGCGCGAGCATGGAGGGGCCGTACACGGTGCGGCCCTCCGGGTCGACTAGCCGCGGCGCCAGGGCCGGCGACACGGCGAGCGCCGAGGCATCGACCAGCACCCCGGCGGGCTCGGCCGGGTCCGGGGCCTCCTCCTTGACCTCAACCCCCCCGGGCGGAGAGGGCCGCGCCGCGTCGAGGAGCGCGACCGAGAGCTCGCCGTCGAGCGGCAGCTCGAGGTCGACCCCGCTGCCGCCATCCGCGAAGTAGCGGGGCACGGCGGTCCGGGCGAGCCGCGCGACCATCTCGGTGACGGAGGCCCTGAGCTTCGCGTCGCCGTCGAGGAGCGCTTGCGCGCTCTCGCCGCTGCGCACGAGCAGGGTGCCGAGGGCGGCCAGGCAGGCCTTCTCGGCCTCGCGGCGCGCCTCGCGCGCGGTCCTGGCCTGCGCGGCCGCCACGTTGCCGGCGGACTCGGCGAGGCTCGGCGCACCGAGCCCCGTGCAGTGCACGACCCGGCGCTCCCAGTCCACCCCGGGCGGGCCCGGACGGGCGAGCCCCGGGGCGACGAGGGCGAGCGCCGCGACGAGGAGCAGGGACCGCCGGGCGCTCTCGGGCGCCGACTCGGCCGCGAAGCGCGCTCCCTCTCTCACGCGGTCCCCCGCCACCGGTCCCTCAGGCCCCGCAGGGCCACCAGGGCCTCCCGGGCGTCGCGGCACTTCTCCCCGCGCCGGGCGAGCTCGGGGAGGAGGGCCTCCGCCCGCAGGAAGGGGTTCGCGCGGCGCTCGTCGCCCAGGGTGGGCGCGCGAGGTTCTTCCCCCCGGTCGCGGGCCGCCCGCGCCGCAAGGAGCCGCTCGCGGGCGGCGGCGTTGGAGGGCTCGAGGTCGAGGGCGAAGGGCAGGTTCGCCTCGGCGTAGTCGTGGCCCGGGTTCACGAGGAGCGCGTCGTCGAGCTTGGCGATCGGGCCGAGGAAGCTCTCGGCGAGGCGGGCGGGGTCGCCGCCGTGACGGCAGTTGCCGGCCCCCCCCCAGAACAGCGTGTCCCCGGTGAGGAGCGCCCCGCCCCACTCGAAGAGCAACGACCCGGGCGTGTGGCCCGGCACCTCGTGGACGCGGATGCGCAGCCCCCCGAGGACGACCTCTCGGTGGCCGGCGAGGTCCACGTCGGGCCGGTAGAGCGCCGCGTCGGCAGAGCTGCCGTAGACGGTGGCGGAGAGCCGGCGGACCACCTCGGCCGTGCCCCCGGTGTGGTCGGCGTGACCGTGGGTGTGGAGCACGTGGCGGGGGCGGACGCCGTGGTCAGCCACCAGCGCCAGCGCCACCTCGGGATCGCCGGGATCGACGAGCGCCGCCTCGCCCGCCTCGGCGAGCAGGTAGAGGTAGTTGTCCTGGCCGTACCGGCGGCGATCGAAGATCACGATGGCGCGTCCTCGGGGTGGTGCGAGAGCCCGATCCGGTTCCCCTCGGGGTCGCGCAGGTAGAGGGTCCAGCGGGTACGGTGGAGGATGGGCACCCCGCGCTCCTCGAGGCGCGCCTCCCAGAGGCTCCTCTCGGCGGGCCGGATGCGGAGGGCGACGAGGTGGAGCCCGCCCGTCCCGTCGCGCCAGGCGGCGCCGCCGGGGTCGCGCAGGGGCTCGGCCGGCCCCTCGTGGCGCTCGAGGGCCAAGAACCCGTCGCCGACCGCCAGCCACACGCTCCGGTCCCCTCCCCCCTCGCGCGGCCAGCGCCGCACCACCTCCAGGCCCAGCACCTCCCGGTAGAAGCGCTCGCAAGCGGGGAGGTCGGCGCACCTGATGGCGAAGTGGTGGAACGACAGCGACACGGCTCCCGAGCCTAGTCAACACCGCGCGTGCGCGCCAGCGCTTTGCCCGGTCGGGGGTCGGGGCTCATGTTAGAGTCGGCTCCCGTGACCCTCGGCGGGAGGCTGCTCCTCTACATCGGAGGCGAGGCGGCCACGGCGACCGTGGTGGCCGGCGCCGCCGCCGCCCGGGGAGGCGCTGCGGCCGCCTGCGCCAGCGGACGGGAGGCGCTCCTCGAGCCGCGCCTCGCCGAAGTGGCCCTGGCGGTGGTGGACCTCCCCCTGCCCGACGTCGGCGGCGACGCGCTGATCCTCGCGCTGCGCGAGCACGGCGTGCCGTGCCTCGTGGTCTCGGGCGTCCTGAAGGGTGAGCGCTACGCGGCCACCGCACGGGAGGTCGGGGCTGTCGGCTTCCTCGAGAAGCCCTTCGAGACGGAGGCCCTCCTCGCCCGCCTCGACCTCGTGCTCGCCCCGGGCTCGCCCGCGGAAGGTGCACCTGTCCCCTCCGGTCCGGGGGTCGGCCCCCTTCCGGAATGGGCTCGGGGTCTCGCCTCGCCGGCGGAGCCCGAAGACATCGAGAACTTCATCTTCTCGGAGGCCCGACCGCTCCTCGACGAGACGCCGCCCGGGCTCCCCCTCCGGCCGCTGCTGCGCGGGCTGGAGATGCCGCTGCCGGCGGCCCCGCGGAACCTCTCGCCGGGCCCGCGCGCACCCCCGGAGCTCAGGGAGGGCGACCTCGCCGTGACGCGGGTGACGCGCCTGCTCGCGGCCCTCCACGCCGCCGGGGTCACCGGCTCCCTGACCCTGAGCCGCGGTCGCCTCCGCAAGCTCCTCCTCCTCGAGGAGGGCGGCCCGGTCTTCGCCGCCTCCAACGAGCCCGCGGAGCGGTTCGCCTCCCGCTGCCTGCGCGAAGGGCTCCTGTCCCCGGGCGCGCTCGCCGGGCTCATGGCCGAGATCGGCCCCCGCATGCCGCTCAACGAGGCCCTGCTCGCGCGCGGCCTCATCGACCTGCCCGCCCGCGCCCGCCTCATGAGGGACCAGGTCCGCGACCTCATCTGGAGCACCTTCCCGTGGCGCGAGGGGAGCTACCGCGTGTCGCCGGGTGTGCGCGCACGGCGCCCCATCGTCCCGGTCGAGCTGCGGGTAGGTCCGCTCATCCTCGAGGGGCTCCGGCGCGGCGCGGTGCTCGAGAGCCTGCGCAAGGAGCTGCCGCCCTCGCTGGCGCTCGTCCCGGGGCAGAAGCCCGCCCTCCCGGCGGGGGAGCTGGACCTTTCGCCGCCCGAGGCGGCCATGGTGGCGCAGGCCGACGGCACGAAGTCGGTCCGGGACCTCCTCCGGCTCTCCGGGCTCCCCGAACGCCAGGCGCTGGCGGTGCTGCAGGGTTGCCTCGACACGGGGGTCCTCGACCCGGCGAACCGGTTGCTCTCGGCGACCCGGCGCATGGGCTTCATGTAGGCGCCGGCCGAGGAGCGCCCGAGCGATATCGGTTGCCCAGGCCCGCCCAGCGGGCATATACCTTCCGGCCTTTCACTGCCCGAACCCGAGCTCATGATCCCCCGAGAAAAGATCAGGAACGTCGCCATCGTCGCCCACGTCGACCACGGGAAGACCACCCTCGTCGACTTCATGCTCCGGCAGGCGGGGGTGTTCCGGTCGAACGAGGTGGTGGTCGACCGGGTCATGGACTCGAACGATCTCGAGCGCGAGAAGGGGATCACCATCCTCGCCAAGAACACCGCCGTCACCTGGCAGGGGGTGAAGATCAACATCGTCGACACCCCCGGGCACGCCGACTTCGGCGGCGAGGTGGAGCGGGCCCTCCGCCTGGTGGACGGGGTCTTGCTCCTCGTGGACGCCGCCGAGGGTCCCCTGCCCCAGACTCGCTTCGTCCTCTCGAAGGCCCTCGCCATGGGCCTGCCCTCGGTGCTGGTCATCAACAAGATCGACCGCCAGGACGCCCGGGCCAAGGAGGTCCTCGACCTCGTCTACTCGCTCTACATCGACCTCGGCGCCAACGAGCACCAGATCGACTTCCCGGTCCTGTACTGCGTGGCCCGGGAAGGGCGGGCCGCCCACACGGTGGCAGACGCGCTCAAGGCCGACTCGCTGAAGCCGCTCTTCGACGCCATCCTGGCCCACATCCCGCCCCCGCCCCACGGCGAGCGCGAAGGGCTGCAGATGCTGGTCGACAACCTCGACTACGACGACTACGTCGGGCGCCTCGCCATCGGCCGCATCGCCTCCGGGGTCGCCCACGAGGGGGACGCCATCGCCGTCCTGCGCGACGAGGGCCGGGTGGTGCCGGCCAAGATCGTGCGCCTGTACGCCTTCGACGGGCTGAGGCGGGTGGAGGTGCCGGACGCCGGCCCGGGCGAGATCGTCTGCATCGCCGGCGCCGCGGAGATCGGCATCGGCGACACGCTCAGCGACCCGGCCTTCCCGGTGCCGCTCCCCCGCATCAGCGTGGAGGAGCCGACCATGTCCATGATCTTCCGGGTCAACGACGGCCCGTTCGCCGGCCGGGAGGGCCGCTACGTGACGAGCCGCAACCTGCGCGAGCGGCTCTACCGGGAGGCCTACCGCAACGTCTCGATCCGGGTGGAGGACACCGAGACGCCCGACGCCTTCAAGGTGGTCGGTCGCGGCGAGCTGCAGCTCGCCGTCATCGTGGAGAACATGCGGCGCGACGGGTACGAACTCACCGTCTCGAACCCCGAGCCCATCCTCAAGACCCTGGACGGCGAGATCCACGAGCCGATGGAGCTGCTCGTCTGCGACCTCCCCGAGGACGGGGTGGGCGGGGTCACCCAGAACCTCGGGCCGCGCCGGGGCCGCATGGTGGACATGCAGCCGCTCGGCTCGCGGCGGACGCGCCTGCAGTTCCGGGTGCCGGCCCGCGGCCTCATCGGCTTTCGGAGCGAGTTCCTCACCCTCACCCGCGGCGAGGGCATCATGTCCTCGCAGTTCGACGGCTACGAGCCCTGGCAGGGGCGGATCGAGAAGCGGCAGACCGGCGCCATCGTCTCCGACCGGGTGGGCGAGGTGGTGGCC
>Ga0335081_10011395_pt1 | contig 14377 bp, 10 predicted proteins | sample Lox_Sample_35_FD_206713 | JGI IMG/M metagenome (GOLD analysis project Ga0335081, IMG submission 206713) | Soil microbial communities from Loxahatchee National Wildlife Refuge, Florida, United States - Lox_Sample_3.5 | ecosystem: Environmental > Terrestrial > Soil > Wetlands | place: USA... | reverse complement strand
GAGCCAGCAGCAACCGCATAGCCGTCACCGCAGGCCCCGAGCAGCGCTTGTCACGGGGTCATCTCGTCATGCCCGGAACCGCGGTCACGCGAGCGGGCTGAGGTGGTTATTTCTTGGTCAGAACGCCCATTCCCACCCATCGGAATGGCCGCTGACCTGCCATTTCTTCATTCCTCGCCGCGTGAAACCCGTGATCTGTCCGCCCCGCGTCCGTGAATTCCGACTGGCCCAGGTCAGCGCGCCGAGGCCCGGGAAACCAGTCCCGCTGAGTCCCGCTGTGTCCCATTCTTCGTCTCACCCGTTCACCATCGATCCGGCAACCTGCTGCGACGGCGTCACGGCCGCCCGCTGCCGCAACCCACCTGAAACGGTTACACCTTAGAAATCCGGTTTGTGCGCCCTTCTTTCACGTTCAGTAATAGATTTTTCTGGCGAATCCGGGGGCTGCCACGCAGAATTCCTCTCCATCCGGTGCCGGACACGGGCTTCCGGCGGGGCGGTCGCTGGCCAATGAGGCCGTGCTGCGGGCACAGCGTCCGGTGGACGCCGTCGGGGGCGGGGCTCTTCAGATCACAAGGTCACCGATCGTAGAGGTCGCGGGCAATTCATGGCTGTGGTGAGTGCGTGGTATGCGTACTGCCAGGGGATGCGTTCCTGCTCAACCAGGAGGCCCGTGCCGTGCGCGGCTGCGTACTCGGTCAGATATACGTAGAGTTCCTGCTCGGTGTCGGTGAGGTTCGGAAGCGTGCTGCGCTGGGGGCCGGCTCCGTCTGCGGCGAGATGCCGGAAGCGGTGCAGGGTCGCCGTGTCCATCAGGATGGTGCTGACGGTGATGCCATGGCCGCGTAGGTCGTTGACGAACTGCAGGCCGGGGGCGTCGATATCGCCCCAGTAGATGACGGTGCGGGCGGTGCACACCCAGCCGATTCGGGCATAGCAGGCGACGCTGAACCCCTGGCCGTGCAGCACGATGGTCCCTGGATGGTCGTCGGTGATGGCGTAGCCGGTCTCTTTGTTCTCCAGGATCACGACCGTGTGGGGCCGGTGCCCCCACCGGTTCAGGTCTTCGACGCTAGCGGCCAGGTGGCGCATCCCGGCGAGCCGGGCGCGCAGGGATGGGTCGAGCACTGCCACCTGGATCAGGTCGGGTGGAACGCGCAGTCCGAGCCGCTCGTGCAGTCGCCGTGTGCCGGGGGCTGTCACGGGCTGGCCGGCATCGGGGGCGGGGCTGTGGTCACTGTCTCCGAGCAGTGCGAGTATCAGCTGGGCGTGCCTGGATAGCCACTTGGTGTCGATGCCTTCGATCGGAAGCTGGCGCAGCAGCATCCCGGAGGCCGGGTTAACTCGGAGCCAGGTCACGGTGTTGACCAGGCGCTGGTAGTCGTGGTCGTCCAGGTCGGTGATGCGGCGGATGATGCCGGTGAATCGGGCCTGGGGGAAGGTGCGCTGCAGCGCGGTCAGCCGGTGGCCACAGCGCTGCCAGGTCAGTGCGGTGCTGGGGTGAGCCGCTGCCACATCCCGCGGGTGGCGCAGCACTAGCGCCTTCGGCATCGGGTGCGTTCCGGTCGGGAACCGCGCGCTGGCGTATTCGACCACCCCGGGGCCCGTGTAGGCGCGCCACTGATCCGCCCAGGCGTGACAGGCGACGGGCTCGGCGGATCGCTGTGCGGTAGTCGGGGGGTGGAGTCCGATCCGCATCGGCCAGGCGCCTTGCTGACGGGCCCACGCCGGGTAGTCGCGGTCGAACCGCTCACGCAGGTACTTGGTGATCTCGTCAGGCTGACGCACGCAATACCCCGTCAGACTCGGCGACGCGGCGGGCGGCGAGCTCACCGAAGGTGGCCGACGCAGCGCTGGAGTGGGCGCCGTCATCGGTCAGCCGCTTTTCCACGAGGATGGCCTGGCCGATGTACGGCTCGACGATCCCGGACAGGCGGATCGGCGCAGCAATGAGCAGCTGGAATCCGAACTCGTCGAACGCCGCCAGGGCTTGCGCCGAGAATGTCTCGTCGGACTTGCTGAACGCCTCGTCGAGCATCAGGGGCGCGAAGCGGGGCCTGCCGTCCGAGTCAGCGTCGGCGAGGTTGTAGCTCAGCGCCGCGGACAGGCAGAACGCGACCAGCTTTTCCTGTTCCCCGCCGGAGTTGGAGGCGGTGTTGCGGTAGGTATGCACGGTGACGCCGTCGACGTTTTCTTCCCGGCCGTAGAAGGCGTAGCTATTGCGCACATCCAGGACGTTGGCGCGCCAGCGGCGGTCGGTGAGGTCCTCCCTTGTAAACCTCGCCATCAGGTCACGGACGCGCTGGAACTGTGCCAGTGATGCCTGCCTGTTCCGCCGTGCCGCTGGCGCATTGCTCAGCAGGGCATCCACTTGGCCGCGGAAGTCCTTGACTTCCTCGGACAGGCTGGCCTTGTAGGCAATCTGCAGGTGCGTCCCGGGATTGAACTCCACCCGCTTTAGTCCCTCGTTGACCATGGCCACACGGCCCTGGATCTTGATGGCCGCGTTCTCGATGGCGCGCTGCAGTACCCCGACCGATGGCACCATGTCCTCGCTGATCATTTGTTGGAACCGGGTCATCGCATCGGGGAGCCGTCGTTGCGCGATCTCGTCGTACAGGGCAGCGAAGTCCGCGCCGCAGCGGTCCACGTCGCCGCTGGTGTCCGGCGCTGCGTCTGGCCAGTCCTCCACGAACCGGCCGATCGCCGTCTTGATCTTCTGGTGCGCGAGCCTGCGATCGCCCTCCGCGGCGGACTTGCGCTGTTCCAGCTCTTTGCCGAAGGCAGCGCTGATCGCTTGCATCGTCTCTGGCGAGGCGTCCACGCCGATGCTGGAGTAAGCAGCATCCAGGTAGGAGCGCTGGGCATTGTCACTAATGGTGTGCGGCTTACGCTGTTCCTGCTCGTGTGTCCCGGCCAGGGCATCGTGCCGGTCGCGATGCCCGGTGATCTTGCTGCGGATGCCAGAGCTGGTGGCCGCCGCTGATTTCCATTCCTCCTTAGCGGTATCGCGCTGCTTCTCCAGTTGCTGCAGGTCTACGTTGTCGGCCTTGATCGCTGCTATGCGCTCTTTGAGATGGTCACCGGCACGCGCGGAGGCCCGGTAATCCAGCAGCGTCCAGTCGGCGTAGGTGACGATCTGGCTGGCGGCGTCAAGGATCGTGTCCAGCTTCTGATAGCGGCCGTCCAGGTCCTCGGCGGCGGCAACGGCCTTCTTCTTCGCTTCAGCGAGCTGGGTGGCCTCAGTTTCGAGGGCAGCGCGTTTGGCGGCGGTGTTGGCGCCCAGGATGTAAGATGACGGGCTGGTCAGTTCTGGCCGGTCGTCCTTGCGGTAGTGGCTGCCCGGTAGCTTCACCGTGCCGCGCACCGTCACGGCAATGCGGTGTTGTTCCAGGTCACGGGCCGTTTCCACACACACATGGTCGAACCTCCTGGCCAGCTGAGCGGCCAGCCACAATCCGCAGGGATGATCGGTGTCGACGGTGAGCTTCCCGGCCAGGGTATCCGGGCGCAGGCGGGGCTGATGGGCCGATGCGGCGGTGACGATGCTGTATTCGACGAGGCCGCGCATGTCGTGGTTGTCGATGTACTCGCTGATGGCCCTCTTGTGGTGCTCGGGCACCAGCAGGCGCATGCCGAAGTTGCGCATCACCTTCTCTCCCGCGGGGCGCCAGCGTTCCTGGCCGTCAGCGATGTCGATGAGTTCAGCAGCGTACGGCAGGTCGGCCGCTAGGACATTTGCGGCATGGGCGATCTGGTCGCGGCGCTCGGCTGCCTTCCAGGGAATCAGGCTCCTGGCGGATTGCAAGGCGATGAGCTCGGCGGCCTTGGCTTCATGCAGCCGCGTGGCTTCCGCGGCGTCACCGAACGCTTCACGGCGCCGAGGTTCGATGTCTGCCTTGCCAGATCGCGCCTCCTCCAGAATCCGCGGCACCTGACCGCGAAGGACGGTGAAGGCGTCCTCGTCCTGCGGGCAAGGCCAGCCGATCCGGGTCACGTGCCCGCTGTAGATCCGGTGGGCGCTTTCGCGGCCGACCGCCTCACTATCCGTGGCTTGGAGTTGCAGTTGCAGACTCTGCAGTACCTGTGCTTCCTGGCGCCACTGCTCCTCCAGAGACTCGTACGCTTTAAATGCCTGGTCTTCGAGTTTCTCTTGCGCTCCAAGATCCCCCTCCAGGCGCGCGATAGCCTCATCAACGCGGTTCATTTCCTCCTCAAGCAACCTCACGTGGACGCCCCGGAGGTAGTGCTCCATCGGCATGCCGAGCAGGGTTTCGGCAAGGGTGCGGGTCTCGCCGGATGCGCGGTATGTAGCCCAGCTGGGTGGCACCTCGCGAAGGATCAGCTCCTGGCGGTGAGCGCGGTGCGCAGTCTCGAATGCCTCGTTGAGCGGGGTAAACGCGGCGAGCATCTTCTGCGCTGCGGCGAAGGTCTCCGGCTCGTCGAGCATGTTGTCGCGGATGAACAGGTTCAGGTCACCGACGTTCTTCATCGCCTTGGCCTTGCCCAGCAGCGACAGCGCAGTCCTGGATGCACCCAGCCCGATGCTCCGGGCCAGTTCACGCATGTACGCGGTCGGGCCGTCGGGGTAAAGCGCCGGGTGGGCAGCCTTGAGCCAGCGGGTGTCGAACCCTCTCTCCGCCCACGCCTGCAGGCTGCGCAGGTGGAAGTGCCCGTCATGCAGCTGGTGCATGGCCTTCAGCGACCCGCCGTCGGTCTCCACCCCGGTGAACCACCTGACCACCACTGCTGTGGTGACCGCGCCGAGCCCGTTGTCGTAGGTAGCGGCGATGGCCGACCAGGTCGGCTTGCCGCCGCGCAGGTACTGGACCTGGGACTGCTCGTGCTCGTCGTTGGTTTCCGACCATGCGCCGCGCACGTAGTCAGCAACGCTGCGGGTTCCCTGCCTGGCACCGCGGGCAGTCACGTCCGCGGAGGCGTTGAATCGCTGGTCGTGGGTGGGGAGCAGCACGGCCGAGTGGCCGTCCATCAGGGAGGACTTCCCCGATCCGGAAGGGCCGGTGAACAGCACCCCGCGCTCGTCGATGGGGAAGTCCTTGTAGCCGCAGAAAGTTCCCCAGTTGACCAGCTGCAGGCGGGTCATGCGGAACTGGCCCAGGTGCATGGTGCGGGTGCTGCCGGGATCAGGCATCGTCATCCTCCCCCGATGCCCCGTCCATGTCGGTGTCAGCGGCATGCAGGATCTCACCGCGGGCTATGGCCCTGTACCGCTGATCAAGCACGGTGACCTGCTCCGCAGTGAGGATGGAGGTGATGACCCCGTAGATGATGTAACGGCTGGTGCCTTTGACCGGCTTGATGATCGCCGCGTCCTCAAGCGCCTTGACCGCTGCCTTGATCTTCTTCTGGAACCCGGCCTCGTCAGTATCGTCAGGCCGCTTGTAGGCCATCATGTGATCCATCATGTCCGCGGTGTCGACAACCGGGTCGTCCGGCGATACCACGTACTGGTTATACAAGTACAGCGCCAGCGCGCTCGCTGCCAGGCTAAGAGTCTTCGCGCGCAGGATCACGCGACTGTGAGGGCTCGGGTCATCGGCCTGGCGGGTGAACGCATACCCGAATTCGCGGTTGATCTCCAGGATCAGGCCGAGTTCTGACAGCCGGCTGCGCAGCGCGTCCTCGTACTGCAGCACCATGGGCCAGTGCTTCCGGGATTTCTCGCTGACATGCGGGGCGGCGACCAGTTCCTGAAGCGCCCAGCTCACCTCCGGGGGCAGTTCGCTGGTGTCACCGTCGAACCGGGGCCGGCGCTCGCCGCCGCCCACGTGGGACCCCACAGAGGTACCATCGGTCCCGGCGAACACCTCCGCGGGATCGAGCCTCGCCGGTTCCCACACCCCGGAGGGGGCAATTCCAGCGAACAGGCTCTCGTCGAAGACCTCTTCAAATGCGGGCTGACCGGCGTCAGGCATCGGCGGCGCCTTCCGTGATAACGGACTGCAGGTTCAGCCACCGGACGCGGGGGGAAGGGGGCGGCGGGGCGGGGATGTCCTCACCGAACACCACGTAGGGGACGGTGATCTCCCGGAGGCCACGGCTGGTGTGTGCCCGCACCGTGACGCGCTCGCTGTCATCGACATCGCCGTAGCGGGTAGCCATCGCCCAGACGCCGATCACATCACCGGTGCGCGGCTGGCGCAGTTCACCGAGCACCTCCGGCAGCGTGGCGAAGCCGCCATGGGCATCCATCGCTGAGCGCACGGCGGATCGCAACGCGGCCCAGTCGATGGATTCCCGGCCGGCAAGTGCCGCTGGGTCGATGTCGAATTCGTCGCTGGAGTCCGTGACGGGATCGGGCAGAGTGGCGATGCCCTCGTCAAGCCGCAGGCGCCCTACCGAGGCAGTGTCTACTCCGGTCGCCGGGACGAGGAACCCTATGTCGCGGCCACCGTGGGTGCGCTGGAATGCCTCAGCCGCCGAGGCCTGCGCTTCGCTGATGCGCGTGCGCATGCTGCGGTAGTGCAGTACGTCTCCGCCGCGCACGAAATTGCTTATGCGGCGGAAGGCCACGCCCCTGGTCTCCTCGACCTCCTGCACCCGCCGCCACATCGCGTCGATGAACCCGCTCAGTATCTCCGCCAGATGCACGGGAACCCCGTTGACCCGTGAGACGATCTCAGCGATATCTGATTGCAGCTGGGCCCGCTGCGAGGGAGTCGCCACGACCGTGGCGAACGCCCGGAACGCCTGGCCTTCCGGTGACTCGGCGATGACGTCGTGACCGTCGAACATCTTCTGCAATGACTGCGCGAATTCCGCGGGGTCGTCAGTGAGGCTCTGCCGTAGCAGCGCGGCGGTGTTCGCGTGCATCTGCTCGCCGTAACGGGCAATGTCCGACGGGATCCGCTCGATAAGCTGCGCCAGCGTGGCGATCCTGTCGATCAGCCCGGCGTGATTGACCTCGGGAGCATCACCAGCGTCGAGCGCCTCCAGCTGGGCGGCGAGCACCGCGATCTGCTCCATGACCGCATCCCGCCGGGCCACCGGATCAGGGTTCGCATCCGTGGCGATCTGCCGCAGTTCGGCCATGACCATCGCCAGCGCCGACTCGGTCGCTATCGAAGTCCGCCGTCGCAGGTTGCGCATCTGCCGGACCGCCTGGCTGGCACCAGAAGTCAGCTGATACCGCTCGATGCGGCTCTCGGGATCGACGCTGCGATGCACCCACCCCCGCTTCGTCCAGCGCGTCAGTAGCACATCAGCGTCCGGGATCGCCAGCAAGGCCGGCCCCTCGGCCTCTGCAGGGATGTAGCTGCGCAGCAGGACCGGCAGGTCAGCGTCCATCTCCGCAGTCAGGGTCTGCCCGTCGACGATCTGGCCATCACCAAGGTGGGCAGCCATCAGCGCCAGGTAAAGCAGCGCGTCCTTCGAGCGCAGCAGCGACATGGCCACGTCAGCAGCCGAGTTGCTGCGGAACTCATGCAGCAGCTGCTCTGCGCTGTTTCCTGCCACTGGCGGTCACCCCCTTCCCCTGCGGAATCCTGCCGATGCCCCTAAACGGCCCCGCGCGACGATGGGAGAACCGGGCCCCGCTGACGTCCCGGATACTGCGCCGCCCACCGCCGGGTTCGGGAGGCCAGCGCGGACGGCAGGACCGCCTCCCACCTGCCCATGCGGGCGGCGGGCCGGACGATCCATGCCTGTCGCGCAGCGTCTCTGCCACGGTCCGAACAGTAACCGCAGGGACTGACATTTTCGGGCTCCCACCGTCGAGGCGGTCGAGAGGGCTGCCGGGCGGCAGCCCGAGCTCGATGGCTAGCCGAGCGCGCTGGCGAATACCGCCCACTTGCGGCAGGTACTCGTCGCGGCGGCCTCGCTGTCCAGTCCATTCCGATCGAAATTGCCGCGAGCCTGCAGGAGGTCGATGCCGTCGTCAGGGCGCGAGTAACTTCCAGACACACCGCAGGGCCTACTTGGCTTCAGCAGCCTCTGGCGTATCATTCCTAACAGTTACTCTTAGCAGAGGTGCATCTCTGCACGGGTGTGTCGGCCCCGTTTCGGCATTGTCGTCAGGTACGCTTCGCGTGAACAGCGAAAACCCTCCCAGAAGCTTGACCCGGGAGGGTTGGCTGTCGATGCCCAGTGACGCGGACTACCGACCAGATCTGACAGTTTGATCATCCCGTAGTCCCTGGCTGAGGTCAACCCCCGCGCGGGCAAAACCTCAGATCGGCAGCCGATCCCTGACGACTGAAGGGACCTCGGCTTTGGCACTCGCTTTCGGCACGCCGACCAGGAGCGCTGCTAACGGCACGCTTACGGCAGCCTTCCCGGACTACCCTGCACCACCCGCATGCCATTCTCGTGGTGGCGTGCGGGGAACGCGATCGACAGGTGCCCGGTCAGCCGCCCCGGGCAGGCTGCGTTATCGTCGCCTGCCGCCCGCGAACCGTCTTGTCCCAGGGCCAGGAGCTGCCCCCGGCCCGCGGATCCGGCCGCTGGCCCAAATATGTGAAATCCCAGCCTCAGGTCACGTCCGCCGGAGCAGGTGGCTCCGCCCGGGCCCGGGCGGAGCCTTCCGAGGGATTCCCGGCTAATGGCAGCCAGCACGGCGGCACCGTTTCCGCGCGGCTGCCAGTGCCGCCCTGATCCTGCCGACCTTCCCGTCGAGCTGCTGTCCGCCACGGTGAATGACCCGACGATCAGCCCCTCGCTTCTCGCGCTGACCGTTGACTACGAGGCGCGGGCCTGGCGGGCGGAGGCGCTGGCACGTCACTTGCTGGAATGGGTCCTTGACTTCGCCCTGCGCCGGGAGGAGAGAGCGCACCTGAAGGCCGGCCGGGCGATGGAGGCCGCGCGCAGGGCCGTGATGGTGACCTTCGGTAATGGCAACGACAGAGGCGTCCCTGGCGAGATTCTGCTTCACGCCGTATGCCGCCAGTTCTTCGGCAGTGACACCGTGATCAGCAAGGCGTGGTTCAAGACCGCGGCCAATGACACCTACAAGGGCTTCGATGCCGTTCACTGCGTGCACACGGACGGCGAGCTGCAGTTGTGGCTGGGCGAGGCCAAGTTCTACGCCGACCTCAACAGTGCCCTGCGGTCTGCCCTTTCCGATCTTGAAGAGCATCTTTCGCATGACTACCTGCGCGCCGAGTTCGCTCTTATCGCTGACAAGATCGACGACAGCCACCCGCACGGGCCTGATCTCCGTGCCCTCATGCACCCGAACACCTCACTCGATGCGATATTCGACCGGATCGTCGTCCCGGTCCTGGTGGCGTATGACAGCCCGGCGACCGGCAAGCATGATCATGTATGCGCCGAGTACCTGGCCGATCTCGAAGCCGAGGTGCGTCGGGCCTGGGTGAGGTTCGGGCGCGGCCTGGACAGCGGCCTCCCCGTCACGATCAGGCTTTTCCTGGTTCCGCTTTCGACCAAGCGGATACTGCTGGACGCGCTCGACAAGGAGCTGGCTCCGTGGCTTTGAGGCTGGCTGAGGCGCGCGAGATCCTCAGGGAGCCCGGGCTGCCGGGCGGGGCATTCTTCGATGTGCTGACAGCCATCGCGCACCACGGCGCCGTCGATGACAGGGACCAGGCCCGCGAGATGCTCATCCGGGTGCTCGATCGCCGTGACGAGGTGCCCGCGCAGCTCCAGGGGTTCGTGCAGGGACTTGTCCGGGAGCACGGGCTGTTCCCGTACCTCCGCGATGTCCTGGAGCTGCCTCTCGCGGACCGGCTCGCCCTGGAAGTTCACCGCCCCTCGCCCGCGCTGTCAGAAGATCTCGTGTTTCACTCTCAGCAGGCCCTGGTCTATGAGCGGCTCCTTGCCGGCGAGAACGTCGTCTTGTCCGCTCCCACGAGCTTCGGAAAGTCCCTCGTCGTGGACGCTGTGCTGGCGGAGCGAGACTTCCGGAACGCCGCCGTCGTGGTCCCGACCATCGCGCTGATGGACGAGTGCCGCCGACGGCTCGCCCGGCTCTCCGGCAAGTACAAGATCATCACTCACGGATCACAGCGGCAAGCAGAGCGGAACCTGTTCGTGATGACGCAGGAGCGCCTGCTGGAGGTCCGGGATCTTCCCCGTCTCGATTTCTTCGTGATCGACGAGTTCTACAAGCTTGACCCGCACCACAGCCATGAGGGCTCTGACCATCAGCGTTCCAGCCAGCTGAATATGGTGCTTCACCAACTCCTGTCGACTGGCGCGCAGTTCTACCTGCTGGGACCGAGCATCACAGCGCTGACCGCCGCGACCGGCGCCAGCCTGCGCGCCACCTTCGTAAGCACGAACTTCACTACGGTCGCCACGGACATTGAGCGCATCAACGTGCCCGGCGAGGAGCTTCCCGACGCCCTGGCCGACGTCTGCCGCGAGGTCGGGCCGGAGACACTGATCTTCTGCCGGTCCCCCCAGCGCACCCGCGAGGCCGCCGGCTGGCTCATGGACCGCGGCATTGGCGGCGGACGGGATCTCGCGCACGCAGCCGACTGGATCGCCGAGGCGTACCATCCGGGATGGCTTGTCGCCCGCGGTCTCCGCCAGGGCGTCGGAATCCATCACGGCAAGCTTCCGCGCGCGCTTGGGCGCCACATTGTCCGCCTCTTCAATGAGGGGCGGCTGCCGTACCTCCTGGTCACGAGCACACTGATCGAAGGCGTCAACACCACTGCCCGTAATGTCCTGGTACTCGACAACAAGATCGCAACTAAGAAATACGACTACTTTACCTTCAGCAATATCAGCGGCCGCTCAGGACGAATGTCCCGTCATTTCATCGGCCGGGTAGTCGTCTTCAACCCAGCCCCCCAGAAGACCGACCTGGACGTCGACGTGCCAGCTCTCTCGCAATCGCCGCAGGCCAGCGACGAGCTCCTCCTCCAGCTACCCGAAGACACGCTAACAGCGGAAAGCCGCCAGCGGCTCGCTCCCTACTATGAGCAGAACATCGTCAGCATAGAAACACTGCGCCGGAACAAGGGCCTGCCACCTGCACGGCAGCTGAAGGCAGCGGAACAGATCGCCGCCGACCCCGCACGCTGGGCCTCCGCGCTCACCTGGAACGGCCCGTATCCGACCGCCGATCACATGAAGCGGCTGGGCGAGCTCTTGCTTACCCTCACCGGGACAGGCGGCGTCGCGCGGACGTCCCGCGAGCTCGGCGCGCGAGTCAACGTACTGCGTCACTACCAGGGTGATATCAGGGCGCTGATCCAGGAAAAGACAAGGGAGGGGACACCGGCTGATAATGCGGTCGAGGAAACCCTGGAATTCGTGCGCAGCTGGGCTCAGTTCAAGATCCCCACCGCGCTGACATCCGCTGAAGCACTCGCCGCTGACGTACTCGGCCGGACCGGCCGCACAGTCAGCGACACCACGGTATTCGCCGGTGCCCTGGAGAACCTGTTCATGCCGCCTTTCGCAACCGTGCTGGAGGAATACGGACTGCCGACCCCCACAACACTCAAGCTGGCCTCGGCACTCAAGCTACGGCAGGCCCAGAGTCTCGACGATGTGCTCACCCGCCTTCGCGACCTCCGGGACCCGGCGGCGGCCCTCCGCCCTTTCGAGCGCGAGATGCTTACCGACACGCAACTCGGCCTGTGACAGACAGGCAACTCGTGCGCTGAATCGCGCAGTGAGCCGCTATCTGCCGGCGGCCCGGCGCCTGATCACCGGGCCGCCATCACCGCCGCGCGCAGGCGCCAGCGGGTGGCAGGCATTGCCCGGACAGGCGACGGCGCGGACGCTGGCTACCGCCTGGGCCGGGTGACCGCGCTGGTAATGCCGCAGAACACAGCGTCGATCAGGATGCTAAGCAAGACCACGCTGGTCGACGGCGGAGTCATCACCGTGCTGGTAAGGCCGCGCGTGACCACGGAGGCTCGGGCATTCTCCCTCACGCGCCACCAGTACCAGCAGTACAAAGCCGCCAGGCAGGCTGATGCAAGGACTATTGCAGTGGCGCTTCATCCACCGCCGGCCAGCGGGGACTCCGCGCGCACGGGCGCCGGCCGGAGAAGCGGCCTGATCTGCTGCCTGTAGCCGATACCGTTGACGGGGTCAACGTCGGCTCGCTGAGGAGGCTGGGCGGATTGCCGTTCAGGGGCAGGAGTCCGCTGGGACCGCCTCCGTCGTCACCGGAGGCGCTCTACCGCGATCTGCCGCGGAGGCCGGATTCGGTGCCGGGGCTGTGGGTGCATCAGGGTGACCTGCTCCGCGCCTACGCCGCCGACTATGCCGACCTCGCTGATCTCGCGCTGGAACTGCCGACCGGGACGGGAAAGACGCTGCCGGGCCTGCTGATCGCCGGACTGGGTCCGGCTAACACGAACGGGACGCGTGGTCTACGCCTGCCCGACGGTGCAGCTCGCGCGCCAGGTCGCGGAGACGGCCGGGCGCGAGGGCGTGCCCGCTGTGGTGCTGGTCCGGTCGCATCATGACTGGCCAGTTCCGGATCAGGCACGCTATGAGGCGGCAGAGGCCGTGGCCATCGTGACCTACAGCACGGTGTTCAACAGCAGCCCTAAGCTGGCGGCAGCCGACCTGCTGGTGCTCGACGACGCGCACGCGGGAGAGCAGTACGTTGCCGAGCAGTACGCGGTACATGTTCCGCGGTGGGCGCTTCCAGATTCTTATGACGCGCTCGTGACGGCGCTGTCTCCCGCGCTGGACGGTATGCTGGTGCAGCGCCTCCAGGATCCGTCTCCGGATCCGGGTGCGCATCACCAGGTCCGGCTGGTCGTGCCTTACGCCAGCCGGGGGTGACCGAGGCCCTTGACGCCGTGCTAGCCGGATTGCCGACGCCGCTCTGCTTCCGGTACGCGATGATCCGGGCCGGCCTGCCGGCGTGCCTAGTGTACCTCAGCTACTCGGGCGTCCTGGTACGCCCGCTGCTCCCGCCGACCAGCGACAACCCGCTGTTCGCCGGCGCCCGGCAGCGGCTGTACCTGTCCGCCACGCTCGGGGACGGAGGCGAGCTGGAGCGGGCGTTCGGCCGGTCCGGCATTGTCCGGCTGGCACTGCCGGCGACATCCCCGGCGCCCCCGTCAGGCCGGCGGTTTTTCGTCTTCCCGGACCTGGTCGAGGGAACTGACCCGGCAGCGCTCACGGCTGCCATCGTGGCAGAGGCAGGCAAGGCGCTGGTCCTGGCCCCCGACACGGACACTGCGGTTAGCAGAGCCGAACAGCTCGCGCAGCCCGGCTGGCCTGTCATGACCATCGACGACGTCGGCGACGGCATGGAGGCATTCGCCGCTCAGGTGCATGCGACGTGCGGGCTGGCCAGCCGCTATGACGGGCTTGACCTTCCCGGCGCCGCGTGCCGTGCCGTGGTCCTGGAAGGCAAGCCGGACCAGGACAACCTGCAGGAGCGGTTCCTGTCCCAGCGGGTCCGGGCCGGCGCAGCGCTCGCCGAGCGGATCCGGACCCGTGTCGTGCAGGGCGCGGGCCGGTGCACCCGCGGCCCGAACGACTGGGCTATCGTGGTCGTGCTCGGCGCTGACCTCACCAAGTACCTGCTGTGGCCGGAGACGCAGAAGGCGCTTGATCCCGAGTTGCAGGCAGAGGTCCAGTTCGGCGTGGAGAACAGCCGCGGCGCCGATGCGGCTGGCGTGCTGGACAATATCCGGATCTTCCTCGCCCAGACCGATGACTGGCGTGACAGCGCCGAGCCGCTCTTGGCCGATTACCGGCGCAGCGCCACTCGCGAGTTGCCGGCCGGCACAGGTGCGTGCGCTACGGCCGTGCCGCACGAGGTTGAGGCCTGCGGGCTGGCTGCCGCAGCCCGCTGGGAAGACGCGAGCCGGGTCGCGCAGGACGCTGCCCGCGAGCTCGGCGCCGGCGCCGACGCGACCCGCGGGTACAGAGCCCTGTGGCTCTATCTTGCCGGGACCTGGGCCGATGAGGCTGGCGACAAATCGGGCACCCGTGCCTTGCGTCACACGGCTAAGACGCTTATCGAGCAGGCGGAAAAGGCTGCCAGGCCCGGCACCTGGACCCGTGACCTGGCACCGCTCCCCGAAGCCGAGGAGCAGCCGCTGACCCCGGCCGATACCGCCGCCGTCGCGGCCATCGCCGCGAAGGTCGGGGTGGGCGTCGCGAAGACCAGGCACGACAATGCCGTGGATGCCATGCTCGACGGTCTCACCCAGACCGTGTACCGCTTCAAAACCTATCGCGTGGTGCCTGACCTGGCATTTATGGGATCAAGCTACGCTGCCCGGTAGTACTCGTTGATCACGCCGCCGAGCACCTTCCGCCGCTGTACCGGCAAGTCCAGCGGCGCGCTGTCCCGTTCGTCGTGGTCGGGCGGTCGCTGCCGGCGGGACTGGTGCGGCCGGTGCCGGTCGCAATGGCCGGCATACTCGCCGAGGACCTGCCGAAGGTGCCGTTCGTCGTAGATCAGCAT
>Ga0335081_10011394_pt1 | contig 14377 bp, 12 predicted proteins | sample Lox_Sample_35_FD_206713 | JGI IMG/M metagenome (GOLD analysis project Ga0335081, IMG submission 206713) | Soil microbial communities from Loxahatchee National Wildlife Refuge, Florida, United States - Lox_Sample_3.5 | ecosystem: Environmental > Terrestrial > Soil > Wetlands | place: USA... | reverse complement strand
CCATGTTGTAAACCCTGAGGGTAGGGTAGTAGAGATTGGTGAGGGATTTGAGATGTTAAGCTCTGGATACAGCAACATGACCCCATGGAAATGTCCGCGAGACTTGCCGGAGGACGAGCTCGCCACTAAACTTGAGGCGATGATTCCGAACGTGAAAGACAAGTCGCATTGCATCTTTAATCTCCATTGTCCACCCTACGGTACGAACATAGATCAAGCTCCTCAACTCGATAACAACCAACAACCAAAAATGGGTCCCAGCGGAACAGTGATGGAATCGGTTGGAAGCAAAGCGGTTGCTGACTTCATAATCAAATATCAGCCGCTGCTTGGGTTGCATGGCCACATTCATGAGTCCCGTGGAGTCACTAGACTTGGAAACACTCTCTGTGTTAATCCTGGGAGTGAATATGGTGAGGGCATACTACGGGGAGCTATCGTGAGCTTAAAGGGAGACCGGGTCCAAAGTTATAGCTTTACATCTGGTTAATTCTGTAGGTGCTAGGCAAGATATGTATGTAGCATCACCGTTCGAGCAACAACTCTTCGACGAGGGAAACAAGATAATCTCTGGAGCAAAAGAGAAGGGATTAGTTCTCAGATTGTTAGGGGCCCTGGCCATCAGAACTCATTGCGAGAAGTTCTCGTATATTCACGAAAAAGCAAAGAGAGTGCTATCTGATCTCGACATGGCTGCCTACCTTAGGCAAGGACCAGAGATTACTCGATACTTCAAGGATTATGGGTATCGAAGCTCCGCCTTGAGCGCCATCCCGGGTTTCAAGAGGGCTGTCTTTCTGGGCGAAGGAGAACTTCACGTCGACATATTTTATGAGGCGCTCGAAATGTGTCACGATATCTCCTTCAAGAACCGATTAGAAGTCGACTACCCAACGATTCCACTAGCGGAGTTAGTTCTTGAGAAGATGCAGATTGTTCAAATAAACGAAAAAGACTTGATCGACACTGTCATGCTGATTCGCCAACATGAGATTAGCGATAACGACAACGATGTAATCAACGGTCAGAGAATAGCGACACTGTGTTCCGCTGAATGGGGACTCTGGAGGACTCTAACGATGAACCTCGATAAGGTGAGGCATTATGCGGAAACATTCCAAGTACTAGAGGAAGAAGACAAGAAGGATGTGATCGAAAAAGTTCAGATGCTGCTAGGCATCATTGAAAAACAACCAAAATCCATGAAATGGAAGATGCGTGCAAAGGTCGGTGATAGCAAAGTTTGGTACCGATCGGTGGAAGAACGTGCGTAGAGAGTAGTCTTGGGCATAAATTGAAGTGATTATGCAGTGACAGTTCTCTTAAACAGGACCAGGCATTCCCTTCTCTGTTAGAGCCTTGTATAAATCCGCGCGCCTGTTGATGAAATAGTTGTAGATTTCACGTTCTCGCTTCGCTTGCCCCAAGTCGATATCCGCCACAATCATTCGCTCATCCTGATCCGCGCCAGCAATAATCTCCCCTTTCGTACCTATTATTCGGCTTAGCCCATAGAATCGACTTTTCAAATCGGGATCCTCGCCCACTCGGTTGGAGACTACAATTACAATTCGATTTTCCAGTGCCCGTGAACGAAAGCTTATGTCGAATATTCTTTCAGGCAACCCCGGGACGCCCTCGGGCCAATCAGCTACCAAGTGGAAAATGATCTCCGCTCCCTTTAACGCGAGAATTCTAGCCGTTTCAGGGAACTCAAGGTCGTAACATATGAGAATCCCTATCGTTCCGAAATCTACCTGAAAAACTGGAAGCTCATCGCCTCTCTTGAATATGCTCTCTGTCGGCGGATAGGTGTGAGACTTTCTGTAACTACCGACAATCTTACCCGTCCTATCGAATAATACAGCGGTATCGTAGAGAACTTCGTTTTCTGCCTTCTCCGCTAAACCCACTATGACGTTTATTTTTCTTGACCGAGCCAGCTTCGCAATTTGATCGGTCGATGGTCCAGGAATTGTCTCTGCTACGGTTCTATAGCGCTCATCCAATGCGTAGCCTGCCGATAGCACTAGTTCTGGAAGAAGGACGACATCTGCATTGCACTTGGCTGCATTTTCTATCCACCTGCTAACCTTCTCAAGTGTTCTAGCCATGTCGCCATATACCACGTCCATTTGTACACACGCGATTCTGACTCTACGTGGTGTTTCACTCAACTGATGAACCTCCATACTGAATCCAATTCGGCAAACCATTCAACTGCCTAATTCCTACCTATTTGTGGTCCCGCACCAGTCCGAGACGGAAAGGCAAAGCGTCTCGATCGTCCTCGATAAAGTGTCGATCGAAACAAATTCGTTGACCACGTGAGCCTGTTCAGTAGGGCCTGGACCGATTGAAACAGAAGGAATGTTTGCTAAACTCATGAGATGCGCTCCATCGTCCCAAGAATCCAACGCGGAGATCTTTGGCCTGAACGATAGAGACTCTGCTGAAGATAAGATTGTTCGAATTAGTGGGTGATTCTGTTCCAGTTCCATTGGTGGAAGGTCCATGATCCACTCAAGTTTAGGAGGATACTTGGCTAACCAACCGTCCCCTCGACAAGATTCAGAGAGCCGATTCTCAATCTCGCTCTTCACACCATTGCCGTAACCCTTAGCATCACGGTCGGCGGGCAAGTATTGAATGTCCATCTCAATCTCACATCGGTCCGGAATTGTCGCCCAGAAATCGCCTGAACGGATTATGGTGGGTACAATTCGCGGCGTCGAGAGAAGTGGATGCTTCTTGCCTTCGCGTTTGGACCAATCATCTTCGAGCTTATGAAAACAATCTAAAACCAAGAACGCTTTTTCGATGGGATTAACAGCTCCACCTTTACTCCAGTCAGGATGATTCAACTCCGCGTGGCCTGACCTTCCCTCGATAACTGTTTTGGCCCAAAGTAATCCTCTTGTTGCGGTCCACAGGTCTAAATTGCTAGGCTCCGGAATTATCGCCGCGTCAGCCGAATATCCCTTTTCGATGCAGGCTACTGTTCCCATCCCATTGATCTCTTCGTCAAGGACCGTCTCGATTATCAAGTCGCCTTGGAGTTGCAAACCAAGCTCGTTCAGAATCTCCGCAGTTGCAATAATAGCCGCAGCGCCTCCCTTCATGTCGCAGGAACCACGTCCAAAGATTCTCCCCCCATCAACTTCTCCTCCCCATGGTTTATGTTTCCAGAGCGACGGATCTCCCGAAGGTACTACATCGACGTGGGCGTTCAGGATTAGTGATCGGCCTCCTCCACCTCCTTTGAGTTTCGCCGCCAGAATCGGCCTATTCTTGAAGTTCTGGCCTTTTATGTAAAACGGGTAGCGCGATAGGGTCTCGATGTCTGGTTCCCACACTTCTACAACGAAGCCTATTTCTTTCAAATGTTCAGCGATGAAATTCTGGCATTCCTTATCGTCGAAAGGTTCCTCCCCGGGGTTTGGAGAAGTAGTGTTGAATTTCACTAGGTCGCTGGTGAGTTCAACTACACGATCTCTCTTTCGTCCGGCAGCTTGAACAAGCAGTTTTGACGCGTTCAGCGCCATGCGTCTTGTCCAACCTAAGACAATGCTTTGAGTGCTTGTTCAGCGGCAGTAATGCATTTCTGAACATCTTCAGATGTATGTTCAGTGCAGACGAAGAGATGCTCGTATTGTTGTGGATGGAAGTAGATGCCGCGTTTCAGAAGTTCTTTATGGAACTTGAGATACTTGTCTGAGTCACAGCTGAAGAAGTCTCGGTAATTGCCGATTTTCTTCATTTTCGTAAAGTATAGCTGGCATCCACCAGCGCCAGCACCCTGTACGATGGCTTCGGTATGTGTCTTTTGCGCAGCGTCGCGGAGTCCGTCTTCCAACATCCTGCCCACCTTATGGAGGTGTTTGTAGGCAGCGCCGTCATTTCGAGTGAGCTCAGTTACTGATGCGTATGCTGCGGCGACACATAGTGGATTGGCATTGTAAGTTCCCGCGTGCATTATTTTACCAGGCACAACCTGTTCCATAATTTCGCTAATGCCCGTAATTGCGGAGATTGGAAAACCGGCGCCTAGAGCTTTGGCGAACGTCGAAAGGCCCGGCTTCAGCCCAAAGTACTCTTGAGCTCCGCCCGGAGCAAGTCTAAACCCGCTGATCACTTCATCTAGAATGAATACAACATCGTACTTCTCGCATAGTTCTTGAAGGCCTCTAAGATAACCTTCTTCTGGAAGGACCGTACCGATGTTCATTAAGATTGGTTCTGTAATGATTGCTGCGATTTCATGTGACCTCCGCTTCAACGTTTTCTCAACTACTGACAAGTCATTCCACGGCAGTAAGATGACAGTTTTCAGCGTGTCCTCGGGGATTCCCCATGTCGAGGCTATCTTGAAGGGAGAAATCGCAGACCCCAATGACGGCGTTCCCAAACCTCCCACGAGAACGTAATCATGCGCTCCATGGTAACATCCCTCAAATTTGATTATCTTGTCCTTGCCCGTAAACCCACGTGCGATTCTGATTGCATGCATCGTAGCCTCCGCGCCAGAGTTTGAGAATCGGACCATATCGGCATTTGGTACAATATCACAGATTTTCTCAGCTAACTTTACTTCTGTCTCATTGAGAACTGCGAAGGCCGTTCCCTTCTCAAGTTGCTGTCGTACGGCCTCCATCAATTTCGGATGGCAATGTCCGAGGATGCAAGGACCCATTGATAGGATATAATCAATATACTCGTTTCCATCAACGTCCCAAATCTTTGATCCTTTTCCGCGTTCGAAAGCAAGTGGGTACGGATCAAAGACGGGATAGCATTGACCGTGTGAGCTTGCGCCACCCGGCAAGACCTTCAACGCACGTTCGTAAAGCTTCCGCGATTTGTGAGTGTCCAACCCAGTCGTATATTCGACATAGGACATCGATTATTCACGAAAGTCTGAATAACGTTCTCGTTATATATCGTATTCGAGTGTTTTCGCCTTGAAGTACAGTGTCAATAAGTTGCGCGTGGAGTAAGTACTTGACCAGTACAATACATAGGTTAACGCCATATATCCAAAAATCTGCTTCTAATTTTGGACATTATACATAGACGAAACGGAGAGCATTCAGATTGAAAATTAATGAAACATTGACTGCGGTCGAAGGCCTAAGGGTTGGCCACGCCCAAAATGAACACGCTCGCACTGGCTGCACAGTTGTGCTACTGGAACCAGAAGCTGACGTAGCGTGCGAGGCGCGTGGAGGTTGGCCAGGAACATACGACACACACTCCATAGAAGTAACTAAAACATTCGTAAAGAAACACGCTGTCTTCTTGACCGGCGGAGACGTATTCGGTTTCGATAGCGCAGTTGGCATAAGGCGCTATTTGTTGGAGAGAAACCTGGCATCAGCAACAGGCGCAGGAAAATTGCCTGGGATAGTTGGAGCGAACATATACGACGTTGAGTTTGCAACTATTCAAGACGCCAGCTACGCCGATTTGGGGTACGCGGCATGCAAAACTGCCTCAACACAGACTGTCGATGAGGGAAATGTCGGCTCAGGAATAGGGGCAACCGTCGGAAAATTATCTGGAATGAAATTCGCGTCAAAAGGAGGATGCGGCAGCTACGCTATCCATTTGCCAAGTAACATAGTCGTCGGTGCACTTGTCGTGACAAATGCTGTCGGCAACGTATACACCCCAGATGGGAAGACTATTGCGGGGGTCAGGCGAGCTGGGGGTGGTTTTCGTGAGTTTGAGGAAATTATGATCGATTACTTGAAAGATACCAGCAGACGAAACACTACGATCGGCATCATAGCCACCAACGTCGACCTCTCTCACGAACAACTAATCAAAGTCGCCCAGCTCGGCCACGACGGCTTAGCAATGTCAATCCGCCCAGTACACATGTCAACCGACGGAGACACACTCTTCGCAACATCAACGGCAAAAATCACTGGCATGCGCGAAGTGGAACGCATCGTAGACATAATCGGATGGACAGGAGCAAGATGCGTAGCAACCGCAGTCGTACGAGCCGCAAAAACAGCACAAACACTCGCCAACATACCCGGCCTAGCGTAAAAAACACAACAAAACCAAAAAGCAAACCAACCATCCCAAAAACACACAAAACACAATTTCGAAAACGCAAGTGTAGCCGACTTAACCTACACAGTTACAATGGCATGGAGACTCTAGGCAAATTGTTTAGCTAGTATTCTGGGAATGCGATCAGAAGGAACAATCAAACCATTATGCGTGTTGATCGCGGGTGGAGAGACAACCGTGACCACTCGTGAGAAACATGTTGACGGAGATCGGAATCAAGATTTGGCGTTGGCAGCGGCACTTAAGATTCGGCGCAGCGAGAGAATAGCAATCGCTTCCATCGGCACAGGCGGAACTGACGGTCCAACCGACACTACAGGATAGTTGACGGTTTTACATTGGAAAGAGCTGAAAGACTCGGCATAGACATTCCCGAAGCTGCATGATTCTTCCAAGGCGTTCCGAGGATTAGGTCAGGCCATCTACACTAATGACACGGCAACTAACGTAATGGATCTCTTGGCTGCATACATTTCACAGCATTTGGAAAACCAGAGGATTACCGCGCTCATGCAATTCGTTGAAACAAAGCTTTTCACTTGGCCATAAACAACTTCTTAACTTCAGGTTTCGTAACTTCAGCCATCTCGTACCTCGGCAACTTTTCCACCATCCGAACTGATTTCGGTAACTTGTGTCCCTGCCGCCATCAGGGCCAGATATATTTCTGGTTCCATGCGAGATAATTTGTCAAAACAGTCAAAGCAACCGTTATGGATGGACAGGTGAGTTTCGTTCAGCGAAGGTTTGTTGATGATTCAAACATCTAAGCTGACATTGGAGGACGCGCTAGTTGGCATTGCGGCCGGAAGGAAGAGGGCGACCGAGATCGGGGTTCCCATGGATATAGCAGTAGTAGATGAGGGGGGCCATATCCTCGCTTTCGAGCGTATGGACGGAGGATTGATCGGATCTATCCAAATCGCGATTGACAAAGCATACACAGCCTCTGTTCTTCGCATACCCACTGGAGAAGAGGGAAAAATAGCGCAACCGGGCGGACCAGATTTTGGCATACACACTTCTTGCGGGGGACGCATCATGATTTTCGCGGGAGGTATTCCTGTGAAGTTTAAGGGCACTGTTGTCGGCGCCGTAGGCTGCAGCTCAGGAACAGTTCAGGAGGACACGTCTGTTGCTGAAGCTGCGATTGCAGCGATTGAGGCAACTTTGAGAGCACAGTCTTCTAGACTTTGACCCTGTTTATTCCTAGTGTTGCATGATCCACGAAGACTATCCCGAGGTCAGCATTCGAGTCTTGATCTTGCGCTTTACTATGTCAACGATAGCTCCGCGGAGCACCCCCTGCGCATATTCACTCCCCGGATTTATAGAAACAGTCCTTCCAATCTCAATAATCCCTTTCGACTCGTGAATGTGCCCGTGAACCGATAGGAGGGGTTGATACTTCTGGATGGCGGTTAGAACGGACTTGCTTCCAGCGTGAATTTCATCAGTTGCTGATGGCTTCATGTCCTCGGAGAGCTTTGGACAAACATCTAGGATCGTATCAACAGGCGGATCATGCATTAAGAATATGCTATTCTCGAAATTATGTACCTGAGACGTCAATGCCTCAATCCTAGAGGCAAGCACATCCTCCTCCACCTCACGCGGTGTTTTCCAGGGACTTGGTCCGCTATACGTACAACAGATAATTTCATGTTCATCAACCTCTACTTTCCTGTCACCAACATTTGCCATTCGAGTTGACTTATTCAGGACGGTTTCAATCTCAAGTGGATCATCGTTGCCTGCAGCTATGAAGAGCTTGGCGTTGCTTTTTGCAAGTCTTTGCTCGGCTAGGTTCGACCATGATTCCATACGTTCCGAGAAGAACTTGAGGAAGAGAGCATCCATCAGCTCAGGATTTGTTTTTAGCCTCGCGATCTCCTCCTGAGTAGCGCGGTAAGGATAATACCCAACGGCTCCTATCTTTTTTTCAAGCTGAACTAACTCATCGTCATTCTTCGCGACCGTCTTTCTGCCCAGAAAATCCGAAAGGTAAGATCCATCAGGTTCTCGGACAAGGGGAACAATCACCTTCCCTCTAAGATCACCAAGGAGGAAAGCGACGTCGATTCCGTATATATCGACAGCACTGAGGAACTTCCTAAAACACGTCTCAGAACTGTGTAAGTCGGCGGCAAAGAAAAATCGCATTTTCGTTCAACCTGTTCTTATCAGAATTCATGTCATAGTGGATGTTTCTTCCACTTCGTTATACCATTTCTTCTTCGTGCCGACCCTAGCCCTTAGCTTCCATGACGTAGTTTTCTTCTGGTTTTCGATCTTCCGAAGGAGATTATCGATCTTGCCCGTAACATCGGCCCGGTCCTGGTCTGTGAGTTCTGGGTACTTCCCAAGAAGTTCCCGAACTTTCGCTAGATTTGTCGTCACGGTATAGTAGAATCCCCAGTCGTCGGCGAGAAACTCAGCTATGTACGATGAGTCCACCGCTTCTCTATCAGAATCTCCGACTTCATGTTCTCGCAAGAGCATTATTGTATCGACAACATCCTTCTCGTTTATCTGGACGATCTGCATCTTCTCAAGAAGCATGTCCGCGAGAGGAATAGTGACTGATTCTAGTTCGAGCCGGTTTGCGAAAGGAATCTGGTGGTTCATTTCAAGTTTGTCGAGAAAGATATCAACGTGTAGTCTTTCGGGTTGTTTGTCCCAAATCATTCGCATATGGCCAAATAGCGCCGTGAAGGTCTTGTTATCCTCGTAGCCGAGGGCCCTCATCAATTTCTCGATCTGGCCTCTCTCACGACCGTATCCAGCTAGGTCTACGTCCGTGAGTATCCTTCCCAACTTGGTGGTTAGATAGTTGTATTTTGGACAACGGACCTGAAACGCCATGGCTCCAAGTAGTCGGAGATGGAGATTACGGTTGTTTCCTTCCTTAACGAGACGCTGAGCCTCAGCGATCATTAAGCCCTGGCGCGTATCTTCACCGTGAATAGTGTCCGTCTTGACCACCAGATTCGACGAATCCTCTCGCATGAGTAATTAAGACCTCAGGTTCGCCTATGCTTCCCGCTACTCGAATCGGAACGATTTGGTACCGAATCTACTACTCTGGTGGAAGTTCCTTGAAGGCGAGACTTAGATCGACACCTTCTTTTGCGGCCTTAGCCTTGAAGGCGTAGTACCAGATGACCATGAAGACGATGCAACCGAGAAGCATTGGTACCCAGATCTGCCATGCACCATAAAGGGCGGGTGCACTGAAGTAGAAATATCCCCCAATCCAAAAGTACCCCAGAGAGATTATACCTGCAATTGTTGATAATGGAATAGCACCGATTTTCCAGTTGTGGGGGGAAGCATTCCAAATGTGTCTTGCTTTCTTAACGAATGGAAAAGCAATAGCGCAGAGTGCGGCAACAGTGAACGTTGTCACGTATTGAACTACGGTGTTGGCTGAGCCCCCAATCCAAGACCCCAGCACGGGGTTGTACAGGTACCCGATTACGCCTAACTCCGCAACTATAAACACGACTATGCAGTTCTTGAGTAACGTGTGAGTCCGCGAATTTACTTCTGTAAACCACTTGGGGCCGAGTCGATCCATGCCGAAAGCCGCGAGGTAACGTTGCGCAGCCACGAACTGGAGGGGCATCCAAATCAGTATAGAGAAGAAGATGCTCAATCCCATTATTGTCAGAAGGAGTTGGTTCGATGTGAAAACGCCTGCTAACGTTACGAAGTCAGGCGTAAACGGCATATTGTATCCTGTAAGTCCCGCCTGCTCCACATATGCGGAAGCAACTGCAAATTCTCTTCCGATAACGTTTTGGAGCATGAAGCCCACCAGCATCATCAGTATACCGGGGATAACCACCGCTGACGTTTGAGCAATGATTAGATTCTTCTCAGGTCGCTTAACTTCTCCGCTGATGAAAACTGTCACATAAGCGTATTCAGCCCACCATCCATAAACACTGGTTGCCAAACCTATGGTTGAGACCCAATCTATCTGAGTGCCTACGGGATATCCTTGTGCTTTTACGGCGTTGATTAATCCCTGATAGTCGTATGAACCGTACTGTGCAGCCATTGCGTTCCACGCATTGACGAAATCTTGGTGTGAGTGTGAAAATCCCATCAAAAGAACTATGAAAAACGTCGATAAAGCTAGCACCATGAGAACCCTTTGTTGCAGAGCGAAGTAGCGAAGACGCACCAACGCTCCAAACACGAAGCCGTACAATATCGCCAGAGTCGTGATAAGCAACACTGTGGTAGGCTGTGTTACTGCGCTAACGAGATTGGTTGCACCAAGCATGCCAAACAGGGTAGTCAAACCCGGTTTCGCATAAAGTGGAGAGAGCGTCCAAAGCCATGCGATAATCACGAAAACGCCGCTGATGAACGCATTTACAACGCCAATCAGTGGGTGCAAAATCCTAGACGCATACACGTAGTCCCCGGCACTCCTCGGCATTGAACCGCCAAGAATACCCCACACAAGGCCTTGGCCCAGTGTACACCAAACCATTGCAATTAGCGCCGCCCAGACCAAATCGGCTCTCGGAAAAAGGAATAGCCCAAAACTCGATCCGAGCCAGAAGTTAAACGTCAGTCCTTGATTCATAAATCCTGTCGCAAAAGCGTCAACCAGACCTGCTTCCTTCACTAGTCCGCTTGACTTACGAGCAAATAGACTTTGAGCCAAATGAAGTCGGTCAGATTGGAAATTGTACGGATTTAAGCTTTTGCAGTTACTCCAAGTTTAGAATATGTACCTGACTGCGGGCTGCATTCCCAAGTCAGCGACCGCTAGCAAATCGGAAATTGTACGGATTTGAGCCTTGACACCCCACGCTACATTCCGATCACCATTAGACTGAATTTGCTGCACGAATTCACTGGAGTAACTAAATTCAATGTCGATTTAGTTCCTTTGTCAAGCTAACTTGCCAGAGAACTCTTTTATCGTGACCTAGCAGATCTCTTACCGAATGGTATGTTGGACTTTCCGCGCAGTGAGTTTGATCATCGATTTGCGGGAGCCAAAGCGATTATGGCTGAGAGAGGCATTGACGTACTCCTCGTCACTAATGTCGAAAATGTAGTCTACCTTTGCGGAAGCGGGATGTTCGATCATTCTTGGGCCATGAACTTCATGACTCCTATCGCTTACCCTAGCGTCATCATCATTCCGAGAAATGGCAATCCCATCCTCATAGTCCACGATGTTTTCGAAGGCGTTCTAACTCAGGCCCATGCAATAGACGATGTTCGGGTTTACTTTGAGCGAGGTAGAGATGAGGAACAGCCTTACATAGAAATGGTTGGCCAAGCAATAACAAATCTCGGATATGCAAATGGCACAATCGGGGTAGAGCTTGGATGCGGTTACACTACTGACCCGAAAATAGGAATGCCTCTCAACAACCTTCTTCGCATAGAACACACTTTGCCTAATGCGGATTTTGTTGATGCTAGCGAGATACTTCGAATTCTAAGAATGATAAAATCCAATCACGAAATCGATTGCATTAAGCGGGCCACCGAAGCAGTCGATAAGACCTTTGCTCATTGCTTCGAAGTAATTCGGGCAGGCATGAACGAACAGGAAATTGTAAACGTCTGCAATAGAATTCTGAGCGAGCATGATGTGCGACCAGTCTGGACACTTGCCATAACCGGTCATCGACGGCCTCTTAGTCCGCGCCCTAATGTCAAACTGGAGAAGGGAGAAATCTTATTCCTCGACCTTGGAGCTACCTTCGCCGGTTATCATACAGACTTCAACCGAATGGCGGTCGTTGGTAAAGGATCTGAAACCCAGCGCAAGGCGTGTAGTGATATTGACGCAATTACTCGCGGCACCCTAAAGTTAGTTAAGCCGGGGATTTCCGCTGCAGAGATAATCGACATTTGCAAGAACGAATATCAGAAGCGAGGCCTAGCAACGCTCACAAAGCACGATACCCGAGGGTATGGAGTGCACCGCAAGATAGGTCACGGAATTGGACTGACGCTTTCCGAGGCACCCCAAATCACGACGTACGACAAAACGATACTCGAACCAGGCATGACATTCTGCATTGAACCAACACTAGAAGCCCACGGGGCGGTATACGTCGTTGAAGAGGTCGCGGTAGTGACGAGAAACGGCTCTGAGATCCTACCCAAGGCTGAGGGAAATCTTTACGAGATCTAGAGAAGCACCACAATAGGCAATTACGTCGGGAGAACGATCTCGGCATATTCATCTCGTAGCGTAGCACATTCCTGGTGATCACATGGTTTGTCTCTGCGCTTTAATTTCAGATAGCCTCCGGTACTAGCCCTTAGTGGAACTCCAGTAACACATACAACCACGTTTTCGAGGTAGGCGATGTTGACCATTAGGTTTGCAGTTTTCAATTCAATTTCCAACTTGTCTGCCAGTTATAAATATGAGCACTGCAAATCCTGATTATCCCACCAGATCTCGATAGATTGAGTGAAACCTCGTTCAATCCGATGTACTATAATTGGGACAGGATGCAGAATTGTAGAAACCCACTAAAGGCAGGTTCACATAAACCAGAATCACACACACAAATCATTTATACAAACTCAATGAGAACTAGACTGGTCAAATTGTCCGGCAAGGTTTTTCTCAGGGACGCCACGGGACTAGTGCGTGAATTTTCGGCGCTCGACTCTCTTCGGATTAATCTTGGAACCCTGGGCGTTTGGTTTACAGTAACGTATGTTGCCTCAACCGCAACGCTGGTGGGAGGAGAGCCGTTCTCCGGATTGATTTTGCCCCTAGTTGGCTGGTTCTTCATAGCGCTGGCTTTCTCAATAGTTTCGATCGTAGCCCCAAGAACTGCCGGGGATTATGTCTTTACAACAAGATACCTTAACCCTGCTTTAGGATTCGTGGGGAACGGTGGCGTCTTTGTTATCCTAGTCCCTATTGCCGGCATTGGAATTACCGTCGTTACATTGAACTCATTCTCATTAAGCCCGTTGTTAGCCTATTGGGGGCTCTTGATGCAGAATCCTTCACTAATATCATTAGCCACGACTCTGGAAACAAATCCTGTCTACGAGTTTTCCGTTGGCGGAATCCTCACAATTATCTTCGGTTTGATTCCGATACTAGGTAATAGGCTCTTTAAAGCCCTCAACCGGGTTGTATTTCCGCTCGTAATAATCTCCATAGTCGCCGCCTATGCGGTCTTAGCTGTCACACCTCAAACTACGGCACTAGGTATGCTGAATCACTTGGCTGGAAACTCCAGCTTTGTTGACGGCGTTAACGCATGGGGAGCCGCGAACAACAGTCCCGCGCCAGGTATTTCTATCGCCAATACCATGTCACTCAATGCTGTTTATGGTTTCGGTTTTGGTTTTCTTATCATGGCGACCTACTTCGCTGGTGAGGTCAGGAATGTGAAGAAGAGTATGCCTTTCGCCATCATAGGAACGCTGCTGATTTGTGCAGTAGCATTCCTTCTAGCGATAGTGCTATCCTACAATGCCTTCGGACAAACCTTCCTCTCCAACCTTTACACGCAGTCCATTCTCTTCGCGTCTCCACCACTACCGGTTGTGCCGTATCTAGACTTTCTTGCAGCAGCCATCACTCCAAACATTTTCCTTGGCACTTTCATACTTCTCATGCCCTTGCTTCAGATGTGCTGGTTCCAAGCAAACGGAGTTTTCGTAGGCTCAAGACTGTTGTTCTCCTACTCGATGGATAGGATCCTACCATCGTTTTTCGCTGATGTCAATGACCGATTCCATGTGCCAGTAAAAGCCATGCTAGCAACCCTCATTATCGGCCTACTCGGAGGCATACTGTTCGTTTTGCCATCCGCCGGAGTTGCCTTCCTTCTCGCTGGAGCAGCTGAGCCTATCGAATTCTTGTTCCCAATAACCGTCCTCGGTGTCGCCATGCTTGCCTTTCGGTTTAGGCACTCCAAGGAATTCAAAGAATCTGGTTTAACGAACACCTACTTGGGAGGTCCACTATACTACGTCACCGCCATCGTAGTGATAGTATTCTCCTTGGCGAGCTTCTACCAGTTTGTGACAATACCTCAAATGTTTGGATACGCTGGAACCGAAGGCCTCGAACTAATATTTGGCCCCATAATCATCCTCTTCATCCTCTACTACATCTCCAAGTACATTAACAAGAGACGAGGAGTACCAGTCGACCTAATCTTCAAGCAAATCCCACCCGAATGATCTAAGAATCTGGCCGACTTCAAGTGTGATGCATATAGACGCCACCGGCAAAATCGAATCGAACGCCTGACAAAGAGGACTCGCACGC
>Ga0335081_10011393_pt1 | contig 14377 bp, 13 predicted proteins | sample Lox_Sample_35_FD_206713 | JGI IMG/M metagenome (GOLD analysis project Ga0335081, IMG submission 206713) | Soil microbial communities from Loxahatchee National Wildlife Refuge, Florida, United States - Lox_Sample_3.5 | ecosystem: Environmental > Terrestrial > Soil > Wetlands | place: USA... | reverse complement strand
GCCATGAGTTATCGAGAGTATTTCAGATTGTTCAAAAAGTGGCTATGCTGCATAATGGGGTGGTTCTCTTCGTGGGAACACCGGACGAGATCATGGCATCCAGACACCCTGTCGTTCGGCAGTTTGTGACGGAAGCGCTGAGGACCCTGCCGGGTGCCATGAGGAGCCTCGGTCAGAAGGAGAAACACGCTGGAAAGGGATGAAGAGATTCATCAATCATAGCATTAGGGGGTTGCAATGAAAAAGTTCGACCTTGAACTCGCCGTTGGATTGTTTATCATCGCCGGTATCGTCTGTTTGGGTTACCTCTCGGTCAAACTCGGCAAATTGGAGATTATGGGAGAAAGAGGATACGAGATCTATGGCGTGTTTTCCAATATCGGAGGGCTTAAGGTGGGTGCCGCCGTGGAAATTGCGGGGGTCACAGTGGGACGGGTTAAGACTATCCGATTAGATAGCTATCAGGCTCGTGTTGCCATGAATCTCCCCACCGACTTGAAAATTCAGGAGGATGCCATCGCCTCCGTCAAGACCAGGGGCTTGATCGGAGAAAAGTATGTCGATATTACGCCCGGCGGATCGGAGAAGAACATCGAACCCGGAGGGCGAATCCGCGAAACCCAGCCAGCAGTCGATATCGAAGAATTGATTTCGAAGTTCGTCTTTGGAAAGATTTAAGGGTTCTACCAAGGAGGTCTTTATGAGATCAGCCTGTCTTATCCGGATCATGCTCTTCCTCTTTTTGGTGGCGGCGATGGCTGTCCCCGCGCTGGCAGCCAGCCCCCTGGAGGAGATGAAACAGACGACAGACAAGATTCTTTCCATCGTCACGAATCCAGCCCTCAAGGCACCCTCCAAGACGGAAGAGAGGGAGAGACTCATTCGCCAAACCGTAGACGAGCGATTCGATTGGGAAGAGATGGCCCGCCGGTCTCTGGCCATCCATTGGGCGAAGAGAACAGCCGAGGAGAGAAAAGAGTTCATCCGTCTCTTTTCGGACCTGGTGGAACGAACCTACATGAAAAAAGTGGAGGACTATTCCGGAGAGAAGGTTCTCTACGAGGGAGAAACCAAAGAAGGAGATTATGCGAGCGTCAGGGTCAAAATCGTCACTAAAAAGGATGAAGATATTCCCGTGGAGTACCATCTCAAAAAAGAGGGAAATGACTGGTTTATCTATGATATCTCGATCGAGGGCGTCAGCCTTGTCAACAATTACCGTGTACAATTTCACAGTATCATCTCTCAATCCTCTTACGAGAATCTGGTTAAGAGATTGAAGGAAAAGGTCGAGTTGAAGTGAGATTTCTTCAGATCCATCTATCGTGCCTTGATTCCAGAGCAGAGGTAAAATGATGAAGGCCGTTGGCCCGGTCTATTTTCTTTTGGCACTATGGCTCGTGATGGTTCCCGGTCCATGCGCTGGATCTCCCTCCTCTGAGGCCGCCGTTCCGGCATCGCCCTCCGACGACTCAAGATCCGCGGCAATCGCCACGGAGTCTCCTGAACCTCCCAGCGAAACGGACCCATTGAAATCTTCCGATCCTCCGGAACCGGCCGCCTCTGTCGACCAGAAAGATCCCGATGAGACCTTCTTGACAGAGGTGCCCCCGTCTTCCCAACCCGAACAAACGGTGGCAGCCATCGCTGACCCGCTCGAACCCGTGAACCGTGCCTTTTTCCGCTTTAACGACAAACTTTATTTCTGGGTTCTTAAACCCGTTGCGACTGGATACAAGACGGTTATCCCCGAGGACGGAAGAATTGGGATACGTAACTTTTTCTCCAATGTCGGAACCCCTGTCCGTCTGGTCAACTGTCTGCTTCAGGCTAAGTTCAAGGGCGCCGGAAATGAAACGGTTCGCTTCGTCTTGAATACGACGATCGGAATTGCCGGTTTTCTTGACCCCGCTAAAAAAACATTCAAAATAGAAAAACAGGAAGCGGATTTGGGCCAAACGCTGGGAATCTGGGGAATCGGACCGGCCTTCTACATCAATTTGCCCGTCCTTGGCCCATCGAGCGCTCGAGATACCGTGGGCTATGTCGGAGACCTTTTCTTCGACCCTCGGACCTATCTGGCCTACTACTTTTTCATTGCCGAGATCGTTAATTCAGGGACATGGGTAATGGATAAGGTGAACGAAACCTCTCTGACGCTTGGCGAATACGAGAATTTTAAAAAGGCCGCTCTCGACCCGTATATCGCTCTGAGGGAGGCTTACGCTCAGTATCGGCAGAATAAAATAAGAAAATAAAGAACCGGCCGCCCAAGTTTCCGAGGCTAACAGGACATCAACGGAGGTACCCGTTCTTTCGAAACCAATCCACCCCCTCGCGCAAACCCTCTTCGACCGGCCTCGGATGAAATCCTAAGAAGCGCTTTGCCTTTTCAATCGAAAAGAACATTTTTTTTCTGGCTAACCGGACTCCGTTAAGCGGGACCCGTGGCTCCCTCCTGCTCACAAGCCGAGCCCAAGCTTCCGAGACACACGCAACGGGGAAGACAGCAGAACGGGGCAAACAGATCCTCGGAGGATTTTGTCCCGTGAGGTCGGCAATGGCGCAGAAGATCTCTTTCAGCGTCATGTTGCTCGCTCCCAGGATATACCTTTCCCCGATTCGGCCGCGCTCCAACGCGAGGAGATGGCCGATGGCCACATCATCCACATGGACCAGATTAAGACCTGTATCCACATAGGCGGGCATACGGCCCGACGCTGCGTCAACAACGATGCGGCCGGTGGGTGTGGGCTTAACGTCGCGAGGGCCGACGGGGGTAGAGGGGTTGACGATAATGACGGGAAGACCAAGCTCGTCGGTGAGATGCTTCACCTCCGCCTCAGCCATGAATTTCGACCGCTTGTAATGGCCGATCATATCGTTGAGCGACACGGGCGTGTCTTCATCCGCGGGCTTTCCGTTTGCAGTTAGCCCGAGCGTGGCCACACTACTCGTATAGACGATGCGCTCGACTCCGGCATTCATGGCAGCAAGCATGACGTTCCGGGTACCAACCACATTGGTCTCATAAATTTCGTTCGCCCGGAGGGCCCACAAGCGATAGTCCGCCGCCAGGTGGAACAGCACCGAACAGCCCCTCATCCCACGATCAAGGGACTCACAATCCCTGATATCCCCGTACACGACCTCCACGGGCAAGCCGGCAAGGTTTCGACAGTCGCTGTGGGGCCGAACCAGGGCCCGGACGTCGTGACCCGCTGCAAGGAGCCGGCGGGTTACCGCAGAACCGATGAAGCCCGAGGCACCCGTGATCAGCGTCTTCATGGTCTACCTTTCAGGAGTCTGCTACCGCTCTGATCATACGCACACTGGAGTCACTTAACGTCCGCATTGACAGCCGAGTGCAACGGGAAGGGTCCGCATGGATAATCGGCTGGAATACCTCTCCGCGACTCCTTAAGCTCTTAACGGCAAGCGTTAGCTTGCGCATGGTGGTTATGGCGGAACGAGCAGCTGGCTTCCTGCCAAGTGCGCCACCGTTGACAGAGTGACGTGAGCAGCGTGAAAATTTCTGCCGAGACGGATCGTATCGAAGAGTTCGGCAGGATGTCTTATGAGACCAGTTAAAAACGTCAGCCAACTCAACTCTCCAAACTCATCGACAGCACGCAGCGGGCTTTGAGGAATGGCCGTATCGGCCGAATCGGCGATGGCGCGGACGGCCATAAACGGGACGCCCGCTTCCTGAGCTACTTTGGCCACAGCACCGCGATGGCACCCGTCCGTTCGAACAAACTTCTCTTCTCTATCGAGTTTTTCAACGGGGTCGCGCTTTCAGCCAAGGAGCCGTGGTGAAGGTCGAGGGAACCTTTCAATCGGTCGACAAGGCGACCGTGCCAGACCGGGTCCGTCGAATAACGAGATTGGTCGACGCCAATGACGCTACCCGGGAGCACCAAACTGCCGGGAGAAAGGGTTGAAACGAGTCCCCCGGCGCTTCCCCAGCTGAGAAGAGCTGTGGCTCCGTGTCCCAGTAAATCCGTTCCGGCTTTCCCTGCTCTTCGCCGACCCATTCCGGAGAGTTGTACCAGTGTCCCTCCCGAAAGGTGGATCGGACCACTCCTTACGACGGGTTTCTGTCCCAAGCTCCGGACCTCAGCCGTCATCGCTACGACGATCCCTAAACGTCTCAATCGGATTTCCTGTCCCTAAGGTTCCGGTAGCGGGCCATGGCCCACAGAGGGAAGTATTTTGGATACCCGTGGTACTTCAGGTAGAAGACTCGCGGGAAACCCGGTGCGGTGAACAAGTCGTCCTTCCATAACCCATTGGCCAGCTGGGTGCGTATCAAATATTCGACCCCTTTTCGTACCTCGGGTGATTCTGCTTCCCCGGCAGCCATTAGGCCAAGGATGGCCCAGGCCGTCTGGAATGAGGTGCTGACATCGCCCTTTCCTGCCTTTTCCGGGTAAAAGTAAGTATCGCAATCCTCTCCCCAGCCCCCGTCAGGCCGCTGCACACTTTTCAGCCAAGCGGCTGCACGACGGATGGAGTCTTCGTCCGGGCCATAGCCCGCCTTTTCAAGAGCAGCGAGCACCGACCATGTCCCATAGATATAATTCGTGCCCCAGCGACCGAACCAGGAGCCGTTTTCCTCCTGTTCCTGCCGCAGATAATTCAGGCAGGACCTCAGCACGCGGTCATGATGGCCGAGTTGAGCCAGCACAGTTGCACAGCGAGCACTCACATCGCTGGTGGGTGGATCAAGGAGAGCTCCATGGTCGGCAAACGGGATTTCATTGAGATAATAATAGGTATTGTCGGCATCGTACGCAGCAAACCCTCCGTTTCTGGACTGCATGCCGCATATCCAGCCGATGGCCCGCTGGATCGATTGGCGGTAGCGCTTTGGGTCAGTCTCGACCATCGCCCACACGACGGCAGAGGTGTCATCGAGATCGGGATAGTATGGGTTGCTAAACTGAAACGCCCATCCTCCGCCTTCGAGGTCCGGACGGTTCTCGCGCCAATCACCCGGCTCGTCAAGCACTTGCCGATCCTTCATCCAGTCTAGGGCGCGCAGGATGTCTTCCGAGGATCCCCTCTTCCCTTCTTCCTGCAGGGCCAGGCAGGCAAGCCCCGTATCCCAAACAGGAGATACGCACGGCTGACAGTAGGCTATGTGGTCGCCGACGACAAGCAGATTCCTGAGCGCTTTCTGGGTAGCGACTCTGTAAGGGTGGTCGGATGGGTACCCGAGACAAGCCAGGGCCTCATAGGCATTGACCATCGCTGGAAAGATTCCACCGAGACCGTCGACCCCATTTAGCCGCTCGGTGAACCACTCTCTGGCCCTTTCCACCGCTGGCCCTCGAATCTTGCCAGGGATGAAAGGCTCAATAAAATGCCCTATCTTGTCAAGGAGCAGGAAGAAACGGTTTAGACGCGAGCGAACGGAGAAATAGTGCTTCTCTTTTTCCGGGGGGGTCGTGAACAACTCTCGAACGTCGATCCCTTTGGAATTCTTAGCGCTTGGTTTTAAGCTGCATAGAACAGATAGGGGAATGGCAACGGTCCGCGACCAGTAAGAGACCTTCCTGATGTGGAAAGGGAACCAGCGGGGCAATAGCATGATTTCAACGGGTACGAAAGGAACGCCCCGCCAGGGAATTTGGTCAAAAAGCGCAAGGGTGATGCGTGTAAACACGTTGCACCGGGCCGCACCCCCATGCGCCAGGATGGCTTCGCGGGCTTTCATCATGTGGGCCGCATCCGGGCTATCCCCGGCCAACTTTAAGGCATAGTAGACTTTTACAGAACAGCTCATGTCGAACCGGCCGCCATGGAATAGCGGCCAACCTCCATGATCACCTTGATGTCTACGGAGGTAAACGGCTATCTTGGTCTGAAGAGCCTCGTCGATTTCATCCATGTAATGCATCATCAGTATGTATTCAGCGGGGATGGTGCAGTCCGCCTCCAACTCAAAACACCAATAACCGTCCGGATGCTGAAGAGCGAGCAGCGCTTCGCGGGCGCGTGAAATGGCCTGCTCAAGCTTCCCCTCAAAAAAAGAGTCTGCCAGGTAGAACGTTTCTTCCTTTTTTTTGAAATCCAGCCGAGAGGGCATAATTCAACGCCTCTTCACTCCCTAAAAATAGAGTAGCACGCCCTCTGCGGCAATGCAATGCAAAAATGAATAGGGTCGTCCATCGGTTACGGGTCCTCCCGAAGATTCGGCGCGAATCAGCGGGCATGCCTCTCTTGTTTTTTGCGCGATAGTTTCTTATCATAAAGACCCTCATATCAAATCGATTTCTGTGGACTTCTTGTGATGATCGAACGGGCTCGAACTTACTTCATACGTCTGATCGAGCGGTGGACCGACTTCGTCGGCCATCATTCTCTCTCCATCCTTTTTCTCTCCATCCTTGCAACGGCCGGAGTGCTGATCTATACGGTCAACCATTTCCGAATTGATACCGAACTGACGGACATGATCTCCGAAAAACTCCCCTACCGTCAATTGGAGAGGAAGTTTCAAAGCGCCTTTCCACAATTCAAGGAGACTATCGTGGTCGTCATCGATGGCGATACCCCCGAGATCGCTCGCTTTCAGACGGAAAGACTGGCTGAGCGCCTTCGGAAAGAGACCGGCTTATTCAAAGGGGTTTACGCTCCAGGGGGCGGAGAATTCTTTAAGAGAAACGGCCTCCTTTATCTGAGCGTAAATGACCTCGAAGCCCTTTCTGAGAACCTCGCAAGTGCCCAGCCATTGCTCGGACTCATTTCAAAGGATTTGACCCTCCGCGGTCTCTTCTCTGTGGTTGAAAGGATCGTGAGCCAAGGGGATCTCGAGCAAAAGACAAAACTTGTACCTTTCTTCGATGGTTTAACCCAGGCGCTTGAAGGTTCGGTTTTGAACCGGCCGAAGCCGCTTTCCTGGCAGGAGCTCATTCTGGGGAAAGAAGCGGCGGCAGAGGCGAGCCGTCAGTTTATCATCCTCGACCCCATTCTCGAATACGCTACTCTTTCCGGAGGAGAGGCTGGCATCAAAGCAATATACCGGATCAGGGACGAACTCGGCCTTCATGAGGCAAGCGGGGTGAAGGTCCGGCTGACAGGGGACGTTGTTCTCAATTATGAAAATCTGATCGCAGTGAACAAAGGAATGGGAATAACCACCCTCATCTCCTTTCTCCTTGTGGCCGTCGCTGTTATGATCGGCCTTGGCTCTGGCAGGCTCGTTTTCTCCGGCCTGCTCACCCTTCTCCTGGGTTTTATTTGGACCCTCGGGTTTGCCATTTTCTTTGTCGGCCGTCTCAATCTCATTTCCGTAGCCTTCGGCGTGCTTTTCATAGGTCTTGGCATTGATTACGCCATCCAATACTGTATCCGGTATCGGGAGCTTATTGCTTCGGGCCTTGGACACCACGATGCGATCGTGGAAACGGCGAAAGGATTGGGCGTGAGTCTGCTGGTGTGCACTGTAGCAGCAGCCATCGGCTTTTACTCCTTCCTGCCAACTCCTTATACCGGGGTTTCAGAACTGGGGCTCATCGCCGGCACGGGAATGCTCCTCAATCTCTTTGCCACCCTTACTGTACTCCCCGCACTCCTGACCCTTTTGCCCCTTAGGAAGGCACGCGTAAAAGAATTTACTCCTCACAGCCCCCTCTACCTCGTGCCTTACAAATATGCTAAAACGATTGTGGTCGGCGCGATCGTGATCGGAATCGGCGCTGCCTTCTTCCTACCGAGACTTTATTTCGACTATAATCCTCTCAATCTCTACGATCCCGATTCCGAAGCGGTCTTGACGATCAAGGAACTTTTCAAGAACGAAATGACCTGTCCGTGGACCATCTCGATCCTTACGGGAAATGCCAAAGAGGCAGAAGAGATGGTCGGCAGGCTGAAAGGTCTTAAAGAAGTCAAGGAAGCGATCACATTGACCAGCTTCGTTCCTGAAGATCAGTCCCGGAAACTCGCACTCCTCTCCGACATCGCTCTTTTTATGCCCTTCGATCTGGAAGCGTTGAAAACAGAAAAATTGAGCTACGAGAAGAAAGTGGCTTCTTTAGAAAATTTGGAAGAAACCCTCCAAAAGAGCTTCTCCAAAACTCCTAAGGAGGATGGCGGCTATGTCGCTTCTCTCGGCCGCCTCCATCATTCCCTGAGGGACTTGAAGAAAGTACTCAATCGTCATGAAGGTGGCGAGGAAACTCTCGATAAACTGGAACGGAGTGTCTTTTCCAACCTGCCTGGCCTCTTCCACGAGCTCAAGACCTCTCTTCAGGCGCATGCCGTGAAAGACTCGGATTTGCCAGGAGACTTGCGTTCCCGGTATGTGACGCCGAACGGACAGTACCGTGTCGAGGTCTTCCCTCGGGAGAATATCCTGAACCCCGACGCCCTCAAAAGGTTCGTCGGAGCGGTGACCGCCTTGGCTCCCGATTCAACGGATACGCCTGTAACGATTTGCGAGGCAGGGAACGCGGTGGTCCATTCCTTTCTTCTGGCCACTTTGTATGCGTTTCTTGCGATCACTCTCTTCATGCTCGTAGAGCTCGAAAGCGTCTCGGATACGGTCCTCGTCCTTTTGCCCCTGGTGCTATCGCTTCTGATGACAGGAGCAGCCTCCGTCATCCTCAATATCCCGTTCAACTTTGCAAACGTTATCGTGATCCCCCTTCTTCTGGGCGCTGGCGTGGAAGTCGTCTATTTCATCCACCGTTTCCGGACGGACCCGCCACCGAGCGGCAACATGCTCGAAACGAGCACTGCGAGGGCGCTCTTTTTCAGCGCTCTGACGACCATTTTGAGCTTCAGCACCCTCTCTTTCTCTCCCCACCGGGGCATGGCCAGTATGGGAAAGCTTCTCACCCTCTGCATCGGTTTCTATATGGTTGCCACGTTCATTTTCCTACCCGCGATGTTGAAATTTGTGAAAACCGCAAAAAGAACTCCGAAGCTTAAGGAATAGCTCCGCTTCAGTGGAAACCACTTTCCTTCGTCCGTTGAGGTGAACCGCCCCCAACGTTGTGAAAACGAGAGGGGGGAGACAGGGCCGCTTTCGCCTGACGGAATTGCAAATCATCCCAAAAAAGAATAAGATGGCTTCAGCGATCAATTTTCTGACACGTTCTGAGGTATTTCGGTAATGGGGCAATTTCTTTGGCCTGTTTTGCAGGGAATCTGTTTGGCCCCCATCATTGCGGGATCGATCTACTCGATTCTCTGCTTGCTTGCAGTGTGGCGTTTCCGAACGCATCCAAGGCGTTCCCCCGGTGATACCTTCTCTGAATGGCCTGGGGTGACCATTCTGAAGCCCGTTCGGGGTCTTGAAAAAAACCAGGAGCCAAACCTGCGCAGCGCCTGCCTACAGGACTACCCCGAGTTTCAAGTGGTCCTCTCCGTTCAGGACCCCGACGATCCGGCCCTCCCGCTGTTGAGGAAAATTCAACAAGCCTTCGGCTCCGGAAGAGTATCCGTGGCGATCGGAAACCGTCACGTGGGTCCCAACGGAAAGATCGATAATCTTCTCGGTGCCCTGCCCCACGCCCGGTATGATACCCTGGTCATCAGTGACAGCGATATACGCCTGGAGCCTGACTATCTAAAAACCATCATCGTTCCTCTGGCCAATGCCGATGTAGGATGCGTCTGCACCCTCTATAAGGCCGCACATGCGGACCGATGGTACGAGAAAATGGAGCTGCTGACGTTGAATGCCGATTTCATTCCGAGCGTCATCTTCGCCTCCGTCACCGGAGCTTCAAAGTTCTGCCTCGGTTCCTCGATGGCTTTTCGGCGCAGTTCGCTCAAGGAGATGGGCGGCCTGGAGAGCCTGGCCGATTATCTTGCCGAAGATTATGAGATGGGCAGGCGTCTTTGGGTCTCTGGAAAGAAGGTCGCCGTGCTGCCCTATTTTGTCGAGACCGTGGTCGATCTAAAGAATGCTTTTCGATGGTGGGATCATCAGGTCTGCTGGGATCAAAAGACACGGGCCGCACAACCCGCGGGTTTTTTTGCAACCCTCTTGATCCGCTCTGTTCCCTTTTCACTTTTGTTCGCCGCTTTCCGTTTGTTGGATGCCGGCGGACTGCTGGTCTTAGGGGGAGCGATAGGGTTTCGGCTGGCCACGGCAGCGGTGATTCTCGGGTGGGGACTTCGAGACCGGGAGGGGCTAAGGAGTCTTGCCCTTCTGCCTTTGAGGGACCTCGCCGCTCTCGTTACCTGGCTTTTGGCCTTTACCAAAAAAACAGTCAGCTGGCGAGGTGCCGAACTGATTCTAAACCACGCTGGACGTCTGGCATACAGGGAGCAGGCATCGTGAACCCCGTTAAAAATTCCAGCCGCCGGAACTCGAAACTGAGGCCAGCATCAAACCCTACCGGAATGATTCCGGGACCTCGTCCCACTGTAAGCGGAACGACAAACCAACGATCCACGATTTCTAACGGGGTGAAAAGCCTGATCATCACGGGCGACGACTTCGGTCTTTCGCGGCCTGTGAACGAAGCGATCGAAGTCGCGCACCGGCAAGGCTATCTCACCAGTGCGAGTCTGATGATGGGGGCGGAGGCCACCGCGGATGCAGTGGAGCGAACAAGGCGACTTACTACTCTGAAGATCGGCTTGCATCTGGTGTTGGCGGACGGTTCATCGACCTTGCCCTCGCATAGGATTCCAGATTTGGTGAACCGGGCGGGTGAGTTTTCCCCGCACCTTGTCCGCGCCGGATGCAACTTTTTTTTCAGACCACGGGTAAGAAATCAATTAGAAGCGGAAATCCTTGCCCAGTTTGAGGCCTTCCGGAAGACAGGCGTCCCTCTCGACCATGTCAACACCCATCATCATATGCACCTCCATCCCACCGTCTCCTTCCTCGTCCTGAAAGTAGGCCGAGACTATGGGCTGAGGGCAATGCGATTGCCCTACGAGCCTTCCCTTCCTTCATGGCGTGCGTCGAGGAACGGATTTCTCAGGAGGACGGGCGCTTGCCTTCTCCTGTCGCCTTGGGTTTCTCTTCTAAGAAAAAGGCTCAGGCACGCGAGGGTGTATTCGAACGATTTTGTTTTTGGCATGAACGACAGCGGCCGACTTTGTCCCGGTCTGATGCTTCGTTTCCTCAAATTCCTTCCTCCGGGGGTTGGAGAAATCTACTTCCATCCCGGAGACAACGCAGGCGACCTTGAAGCCTTGACTCATCCTGCCGTGCGAGAGGCTCTGTTGGCTTCGCAGATCCAGACCATCAGCTTCAGCGACCTGGCGAAGCTCGCGGAGCGAGACGCGGAAGGTTTCAATCGTCTAGGAGGGGGACAAGGCTAAGACGGCATCAGTCTTGAGGTCGCCTGAGGATCGACAAAATCCTTTCTCTTCGCGCGAAGTTGAAAAAACTCTTTTGCCTCCGTGAACAGTCGCCTGCATTCCCTACCGTCGAAGATCGCCCGGCGGAGGATCCTGAAGACCACTTTCGGTCGAAAATAGTAGCGGCCGTAGAAATTCTCGACAGCCTCCACAATTTCCTTTCGGTTCAAGCCGGGATACTGAAGAAGGTTAGGCAGTTGGTGGCCGCATTCATCCGTCATGTCTGCGGTCACCAGGCGCCCATGTTCTTGGAGGTAAGGGTAGCCTGATAACGCGAGCCCGCGCCGCCGTCGAATTTCTCGAAAGAAGGAGGATTGAGTAGCAAGGTCTTCATTTCGTTCCTTTCTCAGCTCCGCGATAAGCAAGCAACTTCGAAACTAAGGATCTGATTCCCTGGTGTGCCCGCTAATACCTTCCGGTCTTCCCAATCCAAATTATTCCAGCGTGACTTAACTTAGCAGCCACTCCCGTGCAATATAGCATAATACTGACCGGAGAAAAATTTAAGAAAAATTAATTTCCAATATTGATTAATATGTGATAACATATATACTATAGACTTCATCTTAGAATCAAAGGGCAAAACACACCCTTTTTCTCTAAGGAATACAGTGTTCGCCCTATTTCCCTCATCACCATAATAGGGGAATAGTTAGTATAAACTGGAATTTTCGGAGCGGTAATCCTAAACCATTCACAGAGGGGGACGGGAGGTCCTTGGTTTTTCAGGTTGGGAAGGACCAACTGTCTACAGGAATTCACATGAAAAAGATCAAAGTAGCTATCGTCGGAGTCGGAAATTGCTGCAGCTCGTTGATCCAGGGAATCCATTATTATCAAACGGAGAGCCGAGATTCTATCGGCCTGCTCCATCGGGATATCGGAGGGTACAAGCCTTACGACATCAAGGTGGTGGCAGCCTTCGACATCGACCGGCGTAAGGTCGGCAAGGATGTGGCGGCGGCCATCTTCGAAAAGCCCAACTGTACCAAGGTCTTTTGCGGGGATGTGCCACCCACGGGCACAATAGTGCAGATGGGGCGGGTCCTGGACGGATACTCAGAGCATATGGGGAACTATCGCACTGAATCCACGTTTGTCGTGGCCGATCAGCGAGAGCCCAGCAAGGAGCAGGTCTTCCGAACCTTGAAGGAGTCAGGAGCCGAAATTCTGCTGAACTATATGCCTGTCGGGTCTGAACAGGCGACCCGCTTCTACGCGGAATGCGCCCTGGAAGCTGGCCTCGGGTTGATCAACAACATGCCTGTCTTCATCGCCTCCGATCCCGTCTGGGCCGGTCGGTTCAAGGAAAGAGGTCTTCCCATCATCGGCGACGATATCAAATCGCAGCTTGGCGCAACCATTGTTCATCGCACACTCGTCGATCTGTTTAAGAAGCGCGGGGTCAAGCTCAACCGAACCTACCAGCTCAATACGGGCGGTAATACGGATTTTCTTAACATGCTCAATCGCACACGGCTTCTGACCAAAAAGAGGTCGAAAACGGAGGCGGTTCAGTCGGTGGCATCCCAGCGTCTCGACGACGAGAATATCCATATCGGACCCAGCGACTACGTCCCCTGGCAAAAAGATAATAAAGTCTGCTTCATCCGCATGGAAGGGTTGATCTTCGGAGGCGTCCCCATGGAGCTGGAGCTTCGTCTCTCTGTTGAAGATTCTCCTAATTCGGCCGGTATTGTCATCGACGCCATCCGCTGCTGCAAGCTGGCATTGGACCGTGGCGAGGCCGGTGTTCTCTTCCCGGTCGCAGCCTATTTTATGAAACATCCCCCAAGGCAATACACGGACGACGAGGCCTTTCACATGACCGAGGCATTTATCCAAGGACGCTATGTTCACCCCGTCAGAAATTCCAGCGAGGCATCAACCCCCGCCGAAGCTATTCTGGGGTCTCATTCCGTCGCAGAGCAGCGGGATATCGCTTCTACCGGGATGAACACGCCAAAAGGAGTGGATCGTCCCAGGACCCTTGAGAAGGAGACGGCTGAAACAGAGGGTGAAGCATACCTGACTGAGAGAGTGAACCGTGATCTTTCACCCTGGAAGACTTAGCCCTTGGCCTATCCTTGTCGGCATCGTTTTGTCTGGCACCGTCATCCCATTCGTAACAAATCCTACTCTATCGGGAACTTTGTGTTTGGGTGTCGTATGAATCCTGAGAGATTTCATGGATGCAGGGCAATTCTTTTCGATTTCGGGGGAACTCTCGATTCGGACGGAGAGCATTGGCTCGACCGATTCTATGCGCTTTATAAGGATCTGGGGCTTCGTGTTCCCCTCTCCGAGGTCAAGAGGGCCTTCTATCATGCGGATGGCCTTTGTTCCTCCGATGCCGAGGTGGTTTCATTGGGCCTTCGGCCCTTGATGACACGGCATGTCCGTTTGCAATTTTTGGCCTTGGGCTTAGCGGACGATCAAAAGGAAAGGAAGATGGTGGAATCGTTTTGCACCGAGTCGGAACGGTTTCTCCGCCGAAACGCTCGTTTGCTTCGTCGTTTGAGAAACCGATATCGTTTGGGACTGGTGTCCAATTTCTACGGAAACGTAGCGACCCTCTGTGAAGAGGCGGGACTGGCTCCGGCGCTCGACCTGATTCTCGATTCGGCTCTCCTCGGGATAAGCAAGCCAGACCCGGCGATCTTCCGGGCGGCCCTCGGGAGGCTGCAACTGCCGGCGGAAAAGGCCGTCTGTGTCGGGGACTCTTTCGAGCGCGACGTGATTCCGGCCCGGGAGCTTGGGATGAAGACGATCTGGCTGAAGGGGTCTCATCCGCGGATACCCGAGAATGCCGGGAACGTCGATGCCTCCATCTCGAGCCTTTCTGAGTTAGAGGTGCTGGTCTCATGAAAGCAGGGATCATCGCGGCAGGCCAGGGGGAGCGTCTTAAACAACGAGGAATGCTTGTCCCCAAACCCCTGGTGACGATCAAGGGGGAGTCTCTCATCGCCAGGGCCATTCGTGCGGCGAGCCATGCGGGGGCCACCTCCATCGCCTGCATCGTGAACGATCTCAACCCGGC
>Ga0335081_10011392_pt1 | contig 14378 bp, 16 predicted proteins | sample Lox_Sample_35_FD_206713 | JGI IMG/M metagenome (GOLD analysis project Ga0335081, IMG submission 206713) | Soil microbial communities from Loxahatchee National Wildlife Refuge, Florida, United States - Lox_Sample_3.5 | ecosystem: Environmental > Terrestrial > Soil > Wetlands | place: USA... | reverse complement strand
TGGTAGGCCGGGCGTCGGCCAGCGCGCCGGGCAGCCCCTTGGCGTCGGCCAGCGACGTGACCTGCGAGCCGCTGAGCATCCCCCGGTAGTGGCAGAGACCGCGCTCGGCGATGTGTGCCATCGGCAGTAGGAGACCAGGCGATCGCCCGCGTCCATGCCGCCCGGGTTAAGCGCCTCCGTCGCCGCGAGCTCCGCGAGCATCTGAGCGTGGGTGATCTCCACGCCCTTGGGCGGCCCGGTAGTGCCCGAGGTGTAGATCAGCGTCAGGACATCATCCGGCTGCACCGCCCGCCAGCTGGCCTCGAACCCGAACCCGGGATCGCCGCCCGCCACCATCTCGTCCAGCGTGATCGTTCCGTCCGGATGACCGTCCACGCACACCACGTGCTCGACCGCGGTGCCGCGGGTGACCTCCAGCAGTCGCGTGGCGAACTGCTCCTCGCAGATCGCCACCCGGTTGCCCGCGTTGGCCAGTACCTGGGCGATCTGCTCGGCCGCGAACGTGTTGTACACCGAGAACGGGATCGCCCCCAGGTGCAGCGCCGCGGTGTCGACCAGGTGGAACTCCGGCCGGTTGGTCATCATCAGGGCTACCGTGTCCCCGCGGCGCACGCCGAGACCGGCCAGCCCGGCCGCGATCTGCCGGACCCGGCCGGCGTATGCCCCCCAGGTAATGGTCACCGCCCCGCCCGGCGTCCGCAGCGCTACCTCCTGCGGGTACCGCGCCGCTGTCGCCTGGAACGCCTCGCACATCGTGGCCGGTAACCCAGATCGGCCATCTCGCCTCCCCCCAACCGTGCCGCCAGGCCCATTTCAGCCAGAGCCTGCCGCAGCCACCCGGGAACTGTCCCGGCCATCTCATCAAACCACCAGCCATCGCGTTCGCAACAGGCCCATGTCAGCGGGGCGTACGGCGGCGGGTGGCCATGGCCGGGTGCCCGGCCTGCCCGTCACCGTGCCACGATGAGGATCATGCGCGTTCAGCGGTTCGGTGCCCACGTCGCTGCTGGTCCCGGGGGCCGCGCCATTATCGCGGTTCCGTTTGACCCGGACGAGGCGTGGGGTGCCAAAGCCGAGCATCCCGTGGCAGGCACGATCAACGGCAGGCTGGTCCGCGGAACGATCGCCCCGGGCGGCCGCGGGTGGGCGTTCACCGTGACCCCGATGTGGCTGCGCGATGCGGGCGTCGCCGCGGGCCAGGACGTGATCGTCGAACTGGCCCCGGAAGGCCCGCAGCGCGGCGATCTTGCTGACGACATCGCCGCTGCGCTGGAGGCTAATCCGGCCGCCGCGGCGTTCTTCGACACGCTGGCGCAGTTTTACCGGAAGGCCTACCTTCGCTGGATCGATGCCACGACCCGGCGGCCGGACCTGCGCGCGGCGCGCATCGCTGAGGTAGTGGACCTGCTCGCGGCCGGAATCAAGCAACGACCACGATCGTGACCGGGCAGTCCGTCACCCGGGCAGGCCTGGCTCCGGCGTTTCCGCGGAAACGCTTCACGCAATTGCGTCGGACGTTACCGCGGCATGGTGCCGGTTCGCGTTACGCGTGTACCGGCGGGTGCCGGTCGCTCCAGGGCGCGGCTTGCTCGAGCTGGCTGGCGACCTGGATGAGCACGTCCTCCCGCCCGTAGGCGGCCACCAGCTGCACGCCGACCGGCAGGCCGGCGGGTGTCCAGTGCAGGGGGAGGCTGATGGCCGGCTGGCCGGTCATATTGAACTGCGCGGTGTAGGGGATGAAGCTGATGACTCGCGGCCCCTCCTGCTCCGGCCCGGCCGCGGTGAACCAGCCCAGCTCGGGCGGGGGCGCGCCGACGGTCGGCGTGACGAGAAGGTCGTGGTCGTTCCACCAGTCCGCCATGCGGCGCGCCCACATACCCAGCCACAGCCGGCTCTGCAGATAGGCCGCCGCGCTGAGTGCCTGGCCGGCCCGCCGGTATTCGGCGTTGCGCGGTTCGATCTCGTCATCGCTGATCGGGCCGCCACGCAGCATCTCGAAGGCCTGGAACGTCGCCTCGGCGTCGGCCGCGATGATCGTGTTGAAGTGCCCGATGAACTCAGGCTCGTACATGGCCGCGGGCTCGGACTCGTCGACGTGGTGGCCGAGCGACTCCAGCAGCCGCGCCGTGCCGGCCACCGCGGCGCGGCACTGCGGATCGTCAAGGAAACCCTCCGCGCCCGGCCGGTCGAGCACCCCGATCCGCAACTGGCCCGGATCGGCGCCGACCTCCTGCACCAGCGGCCGCGGCAGCGGTGGCGCGTAGTACGGCTCGCCAGGCATGCGCGTGCTGATCACATCGAGCACGCCGGCCGCGTCGCGTACGGTCCGGGTGACCGCCCCGTCGATCACGCCGCCTGCCCACGCCTCCCCGGTCAGCGGGCCCTGGCTCACCCGTCCGCGAGTCGGCTTGAGCCCGACCACCCCGCACTCGCTCGCCGGGATGCGGATGGAGCCGCCGCCGTCGTTGGCGTGCGCCACCGGCACCAGGCCGGCCGCCACCGCGGCGGCTGACCCCCCGGACGAGCCGCCGGTCGAGTGACCGGGATCCCACGGGTTACGCGCCGGGGGGAAGCTCCGCGGCTCGGTGGTCACGGTGGTGCCGAGCTCGGGCACATTGGTGCGGCCGAGCGGGATGAAACCGGCCGCCCGGAACTGCTCGGCGAGATAGGACGTCACCGGCCATGCCGTCGCACGCATCGGACCGAGGCCGAACGCCGTGGGCTCACCCGCGACCGTGCAACCCAGGTCCTTGTACAGGATCGGCACGCCACGGAACGGGCCATCGGGCACGTCGCGGTCAGCCTCCAGCCGCGCCGCGTCGAACCGTGTCCGGATCACGGCATCCAGCTGCGGGTTGACCGCCTCGATCGCGGCGATGGCCGCCTCTGCCAGTTCTTTGGGACTTACCTCACCGCGGCGGACAAGATCGGCTTGTCCCGTGGCGTCCAGCCATGTCGTCTCGGCCATGCCCCCAACGCTACGCGTGCGTGCCACGTGGCGCGATATCCCGCTGAACAAGGTCCGTCAGATCCAGATACGGCTCGTTTGCGGGCCCAGGCAGCGATACGGCACCTGCGCTCGGCGCGGGCTTCGGTCGGCGCGGCTCCCGGGCCCCTGCCCCGCCGCCGCGACCCGGGTAGATGAGCAGGCCGTTGACCGGATCCGGGACGGCATCCAAGGCGGCGCGCACGACAGGCAGGCCGCGGAACGCCTCCCACTGCTCTTCGGTATCGAAGAGCACCTCGAACACCACGCCCCACCTGTCCGCATGCCACGCCCCGTCACGGACCCCGTTGGTCAGCGCCGCCTCGATGAGGGCCGAGTCATGCTGTTTCTGCCACCGGAAGGCAGAAACCTCACCGTGCAATACCTCGATCGACCACCAGTGGGCCACAACCGCGATAGTACGTCTACGCCGGCGAACGCGACACCCGGATTTCGCGCTATCCAAATCCACTAGCATGGCAATCGTGGCCGAATTTGACCCGCCTCGTGACGGCCAGACGATCGTAGGCGTCGCCCGCGTCGGCTAGAAAAATAGCCGGCCCTGCGGCTCCGGCGTTTCCGCGGAAACGTCCCGCGCAATTGCGTCAGACGTTTCCGCGGCGGCGGGCGCTGATTATGGGTACCGGGCGTCGAGGGTGGTGGTGAGGCGTCCGGTGGCGATGTCGTATACGTGGCCGGAGACGCTCACCTTGGGTGTGAGCAAGGGCGAGGCGAGCAGGCGCTCGACGTCGGCCTTGACGGTGTCGTGCGGGTCGGTGACCGCGGCGGCTTCCAGGGCTGTCTCGGACAGGCCGGTCGCCTCGGCAGCCTGGTGCCGGAAGGCCGGGTCGGCGAGAAAGCCGGTTCCGCACTGGGTGTGGTGGACGACCGCGACTTCGAACAGCCTGGCATCCGTGAGCTGGCCGCCGGCCAGCTGCCCGGCGAGGAAGGCGAGGAAGGCGATGTCGTCGATGACGGCCGGGGTGACGCGTCCCCCCGCGTTGCGGATGACGGGAGCGTCGCCGAGCCGGAGTCCGAGGACGATCGCGGGATCGACCCGGTGGTCGAGGCAGGTGACGATGAGCACCTGCGCGGTGGGCAGGCCGAGGGCCGCTGGGGTGTAGGTACGGGCGAACTGCTCGTTGCGCTCGAGCAGGGGGGTCATCCTGGTCATGGTGTTTCCTTCATGGAGTGCGTGTCATTGGCGGGCGGTGGCCCGGGTGGCCACGTCATGGCGGGCCGCGATGTCGCGGATCGCCGTGGCCAGGAGGTCCGGGTGCTCGCTGGTGGTCAGGTGGCCGCCCGGGAACGTCAGGACTTCGGCCTGGGGCACCCGCTCGCGGGTGGCCGCGATCTGCCGGTGCTCGTAGGGGTCCTCGTCGCTGCCGCCCACATAGAGGGCGACGTGGAGGGAAGCTGCGCCGTCCAGATCGCGGGCGATCGCGGCCAGGTCCCAGCGCCGTGCGTGGCGGCGGTGCTCGGCGACGAAGCCCGCGGCGTGGTGGAGGAACGCCGCCCCGTCCCGACGGGTGACCGCCGACCACATCTCGGCGGACTCCTCGGGGGTGGGATGGGCCCCCTCGTCATTTAGTGGACGCTGTACACATTAACCGGTGATGTGTACGCTGTCCACTTTGTTATCCTAGCGCCGTGGCGACCACCCGATCAGCAGCGGAGACACACCAGGCGGAGCGGCGGCGACGGCCGCGAGGCGCCGTCCGCGACGGCCTGGTCGCCGCGGGACTCGAGCTGGCCCGGACCGGTGGCCCGGACGCCGTGGTGCTCCGTGAAGCGACACGGATGGTGGGCGTGGTGCCCAACGCCGCGTACCGGCACTTCGCCGACCGTGACGAGCTCCTCGCCGCGGTCTGCACGGCGGCCATGAATGAGCTCGCCGACCGCATGGCCGCCGGAGTCGCCCGCGTGCCCGGCGAACATGGTGACCCCGCCGCAGCCCTCGACCGGCTGGGCGCGATCGGGACCGCGTACCTGGAGTTCGCCCGCGAGGAACCGGGTTTGTTCGCCACCGCGTTCGCCCTGCCACAGCAGCACGCCTACGGCGCTCCGGACGACGGGACCGGGCGGGACCGCACACCCCTAGGTCAGCTGCGCACCGTACTCGACGAGCTTGTCGACGTCGGCGTGCTCGACCGGCAGCGCCGCGACGGGATCGAGTACCCGATCTGGTCCACCGTGCACGGGCTGGCCGTGCTCGCCGGACCGGGACCGCTGCGCGACGTTCCCGATGCCGCCCGGCATCGTCTCGAGGAGCGCACCTTCGCCTTTATCGGCGACGGCCTGGTGTAAGATCTCCCAGCCAAGTATCGAGCGGCGGAGCGTCGTCGCCGCGAGTCGCCCAGGCGAGGTAGCCGTCGGGACGGATCAGCATGGCGCGGAAACCGGCCCATTCCGGGTGATCTCCGGCGAGTTCCGCGGTCACGACGTCCAGGCCGCCCGCGAAGCCGGATCAGGGTGATCGGTCGCCCCGTGGGTCATGATGTACTACGGTAAATAGGAGGGCGGAACGCTTATCACGAGCCCTGCCGCAGGACTAGATCGGCTGGACTGGGTGAACGAGCCGCGCGTTCTACCCGTGTTAGTAGTTAGTAGGGAAGGGCGCCGGCCCTGTCGGCCCAGATGGCAAGTCCCGGAGTCCTAGATGCGTCAATTCGGTGAGCTGGAAGCTGTGATCATGGACAGGCTGTGGGAGTGGGGCAGGCCGGCGCTGGTCCGAGAGGTGGTCGATGACCTGCGCAAAGACCGGCAGATCGCCTACACGACCGTGATGACCGTGATGGAGAACCTGCACCGCAAGGGGTGGCTGCGCCGGCACCGGGACGGCCGCGCGTGGCGCTATGAGCCGACCGGCTCCCGGTCCGGGTACACCGCGGCGCTGATGAGCGACGCGCTGGCCACCAGCACGGACCGGCGCACCGCGCTGGCGCACTTCGTGCTCCAGATGAGCCCGCACGACGCTGACCTGCTGCGGCAGGCGCTCGATCAGGCTTACCGGGTACCTGAGGAAGGCGGGACCCGGTGACGGTCGCGGCCGTCTTGCTGGCCTACGCCGCCGGCGTCGGCACCATAGGCTCCAGGCTGCTCGTCCGGGCCAGATGGACCGTCCGAGCCCCCGACGGTGATCGTGACGACCGGCGCGCTGCGGGCGCTGGATCCCCATCAGGTGGAGGCGGTCCTGGCGCACGAACGAGCGCACCTGGCGCGCCGCCACCACCGGTTCCTGGCCGTCGCGAGGATCGGCCGCCAGATGTTCCCGTTCATCCCGCTGATGCGGGACACGGCCGCGCAGATGGCCCGGTTGGTGGAGATGGACGCCGACGACGTGGCTGCGTCGGGCCGCGACACCCGGACCCTGGCCGTCGCCCTGGTCGTCCTAGCCACGCCCGCCAGTCCCGTCCCGGCGCTCGCCGCATCCGCCACCGACACGGTGCAGCGGATACAGCGGCTGCTCGGCCCGGCCGAACCGCTGAGCCGGGTCCGCATGCACCTGCTGCGCGCCGGGGCCGCCGTCCTCGCGGTGACCCCCGTGCTGCTCGCCCTGACCCCGGCCGTGGTGGCGCTCGCCCTGGGCCGGGTCCCAGCCGCCTGATGAGTAATTCCTGATCCCGCCCTCAGCCGCCCGCTACCTCCACAGCTGACATTTCACCCATACCGGTCCCGCGCGGGCCCTCCGAAAACCAATGAATGGCACTCTCTACCTCTTCTATCCGGTAGAGAGTGCCATTCACTGAACCGGGGAACGCAGGCGATGGTGCACATGGGGAGACAGGGGCGGATCAGGCCGCAAGGCGTCGGCCGGCTGACCGATTGCCCCCTCAACGACCCGCTCGACCCGGCACGCCACGGCGGCCGGACCCCGGCCGGAGTCCCTGCCCGCGCCGCCCGGCGGCAGCCCGCCCCGGCCGCCGCCATCTGGCACAGCCGGCGGATCGGCACCGGCGGAAAGGCGATCCCTGGTCGCCGGCGACCACTGACCGGAAAGGAATCACTCATCCGCACCGGGCCACGCCGCCGATCCCCGGCGGCGGGCGCGAACGCGGATCCGGGCCGGCCCTGGGATCCCGGCTGTGGTGTGACACACGTCATGAAGGCCCGGCAGAACCGACTGGAACTACGAAGCGTCTTAGTAGTTATAGGTGCTGCCGCTTGCCCGCCCCGGCCGCCGGGGAGACCGCCAACTGGAGGACGCCCATGCTCGCTCGTCCTATCCGTTCCCTGCGCACGCCAGCCGCCCGCGCGCCACGTCCCGCCGGTCGTCCCGCGGGACGTGGCGCGGGTCGTCCCGCGGGCCGCCAGCGCGCCCGTGACCGGATCGCCGCCGAACGGGCCGCGCGCCAGCGCGCCGAGACACGCCGGCGGTTCCTGCTGGCGATCGGGGCGGTCACCGCCGTGGTGGCCATCGTCGCGACGCTGGTCGCGGTCAAGCTGACCGCCGCACCCGCTCACCCGGTCGCCAGCGAGTCCACCGCTCCCGCGGCCGTCGTCCGCCAGGTGACCACCGTGCCGGCCGGCGTGCTGGCCCAGGCGGGTCCCGGCCAGCTGATCACGCCGTTGCGGAAGGTCACGGGCTCGGGCCCGCCGCTGGCCATCGGCGGCAAGCCAGCCATCGTATTCGTGAGCGAGGAGTCCTGCCCGTTCTGCGCGGCCGAGCGCTGGCCTCTGGCCGTCGCGTTGTCCCACTTCGGTACCTGGAGCCAGCTCGGCGTTACCAGGTCCGCGGTCAGCGACGTCTACCCGGATACCGCTACGCTCTCGTTCCGTACGGCGCGCTATCACAGCACCGAACTGACCGTGCGGACCACCGAGCTGACCGACGACGCCGGCCATCCCCTGCAGGCCCCCACCTCGCTGGACCAGCAGCTCATCGGCCGCTACGACGTGCCGCCCTACGTCAACAGCGCCGACCAGTCGGGCGCTGTCCCCTTCCTCGACATCGGCAACCAGTACATCCTGGCCGGCGCGCAGTACGACCCTCAGGTGCTGGCCGGCCTGTCCGCGGCGCAGATCGCCGCCCAGCTCCGCGACCCGTCCAGCCCGGTCGCGCAGGCCGTCGACGGCTCGGCCCAGGTGATCATCGCGGCCATCAACCAGGTCCTGCACGACCAGGGCGCCCGCGGCTAGCCACCCAGTTGGCGGCTCAGCAGGTCCGCGGCGTTGCCGCCGAGGATCTGCCGGACGTAGTCCGCCGGGAGCCCGCGCTCCCGCAGCGCCCCGGCCAGGTCGGCGAGCTGATCGTAACTGGTCAGGACCGGCCGGTAGTTGCCGTCCAGGTCGGTGCCGACGGCCACGTGGCCGGGGCCGGCCACCTCGGTGAGCCGGACGATCTCCGTACCGAAGTCGGCCAGGGACCGGCTAATGATGCCGCAGGGCCAGGCGCCGATCAGGCCCCCGGCCGAGGAGACCGCGGCCGCGTGCGCTGCGGTCAGCAGCTGCGGGTGGGTGGTGCCAGCGTGGCCGAGCTGGCCGTGCGAGATGATCACCGGCCGGTCCGATGCCTCCAGCACGGCCATGGTGGCGGCGAAACTGGCGTGGGCGCAGTCCACCACGACGCTCAGCCGGTTGCACTCGGCGACCACGTCACGGCCGAACCGGCTCAGCCCGCCGTGCACCGGCGGCTCGGTCTGCACGTCGCCGATCTCGTTGACCCGGTAGTGCACCAGGGTCAGCACGGTGACGCCGGCCGTGCGCGCTTCCTAGAGCCGCTGCAGGTCACCGTCGAGGAAGTCGCCGCCCTCGCAGCCGAGCAGCACCGCGGTGCGCCCGTCGCCGGCGGCCCGGTCCACATCGGCCGCCGACGTCGCCACCTCGGCGCCCGCCGCGGCCACGGCCCGGCGGATCGCCTCGAGCTGGCGGCGGTGGTCGGCGCATGCCTCGCCGGGGCGGAAATCCCGGTGCGCGCGCAATCCGGTCACCGGGTCGGGCCGGAGCACCGCGAAGTCGGCCACGGTGGCCAGGGTCAGCGCGGTCACGCCCGCGGCCACCGCGGCCCGCACCGCGTCGGCGACCGACGCCGCACCGAGCGACGCCGCCATCGGATGCCCGGCCGGAAGGCCGGCCAGGAAGCACCGGCCGGCGTGCCCGTGCAGGTCGATCCACGGCCCGCGGTCTGCTCCCACAACATGCGACCCGATCCGCTCAGCACCCGGCGTAGATCGCACATCCTTTGGACCAGCGGCCTGGTGCGGGACATACTGTCCCCGTGGAGGTGCCGCCGGGGAGTGGGCGGATCGGGATCCTCGGACCGGTCGAGTTGGTGGGCGAGGAGCCGGTCCCCCTGGGTGGCGTGAAAGAGCGTTGCTTGCTGGCCGCGCTGGTGGTGCACTGCGGGGAGGCGGTCAGCGCTGCCTGCCTGGCGGATGCGCTATGGGGAGATGACCCGCCCAGGACAGCGGCGAAGACGCTGCAGAACTATGTGCTACGGCCGCGAGGTTGCTGCGGCGGGCACTGGGCTTGTGGCGAGGTCCGGCGCTGGGGAGTTCGCTGACCGGCCGTTCGCGGCCGCGGAGGCGTTGCGGCTGGAGGAGCTGCACGAGGCGGCTCTGGAGGACCTGTTCGATGCCGAGCTCGCGCTGGGTCGCCATCACGAAGTGGTAAGTGGCCTTGAGGCCCTGGTGGCCAGCGGCCGGTTGCGTGAGCACCGGTGGGGTCAGCTGATGGTTGCGCTGTACCGAGATGGGCGGCAGGCTGAGGCGCTGGACGCGTTCGGTCGGCTGAGGCAGATTCTGCAGCAGGATCTGGGTGTCGATCCGGGCGCTGAGCTGCGCCGTCTTCAACAGGCGATCCTGCAGCAGTCACCCGAACTCACCTGGCGTCCGCAGCGGGGGACGCGCCGGGAGCCCCGGCTGGGGTATTTCGGACGCGACCGCGAGATGTCTCGCCTGCAGGCTCATTTCGACGAGGCGGCCGCCGGTCGGGGCGGGGTGGTTCTGCTGGCGGGTGAGCCGGGGATCGGTAAGTCCCACGCGTTGCGCCAGTTGGCCGTGTCGGGCCGCGCGACGGTGCTGCTGATGCTGGACGACTTGCAGTGGGCCGACGCGGGCACGGCGATGATGTTCCGGCATGTGGCCCGCAGCTGCGGGAACCGCCCGCTCCTGGTGGCCGGGGGGGACCGCACCACCGAGGTAGCCTCGCAGGATCTGCTGGCTGACGTCCTGGGCGCGTTGCAGGCCGAGACCCGGTGCTCGGTGATCCGGCTCCAGGCGCTGGGCCGTGAAGCGATCGGGCAACTGGTTGCCGCAGAGGCGGGGGCGCCCGTTTCGCCGTCCCTGGCCACGGCCGTCGCGGCGCACACGGGCGGGAACCCGTTCTTCGCCAAGGAAGTAATCCGCCACCTGCTGGAAGAGCGCGCGCTTGCTGAAGATGGCTCTGGGGCTCTGGAAGCGAGCCTGCCGCTGGTCGCGGTGCCCGAGGGAGTGCGGCAGGTAATCGCTCGTCGCTACGCGCGGCTTCCGCACCAGGCGAACCGGCTCGCAGAAGCCGCATCGGGGTTCGCCGGGCCCTTCATGTTCCCGGTGGCTGCCGTGGCCGCGGGCCTGGGCGACCAGGCCGCGCTGCCCGCCCTGGACGAGCTGCTGGCCGCCGGGCTCATCCGGCCGGGCGTGGTCTCCGAGCGATATGAGTTCATGCACGCCCTGGTACGGCAGGCCATCTATGACACTCTCAGCCCGTCGCGGCAGGCGCGGCTGCACCGGCAGTTGGCACGCTCTCTTGAGATGGCCCGGGCGCGGGCTCCAGGATGCGCGGAGCCGGCCGAGATTGTAGCCCAGTATGCCGGCAGCCGGGCTCTGCCAGGTGCGGACGCCGGGGTGGCCGCCGCGATGGAGGCCGCGGATCTGGCCCAGGCCGCCGGCCTCGTCGCCCTCGCCAGCCAGGGCAAAGTCGCGCTCCACTCCACCAGCTACCCCCTGGATGCCGCCGCCGACGCCATCGACGACCTCCGCCGCGGCCGGATCCGCGGCCGGGCTGTCCTCGTTCCCCGCTGAATCAGCAACGCTGCGGACCGACCACTGGCCTGGGTGCAGATCGATGTCGGCGAAAAGAACGCCGACCACCTGGTCCACCCCGAGGACCGGCTGCGGATCAGCATGGCCCGGCAATAGCGCATCCGCTAGTCGAGATCTACCAGCTGCCCGGTGTCGGCATCGACCAGGCTGATCGCTTCCGACGGGCAGGAGGCGGCGGCGTCGCGGACCTCCTCGTCCGGATCGATCTCCGCCTCGACCGGGCCGGACCGCTGCTGCTCGTCCAGGACGAACCGGCCAGGTGCGAGGGCTACGCACATGGCCGAGCAAATGCACACGTTCTTGTCGACGGTGATCTTCCAGCGCGTCATGGCTCGCCCCACAGTCGCGTCATGGCTCGCCCCACAGTCGCGTCACGGCTCGCCCCACAGTACAGGTAGCTCGCGCAGGCTGTGGATCGCCATGCCCGGTTTGAACTCGAGTTCGCCGGCAGGCACCGCGAGCCGCAGCCCCGGCAGGCGGCCGATCAGGCCGAGGAAGGCTTCCTGCAGCTCGACCCGGGCCAGCTGAGCGCCGAGGCAGTGATGCACGCCGGCGCCGAAGGTCAGATGGTTGGCCGCGTCGCGGGTGACATCGAAACGATCCGGATCGCTGAAGACCGAAGGGTCTCGGTTGGCCGTGCCGATCAGCGGCATGACCTGCTCACCCGCGGGAATGACCACTCCGCCGATCCGCACGTCTTCGGTGGTCACGCGGGCAGGGGGCAGGCCGCCCAACCGGGAGCAGCGCAGGAGTTCCTCGATCGCTCCGGGTATCAACCCCGGATCGGCGCGCAACTTGGCCACCTCGCCGGGGTGGTCGAACAACAGGAGCAGTGACAGGTTGATCTGGTTGGCGGTGGTCTCATGCCCGCCGATCAGCAGGGTGCAGCACATCACGGTGAGTTCTTGCTCGGACAGCCGGTCGGTGTCGTCGCGAGCGGCGATGAGCGCGCTCATCAGGTCATCGGCGGGCCGCGCCCGCTTGATCTCGATCAGCCCGCCGAAGTAGCCATACATCTCGGCCAGGGCCGTCATAATCTCGTCGGAATCGCGCTGCCAGTCGCCCACGATGGTGTCCGACCAGGCATGGAACTGCGTGAGGTCCCCCGCGGGCACGCCGAGCATCTCGCATATCACCTGGGCCGGCAGCGGCAGCGAGAAGCCTGCCACCAGATCCGCCGGCTGAGGCCGGCCGAGCATCGCGTCGATGAGCTGGTTGACGATGCTCGTCACCCGCGGCCGCAGGGCCTCGACGCGACGGGCGGTGAAGGCGCTGGCCACCAGTTTGCGCAGCCTCGTGTGCCCGGGCGGGTCCATCCCGTTGATCGAACCGCCGGCGAACATCTCGACGCCGGGCTGAGCCTGGCCGGGCGCAACCGCCAGGGCCCGGGAGAAGCGCTGGTCGATCATCATCTGGCGGACGTTCTCATAGCCTGTGACCAGCCAGACGATGCGGCCGCCGGGTAGCTCGGCCCGGAAGACCGGCCGGTCACGGCTGATCGTCCGGATGTCCGGCGCGGGCTGGCCGGGCAGAGCCGGGGTGAACTTGACGGGGCTGCTGTCGACGGTCATCCGATACTCCCCGGGACGAGGCCAGCTGGGACCGCTACCGTTCCTGTTGAGCTAGCAGATGACAGTCCTGGCTAGCCCGGCGGCCCCGAACGGTCCTGGGCTGCCTGGTTACCTACCATGATCCCGTGAGGCCTGCCGGTCTTGGCGCGGGGTGGCTGCCGGGTTACCTCGTGGGATGGGAGGCTTCCTTGGTGCGGCCGGGGCTGCCGGGGGTGCCGATGACGTTGCCGTCGGCCGCGATGACGGCACCGGCGAGATGCCCTGCATTGATGCTAACGGCCGGCCGCTCGCTCGAGGGCGTCCAGGATGAGGTCGAGCCCGATCTCGAACTCGGTGCCGTAATGGTAACCGGGCTGCAGGATGTGCCCGGTGGCCATCTCGGTGAGGTACGGGTACTCGCCGGCCGGCATCTGTCCGGCGATCTCCCGTATGACCTGCGTCGTCTCTTCCGCGGTACCGAACGGCAGGCTCGCTTCCTGCAGCGCGAACCCGTAGATGTAGCTGTCGAGCAGGGAGTAGGCGTGGGCGGTCAGCTCGATCGAGAAGCCCGCACCGCGGAGGCATCCGAGCACGGCGTCGTGGTGGCGAAGCGTCGCCGGCCCGGGTGATCGCCGCGATTCCATCAGGCCGATCGCCCAGCGGTGGCGGCCCAGGACCTCACGGACCGAGATGGCCCGCCGGCGCATGGCCTGCTTCCACCCGGCGTCGCCGGGCGGCAGGCTGATCTCGCCGAACACGACGTCGATCATCCCGTCGAGCAGGTCGCCCTTGCCGGCCACGTGGTTGTACAGCGACATCGCCTCGACCCCGAGCACCTGGCCGAGCTTGCGCATGCTCAGGGCCGCGATGCCGTTCTCGTCGGCGAGCGTGACCGCGGCCCGCAGCACCTGGTCGCGGCTCAGCGGCGCCCGTCGGGCGGCAGCGTGCTCGGTCGTGGCCATTCCGCGCGCTCCTGTCCTCGCGGTTGACGGAACTTACACTGTAAGTGTACTGTACTTACAGTGTAAGTACGAAGGGAGAGGACGATGAAGACAACGCAGCCGACCCAGCAGGCAGGACCGGCCACGGCGGCCGGCCAGGCGACGATGCAGGCGATCACGCAGCACCGGTACGGCACCGCACCCGAGGACGTGCTCCGGCTGGAGCGGACCGCCCGGCCCGGCATCGCCGCCGACGAGGTCCTCGTGCAGGTCCGGGCGGCGGGGGTGGACCGGGGCACCTGGCACATGATGGCGGGCCAGCCCTACCTGATCCGGATCCTGGGCTTCGGGTTCCGCGGGCCGAAGAACCCCGTGCCGGGGCTGGACGTGGCGGGCACGGTGGTCGCGGTCGGCTCGGCGGTGACCAGGTTCGCCCCGGGCGATGAGGTGTTCGGCATCGCCCGCGGCTCGTTCGCCGAGTACGCCGCCGCGCGGGAAGCCAAACTTGCCCGCAAGCCCGCCACGCTGAGCTTCGAGCAGGCCGCCGTGATCGCGGTGTCCGGGCTCACCGCCCTGCAGGGCCTGCGCGACGCCGGGCGCATCAGGCCCGGGCAGAAGGTTCTGGTCATCGGCGCCTCGGGTGGCGTCGGCAGCTACGCTGTCCAGCTGGCCAAGGCCTTCGGAGCCGAGGTCACCGGGGTGTGCGGCACCGCCAAAGCCGAACTGGTCCGCTCGATCGGCGCCGACCACGTCATCGACTACACCCGGGCGGATTTCGCCGACGGCCGCCGGCACTATGACCTGATCCTCGACATCGGCGGGGACAGCCGCCTGTCGCGGCTGCGGCGGGCCCTGACTCCCCGCGGCACGCTCGTCATCG
>Ga0335081_10011391_pt1 | contig 14378 bp, 13 predicted proteins | sample Lox_Sample_35_FD_206713 | JGI IMG/M metagenome (GOLD analysis project Ga0335081, IMG submission 206713) | Soil microbial communities from Loxahatchee National Wildlife Refuge, Florida, United States - Lox_Sample_3.5 | ecosystem: Environmental > Terrestrial > Soil > Wetlands | place: USA... | reverse complement strand
TTTTGAACGGCATTGCCAAGGCCCTGGCACTTGTCGAAGCGGGGTCCTTGCACAATGTGCGAATTTACAATGGCGATGCCCGGGCCGTGATCGAGGCTCTCCCGGGAGAGGTGTTGGACGGCGTTTATCTGCTCTATCCCGATCCTTGGCCCAAGCGGCGCCATCACAGACGCCGCTTCCTTTCCGGTGAAACGCTGGCACGCCTTGCTCGGGTTATGCGTCCAGGCGCCGAGCTTCGTTTCGCAACAGACCTCGACGACAATGCCGGCTGGACGTTGGCGCAAGTTTTGCGCTCGCCCGACTTTGTTTGGACGGCGGCTGGTCCCTTGGATTGGCAATGGCCTTGGCCAGGTTGGACCGGCACGAGATACGAGACGAAAGCGCTCCGTGCAGGTCGGAAGCCAGTTTATCTCACATTTAGACGCAAATAGCGGCGGCTGAGACTGCACGCCGTTCCTGAAAGCAGAAAGGCTCGCGCTTGCCTTAAGCGGCCGGCCGCTCGGGTTGGGTCATCAGCCGTCTCAAACGCCATCTGAGAAAATAATCAATCAAATTGAACTGGCTGATATTTGAAAGTGTTTATCTCACAAGTTTAGGTTTGGGTCTGGGGAGCAAGCTGGACCATGACCATTTTGACGAACGACGCTATTTTACTGTGTTTTTTCTGTGACGATTAGTGTAATGTGATGCAAATTAAATTGCAGCTTGGCAAGCTGCAACAAGGAGGAAACGTCCGTGACTATCCTTGCAATGGGGGTTTTTTTGGTTGGGGTGATTTTGGGACGCTTTTTTAAGGTATGGATTCTCCTTCCGATTAGCTTGTTGGCAGTGGTCACGATTATTGCCGATTCCGTCTCTCACGCGCTTGGGCCAATGCATGCTTTTTTGGAATTAGCATTGGTCGTCATCTGCCTGCAACTCGGCTATGCGTTCGGCCTTTTTTCTGGCTTGATTGCCTATTTTTGGCGGGGCCGCCGAAGAGGACGGATGACGTCAATCGTGGCGACAAGGCACCAGTAAGAAGACGTCCAGATATTCTCGCCTTCGAATTTGTTATGACTGCTGACGAATATTAATAGACAAATCCGTGAAAATCGGCCAAGCTTCCACTAGCTTCCGTTTTTGGATCAATGGATTTGCATGGGACCTCGCGGAATTATAGCCGCATCCCCACGGGCTGATGCGCGCGTCTCCTTCCATCCCGCGCTTTCCATTTTCGCAGCCAGAGCCCAGGAACAGGCTCTCCTTCAATTACCCCCTGCGCTCGCCTTTCTCTCTTCCTACGGCGTCGAGACCGAGCTTTTATGCGCGGCGGCCGAGGAGGCTTGCCGGCAAGCCGTCGCACCTGAGGCTGCTTTGCTCGCAAGCGGCAGGGTGGGTGAGCGTTTCTTTTATCGTTGCCTTGCGCATTGGCTTGGTGTCGCCTTCGTCGAAGGTGAGGTCACGCTTGGCAAGGCTGCGCGTTATCCTTATGCCATTCACGGCGGGATAGCGCCGCTTGATGCGAGTAGCGGGCGCCGCTGGCTTTCGGCGCCGCGCGGCAAAATGCTCGCGGAACTCCTGGCCCGCGCACAGCGGGGCGAGCGCTTTTCGGGGGACCTTGCAGTCACCACGCCATCGCATATGTCGCGCTTGCTGCGTGCGGGAGCGACGTCGACGGTCCTCTGGGAGGCGAGTCTTGGCCTCGCCAATCTCGATCCAAATCTTTCCGTAAAAGCCGGCGCAAGTCCAGCGCAATGCGCTTTTGCCATGGCAGCCATCTCTACTGCCAGTTTTGCATTCGGCCTGGCGCCGGTGCCGACGCTAACGTTTATCTCTCTAATGATGACCTGTGTCTTTCTCGCCTCGATTTGGCTTCGCTTGTTTGCCGGAGCGGCGAGCGCTGGTGGCGGCCGGGAGCCGTGGCGGCGTCGTGTGAGAGACCGGCATCTGCCGGTCTATTCGGTTGTCGTCGCGCTGCACCGGGAAGCGCGCGTCGTGCCGCAGCTCGTCGCCGCGCTCGATGCCATCGACTACCCGCGTTGCAAGCTCGACATCAAGCTCGTGATCGAGCACGACGACCACGCCACCCGGCGCGCCATCGAGGCTTTGCATCTGCCCGCCATCTACGAGCTCGTGATCGCGCCGGCCGGCTGGCCGAGAACGAAGCCCCGTGCCCTCAACATTGCTTTGCCCCTTGCGCGCGGCGACCTCCTTGTCATCTTCGATGCGGAAGACGCTCCTGCCCCTGGCCAATTGCGTGAGGCGGCGGAGCGCTTCATAGCTGCCCCACGGGAGTTGGCCTGCCTTCAGGCGCGGCTCGCAATCGACAATATCGAGGATTCGTGGCTCACGCGGTTGTTTGCCATCGAATATGCCGTATTGTTCGACGTATTGAACCCTGGGGTTGCCGAACTCGGGCTGCCGCTTCCACTCGGCGGTTCGTCGAACCATTTTCGCACCGCTATCTTGCGCGAGGTCTGCGGGTGGGACGCTTGGAATGTGACGGAGGATGCCGATCTCGGTCTTCGTCTGGCACGACTCGGTTTCCGCGTTGGCATATTGCCATCAAGCACCCAGGAGGAAGCACCGGCTCGGCTCGACGCTTGGCTGACGCAGCGGCGGCGCTGGTCCAAGGGCTGGATGCAGACCTTCATCACGCTGACGCGCGACCCTCGCCGCCTCGTCTCCGAGCTTGGTCTCTCAAAGAGCTTGGCGCTCGGCTTGATGATGACGGGCCTTGTCATCGCGCCGCCGCTCTGGCCGCTTTTTGCTGTGCTCGTTGTTCATAATCTCCAGGCAGGTCTTCCATCGCCGACCTCCGTCCTCGCGTTCATTCAGACGATGCTGTGGATGTCCGCCGCGCTTTTCGGATCGGCATCCATCCTTTGGCTTTCCCTGCTCGGGATGAAGCGGCGCAAGCTGCTTGGTCTATGGCCCTTTCTGCCGCTGCTCCTTCCTTATTATCTTTTTACCTCGGCTGCGGCCTGGCTTGCGCTCCATGATCTCATCCTGCGGCCCTATCATTGGCATAAGACGGAACATGGCCTCGCCAAAACCTCGCGGCAGGCGATGCTCACGCTCGAGGCGTGGGCTGCGGCGGTGAAAGCCAATTCGAGGTGACAGGCGCAGGCCTTTTCGCCCGAAGCCAGGAAATCCAAGCCGGTTGCCGCTTTGATACGGCTTATGGCGCCCCCATGATGTGCAGGTGAGCATATGGCGAGCCTGCCCACATGATATACGCTCCTGTGGGCTTGTGCGTGGTCGGAAGTCCCGTTGTTTGGGGATCAAATGGCCACATGATCATCCAGTGGGGCCCCACCCTGATTGGTGGGCTTGCCTTGTCGTAGGGATCCGAGTCGCTTCGCTGGGTCGCGCCAGCCAACATGTAAATGATGCCTGGAACAGTGTTGGTTGGTTTGGGCTTATGCTGTAAAAAATCGGCGAACCATTGCATGGATGCTTCATCTTCGCACATCGCGGGCCGGCCGATCTCTTCGGGGTCTCCGGGCATGCATGTGAACCCGTTTGATCCTGCGCGAAGAACCTTCACGATCCTTCCTTGGCTATCGACCTTGGCGACGGCAGCCTCTCGCGCCACGTGGGGAGGCGCGGCCGACAAGGCCCGATCTATTTCAGCTTGCGCGGATTCCATAGATTCGCTCAAGCCCGAAGCTCGGGAAGGTGGTGTTTGCGCCATGGCCACGCGGCACACGCCGACAATCGCCGCGCTGGCAAAGGCAGTGAAGAACACCATTCTGCATCGAGTGGACAGCAAAATAGCCTCCTAACTATTCGCTATACGCGATTTCTTAGAAAAAGAACCCGCTTCTTATAGGGGAGTTCCCGAAGCTTGAAGCATGGGAGATGTGAAGCGGCTTTCTGTCGAAAGGCTAGGGAGCACGCCACTCACGCGGCTCGATGCGGTCGTGAAGCGGATTGAGGCAATGATTCAGGCCGTGGGGGTCTTCCGCCCGCCGCTCACGACTCTCTACAATTCTTTGGATTAACGGATCGGCTCGACGCGGCGGCCAAACGTCTCGATACCCTTGCAGCCGCTGTCAACACCGCGAAACCGGCCTTGATCGATTTTTATAATTCCTTGACCGATGACCAGAAGGCGCGCTTCAACATGATCGGAAGCACCTCACCTGAAACACCGCCGCGAGGGACAACAAAATTTGGTGGCTAAGGGCCGCCGCGGCTGAGGAGGGGAAGAATTGATCCTCCCAGCACGCCACTTCCGCACTGCGCGGGCTATCATAAATTATTGATCGCAATTAACCTCCCTGCATGTACTTTCATAGCGCGCGAAACACGCCGTATAGGCCGTAGCACGAGTGGCTTCCGGCTCGCTTGCGGCATCTTTCTGACAATAAGGACGAGCATCCTGCATGCACTCAGAGTAATGGGTGCATTTGGACGGTTGAAATTTCTGTTTTGCAAAAGCTGGGGTTACTGTCACGGCAGACAGCGTGCCCAGAGACAGAATCACAAGCGCGCGCATTTTTGCTCTCGGTTTTTTCTCCGGCGTTATGAATCGCTGGAACCAGGCCGACCGAGGATGATTCCAATCAGCGCCCATTTGTCTGCCCCGTTGTGCCGCATGCGGAACAATGACGATCGGCTTTCCCGCTGTCAAACGGGCGCTGTCATGTCCATTGACTTGTAAGATCAATGCTCCAAAGCGCCCTAAGATCCTCGCTGAGCGGGTTCCTTTTGCGCTCTCGAGATGCTGTTGCAGAATTGTTTCTGCTTCGGCAGCAAATTGAGAAAAGTTCCGTTCGGGGGTTTCGATTGCAAGCGCCCGCGACCCCTTGCCGCCGAGGCTGAGGTGGTGGATTAATGGATCTGACCAAGCAGCGTGTTGATCGCGATGCCCTCAGCCAAAAGCCCTGGAGCAACCCTTGAGCCTCACCCTCATCATCGCCAACAAAGCCTATTCCTCCTGGTCTTTTCGTCCATGGATCCTGATGCGGCATTTCGGCATTGCCTTCGATGAAGTCGTGATCCCGCTGGCGCAGGACACGACGCGCGCGGAGATTTTGCGCGTATCCCCCTCAGGCAAATGTCCTTCCTTGCATGACGCCGAAATCGTCGTGTGGGATTCGCTCGCGATCATCGAATACCTCGCCGAGCTCTTTCCGGAAAAACCACTCTGGCCAAAGGCGCGTGCAGCGCGGGCACAGGCGCGCTCGCTCGCTGCCGAGATGCACTCGGGCTTCACCGGCTTGCGCGGATTGCTGCCGATGAACATGCGCCGGCCTGTCAAGAAACATCCGCTCACCTCCGAAGCCAGCGCCGATGTCGCGCGTCTCGAGCAGGCATTCGAGCAAGCCCGGGACGCCTTCGGGCAGGGCGGCAACTTCCTCTTTGGGGATTTTTCGGCAGCTGACGCAATGTTTGCGCCGGTGGTCAATCGTCTGCATGTCTATGATGTTCCCGTCACCCCCCGGACCCGCGCTTATATGGACGCAGTCATGGCGCTGTCCGCCTGGCAGGAGTGGCGCTCGCAAGCTGAAGCGGAGTCTTGGAAAATCGAAAAATACGAGGTGGCATAGTTTTGCGCAGTCCGTTGCTCAGAGGCATGGAAAAGCTTGCCGTTGCGTCTCGCGCGCACGATCTATAAAAATGGGAAAGCTAAACTTGCGGGGAGCCAAGTGGGCCAGCCAAGGGACAAGGGCGCGGTTGCCGTGCCAAAGTCCAGCACCAAGTCGGACATCGATCAATTCCTTGAAGCTGCGGCGAAACTGCCGGCAGTGACCGAGTCGGGGCGCGGGCGGCTCATTTTTGCCCTCGACGCAACAATGAGCCGACAGGCTACGTGGGATATCGCCCAGAGTGTGCAGGGCCGCATGTTCACGACAGCGGCAGCGCATGGCGGGGTCGACGTTCAGCTCGTCTATTATCGGGGATTTTCCGAGTGTAAGGCCTCAAGCTTCGTAGCGGGCGGGCAGAGCTTAGCCGCCCTCATGAGCAAGATCGCGGTTGGCGCCGGCGAGACGCAGATCGAGAAGGTTTTGCGGCATACTCTTGAGGAAACACGGAAGACCCCGGTGCGTGCCCTGGTGTTCGTCGGCGATGCGATGGAAGAGCGACTCGATGTTTTGACAGGGCTTGCCGGGGAGCTCGGGCTTTTGGGCGTCAAAGCTTTTTTGTTTCAGGAAGGGCGCGATAGCGTCGCCGAGCAAGCTTTTCGGAAGATTGCGCAGCTGACGGGTGGGGCCTATGCGGCATTTGATTTATCGGCACCGGAGCGGCTTGTTGCTCTGCTCTCGGCCGCTGCCGCTTACGCGGCTGGGGGACGCGTTGCGCTTGAATTCGAGGCGCGTGCACGGGGCGCGGTCGCAGCGGACCATCTTTTATCGCAGATGCGCTAAGTGAGCATGCAATGATTTATCTTCTCGGCGGCGTAATCCTGTTTTTTGTGCTGCTTCGCGCGTTGAGGGCATTCGCGGAGGCGGATCCGGCTTCGCTCGCACTTGTCATCAGGCGTGGCGGCGGGGGTGCGGCGCTTGCCGTGGCATTGTTGTTGTTGTTGCGGGGGCGCCTCGACATGGCGATAGGTTTTGGGGGTCTTGGGGCCTGGCTGCTGGGAATGCGCAACGGTGCGCTTTTGCGAATCTTCAAACCGTCATCGGGGAAACGGAAGGTGTCGTGCGTCCGCTCGGCCATGATCGAAATGGAACTCGATCACGATAGCGGCAAAATGCGGGGGACGGTCCTCGCCGGGCCAGAGGAGGGGAAGTCGCTGGACTCAATGACGAGACCGCAATGCGAGGCTCTCTACGACGTCTGTTGTCAGGACGACCCCGAGGGCGCGCGGCTTATGGAAGCCTATCTCGACCGCCGCTTTGCCGGATGGCGTGCTGCAGCGCAGAACCAAGGAGACCCGGGGCGCCGAAGCGCGCGCCGCCGCCCCGCGACGATGTCCGAGGATGAGGCGTATGAAGTTTTGGGACTTCAGAAGGGCGCGTCGGAGGAGGAGGTTGTCCGCTCGCACCGTTCGCTTATGAAGAAATTGCATCCCGATCACGGGGGGTCTACGAATTTGGCGGCTCGTGTCAACGAAGCCAAGGATGTGTTGATGCGTCGTCATCACTAGGTCCGAAGAGCGCGGCGCGTGAGAGTGAGGCTTTAGCGCCGCGGGCTTTAATTTTTGGTCGCGAAGCAGGAAAATCCCGAACGTTTGAGGGCCACGCAGGCGCGTTGTGCGCTCTCCTCTTCAAGGCCCGCGAAGCGTGCCCGGTAAAGTGTTTCCGAGCCCTTCTGTACCTTTTCGGTGAACGCCTGCGCAGACATCAAAGCCTGGCGGCTTTCGGATTTGGCGCGGGCGAGGAGTTCGGTTGCCTTGCCTACGTCGGGGGTGGCGCCAATCTGGATCATCCAGCTGTTTCGTGCCGGCGCCGGGGGACGGCCATTGGCGATCTTTAAAACGCCTCCTTGGGGCAGATTTTCGATTGTGGCCGCCACTTTGTCGGCCGCGTGCAGTTGCGCTGCTGAAGAGCTGGCTGCTGCATGCACCGCCGAAGGCGTTGCGGTCGGAAAACCGCCCGCGTTCGCGGAAATAGTGCGGGCGGTGGAACCATCGAGACTTGCCTGTTTCCAACTGCCTTCACCAAGCGGCTGGGCCGGGGAGGCCTCCGACTTCGGCGCGCCGGAGACATAAGCGGGGCGAGGCTTTGCGGCTGGAAGTTCGGTGTTAAGGGAGGCAATCTGGATCGGGTCAGCCGGAGGGCTCGGCGCATAGGCAAGCCGCGCGTCTATTTTCGCTGCCGTACGAAGAGAACTTGTTTCTCCCATCGCTGCTTCCGCGACAAACGGATTGGCGGATCTATCGGTGATCGATGCGGCCGTGCGCACCGTCGCGCCCTTGTCGATCTCCTCTTCGACCAAGTCGGCCATGATCCTGTCGCGGGCTCCCGCACTTGCGCCCCCGAGGACTACCGCGACGACATAATGGCTATCGCGCTTAACCGAAGTCAGGAGATTAAAGCCCGAGGCGCGGGTATAGCCGGTCTTGATCCCGTCCATTCCCTCGACCCGATCGAGGAGGTGATTGTGGTTCGTGATTGCGGCCCCCGCGTAATAGAAGGTATGAATCGAAAAATAGTGATAGTAACGCGGAAAGCGCTCTTGGATTGCTCGCCCTAGAACTGCGAGATCATGCGCTGTCGTAAGCTGCTCAGGGTTCGGCAGGCCGGAAGCATTGGCGAAATGCGTGTCGTTCATTCCGAGCGTATGGGCTTTCTGGGTCATGAGATGCGCGAAGTTTTCCTCATCTCCAGCGATTGTCTCGGCAATGGCGACCGCAATGTCATTCGCCGAACGGGTGACGACGGCCTTGATCGCGTCATCGATGGTGATAGTTTGGCCAGGCCTCAAGCCAAGCTTGGTTGGCTTTTGCGCGGACGCATGAAAGGAGATCCGAATTTCGCTGTCGAGCCGCAGACGTCCTTTTTCGAGCTGTTCGAACAAAAGATAAAGTGTCATCACTTTGGTGATCGACGCCGGAAAGCGCTGTTCGTTCTCGTTGCGGGCATAGAGGGTGTGTCCGGAATTGCCGTCCACGACGATCGCCGCGATATGCGATGCGCCGCCCCCCGCGGTGACACGATGGTAACGGATCGAGGCTTCATGGTGCCTGCGTCCTTCGAAATGGGCTTTCATCCAAGCATGGCGGTGGGCCCGCCAGCGGTGGGCTTCGGCAGGGGCAGCCATAAGGCCCACGACCGCCAAGGCAACGCCGGCCCCGGCCGCGGCGATTTCTTTGCGGCAAAACGTCGCGACAATCTTCCCCATTTTCCAGCGTCCCCGCAATTCAGCTGTCAAGTCCCAATCCAGGCGTGGCTGGATGATCCTCTCGGGGAACGGTAGTGGGACGCGGTTACCGGTTGGTTAAGGCTTCGGTTCAATTGCATCCGGTTCCAACATATATTGCACTGCACCATCACCTTGACGTGATTTGTGCGATGCACTAAGTAAGATCCTCGCGAGCCTACCGGACTCGCAATTCCAGCCGCCCTCGGTAGTGAGAGCCGGTCCACAATCGATAAAGAAAGTGACACAAATGGCGAATGAGTTTGAAGACATCCAAAAGTACGGCAAGGAGCAATTCGACGCGGCGACGGCGGCAACCACGAATTTCACCAAGACGCTGCAGGCGATCGCAACCGAAACGGCCGACTATTCCAAGAAATCCTTCGAGAATGGTTCCGCCTTCGTTGAAAAGCTGCTCGGCGCGAAATCCTATGAAAGCGCGATTCAGATCCAGTCGGACTATTGGAAGAGTTCCTACGCGGGTTTCGTAGCTGAGGCGACAAAGCTTGGCGAACTTTATTCAAGCCTTGCCAAGGAAGCTTTCAAGCCGCTCGAAGTCGCCTTCTCCAAAGTGCCTGGTCTGAAGAGCTAACAGCTCTTTTCCGTCGCCCAAGCTCCACTGGCAAGGAGCAAGGGAGTTCGAACCGGCCGGAAGGGGCCTCGGGGCTCGGCCGTGACCGGCCGGTGGTCTTTGTCGTAAATTGGCGGCGCCAGTTCTTTTGCTTTTCGTCGCCATAAAGCTGGCCACACAGCTCTCCGCACAATTAGAGTTTGATTTCAAAAGCAGGCGAGACCTTTAGCAGCGACTTGAACCTTTGTTTGTTTTGCATGATCCTATCCACCTCTGCAGCTTTGGGGGTCATGCGTTGCGAGGCCGTGGCAGGACCGGCCTCCCCTGGCGAAGAGGGATCCCATGGCCGAGATCAGGCAAGAGGTTGCCGTTGCAGCGGAGGATGTGGCTGTCACGGCCGAAGAAGACTCCGCGGCCCTTTCCGTAGCAGAGCTGCCAGCCGAGCCGCCCGCAGGCTCCGCGAGCATTCTCGAAGAGCCTGTAGCCGAATGCGGCCTAGATCTGGTCGCTGGGCTGACCGAAGCGGCGCTGGCCGAGGATTTCGAAGTTCTGGAGGAACTCAGCGAGGAAGGTTTGAGGACGGCAAAATCCCTCGCTGGACCTTTTCTCGAAGCTTTTGACTTGTTCGCGACCGAAACGTTGGACTATTCTAGGACATGTCTTGAGAACCGGACGGCCTTGGCGGGAGCATTGCTTCGCGCCAAAACCCTGACATCTGCCGCCGAAATTCAGACGAGCTACATGAAATTTGCTTACGCAAATTTCTTCGCGCATCTCATGAAAATGAGTGCGCTCTCTTTGCAGTGTCTTGGAGAAGCCGCCAAGCCGGCCCAACCTTAAGACGCTCTTCTAGTGGGCAGGCGCACTTCTGCGGACGGGCGCCGTTTCAGCCTGCCGCACCGCGAGCCCGCGCGCTCGCTCCTCACCCTTGAACTCCCCGAATTTTGAACCGCTCGCGTCTGCGGGACCTCTTATCTTGTCTACGTGCTTTGCACGCGTTCATGCCTGTTTTTTCGGCGTGAGGCTTCTTCTTTTGGCAAGAAACCATCTCAGATCCTGCCAGTTGGTCAAAAACTCGTATGGCCGAGAAACCGAACACGAGGTAAGATTAAATATGGCAGAAGCGTCGACCTTGGCGTCAATTCCTACTTGCCGACATCGCTCGCGCGTTGTTCACTAAAGGTCCACCTCTTGGCGAACGCGCCGGGTGGAATATCTTTGTAGGGCGAGGTTTTTGGTGGTGACGGACGACATGATTTGGCGAGGAGACGATCCGATCGAGCGGGGCGCCTGCGAGGCCACCGCCGGTCCAGTGTTGGCCGCCAAAGAGCCACGACAGGGGAGCGACGGCGGTCCCGGCTCCGGCACCTCAGTCATCACCCGTCCAAAGACGCAGGTTCGCCATCCGAATATGTATCGCGTCCTGCTTCTAAACGACGACTATACGCCGATGGAATTTGTGGTTTCCGTCCTGAAAAAATATTTCAACAAGGGTCCGGAAGAGGCAACCCGCATCATGCTTCATGTTCATCAGCATGGGGTCGGCGAATGCGGGGTCTATACTTACGAAATCGCCGAGACGAAAGTAACGCAGGTCATGGATCACGCGCGCAAGCATCAGCACCCCCTGCAGTGCATCATGGAAAAGAAGTGAGAGGTTGGAGCCAATGCCGTCGTTCTCCCGCAATCTCGAACAATCGCTGCATCGGGCTCTGGCCATCGCCAACGAGCGGCACCACGAATATGCTACGCTTGAACATTTGTTGTTCAGTTTGACCGAGGACGGGGATGCGGCCGCGGTGCTGCGAGCCTGTTCAGTTGACCTTGATCTTCTGCGGAAGAATCTTCGTGAGTATATCGACCAGGAACTCGACAATCTGGTCAGCGATGATCGTGAGGACGCCAAGCCGACGGCTGGATTTCAACGCGTCATCCAGAGAGCGGTCATCCATGTTCAATCCTCCGGGCGCGAGGAGGTCACGGGTGCCAACGTGCTTGTCGCGATCTTCGCCGAGCGCGAGAGCCATGCCGCTTATTTCCTGCAAGAGCAGGACATGACGCGCTACGACGCGGTCAACTACATCAGCCACGGGATTGCCAAGCGGCCTGGCCTTTCGGATTCGTCCCGAACCCCGCGTGGGACCGAGGAGGATGCCGAAGCACGCGAGGCAAGGGACGCCAAGGAAAACGGCGACTCGAAGAAGAAGGAAGGCGCACTCGAGGCCTATTGTGTCAACCTGAACAAGAAGGCGCGGGAAGGCCGGATCGATCCGCTGATCGGACGTGAGGCGGAGGTCCAGCGCACCATTCAGGTTTTGTGCCGCCGCCACAAAAACAACCCCTTGCTCGTCGGAGATCCGGGGGTCGGCAAGACCGCAATCGCCGAAGGCCTCGCTCGCAAGATTGTCAAGGGCGAGGTGCCGGAAGTCCTAGCTGAGGCCACGGTTTTCGCGCTTGACATGGGCACGCTTCTCGCAGGCACCCGCTACCGCGGGGACTTTGAGGAACGATTGAAGCAGGTGATGAAGGAAATCGAAAACCATAAGAAGGCGATTCTCTTCATCGATGAAATCCATACTGTGATCGGTGCTGGAGCGACGTCAGGCGGCGCCATGGACGCCTCGAATCTTCTGAAACCGGCCCTTGCTCAAGGCGTGTTGCGCTGCATTGGTTCGACAACCTACAAGGAGTACCGGCAGTATTTCGAGAAGGACCGTGCTCTTGTGCGGCGCTTCCAGAAGATCGATATCAACGAGCCTTCCATTCCTGACGCCATCGAAATCATGAAGGGTCTGAAGCCCTATTTCGAGGAGTTCCACAAGATCCGCTATACGAATGAAGCTGTGAAGGCGGCCGTGGAGCTTTCAGCGCGCTACATCAATGACCGCAAATTGCCCGACAAAGCGATCGACGTGATCGATGAGACTGGGGCAAGCCAGATGCTTCTGCCGGAGGCCAAACGCAAGAAGACGATTGGCATCAAGGAAGTCGAAGCAACCATCGCGACGATGGCACGGATCCCGCCAAAAACCGTCTCGAAGGACGATGCCGAGGTTCTCGAACATCTGACCGAGACTCTGGAGCGGGTCGTCTATGGCCAGAATGATGCGATCGCGGCACTGACGGCGGCGATCAAGCTGGCCCGCGCCGGTTTGCGCGACGGCGAGAAACCGATCGGCAGCTATCTCTTCTCAGGGCCGACTGGGGTCGGCAAGACCGAGGTCGCCCGCCAACTCGCGGTAAGCCTCGGCGTCGAGCTCGTCCGTTTCGACATGTCGGAATACATGGAGCGCCATACAGTCTCTCGGCTGATCGGCGCGCCTCCAGGCTATGTCGGCTTTGACCAGGGAGGGCTTCTGACCGATGCGATCGACCAGCATCCTCACTGCGTCCTTCTCCTCGACGAGATCGAAAAAGCCCATTCCGATCTTTACAACATCTTGTTGCAGGTTATGGACCACGGCAAGCTCACCGATCACAGCGGTAAGGCCGTCGATTTCCGCAACGTCATTTTGATCATGACGACCAATGCCGGCGCCTCCGATATGCAACGTGCCGCCTATGGTTTCACACGGTCGAAGCGTGAGGGGGAGGATGTTGAGGCAATCAACCGGATGTTCGCGCCCGAGTTTCGCAACCGTCTCGATGCGGTGGTGACGTTCAGGCATCTTCCGCAAGAGGTCATCGTCAAGGTCGTCGACAAATTCATCATGCAGCTCGAGGCCCAGCTTGCGGATCGTAATGTCACGATCGAACTCACCGACGAAGCGCGCAGCTGGCTGGTCGAACATGGCTATGACGAGCAGATGGGTGCCCGGCCCATGGCACGCGTCATCCAGCAGGCGATCAAGACGCCGCTCGCCGATGAAGTTCTGTTCGGCCGCCTGAAGAATGGTGGCACGGTGCGGGTTGTCGTAACCACGGAAGAAGACGGCGTCAAGAAATTGGGCTTTGTCTATCCAGAAGGTCCTGTTCTGCCTCGTCCCGAGCGCGACATCGTCGAGGCGAGCAAAAAACGAGTCCGGCCCGAGCCCGAGGTGCGCCGCGCCAAATCACGCCGTCTCAGAGGGGAAGAGGGCGGCGAAGAAAATGATGAGGATGATGATGCGCCGGGCGATGATGAAGCCGAGACGGTTGAGGAACCGGATCTGAAGCACTGAGCTAGAGGCCCGCGCGGACATCGATTTCATCTGACGGATGGCGCTTAGATCGCCTTGAGCGCCGCCACGATCTTATTCTGAAAGGTCTCCAGGACCTCGGGCTTCTCGTGTGCGCCGGTGTGCGGACGCAGCGCTACATCCTTCCAGCGCGGAAGAATGTGAAAATGCAGGTGAAACACGGTCTGGCCGCCAGCGGGCTCGTTATATTGAAGGACCGTGATCCCGTCCGCCGCGAGCGCCTCCTTGGCGGCACGTGCGAGTGTTTGCACGCGGGCGATGAGCTTGCCGAGCATCTCAGGATCGGCGTCGAGAATATTGCGGGCGGGAGATTTCGGCAGGACGAGCATGTGGCCGTCGGTTTGCGGCATGATGTCCATGAAAGCCAACGCCACATCATCCTCAAAGACCTTGTGGCACGGTATTTCGCCACGCAAAATTTTCGCGAAGATATTTGTTTCGTCGTAGGCCGGTGGCGGCATGGGCTTCCTCTTCTTGGTCTCGAATCTCGGCGCTCTTGGGCAGCCGCGCGTGGACCAGCAGCCAATTGTCGGTGATGGGCCTAAAGCACCCATCGAAATGCGCGTCGCAATTCCGCCGCGCGCGTCTGGGTTTACGCGTCCGCAAAGGAGTCGTGCCAATGCGGAGGCACATGACCGGCACGCTATACCTTAACTGGCGCGATTGTGGAGAGGATCAAGGGTCCTTTCTGAACGGCACAAGATCTTCATATTCGCGTAGCGCCTGATCGATATGAAGGCGCTCCTTTTCCAGATAATCTTCAATCGCACGGGCAAAACGCTGATCGCCTATCTCATGTGCCGAAAAGGTCGCGACCGGCCGGTAGCCCC
>Ga0335081_10011390_pt1 | contig 14378 bp, 11 predicted proteins | sample Lox_Sample_35_FD_206713 | JGI IMG/M metagenome (GOLD analysis project Ga0335081, IMG submission 206713) | Soil microbial communities from Loxahatchee National Wildlife Refuge, Florida, United States - Lox_Sample_3.5 | ecosystem: Environmental > Terrestrial > Soil > Wetlands | place: USA... | reverse complement strand
GCGACGATAAGGAACACACCCACAACGATTGGCGTGGATCGCAGGTGATCCGACATGGGAATCCGGAGGGCGCAACCGGCCTCGATCATCAGCGCAAAAGGCAAGGCCGCAACCAGATCAACGAAGTAATGTTCCCCGAGCGCCAGCGTGGCGATCACGGTCCCAATCAGGAATGTAAGCAGCAAAAGCCTTGTCCAGCGTGGCAAGCCCATGGAATACCGATATGCCAGAAGCGCCCAGGCAAAATGCAGCGACGGAAATGCGTTGCGTGCACCGGCAATGGCCGCCGGCTGCAGCATGATCTGGCGCAGTTGTGCGGCGGAGGCGGGGTGTGCGGGAAAGGCCGAGCCAACAAGATAAATCGGGCCGCAGGCCGGAACCAGGTTGTAGAAAAGCACCCCTACGGGGCCGACAACGAAGAACGCCAGAAAAGCGGTGGCAGCAACGTCCACATTGCGCGTCAACCGCTGGGCATATACCAGCAGCAACGCGGCGGGCAAAGCGTAATAACAAAGCAAGATGAGGCGAGTGAGCGGCTTGGACCACAAAATCAATCTGCCCGCGAGAAAGCTCAGCTGTATCCCCAGACTGCCATCGAAGGCGTACAGGGTTGGATCCAAAGTCGCGGGATGCAGTCTGCCGGTAATCTGCAACGGAGCGGCTCCAGCGTAACTGAACAGGACAAAGAGAAGGGGTAGCAGAAACGCATGGTGGAGCAGCCGGTGTTGCTGCGGCGGGCTCCAAATTCTCGCAAACACGAGCAGGGCGAGACTCGCGGCTCCCAGCATCGCGCTTGCAGATCGCCAATGCAGTGGCACATGCAAGAAATAAAGTTGCAGAATGACTAGCACTCCAGCCAGAACCAGAAGACGCACAATCTCCATCGGTGGTCGGACATGAAAGAAGACGATCACGCAACTGGCCAGGGTGAGCGAAAAAAAAGAATCATGGAAGGTCAATTCGTAGAAACCACGGCTGATGCTCAACGTCAAGAGCACGGCGGCCAGAAGAGCGGTTGCGACAATTGACAATGATGTGCTGAGTCCAGTCCGGTTCATAGCGCCTTTGCAGCCGCGGGCAATTGCTGCGGGCGGTAGGCAGCTTGCATTGAAATACCCGCCATCAGCAGGGCCACCGCCCAGCCGATGATGGCCAGGTGGTTGCCTCGCATCAGAAGGAACAACTGAAGCGGAGAAAAGAAGAGAAGTGCCAAGGCAGCGATGGTGATAGGACGAGCACTGCCGACAAAGGAATTCGCTTGCAGCTCAGCCGTTATAAGCGCAACCGGAAGCGCCAGAATCGAGAGGTCATAGCCAAGGCAGTGATAGCTCACCAGCACCGTGGCCACCACCGCCAGGACGAATCGCAAACGGAACAAGTCAGCAGTGAATTGACGGCACTGCCACGCAGTCAACAGAAAAATTCCAATCGAAATGGCAATCGCGATGGGCGCGGCAAGAGAACTCCCATGAAAGAGCACATAGACGATGCCGCGGACGTTTGGCATGTCTGAAGGCATAATCGCGCCCCGAGCCATTGTCTCCTCCAATTGAACGACGTAGCGGGGATAAGCCGCGAACCCAGCCCAGCCGACAACGACGACCGAGACACCGATCAGCCCCGCGGCGGTCGGTAAAAATCCCCGCAACAGACGTTTGTGCCCGCTCACCAGCCAGAGCAGAACAAAGGGAAGCACCAAATGGGGCTTGAAAAGTCCCAAAGCCAGCGAGCCGCCGGCCAGCGCATCGCGGTTCGTCTTCAGACAGACGAGAGCGACCGCGTACAGGAAAAGCAGCAAGATGGAATCCTGCCCTTGCAGCAGGTTGAAGAAAATCGGAAAGAAGGCGAGGCTCCCAAGCAGCCAGAGTTCCCAGGAAAAGATCTGCATTTCCGCAAGATATGTGCGCAACAGGAACAGCGACACCAGCAATAAACTGAAGTTCACCATGCCCCAAAGAACAAATGCCGTGAAATAGGGAAAAAGCGAAAACGGAACAAAGATCAGGGCCTCGAATGGCGGATGATTGTACGGCAGGGCTGCAAGGCGAGTGGCTACTTCCGGAGCAAACGTGCGCTGCACATGGTATTGGGCGTAGAGGTCGTACAAGTCGTGCCCCAAACCTTGCCGTACCATCGTTCCGGCGCAGTAATAAATGGTAAAGTCCGGATACCCCTTGCGCACCAGGTCCCGCGCGTTCCACAAGACAGTTCCATGAATGATGAGGATCCCCGCGAGGTAGGCAACGGCGGCAAATTTTGATTGGAACCATTTCATACGGCGGAATGGCGCGAACCATGCGAGTCATGGAGTTGATCTCGCAACGGCGAGGCGATTCTATACCGAGATGCGAGGTACGCGATATGATTCGGCCATTGAAAGAATCCTGGTTGCAAACTCGCCGCCTGTTCGTGGTCTTGCTTGCCCTCGGTCTCTTCACCATGGCAGTGCGCAACATTACCGACCCCGATGTCTGGTGGCATCTGCGGACCGGCGAGCTTATCCTGCAGACTCACTCCATCCCACACGCCGATCCTTATTCCTTTACACGCCAGGGCCAGCCGTGGCTCGACCATGAATGGCTCACGCAAATGTTGATTTACGGTCTGTATCACCTCGCGGGATGGGCGGGACTGATGATCGCATTCGCAGCTGTTGTCGCGGCGTCGTTTTTTATCGTCTTTTTGCGTTGCGAGGGTCGGCCTTACATTGCCGGGTTGATGACCGCATGGGGAGCTCTGGCTTCGATTCCCTGCTGGGGCGTACGGCCGCAGGTCCTGACTGTTCTTTTGGCCAGCATTCTGCTGCTGATCCTTGAACGATCGTACAAGCAGCCGAGGCTATTGTGGTGGATACCGCCGCTTCTGCTGCTGTGGGTCAACCTGCATGCGGGCTACGCGTTGGGTCTCGGCCTGTTGTGCCTTTTCCTGCTCGGTGATGCGCTCGATCGCGCTTTTTATGGCGACGCACCGCCTCGGCTCCGGCTCCGCCGACTAATCCTCGTGACAGTCGTTTCTTTCGCCCTGGTGCCGCTCAACCCGTACGGTCTGAAAATGTACTTGTACCCCTGGCAAACTCTGCACTCGCGGGCGATGCAGGCCTACATCGGGGAGTGGTTCTCGCCCGACTTTCACCAGGGACGCTATTTGGCGACACTGTTCATGATCCTGACTGCCTTATTGCTGCCGGCGGTTTCACCCAAGCGTCCAAACGCACGAGAAATACTGCTGCTGGTCTGTACGACATTCCTGGCGTTGCGCTCGGTGCGTCACATACCAATTTTCGTGTTGGTCGCGGTTCCAATGCTCAGCGCGATGTTACAGGGGGTCCTGGAGCATGCTGGGAAAGTCCGCCTGTTCGATGGTCAGGCCGGTTCGCCGCGAAGATTGAAGCTTGTCTTCAATGCAGTCATTTTCGTATGTTTCGTGGTTTTTTCGGGCGCGCGATTGCGAACCGTCATTGCCGGACAGAGGTCTGCCGAAGCCCAAGAGTACCCGCAGGCCGCAGCAGACTTTTTAGCCAAAGCGCGGCCACCCGGCCGTTTGCTCAATCACTACAACTGGGGTGGGTACCTCATTTGGAAACTGTATCCTGCAGAAAAGGTTTACATCGATGGACGGGCAGACTTGTATGGGGACGCCTTCCTGGACGCCTTCGCCTCAACCTACTTTCTTAGAGGGCGAAACTGGCACGATCCGCTTGTGGAGTGGGATGTGCGAACTGTCATGCTCCCGCCTGACGCCCCCTTGGTAGTTGCACTCAAGACCCAGTCGGAATGGAAATCCGCCTTTTCCGACCGCCAGGCGGTGGTTCTTATTAAAGTCCGATAGCATAGGAACTCCCGAGTATGCACTTCGCCGCTCTGGAAGTTATTGATTAGTAACTATCGTCACTTTTTTGCGTCCAAGGGCGCAAGAAATTGTCACCGAAGTGACACGCCTCGGGTTATGATGAGCGGGGGAACCTGCAAATGAGCGGTTTTCCCTTTCCAAGCTATTGATTCAGATGAGGAAGCCTTGCGCTGAGACCGAAAACTCAGGGGCGTAAGGTGCTGTGTCCGGAGTGAGGAGGGTTTGAGATGAGTGAGATTCTCCGTCGGCTATGGTCGGAAGAAGTAGGGCAAGATATCGCGGAGTACGCGGTAATGTTGGCAGTGATTCTGGTAATCGTGGTTGGTACGATTCGGCTTATTGGTGGCAACGCCAATAACGTCTTCTCATCTGTAGCCAGTTCGATTGCACAGTAGGTTGTGGCAATGTTGAAAGGGATGTGGGCGTGCTTCGTTTACGAATGCCCTGGGGCGGGGGCCCGGTGCGGGGTAAAATTTGTCTCGGATTGGCCCTTCGCGAGGGGTTCCCAACGTTCGCTCAATTCCTCTCACTGAGTACGATATTCACGGAGACTTCCTGAGAGACTCGCAATGAACCGAAATCGGCTGCTGATGATTGGCTTCGTGGCCCTGGCTTTGGGCGGCTTCGTGAGCTTGGCCGTCTATAAGAATCTGCAGGCAGGCCGGGGCACTCGCAGCACACCGGACGAGCAAATTTTGGTGGCGGCGGATGACCTGCAGGTGGGAACAAAGATCGAAGAGAAAGACATAAAGTTCGCCACCTTCCCCTCTGCAAATCTGCCCGCCGGGGTGTTCCATTTCAAAAACAAAGCCATCGGTCGGGGCGTGGTCCAGCCGATTTCCAGGGGAGAATTCATTCTCACCAATAAGCTGGCGGGAGAGAACGCGGGATCCGGACTTCCGGCGCTCATCCCTCCCGGCATGCGTGCCGTCTCGGTGCGGGTCAACGACACGACTTCTGTCTCCGGCTTTGTGCTGCCCGGAACGCACGTGGATATCCTGCTGACCGGGAGCCCCCAGGGATCCGGTGACCAGCAGACCACAACAGTTCTGAAAAACATCGCGGTAATCGCCACCGGCCAAAAACTGGAGCGTAATTCGGCAGGAGAACCGCAAACTACTCCGGTCATTACCCTGTTGGTCTCTCCGGATGACGCCCAGAAACTCACGCTGGCCACTAATCAGGGCCATATCCAGTTGGCGCTGCGAAACCCCCTGGATACGTCGCAGGACGAGATCGCCGCCGCGCGATCGGAGAGTCTGTACCACGGCCTCCCTAGCCCGAAGCCGCCTCCCGTGGTTAAATCCGCGCCAAAGAAGGCCGCGGTGACGCCTCCGCCGCCGGTCTCAAGTGCGTTCACAGTCGAAATCTACAAAGGTGATAAGAAGGAAGAGGAGAAGTTCTGAAGTACACGTCGCGTCTGAAGGATCAGAAAATGTCGATCACTTCCCGCAGCGGGGAGAAAAAACAAAGTGTTGCCGAAGTACCTGGGAAATACCCGGTACTTGGTTTTTTACTACTCCTGGCAGCGTGCTTCGTCGCAGCGCAGGATCAACCTGCACCCACGGGGGCGCCTCTGCAGGCAGAACAGGCGCAAACGCCCTCCGGGGAGTCTCAAGCGTCAGCGCCTCTGCGCGTGATGGTAGGAAAGTCGATCCTCATTAACACCACGGAACGCATCAGGCGAGTCTCGGTCACTGATCCTGCGGTTGCAGACCCGATCGTGGTGGCACCCACACAAATTCTGGTGCATGGACGTTCTGCCGGTGAGGTTTCGCTGCTGATCTGGGACGAACTGGACCGTTCGCGGAGTTTTGATCTGCGAGTGGACGTTGACGTCACGGCCTGCGCGGAAGAAGAAAAGTCGGTCTTTCCCGACGAGCAGATTAAGGTGACTCCTTCTCGCTCGGCGATAGTGCTTTCCGGCCACGTATCGACGGAAGATGTCGCCAAGCGGGCCGGTATGATCGCCGATGCCTATTCCAAGAACGTAGTGAATGTGCTGACCTTTGGTCCGGTGGGGGCGCAGGAGGTGCTGCTGCAGGTGAAGTTCGCCGAAGTTGACCGTGCCGCCGCTCTGGAACTCGGCGCCAACTACTTTACTCCTGGCACTGGTCACACCACCGGAACGCTGAGCACCGGACAGTTCGGGGGAGCGAGCGTTAGTACCAGCTCGGCCTCGACAACGACAGCCGGAGGCACGACCACGACCAGCACCTCCTCCACTCCGCCCACGCTCAACATCACCAACCCTTTGAACCTGTTTCTCTTTCGCAGCGATATTAATTTCGGCGTTGTCATCCAGGACCTGCAGCAAAAGAGCCTGTTACAGATCCTCGCGGAACCCAATCTCATCGCGGTAAATGGCAAAGAGGCCAGCTTTCTGGCCGGGGGGCAGTTTCCTTTTCCGATCGTGCAGCCCGGACAGGGCTTTGCTGCCGTCACTATCGCATTCAAGGAATTTGGGGTAAAGCTGCAGTTCACTCCAGTCATCATGCCGAATGGCAACATTCACCTTAAAGTTGCTCCAGAGGTCAGCACTCTGGATTTTGCCAACGCACTGCAGATTTCTGGTTTCACCGTGCCCGCTTTGAGCACTCGTAAGGCAGAAACCGAGTTTGAATTGCAGGATGGTCAAAGCTTCATCATTGCGGGCCTGCTGGACAATCGGGTCACTGACCTTTACAACAAAATGCCGGGGCTGGGGGACATCCCGATTCTAGGCAATCTGTTTAAGAGCAAGAATCTGCAAAAGAACAAGTCGGAGTTAATGGTATTGTGCACGGTGCATCGCATCTCCCCCAGCACTCAAGCGCCTACTCTTCCCGATTATCCGCAGCCGTTCCTGAATCAAGAGAAGTTTGATACCAAGAAATCGCCAGGAAAGGGCAAGTAGGGCAGGACGTGTTGGCTGGCAAAGCAGAGTGGAGAGCAACAGTGGTGAGGCAGTATGCCTGAGCTTTCAGTGGTCATCGTCGCCTCGGACAGCGAACAGCGCGCAGTGCTGCAGGTCCTGGTGGACGGCACCAGCGTGGCGCACGCGGTGCATACGTGTGCCAGCTATCCGGTGGCTGCGACAGATCCGGTAGCACGCAGAATTCAGAGCGCGAATGCAGACGTGATTCTCGTCGATATTCCCGCCGACAATCCCACACCCGCGTTGCACGCAATTGAACTGCTCCAGCATGAACTTCCCGACTCGGCGTTATTTGCCGTGGGAGGGATGAACCCGGCGCAGTTGATTGTCAATGCAATGCGCGCGGGGGCTCGCGAGTTCATTCCGCGGCCCAGCACGACGACCGACCTGCTGGAAGCTTTTGTGCGGCTGACGACGACGCAGCGCAAGGCACGGCGCGAGGATAACCGCGGCAAAATGTTCGCCATCGTGAACGCCAAGGGGGGTAGCGGCGCGACAACGGTTGCCGTGAATCTGGCACTGGCTCTGCATGCCTCGCACGGGAATACGGCGCTGGTGGATATTGCCCCGCTTGGTCATTGTGCTTTGCACTTGAATCTGAAGCCGTTGTTCACCATGGCGGATGCGGTACGCAATTTGCATCGTCTCGACAGTTCTCTGCTGGAAAGTTTTATGACCCGGCACGGCGGCGGAATGCAATTGCTGGCGGGACCGACCAACCCCGTGGGCACCGAGTCTTCGACCGCCGAGTACGCCAAGCTGTTCGACTTGCTGGTCAGCCACTTCCGATATATAGTGGTCGACGCTTCCTCCCGCATGGACACAACCACCCGGCTGGTTGCGAACCTGGCGCAAACTGTCCTGATGGTGGCCCACACCGATGTCGCTTCTTTGTGGAGCGCAGCCCGAGTCCAGCAATACTTAAGCGAAAATTCGAGTCGAGACAAGGTGCACCTGGTGCTGAACCGCTTCCGCAAGATCACAGGATTCAGCGAGAGCGATGCCGAAGCAGCTGCAGGAGTGAAACTGCTGTGGAAGATTCCCAATCAGTACTTCGCTGTGTCTACAGCCATTGACCGGGGGGTGCCGCTCTTGCAGCAGACCCATACGGAGATTGCACGGTCGTTCACCGGACTCGCTTCCCGACTGACCGAAAATGATCTGGATGTGAAACGGAAAGCGTGGTCGTTATTTAAGACCGTTTAAGGATTTTTGTAACTGATGCCGAATCTGCAGACTTTCGAGCGAACTGAGTACCAGCAGGTGAAAGCCGACCTGCACCGCAAGATCCTGGACCGGCTCGACCTGGAGAAGCTCGGGCGCACGCCAAGCGATGCGGCCCGGGATGAAGTCCTGCTGCTCATCCGCAACACCGTGAACAGCGAGGCAGTGCCGCTCAGCTTTGCCGAGCGGGAACGCCTATCGCGCGAAATTCTCGACGAGATTTTCGGGCTGGGTCCGCTGGAACCATTGCTCAAAGACCCCACGGTCTCCGATATTCTCGTCAATCGCTTTGACCGGGTCTACGTGGAGCGGGCGGGCAAAATCGAGTCAACCGGATTGAGCTTTAAAGATGATGCGCACTTGATGCAGATTATCGACCGCATCGTTTCCCGGGTTGGGCGCCGGGTTGATGAATCTTCTCCGATGGTCGATGCGCGACTGGCAGATGGTTCGCGCGTAAACGCCATTATTCCTCCACTTGCGATCGATGGGCCTTGCCTCTCTATCCGCCGTTTCGGCCGCGACCCTCTGACCTCTCGCAACATGGTCGAGAACCAAACCCTGACCGAGCCTATGCTGGAACTGTTGGCTGCAATGGTGAAAGGCCGGTTGAATCTTCTGGTGTCAGGCGGAACCGGCGCCGGAAAAACCACGCTGCTCAACGTGCTCTCTGGCTATATTCCAAATTCTGAGCGAATTGTCACCATCGAGGACGCGGCGGAGTTGCAGTTAAAACAGGAACACGTGGTGCGTCTGGAGACGCGTCCCCCAAATATCGAAGGCAAGGGTGCGGTTCGCCAGCGGCAGTTGGTGATCAATAGTCTGCGTATGCGCCCCGACCGCATTGTGGTGGGCGAGGTGCGCGGTGAGGAAGCCTTTGACATGCTGCAAGCCATGAATACGGGCCATGAAGGCTCGCTGACCACCGTGCACGCCAATTCCCCGCGCGACGCCCTGGCCAGGCTCGAAAGCATGTTTTCCATGGCAAACCTTAACTTGCCGGAGCGCGCCATGCGTCATCAGATTGCCTCGGCCATCCATGCCGTAGTGCAGATCGCCCGTCTTGCAGACGGGACCCGTAAGGTGATCTCGATTTCCGAAGTGCATGGCATGGAAGAAGAGACGATTGCCATGCAGGAGATCTTCGAATTTGAACGAACCGGCATCGACGAGGGCGGAAGAGTGCGCGGACACTTCCGCGCCACCGGGATACGACCACGCTTTACGGACCGCTTGGCCACCGCCGGCTGCCGTTTGCGTCCGGCTATTTTTGAATCAAGAATGGAGGTCTGAACCGTCCGCTTCGTCGCAGTGAATCGGTCATGCTGATCTTCGTCACTATTCTCGTGTTTCTCCTTGTCGCGGGAGCCGTGTTCGCATTTGGGTCTTTCCTGGACCAGCGCAGCGCGCAGGCACGCCTCCTGCGTGAACGTTTGGCATCGGTCCAGAAAGAAGCTTCCCAGGAACCCAGCGAAGAATTGGCGCTTCTGCGCGACGAGATGCTCAGCAAAATCCCGGCCCTGGACAGCCTGCTGCGACGCTCCGAGCGGATGACCAACTTCCAGAATTTTCTGGAACAGGCGGATTTGAAAGTCCGCGCCGGGAACCTGCTGATCATGTGCGTATTCAGCGGGATGGGCGGGGGGGTTCTGGGATGGCTGCTGGCTAGCCCCTTACCTGCCAACCAGGGCGTGCTCTTCGTCATCCTGGGCGTGGTGGTGGGAGGAGTGATCCCGTATTCCTACGCCTCATACCGGCGCAGAAAGCGATTTCAGAAATTTGAAGAACTGTTTCCCGACGCCATTGATACGCTAGCCAGGGCGGTACGCGCGGGACATGCATTTACGACTGCCTTGGAGCTGATCGCCAGCGAAATCGCGGAGCCGGTCGCTTCCGAGTTCCGCAAACTCTTCGAAGAACAGAAGTTCGGATTGCCGGTGCGCGACGCTCTGCTGAATCTTACCGAGCGTGTGCCACTGGTCGACGTGAAATTCTTTGTGACAGCGGTGATGCTGCAGCGCGAGACCGGCGGTAACCTGGCCGAGATTCTCGACAATCTTTCTTACGTCATCCGGGAGCGATTCAAGATCATGCGCCAAGTCCGGGTCTACACCGCACAAGGCCGACTGACCATGACACTCCTGATGGGGTTGCCTCCGGTCATCGTGGTTGTAATGCTGAGTACCAACCCATCGTTTATTCGGCCGCTATTTGCCGATCCCATCGGTCATACGCTGGTGGTGAGCGGCATCGTGCTGCAAACCATTGGCTATTTTGTGATCCGGAGGATTATCCAGATTCAGGTATAGCCATGGCACTGGTTCTCACAATCGTAATATTCCTGACGGTGGCGCTCGCGATCTTCTCGTTTGGGGCCGCGGCCTATGCCCCGTCTTCCGTGTTGGGCGCGCGCCTGCGGGCATTGGGCTGGCAGCGGGCGAAACCCAAAGAAAAACCTGCAATGCGGGAGCGCATTGAGCAGGCGCTGGACCCGCTGAGTAAAGCCATCCCCTTGTCGCCGGGCGAAGTTTCACGCACCCGGAAATGGCTGATCCAGGCCGGCTATCGCGACCCTCGGCATATCACTCTGTATACGGGCAGCCGGTTAGCTGCAGCCTTGTTTGGATTCGGTCTGGTGGCCGTCGCCAGCGGCCTCAACTCTCCCGCGTTGTTGATCAGTGTCACCGCCTTCGGATTCTTCCTGCCGCGCTTCGTGCTGAAAAGGCTCATTCAAAGCCGGCAGCAGCGCATCAAGATAGGCTTGCCGGACGCACTTGATCTCACGGTAATCTGCGTCGAGGCTGGTCTGGCGCTCGATCAGGCCTTGATGCGCGTGGGCCAGGATCTGCATCACGCCCATCCGGAATTGAGCGAAGAATTCCATTTAGTCAATCTGGAGATGAAAGCCGGCAAACCACGGGCAGAGGCCCTGCGAAACCTGGTGGACCGCACGGGCGTGGATGACATTCGCTCGCTGGTGGGAACTTTGATCCAGACTGATCGTTTCGGAACCAGCGTCGCGCAGGCGCTGCGCGTGCATTCGGACTCGCTTCGCACGGAACGGCGTCAGCGGGCAGAGGAACAGGCGGCCAAGACTACGATTAAGATGGTGATCCCCCTCGTTTTATTTGTCCTCCCCTCGATTATCTTCGTAACTCTCGGGCCGGCGGTGATCCAGTTGATCCGGACCCTGATGCCCGAGACGCGGTGAAAAATCCTCCGCTCAGGAACTGAATCCAGGGTTTATCATGTCGAGAACAAGGTCCACAGGGTATGCGTTCAATCGAACGCGCCACGCTTACCTGGCCACACGCTTGACGGTTGCTGGAAGCCACTGGTCACGCTTTCGGGGCCTCATGGGTACCAGCGCCACCAAGTTCCGTGCCGGTGACGGCCTGTGGATTGTTCCGTGCCGCGGAGTCCATACCTTCGCCATGAACTTCCCGATCGACGTGTTGTACCTGAGCGCCAACCGTGTGGTCGTGCACATCGAGCAAAACCTGCGACCCTGGCGGTTGGGGCGAGTCACGTTGGCTGCAGCCTCGGTATTGGAACTCCCAGGAGCAACCCTGCGGTCGACGGGCACAGCCGTCGGCGACGTGATTGAGATCTCGGTAGAGGACATGGCAAAGCAGTCTGCATGAATGAAGAGCTCAAATTATTAGTGGAGTGGTCGTCGCCCTGGCAGGAGTTTCGCACAGCGATCATCCCCGCCCTCCGCAAGTCGCCTGAGCGCCTGGCAGGCGAGGCACGGACCGAGCTTTTTCCTTATCGTGGAATGCTGGCGTGCTGGTTTGTAGAGGTTGTTCTGCTTAGCGCGGCAATTGTATTGCCTTCACGCTTTGCCAATTTTGCTCCCCAACCGCTGCCGAAATTTCCCAAATACGACGTCATCTACTTCTCCGGGGACGAACTGCCTCAGACCGAAGATGCTGGCGGTGCCCGCGCCGGAGTTTCAGGACGCTCCGGCGGACACGAGGCGCACCATCGGACCCAGGTCATCCGAGTATCGCGTGGGGATGCGCTGCGGGAAAAAATCGTCGATGCACCCAAGCTGGATCTGCCCCACTCCGATTCGGCGGTTGCCAATTTGCTGGCTTACAAGGCGATTCCTGGCCCCGCGCCAGCGGAGGGCCTTAAGCCTGCGCTGCGGACGCCAAACCTGACGTCACCTGCGGCTGCACCAGCGCCGCAAGTCAATGCCGAAAAGATGCGGGCTGCGCCGACAATGACTGCGGCAGTAGTTCCACCAAGTCCGAGCGCGCAGCAGCAGGTGAATTCCATACGCATCCCGGGATCGCAACCGATGGCAGTTGTGCCTCCACCGGTCTCGGCGCCGGAACAGGTAACGAATCTTCGCTCCCGGCTCACGCTGCCTGCGCCGAGCGTAGTGGCACCGGCACCCAGTCAAATCACGAGCGATCTTACCCGAGGACCCGGATTTGGTCCGGGCACTCTGCAGCAAATTGTTCCGCCGCCCGTGCAGGCAGGAAATGTGTCGTCAGCCCACAGGAACTTCGGCGTCGGCTCGGCGGACGTGGCTCCGCCTCCAGTGCAGATGAATGGAGCCACCACCGGTCATGTTCTAACTGCAAGTCTGGGAAATCCCAGCGTGGTACCACCGCCAGTGCAGGTCAGCGGTGGATCACTTCGCGGCCGAGGGACATCAGCAACCTTCAGCGGCGGATCAGCAGTAGCCGCACCTGCGCCCAATGTTACCGGCAGTGGCGTAGCTTCCGGATTGGGGCGCGGAAATCGCGGCAAGGGACTCGGCGGACCACTTGACGTCGGATCCGACGTAGCTCCGCCGAGCAATGCCGGCGGAAGCGTCGCCGGCAACGGCATTGTGGTATCGAACCAGCCGGGATCACGGCTGGGAGTGCCGGGTGGCGGAGGCGCCGGCTCGCTGGCAATGTCACCAAACGGCGGTACGCAACCAGGTATCGGAAGCGGACAAGGCGGCAATGGAATTGGCCAAGGCAACGGTCCGGGAAGCGGGCTGTCCCACGAGGGACCGGGCGGTTCGAATTCCGGCAGTGGACCGGGTGCGGACACCATCGCGAAAAACGGGATTTCGCCATACCCCGGCGCGGGCGGAGCTGGTACCGGCACAGTTGGCAAGCCGCCGATTCCCGGAGTGTCGGTGCATGGCGGCAGTAATGTCATCACGCTCCCAAGTTTTGGTACGGATGGCGGCGGCTCGGCGTCGCTTCCTGGCCGCTCCGGGCAAATCAAGAATCAAGAAGGTCCCGACATCACGATCGTGGGCAGCTCGCGTTCCGGCGGGGCGTTTAATTTCTACGGCACGCTTAAGGGCGACAAGGTTTACACGATCTACATCGACACTGCTCTGGGAACCGCGGTGCTGGAGTATTCCGACCCACTTTCGATAACTCATCCTTATGGCGAGGATTTGGTGGCGCCGCACCCGATTCGATCTGATCTGCCCAATGACCTGAAGCGCTCCCGGCTGGTGATTGCCTGTACGCTGGACCGCTCAGGATTACTCCGCAACCCGAAAGTGCTGGAGCCGGCTAGCCATGAACTAACCACCAAGGTCCTCGCGGCACTCAACAGCTGGAAGTTTCGCCCGGTATTTCGCGGAAGCCAACCGATTGAGGTCACGGCGATCCTAGGTTTTGGCGTGGACACGCGGTAGTTTTTTTTGAAGGCAGAACCCATGTGGGGACGGGCGCCTCGCCCGTTCGGGCCGAGCGACGTTAACATGTGGTAAGATTATCTTACCATGCAAACCAAACTTTCTACCAAGGGCCAGGTGGTTCTTCCTGGACCGTTGCGCCGTCGCCTCGATCTTCGACCCGGCGACCCTCTCGACGCTGATATAGAGCGAGGGCGAATAGTGTTGACCCCCCGGAAGAAGCGGCAATATCGACCGAAGTTCGTGACCGATCCCGCGACTGGTTTGCCCGCTTTGAGCGCCGGTCCCGAGGCACCTCCTCTAACCAACAAGGATGTAGAAGAAATACTTGCGAGTTTTCCATGATCTACCTCCTAGATGTGAACGCTTTAGTTGCACTAGGGTTCATGAATCACGAATTCCACGAGCGCGTGGCTGGCTGGATCCAATCTCGCAACCCTCCGCAACTGGCGACTTGCTCAATTACCGAACTCGGATTCGTGCGCGTGCTGGCTCAGGCTCCGATTTACGGATTTAGTGTGATGCAAAGTCGCGCGCTGTTGCTGCAACTCAAGAAGATCCTGGGGGAGCGCCTTACTTTCATTCCGGATGCGCACGGCGTGGCTCAGCTTCCCTCCTGGGTGAAAGCACCTAGGCAGATTACGGATGGGCATTTGAGCAAACTTGCAAACGGGAACCAAGCTATGCTCGCGACTTTGGATGAGAACATTCCCGGGTCATTTCTGATTC
>Ga0335081_10011389_pt1 | contig 14379 bp, 12 predicted proteins | sample Lox_Sample_35_FD_206713 | JGI IMG/M metagenome (GOLD analysis project Ga0335081, IMG submission 206713) | Soil microbial communities from Loxahatchee National Wildlife Refuge, Florida, United States - Lox_Sample_3.5 | ecosystem: Environmental > Terrestrial > Soil > Wetlands | place: USA... | reverse complement strand
CGAAGCCAGCGGCCTACGGCGATGTTTTATTACCGGGAACTCGGGAATCTGCGAGATCCGTTGAACTTCCGCGATCGTTCGCTGCTTCGGCTGCACAAGCGAGGCGAAACGAGCACCACGCAAAGGCAGAAGCAGCTGGACTCTCGAAAAACGGCCATTCGCCGCTGGACAAAGAACCAGGGGAATTTTCGCAATAAAAGCAAAAAGAGCAGTTGAACGGCGATGGGCACACGCGGTCGCAGCAGGAGGGGCTGGTTCTGCACGGTTTCCCCCGCGAAATGCACGCTGGAACAGGGGCTTCTTTTTTTGTGAGCGGAAATCGGAATTCTGTGTTACGCTGGTTTTGCGCTTAATGCATTCGGTTGTGTTGTGCGGTCCCTCTGCTCTACGGCATTCGAGAATACCCGCCCTCCGTTTCTTCCGTTCGTCTTCAGCGTAATAAAAAATCAGTCTGGCAATCCGGACTGCTCTGTTCGTCCAAGTGTGGGCGCAACGCAGCAATCCCGCCAGCAAGAAAGCAAAATGCAAACTTTTTCAGAACTATCCGTTTCTCCTTCCCTGAAGGAGAGACTCCAGGCGTCTCAGTTCGTGACGCCAACTCCGGTGCAGGCCGCGGCCATTCCGCAAGCGCTCGCCGGAGCCGATTTGATTGCCACCGCGCAGACGGGAACCGGCAAAACGCTGGCCTTCCTGATTCCGGTGGTGGAGACGCTGTCCCAACAGAAGGCAGCAGGCGTTGCCGCACTCGTGCTGGTTCCCACGCGGGAACTCGCGATGCAGGTGGCGGCGCAGTATGACGCATTGCGGAGCAAGGACTCACGCCCCGCGGCGTTGGTGGTTGGTGGCCTGCCGGAAGGGCGGCAACTGGATGCCATTCGCAGGGGCGCCAGGCTCGTGGTGGCAACTCCCGGCCGATTAGAGGATTATCTCGATCGTCGCCTGGTCTCCCTCAGCGGCGTGAAAACGCTGGTGCTCGACGAGGCGGATCGCATGCTGGACATGGGATTCCTGCCGGCAATCCGGCGCATCATTGGAAACCTTCCCAAGGAGCGCCAGACGTTGTGTTTTTCCGCGACCATGGAGGCGGGGGTCGCCGGATTGGTGAAGAATTACACCCGAAACCCCGTGCGTCTCACGTTTGGTTCGACCTTGAAGCCCTCGGAGAATGTGCGTCTGCAGGCATTCGAGGTGCCCGATGATGGAAAGCCCGATATGCTCTTCCATCTGCTCAAAACAGAGAGCGGCCGTTGCCTGATCTTCTCGCGCACCAAGCGAGGGACCGAGCGGATCGCCAAGAACCTGAATCGTCAAGGGATCAACGCCGCCATGATTCACGGCGATCGTTCGCAGTCGCAACGAACTTCGGCGCTGACCGGATTCCAACGCGGACAATATCGCGTGTTGGTGGCCACGGACGTGGCAGCCCGCGGAATTCACGTGCAAGACATCGCGCATGTGATCAACTACGATCTTCCCGATGTGGCTGAAAACTTCATTCATCGCATCGGCCGCACCGGGCGCGTCGGTGAACGCGGGGTAGCTTCCACATTCTTTGTGCGAGATCAGCGGACGGAGCTCTTTCAACTGGAGCGCACGCTCGGCATCCGGATGGAACGCGCGGCTGGTCCCGGGCATCGTTCGGAGAGCAATGAGAGACCTCGCGAACCGCGAGATCGGATGCCGGCAACTTCCCGGAGCACCCTGGTTCGCCTTCCCGGCGAATTTCTGCAAACCCAGATGAGTAACTAATCCCAACGGGGTTAGCACACACATCCTGGAGATTTTCCACAACCCGTGTGCGGATCGGGAGCCTTATTCCAAGGCTCCCGGTTTTGCCTATAGGGCGGGGTGTACACTATAAGGGCGCATCTGGAATTACCGAATCCAGAAAACTCGTTCACAGCGAGATGCAAGCGGCGAGAGGATCGCGGAGAGCCCGGGAAATCCAGTGGAGCCGCGAGACCACTCCGCCTTCCCTGTCCTGTGTCGGGTTCATGTACGTGTTCGCGACGTCCGCTGGAATTGCGGAGGCTCGGCCAGTTCTGGCAGCGGCTTGAGGAGAGACTTCTTTGTCGACTCAGGAAAATCAGACCAAGACGCACGATCTGTTGCAATTGGCCAGAGAGCGGGGTTATTTGCTCGCAAATGACCTGAACGCAGCACGCTCGGTTTCCGAAGGCGCGCCGGAAGAGATCGACGAACTGTTGTCCGCCCTCGAGCGGGATGGCGTGGAAATCTACGAGGACGCCGCGGAAGCGGTTGCGTCAACGGCGACCGCGGATCCCGGCCACATTCATGAGGATAGTCCGCCGCTGGATGACGCCGCATCCGGGCATGCACGGCATCCTGCGGAACAAGTTAGTGATCCGATCCGCACCTATCTTCGCGAAATGGGCAGCGTCCCGTTGTTGACGCGCGAACTGGAAGTAGAAATCGCAAAGCGCATGGAACGCGGCCAGTTGCTGGTGATGAAGACCCTTTCCCGCTCCCCCCTGATCCTCAAGGAACTGGTGGCGGTAGGTGCAAACCTTCGCCGCGGCACGGTGCCGATCCGTTCGCTGATCCATTTCGACGAAGAGGAACTCACCGAAAAGAAAATCGAAGAGAAGACGCGCGCGACCCTTCGGGTGATCGACCGCATCGAGAAATTCCGGGAAACTGCGCTCGATCATACGGTTCGGATGAAGCAGACGACCAAGTCCAATCGCCGCCGGCATCCGCGATTCGCCACAAAATTGGCCCGCACCAGAGTCGAGATGTCGCGTCTAACCCGCTCCATTCGTTTCCATGAACGCGAGAAGAAGCGCCTGATCGCCTTGCTGCGGACGACGGCGAAAAGGTTTCAGTCGCTGGAAGATGAGATTGCCCGGCTGAAGCGCCGGACGAATTCCGCGGGAGGAGAAAACGCCGCCCTGCGAAGGGAGCTGCGTGCGTTGCGATCGCAGCACGCCCAGCTCAAAGATTCCGCGGAAGTCCACGAGAACGATCTGAAGCGCAGTCTGGCGCTGATCACGCGGGGAGAAGCTCAGGCGGAACAAGCGAAACGCGAGTTGACGGAAGCCAATCTGCGCCTTGTCGTTTCTATCGCCAAGAAATATACCAACCGTGGCTTGCATTTTCTCGACCTGATTCAGGAAGGCAATATCGGCCTGATGCGAGGGACGGACAAATTCGAATGGCGGCGCGGGTATAAGTTTTCCACCTATGCGACCTGGTGGATCCGTCAGGCGATCACGCGAGCCATTGCCGATCAAGCCAGGACCATTCGCGTGCCGGTGCACATGATCGAGTGCATCAACAAGCAGATGCGTACGAGCCGCCAACTGGTGCAGGAGCTTGGCCGCGAACCGACCGCCGAGGAAATCGCCAAACGCATGGATGTTCCCGTGGAGCAAGTCCGCAAGGCCAAGAAAATCGCCCAATTGCCGGTTTCGTTCGAGACCCCGGTTGGCGAGGACGAAGAGGCGCGCCTGGGTGATTTTGTGGAAGACAAGGGCCTGGTGTCGCCTTCAGATGCAGCCATTCAGCTGAACATGAAGGAACAGCTGGCCAAAATGCTGAGGACCCTCACGCCCCGGGAGGAAAAGATTATCCGCATGCGTTTCGGCATGGATGATGGGAGCGAACACACATTGGAGGAGGTCGGCCAAACCTTTTCGGTGACGCGCGAGCGCATTCGGCAGATCGAAGCCAAAGCGCTGCGAAAGCTGCGGCATCCTTCCCGATCGAGCAAGTTCTGGGTGTTTGCGCAAGATTCGCACTGATCCGTTGGCAGGTTCCCGCGTCAGTAGATCCACGAGCAGGCAGCTTAGGGAGGCCCTATGGCCATTACTTTTCAGAAGCGTCAAAAGGAAATGAAGCGGCTCGAGAAACAGCGCATGAAAGAGGAGCGCCGCGCCCAAAAAAAGCTTGAAAAGCGCGCGAAGGCTCAAGAAAAAGACGAGGGGGCTCCCGCGGAGGTAAGCACTCCTGAAGAGGGGACCGATCACGAGCAGGGAGCCTGACGAGACGCTGAGGCGCGGGTGCAAGTGGCCGACCAAACTGGACCTGGTCGAGCCTCGCGAAGAATCGACATCACCCAATTCCGTAGATTCTGCAGTGCAGCGGCACCGTCTGTCATGAACGATGGGAACGGGGAGAGCGCGGTAGTTTCTACCCCGCCCTGTAGCCAAGGATTTCGAAAAGGGCTGGAGCCACGACCCAGCCCTTTTTTGTATTGAATTTGCGGTGACGACGATTGCCGCGGGATGGACGGAGCGGGCTACTGTTCGTAGTTTTCGACGATTTTGGCGGGGCGCACTTTGGCTTTGTCGGGATCGGCGCCGAATTCGCGGAGGGCGCGGCGCTGGCGGAGCAAGTCCCAGCACTGATCCAGCTCGATTTTTAGTTCGGCGAGGCGCACGCGGTCATTGTCGGCAAGTTCGCCTTGCCCGAAGAGGCGCTCTTCCTCGCGCACCAGTTCGTCAATGTGCCCCAGTACTGATTTATCGTCACTTCCCTTCGCCATGTTCGGCTCCTCTCCGTGGTACTCGGAATCACCATTCCAAGAGTTTGGATGCAGCGCGAACCGCAAAGGGCAAAGAAGAGTTGGCACGCGCGGCGTGGCGGCCCCGGGGGTGATCTCCGGCAGGTCGGCCATGGAGTCTAAGTGGATTGCGACCCCAACCCCCGTCCCTCCATCGGCACGGATATTTCCACCTCGGTGCCGCGTCCGCGCTTGCTCCACACGCGGATTTTTGCACCGGCGGTCGCCGCCCGCTCACGCATGCCGGTCAGACCCCAATGCTGGCTCTTCCCCGACTCCAGGATTTGCGAATCGATACCGATGCCGTTGTCGCGCACCCGGATCCGTAGCATCCTGCGCAAATACTCGATCTCCACTTCCACTTTGTTGGCTTCCGAATGGGTCAAGGCGTTGCGCATTGCTTCGCAGACGACGCGGTAAATCTCTTCGAAGATGGCGGGGTCGAGCGGTCTTGCTTGTCCAAGAATGATGATGCGCAAGCGAGCCCGGTCGCTCGGAGCAAAATCGTCCAGTCTGTGGCAGAGCGCCTGTTCCAGGCTGCCCTCCGGCAACTCCGGCGAACGGAGCCCGAGCACTGCGGCGCGACCCTCGTCGATGACTTTGCGCATCAGGTTGAGCGCCTGGCGCAAGACCGGCTTTGCAGGCGAATCGGCCGCCAACTGATCGTCGGCCAGGCAAAGTTGCATCGAGGCGCTCAAAAAACCTTGCAGCAAGGTGTCGTGCAATTCCCTGGCGATGCGCAGACGCTCTTTGTTGCGCTCGTTGCGAAGCCGAGTCCATTCGCCGTGACGCCGAACTGGAAGATCTCGCCAGAACACTTCCCGAATGCGTTCGGCGACTGATGGACGGAAGTTTTCCCAGGTCATGATCCCTCCTCCTGCCGCGATACTGCCTGGGAGAGGTGGGAAACGTCTTGAACGAATGATGCGGGGTTTGTACGTTCTTGCTGCATTCTCGAAATGGGAAAACAAGCGAGGGGAGCCCCGCCCTGCCTGCAGCCATGCGCTAAACAACTTATAATCAATAGGTTACGAAAACAAGGGGCGGTCAGCGGGCGGCGGCACCGCGCGCCAGGCTCGGCGGCATGCCCGTCAATCGGCGGAAATGCCGCGCCAGGTGCGCCTGGTCCGAGAAGCCCACCGACTGTGCAATCTGCGCCAGCGGCAATTGGGTATCGCGCAGCATCTGCTCGACGTGCTCCAACCGCCGCCGCAACAAATACTGATGCGGCGGGATTCCAACCGACTGCTGGAAGGCGCGGGCAAAGTGATTCGGGGAAAGCCCGGCCATGGAAGCGAGATCTCCTAAGCTGATTTTTTCGCTGCTGTGCGCTTCGATGTAGTCGCAGATGCGCTTTCGCATGGCGGGCGAGAGGCCCCCGCGGTTCGCTTCCGGCGCCTCGGGCATCGGCATGTACGGCAGCATGCTCAGGCGTGGGCGCGCATGGACCATGGCGTCCGGCCAATTTCGCGCGACGCCGGAGCGCGCGAGTGGCGGCGTGAGCAGCACGCGCCAGATTTCCTGCCGGCCCGTCCGATGCAAAGGAAGCGGAATGTCCTGTCCGCCGCGTTTGCGGAATACAGAGGGGCTGTATTCGAAGAGCGCGGATAGGTGCGTGCCGGCCGCGATGCAGTTGTCGTCAATCGAGAATGCAGATCGGGCAACGCGGTCCGCGCCAACGAGGCGCTGGTCTTCGTCCACGGCGAGCAGCAACCCGGCCAACGATTCATCCGCGGGCATCGTGGCGATGATCCAGGCGTAGCAGAAGTGCTGGCGAAACAGGCGCTCTTCCACGGCGCGTGCGGAGGCGATGGTCGCCGCCAGAGCGAGGTGCTCCGGCCGGTCCGGACCTTCCGAAGCGACGGCGGAAACATCCAGCACGCCGCTAAGTCTCCCTACGGCGTCAAAGATCGGCGCGCCGGCGCAGGTCAATTGACTGTGACGTGAGCGGTAGTGCTGCCCGCGATGCACCAGCACCGGCCGCTGTTCGGTAATGCAAGTGCCGATACCGTTGGTGCCTTCAATGCATTCGGACCACACACCGCCCAGCCAAATGCCCCAATGCTTGAAGTCGCCGGCGCGATTTTCATCGCCGCGGTGATGGATGGCGACCCCTTCGCTATTGCAGAGCAGAACGACGTAGCCCTGCTGGCGGACAATCGCATAGAGGCGATCGATCTCTTCGCGTGCCTGTGTGATCACATCCACAGCCGGCTCGGTGGAAACCGCCAGCTCGCTCGGCGTCACCACATTCGGGGATGTGCGGCTTCTGGGGTCGACGTGGTAGTCCACGAGGCAACGGCGCCAGGAGTCAGACACTTCATCCACCGCGGAATTGGGGCTTGGGGGTTCGGGAGGTCGCTGGCCCGGGGAGGCGGGAGTGGAAGCTATGTGGCGAGAGTCATCCCGATGTAGAAGCTTGGGGATCACGTTACCTTTCAGCGTCCCGCTGCTTTCGATGGCCACGAACCCGCGCGGGCATTTTCTCGCCAAGTGGTCCGCCTGATTTCTTGCGAGTTCAGAACGGTGCCGGTTAGTGTAACAAGGGCCTTCTGCGGCCACAACCAGAGTATCGGAGGGTCCGGGTTCGTTTTGATTGGCAGCCGGCAAATCCGTTTGGCACCACTTTCCTGGATTCCGGAGGGAAATTCCGGACGGCTGCCTGGGGGAGGAAGGCGAGAGACTTCACAGGGTAATGAAGCCACGGCGCGCGGCAATGGTGACGGCCTGGGTGTGATCGCGAGCGCCGAGTTTCTCCATAATGTGGCGAAGATGCACCTTCACGGTTTCTTCGGAGATGAACAGTTTGCGGCCGATGTCCCGATTGCGGTTGCCGCCGGCAGTGTGGCGCAGGATATCCACTTCGCGGTCGGACAATTCGTCCTCGTCAAGATACTCGGCGATTTTGGTGGCGATCTGGGAAGGGACGCGGCGTTTGCCGGCATGGAACTGCCGGATCGTGTCGAGGATTTCCTGGTAGGACATGCTCTTGAGAATGTAAGACGCGGCGCCAGCTTGCAGGGCGCGCCACACCGAAACATCTCCATCGAAGGTGGCCATGAGGATGCTGCGCGCTTGTGGAAAATGCCCGCGGATGGCAACCATATTCCAGACAAGGAGACCAAAGATGATTCGAGCTTTTCGGCTGTACACGGGTCCTGACGGGAATTCACACGTCGTTCGCGGCAGCATCAACGGCGAGAAACTTGTCGACGTGAAGACCATTATGTACAAGGAGACGCCCGCGCACTCTTCGTTTGACTGGCACAACGATCCCATTCCGCAATACGTGATCACCCTGGCGGGGGTGCTGGAATTTACGACCGTCGGCGGAGAGACCCTTAGCATCCATCTGGGTGACGTTCTATTGGCGGAGGACCACACGGGGTCCGGTCACAAATGGCGCCTGATCAATGACGAACCATGGAAGCGCGCCTACGTGGTCTTCAAGGAAGGCGCCAACACGCAATTCGTTCCCGATGGAGCGACCAGCGCGGCCGGCCGATGAAGGCCTTCCTGCCGCCGGCGCCCGCTCGAGATGAGCAATCACGCTTGCCTTCGAGCTCGCGCCTCCCGCCGTCCGGCACAAAAATCGGATAAAGATTGACCAGCGGGCGGGAGGAATTGCCCGTTCTAGTACTGGTCTGCAATTCGGATATTCGACTTCTTCCCCTCTTGATGATTGAAAGGAAACAGCTTATTTGGCTTCCTCGCGTGACTGTGTCGGCAAACGTATTGCATCCATGATTAGCCTTATCGAGAAGCCTCCGAGGGGGAGCAATGGAAGAGTATCAGGACGAAAGTCAGCCTACGCAGCAGGAGAATCGCGACCGTTGGGCGGATCTGCGGGCGCAGGTAAACCGGCCGTTGGCAGTGGCGGTGGCCGGGCTTGTGGTCTTGTTGGGTATCAGCGCGGGGTACGGTCTGCATCAGCGGGCGAAGGTGAGCGACTTGACCGCGCAATCGGCGGCAACGAATCAATCCATGGCGCAGCTCCAGAGCCAGGTGAATACGCTGACTTCCCAAATCCAGGGGATGACGCAAGCCTCGCAGGCCCAGGCGCAAGCGCAGAGCGCCGCGGCGGCAGCCGCCTCCGAGGAAGATACGGCACCGGAGGCACCGACGCCCGTCGCGCAAGCAACGGCAGCCCCTGCGGCACCGGCGGCGGCCGCGAAATCCACGCCCGCGAAAAAGCACGCGTTGAAGCACAGCACCGCCAGCGACAAGCGCTACGCGCAGCTGCAGGCGCAGCTCGCGGAACAGCAGAAGGAATTGAAAGACACGCAGGATCAAATGGAGAAGTACCGCTCCGACATGGAAGGCAACATCAGCTCGACGCGCACGGAGCTATCGGGCGCGATCGCCAAGAATCACGACGAGCTGCTGGTGCTGGAAAAGAAGGGCGAACGGAATTACTACGAATTTGAACTGACGAAGTCCAAGCAGTTCCAGCGCGTGGGCCCGCTTTCCATTTCCTTGCGCAAGACGGACACGAAGCACAAGAGCTACGACCTTTCCATGCTGGTGGACGACAACGAGCTGAGCAAGAAAAAGGTGAACCTGTACGAGCCGGTGGTGATTCACGCCGAAAACGAGGGGCAGCCCGTGCAGATCATCGTGAACCATATCGACAAGGACCTGGTGCATGGTTACGTGAGCGCGCCGAAATACCGGCCATCGGAATTGACGCCGGCCAGCGCTTCGGCTTCGGTGAGTCCCACGGCGGCCGCGGTTGCGCCGAATTCCGGCGTGGCCGCAGGCACGAACGCACACGGCCCGCAGTAGCCGCGGCGAAACACCCGCCAATTTCGCGGGAACCCTTGCGGATCCCGCAGACCACCCGACCCAGCACAATTCGTGTCTCCAGCCCATGCAAGTGTTCCCTCGCGAGATATATCGTGTTACGATATATCTAGGGCAAGGGATCAGCAACGCAACCGGACCGAAGCCGGCCGGGGCATCCCGAAGCTCGACGGCGTGCAAACGACAGAAGCAACAGAGGACCTTGTGCGGATTACGCTGCGCTTGATCTTGTCGTTGATCGTGGGAGTGACGCTGGTCGCGTCGGTTTTTTCCTACCTGCAGGTGCGGAACGAAGAGAAGCGCCTGAAAGAAGAAACGCAGCGCAAGGCGGCGATCCTGGCGGAAAGCTTGCAGGAAACGGTTTCGCCGCTGCTCGAAACGCACGCGGAAAAGAAGCTGCAAGGAATCGTGGAGAGATTCGGGAACCGGGAGCGGCTGAGCGGGGTGGTGATCTATGACGCGCGCGGCCAATGCGTGGCGATTACCCCGGGACTTCCGCCCAATTTTGCGGATAACTCCCCGGCGGCGGCGTTCGAGGCCGTGCGGACCGACCAGGGCTTCGGAACCTTCGAGGATGTTGCAGGCAAGCCGATGCATATCTACGCGCTGCCCCTGCACCGAGGCGACAACCTGGCCGGCGTGCTGGTGATCCTCTATGACGTGAGTCACATCCAGCAGGAGGCGCGGAGCGCCTGGCGCTTGAATTTTCAGTGGCTGCTGGTGCAGATGCTGACCATCACGCTGGTGACCATTCTGATTGTGCGCTGGAGCATCCACGGGCCCATCGCAAAGACCGCCGAATGGATGAAGAAATTGCGCGCCGGCGAGGGAACACCGCCCGTGACGCTCCCCCAAACCGACCTTTTCCAACCCATCGCGCAGGAAGTGGTTCACCTGACCGAACGACTCTCGGCGGCGCGAGCCGCAGCGAAGGAAGAAGCGCGACTGCGCGAGGCGGCCGACTCGTTGTGGACTCCGGAGCGCCTGAAAGAACACGTGAAGCAGAAGCTGCTGGGAAGACCGTTGACGGTCGTATCGAATCGCGAGCCGTACATGCACACGCGCCGAGGCAAGGAAATTGTGTTGACCGAACCGGCCAGCGGACTGGTGTCGGCACTCGATCCGATTCTTCGGGCGTGCGGAGGCACGTGGGTGGCGCACGGCGCCGGGGACGCGGACCTGGAAATGGTGGACGGACAGAACAAACTGATGGTGCCACCGCAAGAACCGCTGTTCACGTTGAAGCGCGTGTGGATCACCAAGGAAGAAGAGGAAGGCTACTACTTCGGTTTCTCGAATGAAGGTTTATGGCCGCTTTGCCATATCGCACATACGCGGCCGACATTTCGAGCGGAGGACTGGGGGAACTACCGGGCGGTGAATGTGAAATTCGCGGAGTCGGTCCTGGAAGAGTTGGAAGGCACGGAAGAACCGTTTGTGCTGATTCAGGATTATCACTTTGCTTTGTTACCGGGGTTGATCAAGCGGGCGCGGCCGGACGCGCGCGTGGCGATCTTCTGGCATATCCCATGGCCCAATCCGGAAGCGTTCCGCATTTGCCCGTGGCAACAGGAGCTGCTGGACGGCCTGCTGGGGGCCGACCTGGTGGGATTTCACACGCAGTATCACTGCAATAATTTTCTGGAGACCGTGGATGGCGCGCTGGAGTCGCGGATTGACTGGGATCGATTCGCGGTAAACCGCCACGGGCATACCACGCTGGTGAAGCCGTTCCCGATCAGCATCGCCTTTCCGCCGGCGGAGGCCGGATGGGAAGGCGAGAACTCGAAGACGGATTTGAAGTTCCGACTGTTCCGGGAGCTCGGCGTGGAGGCGTGGTACATGGGTGTGGGAGTGGACCGAATCGACTACACCAAAGGAATTGTCGAAAGATTTCGCGGCATCGAACGATTCCTGGAGCGCTTCCCCGGGTACCGCGAAAAGCTGGTGTTCGTGGAGCTAGGCGCCCCGAGCCGCACGCATATCAAGAAATACCACGACCTTGTAGCGGAAGTGGAAGCCGAAGTGGACCGCATCAACTGGAAGTTTCAAACGAAGACCTGGAAGCCGATCGTTTTTCGCAAGGCGCACCACACGCATGAAGACATTCGCCCGTATTACCGCGCCGCCGACTTTTGCCTGGTGACTTCCCTGCACGACGGCATGAATCTGGTGGCCAAGGAATACGTGGGAGCGTGCGAAGGCGAACAAGGCGTGCTGATTCTGAGCTGCTTCACGGGAGCTTCGCGCGAACTGCAGTCTGCGCTGATCGTCAATCCATACGACACGGAACAGATGGCTGAGGCCATTCGTTATTCGCTGGAACTTCCCGCGGAAGAGCGGCAGAGCCGCATGCACCGGATGCGTGAAACGGTACGAGACGCAAATGTGTACGCCTGGGCGGCCAGTCTGGTCAACGAACTGTGCCAGATACCGATGGAGGTGAACGAGGCGCCGCATTGATCCGCTCGAGACGATTGCCGACGATTTGGGAGGACTGGAGGCGGCTGGAAATGATCGTGAAGAAACACCGGGTGGCCGTGTTTTGCGACTACGACGGAACCCTGGCACACATCGCCGCAAAGCCAACGCTGGCGGTTTTGCCTAGGGAAACCAGGGCGGCGCTGCAAGCCCTGTCGCGGAAACGGCACGTGACAACGGGAGTCGTGAGCGGCAGACCGCTTCGTGAACTTCGCGCGAGGGTGGGGCTGAGGAACCTGCTCTACATCGGCAGCCACGGCTACGAGCTGGCCCTGCCGGGAAAGCGCGGAGTATCCCTACTTTCACACGTCCAGGCCGAACGCCTCCGAGAGCTAGGGGACACATTGGAGTTCGAACTCCGCGGATTGCACGGCGCGTGGGTGGAACGGAAGGCGGCGGGCGTGGCCATTCATTACCGGCAGGCGCACCACGGGGCGGCCATTCGCAGGCTGCGCCGGGCGGCGAAACTCCACGGAAAGCATTTCCGGATTCAGGAGGGAAAGATGGTCTTTGAATTCGTGCCCACGGGAACGATCACCAAAGGGAGCACGGTGCGAAAGGCGTTGAAGCGGGTGAAACGCCACGGGCCGTGCGTGACGCTCTACCTGGGAGATGACCTGACGGATGAAACGGTTTTTGCGAAACTGGGGACGCGGGATTTTGGGATTTTCGTCGGCACACCGCGGGCAACTTCCGCGAGGTATTCGCTGGGCTCTCCAGACGAAGTGCGGAACTTCTTGCTTGGCCTGGGAGCGATCACCCGATGAAAGTGGCGAACTCACCGTTTCAATTCTGCGCGGCGTCCAGCCTGACGCGAATGACGGGGCTCCAGGCCAACTCGCTTGGCGAGCTTTTGGAAAACCTGCGTAGTTGCAGTGACGACTCCATTTTCAATCACACGTTCCAAAGCCTGGAAGAGCATCACTTCCTGACGGAGGGCTTCTCGAACGATTTTGCGCAGTGGGTGCTTGCGGCATGCAACGAACCGCGCCTGGCGGAGCGGCTAGCGGCGAAGGACATCCGGCAATACGCATCCATCTCCATGCTGCGAACCGACTTCGTGCGCACGGTGGAAGAGCAACTGGCGCAGACTCCGGAATCGGCGCGGCGGACAGCCCTGCAGCCGTTTTACTTCTGCGAGACGGTGACGGTCGCCGTGCCGACTTCCTGGAAGGCGTCCACGTTGCAGGAGTTCTGCGAAGCGCTGCGGCACGTCAGCATTCACACGGTGCACTATCACTTCGTGACCGCACGCTTGCGCGAGCCGCTGACGGTGAATGATTTTTCCGACTGGTTCGAGCGCGGCCTGGGGTTAAAAGAACTGGGAGAACGCATCGACGGCATCGACATTTATACGAACACCCTCGAAGGCGTTCGTGAACGCATCTTGGAGGAAGCTTCCGCATGGCTACCAGCGTAAATTCATCCGATACCGTTGCAGCCCCCAAAATCGGCACGATCGGAGACTACGATTCGATCGTTGGCCACTCCGAAGTCGATGAAATTCATGCGCTCGCGGCAAAGCTGTCCGGGAAAACCGTCAAGATGGTGAATTCGACGGCGGTAGGCGGCGGCGTGGCCGAAATCCTGAACCGGCTGGTGCCGTTGCTGCAAGAGGTCGGGTTGAAGTGCGAATGGAACGTGGTGACCGGCGGCAACGATTTTTTTGAGGTGACCAAGGCGTTTCACAACGCCCTGCATGGAATGGCGTTCGAACTGCCGAAGCACGCGTTTGAGATTTTCCTCGCCACGACCGAGCAGAACCTGCAGCATATGCAGTTCGATTCGGATTTCGTGGTGATTCACGACCCGCAGCCCGTGGGCCTCATCAAACGGCGAAAGACCGATTCGCAGCGCTGGATCTGGCGCTGCCACATCGACGTTTCACATCCCAATCCGGAGGTCTGGAATTTCCTGATGCATTTCGTACCGCGCTACGATGCGGTGCTGATTTCCTCCCCGAGCTTTTCCCGGCCGCTGCCGGTGCCCCAATACATTTTCTATCCATGCATCGACCCGCTTTCCCAGAAGAACCAGAAACTGGATCCTGAGTACGTGCGAAAGACGCTGGAAGGCTTTTCGATCGATCCGAAGCGGCCGATCGTCACGCAGATTTCCCGCTTTGACCGGTTGAAGGATCCCGTGGGGGTGATCGAAGCGTACAAGCTCGTGCGCAAATATAAGGACTGCCAGTTGGTGCTGGCGGGCGGGGGAGCCGCGGACGATCCGGAGGGCGGGCAAGTGCTGCAGGAGGCGCGCGAGGCGGCTGGGAATGATCCGGACATCCACATCCTGGAACTTCCGCCCTGGAGTGCACTGGAAATCAACGCGCTGCAGACGGCTTCGACGGTGATTGTCCAAAAATCGTTGCGGGAGGGCTTTGGGCTGACGGTGACCGAGGCGCTCTGGAAAAGGAAACCGGTGGTGGCCAGCGCCGTTGGCGGGATTCCGCTTCAAATTGTGCACAAATTCACGGGGCTGCTCACGCACTCGATCGAAGGCACGGCGTATCAAGTCCGGTTTCTGCTCTCGAATCCCACGATCGCCGCGAAGCTCGCGGACAACGGGCA
>Ga0335081_10011388_pt1 | contig 14380 bp, 9 predicted proteins | sample Lox_Sample_35_FD_206713 | JGI IMG/M metagenome (GOLD analysis project Ga0335081, IMG submission 206713) | Soil microbial communities from Loxahatchee National Wildlife Refuge, Florida, United States - Lox_Sample_3.5 | ecosystem: Environmental > Terrestrial > Soil > Wetlands | place: USA: Florida... | reverse complement strand
GTAGCCTTGTAGAGGTAAGCGTAAGCCTCGTCGGCTTTTCCCTCAGCTTTCAGGGTGGCGCCGAGATAGTAAATCGCCTCGCCATTTTTGGGGCTTGTATACCAGTCCGTGAGGCGGTCCAACGCGGCGCGCAGGTATCTCTCCGCGTCTGTGTATCTGGCCTTCTTGAAATATGTGATGCCCAGAGCGGTGTTCACCCGCGCATCGCCGCGGTCTCGCCGCAGCGCTTCTTCCCAGTAGGAGATCGGATCGATCGCTGGATCGTGGAATTGCTGAGCGCGCAGCCCGACCAGGTAGAGTTCCTCATTTGTTTTGATGTCCTCGGGCGGCGCAGGCGCGGTGACCGGTTTGGGCATGGGCGCGGGTGTCAGGCGAATCGGGCGATAGGAAACCAGTTCCCTGCCCTGGTCCGAAATCGAGGCCACCAGATCGTGCTCGTCGATTCCTGCCGGCACGGCGACCGTTTTGACGTACGGTTTGGCGGGGTCAATCGCCACCGTCTCCTGGAGCAGGGTTTTATCCCCGGCCTGGAGCTTCACCTGTGCGCCCGCGTGCGCGGACGTTGTGTAGAAGCCGATCTTCGCCGAGCCGTGGGCAACTTCCAGATTCACCGCGGCGTCGAGGTTGGCCTTCTTGACTCCGCCGATGTCACGAAACGGGTACCAATTCATCGAGAACGATCGCGTCTCGTAGGGCTGGAGCCAGCTATAGTCGGGCTGATTATCCGAGTAGGCCCCAACCATCAGCTCGATGTATGGGCCATCGTCGTCGGTGAGGATCTTGTCCCATGTGCGGCCGAAGGAGCCGTTGCCCCAGGTCCAGAACTTCTTGCCAGGGACAATGTTGTGGTCCGCGATGCTCATCGTCCCGGCTTCCTTCCCGTGGTCGTAGCCGGCAAAGAAATCGTCCTGATAATTCCAGGCGAACACGGAGTTGGCCGAAATGTGGTTCTTGTACCAACTGATATCCACGCCTTTGGTGAAGTCCGCGCCTGCATACCTGGTAGTTGAGAAGGGCCAGGCCGTGAATTCCCGCTTGGCGTGGAAGACGCCGTATTGGGTGCTGGGAGGAAAGATGACCTGGTAATTCTCATTGGCGTGCACCGCCAGATTCGCGAAGCACAGCATGGTGTTCACCACAGGCGTGCGATTCAGAATTCGCACCGACGCCTCCAGGTACGCCTTGCCCGGCCGCAGCGTGTAGCCCACTGCCCACCGCATACGCTGGCGCACTTCCAGTTCGCCTACCCAAATGGTTTTGCTGCCGTCGGCATTCTCCTCAACCTTGTACTGCACGGGGATGAAGGTGCTGGCACGGTGGTGGTGCGGGATGTTCCATTCCACGCCGCCGGAGATCCACGCTCCGATCAGGCCGATCAGCGCAGGCTTGATCACGTGCTGGCGATAAATAAAGTTGTAGCCGTTGGTTTTGTCCACGCCCTCGAAGATCCGGCCGCCGATCTCGGGGAGCACACCGATGCGGAGATATTCGTTTTCCAGGTAGACGGCGGTGTAGGTCTTGTCGACCTTCTTGCCGGTGAGCGTATCGTACATCGGATACGGATAAACCGGCCCCTGCGCGCCTTGAGATTCCCGGCCGAAAAAGAACATCGGGTTTGGCTCGGGCGCCCCGGCCAAATAGGTCGGGATGGTAATCTGCTCCTCCCAAATCTTGACGGACGAAGCATCGGCTGCCGGGAGAACAGTCGAGCAACCAATCACGAGCGCCGCTACGCAAGTAGGCAGCGACGACAGAACTTTTTTAGGAAGCATGGAGTTCCCTCCACATGGGATCTGACCCGGAATTTCCGTTTTCGGACTGTCGATTCGGATTTAGTATATAGCCAGCGCGTGGCTCCAGCGCGGCCAGTTTCGCCAGGACGACCTGCATTTCGATTTGTGCTTGCCGAAGCTGTCAACAGGAGTGCCCTAGAGATGCGGCTTTGGAAAACAAGATATGTTATGCATATTGGTGGTGGGGGCTTGTTGCGCAACTTTTCTAGCGTTCTACGAATCATTCAAACTCCGCGCTCAGGGCGCTAAATGGCGGAGACTGCCCCCGACGGTGTAACAGTGCCGCTTCGCCCTTGCCCGGTAGCCCCGATCCCGGGACGCCGACCCGGCGAAGTCAAGATGCCATGCCGAAACTCCTCCTGATTACTGCATCCTCGGATGGAATTCGCAGAGCGCGAAAGTCACGGTTCCTGAACTTCCAGCAGATAACCATGCCGTATCTGGCTGCCAGGGTTCCTTCCGATTGGCATGTATCTCACATCGATGAAGAGGCCGAAGACATCGACTGGACCGATCAACCCGATGTCGTTGGCATTACTTTTCACACGCCGAGTGCTTATCACGCCTACGGCCTTGCGGCCCGGTTCAGGTCGCGGGGATCGTGCGTCGTAATGGGCGGCCCGCATGTGACGTTGCAGCCGGAGGAAGCTGGCCGACATGCTGACGTGATTTTTGTGGGGGAAGCCGAAGGCCTTTGGGAGGAGTTCTTGAATGGTTTCCAAACAGGTACCTATCGCCGCGTCTATCGGCAGGCCGGCCCGGCGTCTCTGGAGGGTGTCCCCATGGCACGCAAAACGCTCTATCATCGAAACGACCTCACGAGCGGCGTCCTATTTGCCACTAGGGGATGCCCGAACCGCTGCGATTTCTGCGCCGTTGTCATGATGTACCAGCACGGGCTGCGTAAGCGGCCCGTTGCCGAAGTTGCCGCGGAATACGGTTCTTTTCACGGGAAGAGAATTATCTTCTGGGACGACAACATCGCAGCGGATAAGGAATATGCGAAAGAGTTGTTTCGTGCGATCACGCCTTATCGCAAGTGGTGGAGCAGCCAGGCCACTATCCATGCGGCCCAGGATGACGAACTTCTGGACGCGGCAGCCAGGAGTGGGTGCAAGCAGTTGTTCCTTGGCCTGGAATCGGTCTCCCAGGCGAGCATGCAGGAGGTACGCAAAGGCTTCAACCGAGTGGAAGACTATGCGCGCGTCATCAAACGCGTCCATGCACATGGGATTGCCGTTCAAGCCGGGATCGTTTTTGGTTTTGACCACGACACTCCCACGATCTTCAAGGAGACTCTTGATTTTCTAGAGGAGACCGGTGTTCAGAACGCAACGTTCAATATCCTGACGCCATTTCCAGGCACGCCGCTCTTTCAAAGGCTGGATGCCCAGGGACGCATATTGACCCGAGACTGGCGGAAATACAATGGACGCACCGACGTGGTATTTCAACCGAGTCAAATGAGCGTAGATGAGCTCCTGGGCGGATTTCGATTTGCGAATCGCCGATACTATTCTCTCCCCAGCGTGGCCAAACGAATGTGGCGGTCACCTGTCCAAATGTGGTGGACTCTGCCGTTGAACCTGGCGTATGTGGTCTCATGGGCCAGAGCACAATAGGGGACTCGTCGACGATCCCGACAGGATGCCCGAGGCTACCGACGATGGTGTGGGGGATCTGTCATGACTGAGTTACCATCGTATGCATGAGGATGAAGGGCATCACGATCAAGCTGCCGGACACGACCCTTCGGCAACTCAGACATCAGGCACGAGAGAGTGGTCGCAGTGTCTCTGCACTGGTTCGCGAGCGTGTGGAGGCATTGCCGGGCCAGGCGAGTGAGTCGGTCTACGCCCTCACCTCCGATCTCGCCGGAAGCCTTGCGGGTGGCCGCCGTCCTGCGACGAACACACGGCGCCAATTTCGGCGATCATAACCGCGATCTGCTGAATGCCAGCCTTCAAAAGGCCATTCCGGCAGCGGAATTTGAACCGATTTGGTAAGTAGCGGTTCGAGTTCGAATCTAGGATGGTTTCCCGTATCTGGCTCCCCTCTCTCAACGTCTTGCGAACTTTTCTCTGCGATCCGCCGCCGGAAGGACGCCAATTGCTGGAGCAAATTCAAGCATTTACACTTCCGCTACCGCCTCGTATCAGGCTTTGACACAGAACGCGTGCGACATCTCACCCTTCAAGGCCGGTGTGCTTGATCGTGAAAGGCAATCCCGCGCAGAGATGAGTTGAGAATGCCTTCTTGGACCAGCCAGCTATTGGTACAAGACCCGAACGCATCGGCAGCGAGCGGGCCGGAACACTCCTGCCCCGGAATGATAGAATCGGCAAGGCATTGTGACACAAGGGGCCGAAATGGATCGTGCACCTTCCTTCTCGCCGAACTCGGATGAAGTCATGCAGTTGCTGGCCGACTGGAAATCGGGCGACCGGGCCGCGTTAGATCGGCTTATGCCTATCGTTTACGGAGAGATGCGAAGGCTGGCCGCTTACCATCTGAAAAATGAACGGGCCGGCCATACACTGCAACCCACGGCTCTGATCCATGAGGTTTATCTCCGGCTGATGAACCACGAGCCACCAACGGTGGTGAGCGCGCCTCACTTCTACTCTGTCGCGTCACAGGTGATGCGGCAGGTTCTGGTGGACTTTGCACGCAGCCGCAAGGCCGCCAAACGCGGGGCGGGAAATCAGGCGCCATTGGAAGAAGCGTTGGCCATGTCCGAGCAGCGAGCGGACGAACTGGTCGCATTGGATGAAGCCCTGGAACGGTTAAAAGGGCTTGACGAACGAAAGGCGCGCGTGATCGAGTTGCGATTTTTTGGTGGGTTCCAGCGCGAAGAGATCGCAAGTGCGCTGGGGCTCACCCTGGCTACCGTGAAGCGCGACCTGACGCTGGGAGAGGCTTGGCTCCGCCGCGAACTGGCCGGGGGGACAGAGGGGAAGAGTTAGGCTTTTCCGAGCCGCATTTCGCCACGGCCGCTTGAGCGTCCGCCAAGCGTGACTCGCTCAAGACATTCTGAGTTCCACCGAGCCGGACCCAACGCGTCCAGACATCCACCTCCGCCCGCTGCAGCCGGCACGCCTCTGCAGCTTTGCCGGATTGGCTCCCATAAAAGGCCGCCGCGCTTCGCTGAAGCCCCGATACGGCGAAGTAAAGGGACTGATCTAATGGGAGCGTATCGGCCGAGCGTGCGATTTCGAGTGCTTGGCCGTACTGTTGCGCGGCCCGTTCGGGCTGTCCGGCCTTCGCGTACAGTTCGGCGTACACCTTGTGGGCGGTTGCACTGTCGAGGACATCCTCGATCGTCGCGTTCTTGCGTCCAGCCCTTTTGCGTGCGAGATCGCACGCCTCGCTAAGCGCACGGAGCCCGTCCGTGGTTCGGCCCGCCCCGCCGTACGCCTCGCCCAAGGTTACGAGGAATGCAGCTAGCCAATTTTCATCAAACTCTTTATGGCCGGAAGCGGAGACGGCTCTTCGCTGAGCCGCCACAATCTCCTCCTGGAGGCGAACACTCTCTTTGGGAGCGCTATCCAGCTGGGTTCGGGTTAGCATCCACTGGACCGACCTAGCATCGAATGCCGCTTCCGGCGAGGCGGGCTCCGCTCGAGCAAGACTCTCCGCGATGCTCAAAGCGGCTCTCAAGTACTCTGCGGCTTTGGCTTGATCACCGAAATTCCATTCGAACCAATCCGAATACATTGAGCCGAGCCGTTTGTTGCCGAACTCAATTCCTCGGAGATATCTCACCGAGAATGCATTCCGGCTAGCCAGCGGCTGGAGCAGTTCAATTACCTCACTGAGATGTTGCCGGGCTTGGTCCAGACCGCCGTGTTTCCTCTCCGCGTCGGCCAGGCGTCCGGCGGACATCGCCACGGCAAAGGTTTTCGCCTCGCTGCGATCCTCTTCGAGAGACAGCCGCCGAAGCCGCAGGCTCTCGCGTGATCCGGCGAGAGCCTCCTGAGCGCGCCCGGCTTGATCGGCAGCATCGCTCAGCAGTTCGTAGCAATCGGACAGGGTCAGACGGCTGAGCTTGTCTTGGGCGTAGGATCGAAGCGTCGCCACGCAGCGGGCGGCAGCATCTTCCGCCGGGCCGGGGCGTTCCATCGCAATCCGGATTCGGCCCAACCGATAATAAGCTGTGGCGAGTTGCCGGCGCACAGACGGATCCGACGCCCCTGCCAGGCCCAAGAGTAAAATCGCCTTCCCCTCGCTCTTTTCCGCCTGTTCGTATTGGCCAAGACTGTGGCTGCCGGGCTCACCCTGAACGCTTGCCACACGCTCGTAAGCAGTGGCCAGCTCTTTCTGAAACGAACTGTCGCCGCCTGCCTCCGACGCCAGGCTATCGAGATACTCCAATGCTGCGTTGACGACCGCTTCGCGCGCCTTCACAGCGCCGGGCACGTCGCGCATCTTGCCTTCCACTTCGAACAGCATTCGGTTGGCCAAGGTTCTCACCTGGCTAAAGCGTCGAGCCGCGCGGCGGCCCTCATGGACGGCGGTGACGGCTGCGATCGACACGCCCAGGGCTGCGACGGACGCTGTGGCCACGAGCCAACGCTTCCGGCGGACGAATTTGCCCGCGCGATAAGCGATGCTGTCGGGACGCGCCAGGACAGGAAATCCTACAAGGTGGCGCCGCAAGTCTTCCGATAACTGCTCCACTGAATTGTAACGGCGGGCTGGATCCTTTTGCATCGCCTTCAGCACGATGTTGTCCAGATCGCCCTGCAATTTCGAGCGAAGCGGTCTTGGAGCTGCCAGGCTCGGCCGCGTGGTTTCGCGAAGACAGACGGCCTCCGCTACGGATAGAGGGTCACGACTCGGAGCCTGCTGCGGGCTTTCGCCGGTCAGCAATTCGTACAGGATACAGCCTAGCGAGTAGACATCCGTTGCCGTTGAGAGAGGTAGCCCGCGGACCTGTTCCGGAGAGGCGTACTCCGGTGTGAGCGGGCGCATCCCGGTTACGGTCTGCGTTTCCGGATCAGGCTCCTGTTCGAGAATTCTCGCAATTCCAAAATCGAGGAGTTTCGGCGTGCCGCCGTCGGAGACCAAAATGTTCGCTGGCTTCAGATCCAGGTGAAGAACCATGGTTCGGTGAGCGTACGCAACCGCCGCGCAAACCTGGCGAAACAGCTCCAGTCGCCCGGAAACGGAGAGGTTTTGGCGAGTACAGTACTTAGTGATCGGCTCACCTTGTACGTACTCCATGACGTAATATGGCGCTCCGGCAGCGGTGGCGCCTCCATCGAGCAGGCGGGCAATCGAGGGATGTTCGAGGTGGGCAAGGATCTGGCGCTCGCGGCGGAAACGGTTCAAAACCTCGGCGCTGTCCAAGCCCTTACGGATGACCTTGATCGCGACTTTCTTTTGGAAATTTCCGTCGTCGCGGATTCCGAGCATGACGGTGCCCATGCCCCCCGAGCCGAGCGTGGACACAATCCGGTAAGGACCGATGAACTGTCCGTCCAGGTCTTCCGAGTTAACGGCCAACGCCGCTACCTCGCCAACGCAGCGCGCGAGGTCGCCGTCCTCGTTCTCCGTGTGAACCAGCAGCGACTCGACATCACGCCGAAGCTCGGGGTCGGGGCATGCCTGCTCGAGAAACCCGGCTCGTTCGTGCTCAGGCAGGCCTACGGCGACGTGAAACAGGCGCTCGATTTCCGGCCATGATTCGCTCATTGCCCATTGAAGATATCGCTATCGGAGGCCCAGCGCCATCGACGGAAGCGGCGGTGATGGTCGGCGCTTAAGCCGTACCCATTCCCCTCATCGTGGTTTTCCAGCTTTCGCCCGCGGCTGGCGGCCACGTCCCGGGGGTAGACTTCCCCGGGCCAAATGCCGAGTTGTCACGGGGACGGGCTGTAAGCTAAAAACGAGGACGGGCCTGCCCCCGGGACGACCAGTCAAATGTTGAGGGCTGCCACGAGTATGTTTCCCAGGGCTTCGAGAACCGCCCCAGCGTAGATAATTCCCCCGGAGGCCGTGATGGGGTCATCGTCGCAAGGGCACCAGTTAGCTCCACCGGCCTGGGAAATCCCGGTTGTCATCACCACCAAACAACCAACCACCATGAGTCGCTTAAGTTGCACTTTGAGTCGCATTGTGAGTCTCCTTTCTTCTCTGTTGCGCTTCGATTAGCGCTTTCTACCAGGTTGGCGAAAATCGCAAGTGGAATGGCTAGCCGACGACGTATTTTTATTGGGGATATAGGGAGCCGCTCGAACGTGTTGCCGGCTCAGCAAAGTGCCTGTCCGCAGGCCGATCTCACGTCAATCGGCTGCGCCTGCGATTGCGAGGAGCGTTGCAGAGTCAGCGTCATGGGCAGCGACTCAGGGGGCAGTGGTTGTAATGGAATTTCAGGACGCTTCTCAGCGCATCGGGGCGACGGCCGCTGCAGGTCCAATACTCACAGCCGGACAGATGAAGTACGGCATATTCCTCGAGCAGGATCGTGCGTTGCATGCGCTCGCTCAATGAAATGCCTCGCTGGCTCAGATCATCGAGATGTATTATTTGGGAGGATGACGGCGGGGGAAGGTGCAGCGGAGGCGGATCGTTCCTCTGATGCCGTCCGGCAACGCATTCTGCGGTCGCGCGCCTGGCTCCGCCGCAAACTCGGCGGATCGTCACTGGCACAAGCGCGCGATCGTTTTGTCTGGACTGAGTGTCTCCGGGGACATCCCGAAACTTCAGATCAGTGCTAACAGGCTCGACACGACTGGGTAAAATACACCCAGCTGAGCAGTCATCGGCTGCGAAGCGGGCTTGGGCGCCGGCCCACCGCACCAACAGCCTCCGCCGGCCGAGGCCATGCCGGTTCCCATCACCGCCAAACCACCAACCACCATGAGTCGCATCAGTTGTCTTTTGAGTAGCATTGAAAATCTCCTTTCTTCGTCTTTGCGGTTCGTTTACCGCCTTCGAAGTGGTTGGCGAAAATCGGAAGAGAAATGGCTAGCCGCGAATCCTTTTTTTGAGATCCCGGCAGCCGCTCGAGGCTGTTACGGGCCCTGCCAACCAATTGACGCTCCGATCGCCTTCAGACGGGCACCGGCCGGCTGGTGGGTTCGGTTGCGAGCGTTACGTTTTTGTTTCCGGCTCCGAGCGGGGCCTAGCGCCGCGATGGGGGCATTTACGGGCCGATCATGTCTTGCGGGATCAGGTCCAGGTTCTGACAGGCAGGCGAACCAAGTCAGCCAAGATGCGCACCCACGAGTTTGCATTCAGTAGTCTGCTTTCGTGCGGACACTGACTGGGCCCACAAGCGATGCGGAAAGGTGTTCCGGAAACTGGCTGAGTAGTTTCTGAGACGGTCTTCGCTACCGCACCGGCGCTGGTTCGAGAACGGCCCGGATGGATACCGTCGACGCGGTAGAAGACCTAAAGACGCTACGGGCATGAAAGTCGGGCAACCCGCTAGCGCCTCGGGTTCTATGGCCGCATTTCGCCATCTGATCTCCGCGTCAACGTTCGTGTTCGCTTAACAAGAGACCAGAACGAGAAGCTGGCCCCTCTCGATGCGATTGGCGGCTTTTCGTTCGAAGGTCTAGATAGGGCACCATACTGACTCGAGGTTCAGGACGCGCGAAGGACCGGAGGTCGCGTAATCGAACTCTCAAGTTTGGGGTGCTTTGAGGCCACTCCGTGGTTTAGCGACGTTTGGCACATTGCGGGTTCTCCTGTTCTCCCGGAGACGAAAGCCCGCCGATATCTGAAGTCCCTGATCCGCCTCCGCTAAGTCCGCGACGGCCTCAACAATCGACCAGGGAACTGTCACAACCCGAACAACACAGGCATTTACTACGAAGTTGGGAGCTTGAGGCGTTAGTTTGGCAAAGCAGCCCGCGAATCACAGATGAGTTCGAGCGGTGAACTGGGGTCACTTGTAAGATTCAGAATTCACAAGGCGATTGAGTTTGGCTCCCCGGCATGGACGCATTTCGAACTATGGTAACCGCTCCATCGGCGGCACTGAGGCTGCTCTCCGGGCCACTTCCACCGGATGATTGATCGTGGGTTTGAGGAAATGCTCGGCTCAACCGGGTGTCCACGAAATCTCTTGGAACACTCCCGTGGCTGCTATCGTATTCCGATAAGAGGACCCTATGGGAGAAAAACGAACCGATCTTTTGCGTGGCACGCTGGACCTGCTGATTTTGAAGGCCCTGTCCCTGGAACCGTTGCATGGAGTCGGCGTCTCCAGACGCATCGCGCAAATCACCCAGGGGGCCTTTCAGGTGAGCTTCGGCTCGCTATTTCCTTCGCTGCACCGCATGGAAGAGAAGGGATGGGTGGAAGCCGAGTGGCGTGCGTCGGAAAACAATCGCCGGGCCAAATACTACCGGCTGACTTCCTCCGGGCGGGCGCGCCTCGAGGTCGAGGAACGGGATTGGAACCAAGTGGTCAAGATCATGACGGCGGCGGTGGAATCCGCCTGATTTCGGACGGGAGGTATCATGCCAGGTCGAATCGCTAGCTTGTTTCGGAACCTCTTGCGCAAGCGCACAGTGGAGCAGGCTCTGGACGATGAGTTGCAGTCCGCGGTGCAGCTGTTGACAGAGGAAAAGATGAAGGAGGGACTCTTGCTTCTCGACGCCCGGCGGCAAGCGCTCATGGAACTCGGCGGCGTCGAGCAAGTCAAAGAGGGAATCCGGGCGGTACGGGCGGGGCGCTTGTTGGAGGATTTCGCCAAGGACGTCCGTTACGCCTTGCGCACTCTGGCCAGGTCGCCCGGCTTTACTGCGGTTACGGTGTTGACATTGGCCCTGGGGATCGGCGCCAACACGGCACTGTTCTCCATAGTCAATGGCGTATTGCTCAATCCGCTCCGCTATACGGAGCCGGGCCGTCTGCTCGCTCTGTACTCGCGTACCCCGAACTATGACCGAGCATCCATTTCCTATCCTAACTTCCTGGATTGGGTGCACGAGAATCATTCCTTTTCCGCCCTCGCGGCCTACCGGCCGGACGATTTCAACCTGACGGGGAGGGGTGAGCCCGAGCGGGTGCCAGCGGAGATGGTCTCAGCGAGCTTCTTCCCCCTGCTCGGCGTGCAGCCGGTCCTCGGCCGTGCGTTGCTTCCCGAAGAGGACCAGATTGGGGCAAGACCCGTTGTCCTGATCAGCGGCGGCCTATGGAAGCGGAAATTTGGTTCCTCACAGGACGTGCTGGGGCGGTCGCTCACCTTGAATGGTGTGGCGTACACTGTCGTGGGCGTGATCCCGGCAGATTTCCGGTACACCGGCGTCAACTTCCAGCCGAGTGATGTGTACACTCCCATCGGCCAGTGGAACGACCCCACCTTTCGCGACCGCCGAGCGGGGATGGGTACGTTTGCGGTCGGGAGACTCAAGCCCGGTGTCGCCTTCGAGCAGGCGAAGGCCGACATGGACGCGCTGGGGCGGCATTTGGCCGGGCAGTATCCTGAGGTCGACAAAGACACGGGCATTACTCTTGTTCCGCTCAAGCAGGCCGTGGTGGGTGACATTCGGCCCTCGCTGCTGGTGCTCGCGGCGGCCGTAGGTTTTGTTCTTCTCATTGCCTGCGTGAACGTGGCGAATCTCTCGTTGGCGCGCTCGACCGGGCGCACCCATGAATTCGCCATCCGCGCCGCGCTGGGCGCCGACCGGGGCCGGGTGGTGCGCCAACTCCTGACCGAGAGCCTCCTGCTCGCGCTGGCGGGCGGTGGTCTTGGTTTGTTGGTGGCTTCTTGGGGAACACGTGCAGCCCTCGGTGTGTTGCCGGAGGCCTTGCCGCGGGCTGAGGAAGTCCAGCTCGACGGGCGCGTGCTGTTGTTCACGCTTGCGGCGGCGGTGCTGGCGGGAATCTTGTTCGGGTTGGCGCCCGCGCTCAAAACCTCACGGGCCGATCTTCAGGAAACGCTCAGCGAGGCAGGACGTGGGCTGAGCGGCGCCCGGCATCGCGCCCAGAGCGTTTTCGTGGTCGTGGAAATGGCGCTCGCGCTTGTCCTTCTGGCTGGCGCGGGATTGATGATCCGCAGTCTCGCCAAGCTCTGGCGCATCGATCCCGGCTTCGATCCCCACAACGTGCTGACGTTTTACGTGTCGTTTCCTTCGACGATCGACTCCCCGAAGGTTGTTCGCGCCACCTGGCGGCAACTCCACGATAGCCTCAGCGCCGTTCCTGGAGTGCAGGCCGCTTCGCTTTACGCTGGAGCCATCCCAATGGCTTCGGAGTCTGATCTGCCGTTTTGGCTCGCGGGGCAACCCAAACCCTCGAGCCAAGCCGACATGAAAATCACGCTGTTTTACCTCGTCCAGCCGGACTACTTGAACGTCATGAGAACACCGCTCAAGCGCGGCCGCTTTCTTTCGCCTCATGATGATGAGCACTCGCCGATCGTGGCGGTTATCGACGAGAGCTTCGCCCGGCTCTATTTCGGGGGACAGGACCCCATCGGCAAGCATGTCAACTTCGGCATCCTTAACGTCGCGGCGGAGATTGTCGGCGTGGTTGGACACATGAAACAATTCGGGCTCGATGAGGGCCCCGCCCCGGGTCTCGCGGCGCAATGCTATTTCCCGATTGCGCAAATTCCGGATCAGTTCATTCCGCTGGCGGCCCGCAGGGTCGGGGTGGTGGCGCGAACCGCAGGGTCGCCGCTGGCCCAGCTTGGGTCGATTCGTCACGCCTTGGGTCAGGTCAGGGCCGAGTTGGTGATGTACGAGACGAAGGCGATGGACGGAATCGTTGCCGATTCGCTCGCCGGACGGCGTTTCTCCATGGTCCTCCTTGGGACCTTCGCCGCACTTGCGCTCGTCATGTCCTGTGTCGGAATCTACGGCGTCATCGCCTATCTGGCAGGCCAGCGAACGCATGAGATCGGCGTCAGGATGGCGCTTGGGGCCGAGCGGCGAGAGGTGTTGCGCATGGTTCTCGGTGAAGGGGCGAAGTTGGCGCTCGTGGGTGTCGCCATCGGTGTTGTGGCTGCCATTGGGTTGACGCGCCTGATGGCGAACATGCTTTTCGGGGTCAGCGCTCATGACCCTCTCAGCTTCGCTGGGGTTGCGGGCCTGTTGCTTCTGGTCGCGCTGGCGGCCTGTTACATCCCTGCCCGCCGCGCAGCCAAAGTCGATCCAGGGGTTGCCCTTCGTAATGAATAGGGATTGGCCAGCCAGTCACGCGTCGCGCTTGTCGCGTTCCAGTAACGCGGCAGTGGCAGTCGGGACGCACGAACCGGGCGATGGGAGCAAGGGATTGGAACCAGGTGGTCAAGGTCATGACGGCGGCGGTGGATCCGTCTGAGCCAAGTGTGGAGGCGCCATGCCGGCTAGAATCGTGAGTTTGTCCCGAACCTCTCGCGCAGGCGCACGGTCGAGCGACCATTGGACGATAAGCTGCAATCTTCGATGGAACTATTGACAGAGGAAAAGATGAAGGAGGGGCTTTCGCATGCGCTATCTAGAAGTTGACTCTCGCTGCTGAACCGAAACCCCAGTCAGGATTTAAACCTGAAAACAAACGGGTTGGCGACTTTGGACGGCTAGACACTCAATAGAATCAATGCGAAGGAATTGGCTCCCCTCTCTCAACGTCTTTCGAACTTTCCTGACGATGCCACCGCCCGAAGGGAGACTATTGCTGGCCCAAGTCCAGGACTTCGGAGCGGCGTCTGGGGTGCCGTTGTAGACTGAGGGTGAGCCGAGGTTCCGAATGCCAGAAGCCTTAATCATCTCCGATCCCAAGATCATGATGGGAAAACCGACGGTTGCCGGGACACGGATCACCGTTGAATTGATCTTGGAGAAGCTTGCAGCGGGCGAAACTATAGACCAGATCTTGTCTGAGCACCCTCGACTAACTGCTGAGGGTATTCGAGCGGCAATCGCATTCGCAGCCGAGGCGCTGCGGGCTGATGTCGTCTATCCGGCCGAGAAGGTCGGCAGTTGAGGGTCGTCGCGGACGAAAGCATCGACAAACAGATTGTTGACCGATTGCGCTCCGACGGGCACGATGTCGTGTTTATCGCCGAGCTCGATCCCGGAATCGAGGATGAGGCCGTGCTGCTCAGAAGCCGCGAATCAAACGCGGTTCTGTTGACCGCAGACAAGGATTTCGGCGAACTCGTATTCCGTCAGCGTCTCCTTCACTCAGGAATCGTGCTCATCCGCTTGGCTGGCCTTAGACCGGAAACGAAAGCGGAGTTGGTCGTGACCGCCTTTGCCCAGCACGCCGCCGACTTAAGCGTTGGATTTGCAGTCCTGTCCCATCGGGCACTCCGGCTGCGAAAACGACCTTTGTAGATCGGATATTTGACTAGTTCGAATCCATTGCGGGGTAATTCCTGGTAACACCACTAACTGCCTCGTTTTCAACCCGAGTTCGTGGCTCCCCACATTGGACGCGTCTCGAACTTTTGCGGCGTGAACACCATCCTGCTCGAACTGGAACAACTGGTTGACAGGATGCGCGATAGTGCCTCCGAGGACCGTTGCGTCCAGACTGGGCGCCCAGGTCGGATCTGTTTCGAACTCTGACCGCAGTCAAGTTTCGAATAGCAGGCGATCTCGGAACCACCACATCTCGGTAACGGGGCCTTTCCAGGTCGC
>Ga0335081_10011387_pt1 | contig 14381 bp, 16 predicted proteins | sample Lox_Sample_35_FD_206713 | JGI IMG/M metagenome (GOLD analysis project Ga0335081, IMG submission 206713) | Soil microbial communities from Loxahatchee National Wildlife Refuge, Florida, United States - Lox_Sample_3.5 | ecosystem: Environmental > Terrestrial > Soil > Wetlands | place: USA... | reverse complement strand
GGCGCTCGACGAGGCGATCGCCGGCGTGACGGGGATCATCGAGAAGAGCGCACCGGTCGACGAGGTCGTGACCTCGATCAACACGAACCTCGACGCCGGCGTCAGCCTGCTCGAGGGCCTGCTCGTGAAGAAGGCGGGCATGCAGGACGCCGTCGGCCTGGTCGAGGGGCTTTACCCGGGTGCGGCGGGAGAGGGCTTCCGCGACTTCCCGGAGAGCAAGGAGACAAAGGCGCCCCGGATCAGCGAGGTTTATACGAAGGGAACACTCACGCTCGCCCGGCTCGGTCGGGAGGCTCCGATCGCGGCCGCGAGCCCGAACGGACCGGCGCTGCGCAACCCGGCGTACGGCAGTCTCGCGGCGCGCGCTCTCTACCCCGAGGGGCGACAGTCGCGACCGCAGACGATGCCGCGTTCGCCGATCATCGGCACCGATTCACCGGTGCAGTACGTGCCGAGCGAGTCGCCGGGGGTGCGCAAGCGGATGCCGGTGGCGGTCGGCGCCCAGCCGGAGCCGAGCCCGGAAACGGGCGGCGTGGTCAAGTCGGGGCTGGCGTTCCTGCGCCGTCTCAAGAGCGACGACCAGTAAGGAGATCAGGTGCAGACCCCCGCTCCATTCGAGTACGAGCGCGCGACCAGCGTCGAAGGCGCGATCGCGACGCTCCAGAGGATCGGACCCGAGGCGCGGCTCATCGCCGGCGGGCATAGCCTGCTGCCGATGATGAAGCTGCGGCTCGCGAACCCGGAGTTCCTGATCGACATCAACGACCTCGACGAGCTGTCCTACATCGACGAGCGCATCACCGAGATCCGAATCGGGGCACTCACGCGGCACCACGAGCTGCTCGAGTCCGAGCTGCTCGCGCGTCGCGCGCCGGTGTTCCGCGACGCCGAGGAGGTGATCGCCGACCCGGTCGTTCGCAACCGCGGCACGATCGGCGGATCGCTGTGTCAGGCCGACGCCGCGGAGGACCTTTCGGCGGTCTGCGCGGCTCTAAAAGCGAACCTCGTGATCAGGGGCCCGGACGGCGAGCGCACCACCGGAATGGACGGGTTCTACATCGGGCCGTTCACCACCGCGGTCGGCGCGGACGAGATGCTGACCGAAATTCGGATCCCGATCAGAGCCGGCGCCGGCAGCGCGCACGAGAAGGTCGAGCGACGCGCCGGCGACTTCGCGATCGCCGCCGTCTCGGCGGCGGTGTGGATCGAGGGCGGCACGATCGCGGATGCAGGCATTGCTCTCGGCGCGCTCGGACCGACCACGATCATCGTCACCCGCGCCGAGACTGCGCTAAAGGGCAAGCCACCCTCGGAGGAGCTGTTCGCCGAGGCGGGCGAGATCGCGTCCGAAGATTGCGCCCCGGTGGCGGATGGGCGTGGGCCGGTGGACTACAAGCGCCATCTGGCGAATGTCCTCACCGTCCGCGCGCTCCGGCGCGCCACCGCTCGCGCCCTGCAACAGGAGGCCTAGTGACATGGAAGTGAAGATCAATATCAACGGCCACGACGTGGCGCGCGATGTTGAGCCACGCACGCTGCTCGTCCACTTCATCCGCGACACCCCCGGCTTGACCGGCACGCATTGGGGTTGCGACACCTCCAATTGCGGAGCGTGCGTGGTCCTGATGGACGGCAAGCCGGTCAAGTCGTGCACGACGCTGGCCGCGATGTGCATGGGCCATGAGATCCGCACGGTCGAATCGCTCGAGCAGGACGGCCGGCTCGACCCGATCCAGATGGGCTTCCACGAGAAGCACGGGCTCCATTGCGGCTTCTGCACGCCGGGCATGCTGATGACCACGCGTGCCCTGCTGGACGAGAACCCGAATCCGACCGACGCCGAGATCCGGACCGCGATCTCGGGGGCGATCTGTCGTTGTACCGGCTACAAGAACATCGTCAGCGCCGTGCGCTGGGCGGCCGAGCACGAGGCCGAGCGCTCCGCGATGAAACAGGAGGCGTGAGAGAGCATGGCCACAATCGAGACCGCCAGAACCGAACGCCCGATCGGCTTCGGACGGCTGAAGCGCAAGGAGGACGCCCGCTTCATCCGCGGCAAGGGGACCTACCTCGATGACATCCGGCTCCCGGGGATGGTGCACGGCGTGATGCTGCGCAGCCCCTATGCGCATGCGCGCATCGTGTCGATCGACACCTCGGAGGCCCTCGCCCATCCTGGTGTGCACGCCGTGATCACCGCCAAGGATCTCGAGACGCTCGGGCTGGCCTGGATGCCGACGATCTCCTACGACACCCAGGCCGTGCTCGCCGGCGACAAGGTCCGCTTCCAGGGGCAGGAGGTGGCGTTCGTGATCGCCGATGACGAGTACACGGCGCGTGACGCGCTCGCGCTGATCGACGTCGAGTACGAGCCGCTGCCGGCGGTCGTCAACGCCCGCAAGGCGCTCGACCCCGACGCTCCTCTGATCCGTGACGACAAGGAAGGGCAGCGCGACAACCTCGCCAGCCCGCTGTGGGAGGCAGGCGACGAGGCCGCCACCGACCGCGCGTTCGCCGAGGCGGACACGGTCGTCACCCGGGACATCATCTACCCCCGCTGCCATCCGGCGCCGCTCGAGACGTGCGGGATGATCGCCGACTTCAACCCGAAGACCGGCCAGCTCGATATCTACAACGGCAATCAGGCGCCGAACGCACACCGCACGGTGTACGCGCATGTGGCTGGCCTCGCCGAGCACATGATCCGGATCCGCTGCAACGACATCGGCGGGGGCTTCGGCAACAAGGTGCCCGTGTATCCCGGGTACGTGTGCGCGATCGCCGGCTCGATCGTGGCCGGCGTCCCGGTCAAGTGGATCGAGGACCGCTCCGAGAACCTGATGTCGACCGGCTTCGCCCGCGACTACGTCATGCACGCCGAGATGTGCTCGAAGGCCGGCAAGATCACGGGCCTCCGCGTCGACGTGATCGCCGATCACGGAGCGTTCGACTCGACCGCGCAGCCGACCAAGTTCCCCGCCGGCTTCTTCCACATCGTGTGCGGCTCCTACGACCTCGAGGCCGCGCACGTGAAGGTCAAGGCCGTGTACACGAACAAGGCGCCGGGCGGCGTCGCCTACCGGTGCTCGTTCCGGATCACCGAAGCCGTGTATCTGGTCGAGCGGATGGTGGACGCGCTCGCGCTCGAGATGGGCGTCGACCCGGTCGATCTGCGCATGAGCAGCTTCATCGCGCCCGAGCAGTTCCCGTACGAGACGACCACCGGCTGGACCTATGACTCGGGCAACTATGCCCAGACCATGCGCGAGGCGATGCGGATCGCCGGGTACGACGAGCTGCGAAAGGAACAGGCCGAGAAGCGCGCCAACGGCGAGTTGATGGGCATCGGGGTGTCGTTCTTCACCGAGGGCGTCGGCGCCGGCCCGCGCAAGCACATGGACATCCTCGGGCTCGCGATGAACGACGGCGCCGACCTGCGGGTGCACCCGTCCGGAAAGGCCATAGTCAGCATCTCCGCCCAGACGCAGGGTCAGGGCCACGAGACGACGTTCGCGCAGATCGTGGCCGAGGAGCTTGGGATCCCGCCCGAGGATGTGCAGGTCCGCCACGGCGACACCGACCGGACGCCGTATGGCCTCGGCACATACGGCTCGAGGTCGACGCCCGTCAGCGGCGCCGCGGTGGCCGTCGTATCGCGCAAGGTCCGCGATAAAGCCCGCTTGATCGCGGCGAACATGCTCGAGACCAGTGCCGACGATCTGGCCTGGGAGAAGGGCCGCTGGTACGTGAAGGGCGACCCCGAGAAGGGCGCGATGATCGAGGATATTGCGCAGTACGCGTACAGCGGCGAGGCAATGCCCGAGGACATGGAGGGCGGGCTCGACGCCCAGGTCATCTACGACCCGCCGAACCTGACTTACCCCTGCGGCGCCTACATCTGCGTCGTCGACGTCGACCCCGACACCGCCGCCGTCAAGGTCCGGCGGTTCGTGGCGGTCGACGACTGCGGCGTGCGGATCAACCCGATGATTGTCGAGGGCCAGATCCACGGAGGCCTCGCCGAGGGAATCGGGATCGCGCTGATGGAGGTGATCACGTTCGACGACGAGGGCAACTGCCTGAACGGGTCGTTCATGGATTACCTGATTCCGACCGCGCTCGAGTGCCCGGACTTCGAGCTCGGCGAGACGATCACGCCCTGCCCGCACCACCCGCTCGGTGCCAAGGGGGTCGGCGAGTCCCCGAACGTAGGCTCGCCGCCGGCGATCGTGAACGCGGTGATCGACGCCCTGCACGAGAGCCACGGCGTGAACCACATCGACATGCCGTGCACCCCGGCTCGCGTGTGGGCGGCGATGGAGGGCCGGCCCGAGCCACCGCAATGATCACCGGGCCGCTCAGCACGCGCGCGCGCGAGCTCTCCGAGCGGGGCGCCCCGTTCGTCACCGCCACGGTCGTGCGGGTCGAACACCCGACCAGCGTCACGCCTGGCAACGTGGCGCTCGTGCATGAGGACGGGAGCATCGAGGGGTTCGTCGGGGGCGTGTGCGCGCAGAACAGCGTGCGCCTGTACTCGCTCAAAGCGATCGAGCGCGGTGAGCCCCTGCTCTTGCGGATCCTGCCCGACGGCCCCGACGGATCGGACGGCGAGGACGTCGGCACCGAGATTTCGCACGACGAGGGCTCGGTCACCGTGCAAAACCCCTGCCTGTCCGGCGGCGCGATCGAGGTGTTCCTCGAGCCGTTCCTGCCGGCGCCCCGCATGATCGTCGCCGGCGACACGCCGATCGCGGCCGCGCTCATGCGGCTCGGTCCGGATCTGGGCCTCGACGCGGTCGACTCCCGGGGCGCTGACAGCGGGCCGCCGGTGCCGTGCGGAGATGACCTCGCGCTGGTCGTCGCCGCCCATGGCCGCGACGAGCGCGCGATCCTGGCGGCGGCGCTCCGTGCGGGCGTGCCTTACGTCGGCTTGGTGGCGAGTCGCAAACGCGGCGCCGCGGTGCTCGAGGCTCTGCGAGAGGACGGCGTGCCCGACGAGCTGCTCGAGCGGGTCGATACGCCCGCCGGCCTCGACATAGGCGCCCGCTCCCCCTCGGAGATCGCCCTGTCGATCCTGGCCTCGATCATCCAGGTGCGCCGGCGATCGAGCACCACCCCGCGGTCGTGGGCGGCTGCACCGCCCACCACCGCGGTCGATCCCATCTGCGGCATGACCGTGGTCGTCAGCCCCGACGCGATCACATTTGAACACGCCGGCGAGGCCCACTACTTCTGCGGCGAGGGCTGCCTGCGCGCGTTCGAGCAAATGCACGCTTCAGCATGACCCGCGTCATCGGCGAGGCGGCCGACGAGATCCGCCACCTGGTTCCGGATGTGGAGACGCTGGCCCAGCGGCTGGCGGCGGTTGACTACCTGGTCGACGAGGGCCTCGCGACCTCGATGTTCCTGAGCCTGCGCCTGCCCCAGCCGCTGCTACTGGAGGGCGAGGCCGGCGTCGGCAAGACCGAGGCGGGCAAGTCGCTCGCCACCGTTCTCGAGACGCCGCTGATCCGTCTCCAGTGTTATGACGGGATCGACGCCTCCGAGGCGCTGTACGAGTGGAACTATCCGCGCCAGCTGCTCAGCATCCGGCTCGCGGAGGCACAGGAGGCGGAGCTCAGCGAGCACGATCTCTTCGGCCGCGACTACCTGATCCGCCGCCCGCTGCTCCGCGCGCTCGAACATCCGGGGCCCCGGCCGGCGGTGCTGCTGGTCGACGAGATCGACCGGGCCGACGACGACTTCGAGGCGTTCCTGCTCGAACTGCTCGCCGAGGCCGCGGTGACGATCCCCGAGATCGGCACGATCCGCGCCACTCATCCGCCGATCATCGTGCTGACGTCTAACCGCACGCGCGACCTGCACGATGCCGTCAAGCGCCGCTGCCTGTACCAATGGATCGACTATCCGACGCCCCAGCGCGAGGTCGAGATCATCCGCCGGCGGATCCCGGCAGCCTCGCAGCAGCTGGCCGTCCAGGTAGCGGACGCGATTTCGCGGATGCGCGACAGCGACGTGCAGAAGCCACCCGGAGTAGCCGAAGCGATCGACTGGGTGGCGGCGCTCACGGTGCTCGGCGTCGACGAGCTCGACATAGACGCAATCGACCGCACCCTGGGTTCCGTGCTCAAGTACTCAGAGGACCAGGAGGTCGTGCGGGCGGCCGGGCTGGACGAGCTGGTGATCCCCCGATGACCGAACCGTTCCGGGTTCGCGCTCTCGGGCTCGACCTCCCGGCGGTCGCCGGCGCGTTGAGCCGGCGCCTTCACGAGGCCGGCGTGCCGGTGACGGCCGAGCGTGCCGCGTGGTTCGCGCGGGCCCTCGCCCTCGCCGAGCCGATCTCGCGCCGGCGGCTCTACTGGACCGCGCGCGCGGCGTTCGTATCGGACCTCGCGCAGGTGCGCGCATTCGACGTTGTGTTCGCAAACGTGTTCGGCGCGGCCCCGCTGGACGATCCGTCAGGTCCGGTTTCCGCCGATCCCGAAACCGAGCCGGCGCCCGCGAACGAGCGGCGGCGAAGCGCCGACGGCCTCGACTCGCCCCCGTCGGGCGCCAGCCATTCGGATGCATCCACTCGCGGCCCGGCTGAGCTCGCGCGCGACGAGCCAATTCCCGTGCTCGCCAGCGACGAGGAGCTGCTCCGCACCAAACGGTTCGACGCGCTTTCGCCCGACGAGCTCGCGCACCTGTACAGATTGATGACCCACATTCGGCTCGCCACGCCGGCACGACGCACGCGCAGGGCCGAGCGTGACCGCCACGGCGAGCGAATCGACATGCGCCGCACGCTCCGCGGCAGCCTGCGTACGGCCGGCGACCCGATCCGGCTCGCGAGGCGCCGCCGGCGCGTCGTCCCGCGCCGGGTGGTGATGCTCTGCGACATCTCGGGCTCGATGGAGCCGTACGCGCGGGCCTACCTCCAGTTCCTGACCGCGGCCGCCGGCGGAGCCGTTGGGAGCCGGTCGGAGGCGTTCGTGTTCGCGACGCGTCTCACACGACTCACCCGTGCACTGCGATCACGTAACCCCGAGCGTGCGATCCAGCGAGCCGCCACGGCGGCGCCTGACTGGTCGAGCGGCACCCGCATCGGCGACGCCCTGAAGACATTCAACGACCGCCACGGCCGGCGCGGCATGGCCCGCGGCGCGGTGGTCGTGATCCTGTCCGACGGCTGGGAGCGCGGCGATCCGGCGCTGGTCGCGCGCGAAATGGAGCGGCTGCGTCGCGTCGCTCACAGGATCGTGTGGGTCAACCCGCGGGTCGGCGCACGGGGCTTCGAGGTCCGCGCCGCCGGCCTGGTGGCGGCGCTTCCGCATTGCGACGCGTTGGTGAGCGGCCATAGCCTAGAGGCGCTCGACGAAGTGGTGGACGCGATCTGCACCCCGCACGGTGGCGAGCTGCCGACTGTCGCGCCGCCGGCTCCGCAGCCGGAGGAGGACGCATGGCCGAGCGCGACCCCGGTGCCGGGCAGCTCGGTGGCGATGCCGAGCGGCTACGGACCGAGCCGCGGCAAGACAACTCCGGGATGGTCGCTAGGCGGGTCATGAGCGACACCGGGACGAAGATCTGCATCTACCCGGGGTGCCGCCGGCCGGCGGCACCGCCGCATCCCCTCGGCGGCCCGCAACCCAGTTTCTGCGACCTCGAGGACCACAACGCGTTGACCGCCCACCTCGAGCGTCAGCGGCTGGCGCACGAGGAGGCTTCGAAACAATCGACAGAGAAGGAGGAGTGATGGCCAACGAGGCGTACCGGGCGGTGTTCCTCAGGGTGCACCCGACGGGCAAGATGGTGCTCAGCCTGACGACCGAGTCCGATGGCGACGAGGCTCGCTATGCACAGCTCGTCGCCGGCGAGCTCGGCGTCCCGGCGCTCGACGTCAAGGTCGTCCCCGCCGACACCGACCGGTTCGGCGTCGGCCACGGCTACAACACCGCGCCGTCGCCGCAGACGCCGGCGGCGATCCAGAGCGCTACCGGAAAGATCCTGGATAAGGCAAAGCTGCTCGCGGCCGCCGCACTCGAGACCACCCCGGAGACGATCCGGTGGGACAACGGCGCGTTCGTATCGAGCAGCGACCCGGCGCAGCCGAAGACGATCGCCGATATCGCTCTGTATGCCCACGGCACCGGGGTGCTGCCTCCCGGCGTCGAGGGTGGGCTCGACGCGCAGACTGTCTACAAGGAGTCCTAACCGCCCTTGGTGTCGATCGCGACCTCGACGTCGTCGGCGACCTTCAGCGCGCCGAACAGCGCCGAGTACGGCTTCATGCCGAACGCGGACTGGGTCACCGTCGCGCTGCCGTGGACACGGCCACCCTCCCCGACCGCCAGGTCGAACGTCACCGGTGACTGCTTGCCGTTGAGCGACAGCTCTCCGCGCACGCTCAACCCACCGGGGGTTTCCTGGACATCGCTCGAGCGGAACTCGATCTCGCAGCCCTTCAGCACTTCCTTGTCGATGGTCTTCTTGATGTCCCCCTTGTCGCTCTCGCTGAGGGACTTGATGCCGCCGGTGCCCTCGAGCACACGCAGCGAGCGTGAGTCGGCGGTGAGCGTGACCGCGGGCTGCGCTTCGGGGTCTAGCGTCGCCTGCCACGACTGCACCTCGATCACCAGGTCGTGGCCGGCCTTGGCGGCGCCTCCCGTTCTTCTGGTCCGGATCGTGAGGCTCGCGTTGTCTGGTCCAAAGTTCTGTGACATATGCGCAACCCTAACCCCTTAGGAGACGAGAGAGATGGTTGAACTGGACCACGAGTACTCGAACGACAAGCCGATCGAGCACAACTGGGAGACGATCCTCGACCTCGAACGCCTGATTCCGTGCGTCGAGGGCGGGACCGTGACCGAGGCCACCGCACCCGACAACGTCAAAGCGCAGATCAAGGTCAAGATGGGTGCGATGTCGATGACCTTCAAAGGGACCGTGGCCGTGATCGAGCAGGATCCCGACGCCCACCGCGCGGTGCTTCAGGTCAAATCGCGGGAGGCGGGCGGGCAGGGTCACGCCAACGCCGACGTCACGTTCGCACTCGCGGACGGCGGGGGGAAGATCCATACGGCTGCACAGATCACCGGCAAGGCGGCCTCGATGGGCGAGGGCGTCGTTCAGAATGTGCTCGACGCGCTGATCAAGGACTTCATCTCGAAGCTCGCCGCGCTGTAGCAGGGGGGTCCGGATGGCGACGATCGCGATGAGGCACGTGCGCGAGGGCGAGGTCCCGCCCGACGGTGGAACCGCGGTCCAGCAAGATGCCGACCGCCCAGTATTCAATGGCAACGGCCCTGACGACTACGTTTGCGTCGAGTGCGGCAACGTCCTGGCGACGGCGATGCCCCCCGAGTACATGAATCGCAAGCTGCGCATCAAGTGCGCACGCTGCAAGACCGTGAACGTGGCGATCGAGGTGGAGGGCGTCGACTACGCGTCGGCGTTCAAGCGGCCGGCGGGCTGAACCCCGGCGGCCTCGCGCTCGTAGTCGAGCTCGGTACCGACGCCGATGTGGTTGAGCGCGTCGTTGGCCTCCTCGAGGCCACCGGCGTCGGCGACCGCTTGGGCCAGGCGGCCCGCAACCTTCAGCGTGATGTCGACATCGAGGTAAAACGTCAGCGACGCGGCCGGCGTCAGCTCGAGCTCACGTGTCCCACCACGGATCGTCGCCGTTCCCGAAGCGCCACGGAAGGCGCGTACGGCCTGGGCGCTGGCCTCGGTGCTGACCAGCTCGATCGCCGACTCGAGCCGTTCGGCGACCGGTCCGGTCAGGCCTCGGGCGCCGCACAGCCCGCCCGCAGCCGCCACCTCGGCCAGCCGGGTCAGCACCTCGCTCGGCGTGAGCTCGGCGTCGCACCCGATCCCGAAGATGGCGAGCAGAACCGGCTGGCCGCGCCGCGACAGCCGACCTCCGGCGGCCAGCATCACCGCATCGGCGAGTGGGCTGCGCAAGCCAGGCTCGTCCCCCCGCGCAACCACGTCACCGCCGACGTCGACCAGCACGAGGAGGTCGCACTTCAACGCCGCCATCGCCTGGGCTAGACCGTCCGCCACCGGCGCCGGCCCGTCGTTGATGTCGATCAGGAGCGTGCGCTGTCCGAGGAACTCGGACATCCGCGATTCCGCGAAGAACACATCCCGGTCGCGCAGCCGCGTGTCCGGGCCCGCGAGCAGGATCCCGGGCGCGAGCTCCTCGGCGCCGGTGATCTCGGCGGCGCTCCGCGGCCCCGGTACCGGGTCGAATGGCCGCCGCTCCCACGTTAATCCCCCGAGCACCGGATCGCCGCCGTCGTAAAGGCGGATGAGCTCGGCCGTGGCGAGCGCGCCCACCACATCACCCCCGCCTCCCATGCCGATCACGAGCGGTCGCCTGGCACGGCGGAGCAGCAGCTCGGAGTCACGCATCCCTGTAGTTGTACCGCCCGGCCGCGCCCGGCACGTTTACACCGTGTCACAGCGGGAAGCCAGTTGAAGGGAGCTGAGCGGCATCTGATGCCACCGGAGGAGGGGTCAAATTGTTGAGACGAGAACGCGCATCCCAGGACGACGCGGCCACGAACGGCGCCGCCACCACAGACCAGGAGGCGCCCGAGAAGCCGACGAAGCTTCCGGCTCGCTCGTGGGGCGGGGTGATGAAGCGCACCGTTCGGGAGTTCAAGGCCGACAACCTCACCGACCTCGCGGCGGCCCTCACCTACTACGGCGTGCTCGCGATCTTCCCGGCGGTGATCGCGTTGATTTCGATCGTCGGGCTGATCGGCCATTCGGCGACGCAGCCGCTGATCAACAACCTCGGCAAGCTCGCCCCCGGGCCGGGACAGCAGGTCTTCACGAACGCGATCGAAGGCCTGCAGCGGAGCCGCGGATCAGCCGGGGTGCTGTTTATCGTCGGCATCGCCGGCGCGCTGTGGTCAGCCTCGGGCTACGTAGCGGCGTTCATGCGCGCCTCGAACGCGATCTATGACATCGACGAAGGCCGCCCGTTCTGGATGACGATCCCGGTGCGCCTGGCGGTGACGATCGTGATGGTGATGCTGCTCGCGTTCAGCGCGTTCGCAGTCGTGGTGACCGGCGGCCTCGCCAGGCAGGTCGGCAATCTAGTCGGCGTCGGCGGCACGGCGGTCACGGTCTGGGACATCGCCAAGTGGCCGGTGCTGCTGCTGGTGGTCAGCTTCATGTTCTCGATCCTGTACTGGGCCTCGCCCAACGTCAAGCAACCGGGATTCCGGTGGATCAGCCCGGGTGGGGTCTTCGCGGTCGCGATCTGGGTGATCGCCTCCGGGCTGTTCGCCCTCTACGTCGCGGGCTTCTCCTCCTACAACAAGACCTACGGCGCACTCGCCGGCGTGATCATCTTCCTGGTGTGGCTGTGGCTGTCGAACGTGGCAATCCTGCTCGGCGCCGAGTTCAACGCTGAGCTCGAACGCGGACGGCGGATCGAGGCGGGCCAACCCGCCGACGAAGAGCCGTTCGTCGAGCCCCGCCGGGAGCCCCGGGAGGCGGCAAGGGCGACCCGCTAACCCGCGCCGCGCGACTCTGCGACGCGGCGCATCCAGTAGCGAAACCAGCCCTCGCCGAACGGGACGTAAAGCCGCACCTGAGTTCCGCGGCTGACCAACGAGGGCAGATCGTCCGAGCGGACACCAAGGAGCATTTCGAGGCCGACCCCGGGCAGCGCTGGCAACAGCGCTTCTCGTAGCACGGGGTCGTGGGTCGCCAGCGACAGCTCGGCGCCGGCGCGGTGAAGCGAATACGCGAGCTCGGCGAAGGCGATGTCGGTCGGATCCCCCCAGGCGATCGCACCCTCCTCGACATACGCCCCCTTGACTAGGCGGATCGGGACCCCGGCCTCCGCCAGGCGGTGGGCATCCGCGGGGCTCCGGGCCAGGTTGGCCTGGATCGTGGCCGACACGCCACCGCCGGCGCGCGCCACATCGAGCACGGCCTCGAGGATCAGATCGGTCCGCGCGGCCTGCTCGGCACCGATCTGAAGCCGGGCGCCGGCCGGGAGCGCTGCGGCGATACGGGCGAGCCGGCGCTCGTCGAGCGCGACGTGCGAGAGATCGAGCGACAGATACGTCCCCGCGGGCGTCTCGGTCGCGATCCGCCCGGCCAGGGCGACGTACTCATCTGCCACTCGGTCCGCCTCGACTGGATCGAAGACGTTCTCGCCGAAGTAGTCGATCGAGCTCAGCACGCCCTGATCGGCGAGCCGGTGCGCCGTGTCCAGCGCATCCGAGATGGTCACGCCGGCGACGTAGCGGGACGCGTACCGGTAGGCGAGCGCCGTACCTCCGGGCACCGCGCGCACCACCCGCTCGAAACGGTCACTCGTGGCGAGTGCAAACAGAACGCGACGCGGTATCACGACCGCAAATTGTCAGGCCTGGTCGAGAAACCGCGATATACGAGGGGTTTCTCGATCAGGCCCTTCCGTGGCCCACGCAATCCTGCGCGGCTCGCCGCCATCTTGTGGAACTCGGGCCGAATTCGATCTTCACCGTCCCGGCAGTCGCGATCCATCGCGTGCTCCACGCCGGCGGTCCGCCCGCGGTGACGATCCATGCCTACTCGCCGCCGCTCGTCAGGACCGGTGCCTACCGGATCGGACAGGACGGCGTGCTCGAGCGCGAGCTCCTCTCATCCGAGGACGAACTCCGCGCAACACCCGCGCTCGCCTGAGGAGCCGCCTTGCATAGGATTAGCGTTCGTGTCGGGAGTCGGACGCTACGTCAAGTTCAGCGCACAGCCAGGCCGGGGCGACGACCTCTCACACCTCCTGCTGGAAGCTGCCGACTCGGTCCGCGACGTCGCAGGGTGCGAGCTGTACCTAATCAACCGCGCGACCTCCGAGCCGGACGTGGTGTGGGTGACCGAGCTGTGGCTGAGCCAGGAGGCGCTCGACGCCTCGCTCGAACAACTGCAGACGGACGAGGGCAAAGCGCGGATCGGCCAGACCACGGCCCTGCTGGCAAACCCCCCCGAGCTGACGGAGCTCGAGCCGCTCGGCGGGGTCGGCTACCTCCCCGGCGGCGCGGGGTACACGCTCGTCAACCTCGACGACGTCGAGGACGTGGCGCCCAGATTCGGCTACGGCGATCAGGGCGAGGCACGGTTCGCGAACCGGTCGCTCGGCGCCGTCAGGACGGGGCTCAGCCATCAGCGCCTTCGCCCCGGCGTGCGCCAGGCCTTCGGTCACCGCCACCAGCACGCCGAGGAGGTTTTCGTCGTGCTCGCGGGCGGCGGCCGGGTGAAGATCGGCGATGAGATCCGCGACGTGCGGCCGCTCGACGCGATCCGCATCGCGCCAAGCGAGTCCCGGGCGTTCGAAGCCGGACCCGACGGCCTCGAGTTCGTCGTGTTCGGACCCCACCACACCGGGGACGCGGTGCTCGACACCGACTTCTGGCCCGCGGAGACGACATGAGCGCCACTCCCATCAACCAGAACCTGATCCAGGTCAACCGTTTCCGGTTTGTCAATGCGTTCCTCGTAAGCGAGGAGGACGGCTTCGCGGTGGTAGACCACGTGTCAAGCCACCTTTACCGGCGCATGCCCCTCGCGGCGATGGCGACGTGGGACAAGGGCCAGGACCTCGAGTCGGCCAAGACGATCCGCTCGCTCGAGCCGCCGATGCTCGAGGTCGGGCACGGCGGCCCGGTTCGCATGTCGGCCGCGGAGCTGGATAAGGCGATCGCGCGCGCGGGCGGGTGAGCGCCCACAGCTTCACCAAGGTCCATCACGACGGCCGCGACGACGAGGTCGCGGTCGAGGAGCCACTCGAGATCCGGGTCGACGGCGTGCCGCTCGTAGTGACCATGCGGACGCCGGGCCACGACGAGGAGCTCGCGCTCGGCTTCCTGTACGGCGAGGGCCTGATCGACGCCCCGCACGCCGCCGGACCTACCGACGACTTCGCAGTCAACACGGTGGAAGTCGCCGGGCCGCTGACCCGCGATCCCGGCGAGCGGCGCTTCTACACGACCTCGTCATGCGGCGTGTGCGGCAAGGGCGCGCTCGAGGAGGTCGCGGTCCACAGCGCCCCGCTGCCGGCCGGGCCGATCGTCACCCGCGCGTTCCTCGCCGGCCTGCCCGACAAGCTCGAGCAGCCGGCGTTCGAGCGCACCGGCGGCGTACACGCCACCGGCCTGTTCGACCCCACCGGCGAGCTCGGGCTGACACGCGAGGACGTCGGGCGCCACAATGCGATGGACAAGGTCGTCGGCCGCATGCTGCTCGACGGGCTCATTCCGCTGGGCGAGCGGATCCTGTGCGTGAGCGGCCGATTGTCGTTCGAGCTTGTCCAGAAGGCCGCGGTCGCCGGCGCGCCGATCCTCGTCGGCGTCGGCGCGCCGAGCTCGCTGGCGGTCTCGCTCGCCGACGAGCGGGGG
>Ga0335081_10011386_pt1 | contig 14382 bp, 12 predicted proteins | sample Lox_Sample_35_FD_206713 | JGI IMG/M metagenome (GOLD analysis project Ga0335081, IMG submission 206713) | Soil microbial communities from Loxahatchee National Wildlife Refuge, Florida, United States - Lox_Sample_3.5 | ecosystem: Environmental > Terrestrial > Soil > Wetlands | place: USA... | reverse complement strand
CTGCGGCTCGACACGCCGCCGGCCAACATGACGCATTGGCAGGAAATCATCCGCAAACTCATCGCGCCGCAGCATCGCGTCCGCATCGGCGTCGTCGGCAAATACATCGGTCTGCAGGACGCCTACAAATCGGTTTATGAAGCCATCATCCACGGCGGCGTGGGCAACGATTGCGGCGTGGAGATCGTGCGGGTGGACTCGGAGGAAATTGAGAAGGAAGGCGCGGCTAAAGTTCTGAAAGGCCTGGGCGGCATCCTGGTGCCCGGCGGGTTTGGTGAACGCGGTATCGAAGGTAAAATCCTGGCAGCGCAGTTTGCACGGGAAAACAAGGTTCCGTATCTCGGTCTGTGCCTGGGGATGCAGATTGCCACGATTGAATTTGCGCGGAACGTTTTGAAATTGAGCAAAGCGCATTCGACTGAATTCGATCCGGGCACACCGCATCCGGTCATCGCCATGCTCGATGAGCAGCGCAAAATCACCAAGAAAGGCGGCACGATGCGGTTGGGGGCGCAGCCGTGCCAGTTGGCGCTCGGCACGAAGGCGGCGGATCTGTACGGCTCGTTTGTGGTCAACGAACGGCATCGGCACCGCTACGAATTCAACAACGTCTACCGCGACAAATTCGAGAAAGCCGGATTCGTGTTCAGCGGTCTGTCACCGGACGGCAAGCTGGTGGAAGTGATCGAGCTGAAGGACCATCCCTTTTTCATCGCGAGCCAGTTCCATCCGGAATTTTTGAGCAAGCCGCACCAGCCGCATCCATTGTTCAAAGGCTTCATCGCCGCCGCGCACGCCAGCGCCCACCAGAAGCCGCTATGAAATTCTTTGAGACCATTGAGGCAGAAACGCACAGACGCCATTTGCGTTTTTTGGTCATCGGCGGACTGGCGGTGAATTTGTATGGCTATTCCCGTGACACGGCGGATTTGGATTTGTTGATTGGCGTTTCCCAACGTGGACAGTGGTTGAGTTTATTCTTTGAACTCGGTTACACCGTTCACAAAGACGCCGGCGTTTTCCTCCAGCTTTTGCCTCCGAAACAGGGTGCCTGGCCGGTGGATTTGATGCTCGTCCAAGAGGGAACCTTTGCGGCGATGTTTGCGGCCGGTCACGAAGAAGACCTTTACGGAACCCGCTCGCGAATTCCTTCGCTCGAACACTTGATTGCGCTCAAGCTGCACGTGCTCAAAAACGGCCGGTTCGAACGTTACTTGAAAGACTTTTTGGACGTGGAGAATTTAATGCTCATCAACCGCCTGGACATAAAATCGGAAAATATGAGGCAATTGTTCGCCAGGTATGGCACTATGGATCTGTATGACAAAATATCCCACGCGCTCGCCGTCAAATGACACACTAAAAGAGATGCCGGATACGCTGGAATTTCCGGTCGTGCCGGATTTTGTGTCGCGCCCGCCGCGCATTGACCGACAAGTCATGCTGCAGCGCATCGCCGAAACGATGCCGTGGCGCAGTCAGCGGCCGGGCGAGGCCGAACGGCGGCTGGCGGAGAAAGTTGCTGTTGAATTTGTCTTGTGATGGCGAGCCAGTTCCATCCGGGATTTTTGAGCAAGCCGCACCAGCCGCATTCGCTGTTCAAGGGTTTCATTGCTGCCGCGCACGCGAGTGCCCGCCAGAAACCGCGGTGATTACCGCTCCGCTATGAATTTCGGTGAACTGCGTTTTTGGGAACTGCTATGCGCGGGACTGGTGGTGATCATAGGGTTACGCTGGATTTGTGCGGTTGTCGCCCCCTCCCGCCTCACCATTTTCGACAAATGCGGGCTGCTCGCACTTGGTTTGTTTCTCCTGCTCTGTGTGAGTTGGGTCACGTTCATCATATTCCTCATCGTCGCGTTCACGACGTATGCCGGCCTGGCGTGGTTGTTGCGGCGGCCACGAGCTTGGGCTTTCAGATGCCTTCCAATCCTTATCGTCTTCCAATTGTTGCCACTCTTCGTCTTCAAATACGCGGACTTCGTCGTCAATGGCGTGTTCAATGCGCAGGTGGGACTTTTCCACGGATTGCTGATTCCGGTGGGCATCTCGTTTTACACGTTCCAGAAGGTAGCGTTCGTGGTGGACGTGCTGGTGTTGCGTCAGCCGTTGCCGCGTTTTCTGGATTACATGAATTTCACCGCCTTCTTCCCGCAAATCGTGGCTGGACCGATCGAGCGCAAGGTCAACCTGCTGCCGCAGATGGAGAACTTCCGATTCCGCTGGTTGCCCACGGAGATCAGCGAAGGCGCGGGCTGGATCGCGTTGGGACTGTTTTTCAAGTGCGCACTGGCTGACAATCTCGCGCAGCAATTTGACGGGGCTTTTTCGACGAATCCGTTTCTGCTCTGGCGCGACAATATCCTGTTCGGCTTGCGCATCTATTTCGATTTTGCGGGCTACAGCCTCGTGGCGATCGGCGTGGCGCGCTGTCTCGGCGTCCGGCTCACCTTGAACTTCCGCAGCCCCTACTGTGCGCGGAACATCCGCGAGTTCTGGCACCGCTGGCATATCAGTTTGAGCACGTGGTTCCGCGATTATGTTTACATTCCACTGGGCGGAGGACGCACCAAACTCTGGGCGCTCAACATCGCGTTTGTCTTTGTCGTTTCCGGCGTGTGGCATGGCGCCGGTTGGAACTTCGTTCTTTGGGGCGCCCTGCACGGCGCCTTGCTCATCGTTTGTCGGCTGGCAGAAAAGATCAATCTACCCGGCATCCTGGCCTGGGCCGTGACCATGGCGGGCGTATTCTTCGCGTGGCTGGGCTTTTATGAGACCCGCACGGGCGTGTTGCTGCGCAAGGCCGCCGTGCTGCTCACGCCGTCGGGTTATACACCGGCCGCGCTTCGGGCTGCCGCGCATGAACTGGCATCGCCCAATGGCGTGGTGCTGGGCGGTTTTCTCGCGCTCGCCGCGTTGACGCTGCTGGCGGAATGGGTTTCCATCCGCCGGCGCGGCGAGGAATACGTATTCCTCCGTCACCCGATCGGATTGGTCATCATCGTCGCGCTTACGGTCATCCTTGCGCCCGGAAGAAACAATGCCTTCATCTACTTCGCATTCTGAACCTCGCGTGCCATGGCGCGCGCTGATGCTCATCGCCGTGGCGCTGGCGACATGGGGAGTGTCGGCGTTTTACACGCTGAGGTTGAACCCACAAATTGTGTTTTTTCGGCATGCGCACGAGTTGAAACAGGCATGGGCGCGGCAACTCGATGCGACGAGGACGAACAAAATCGTATTTTGCGGCGATTCCAGTTGCGCGACGTCTGTGGACGCCCAACGCCTGTTGGCGCAGGACGGATTGCCCGCCGTGAATTTCGGCATGTCTGCCGACATTGGTTCCAAAGTGCTGCTCGCCTACGCCCAAAAATATCTGCGCCCGGGCGACACCCTCATCGTGACGATGGACCCCGGCCTTTTCGCCGTGCCGCCCCGCAATGAATCGGTCGGTGCGCAATTCAGCTTTGCGGTGGGCGAACCGTCATTTCTGCGCAATACAAACGGAATGGACTGGGTCACTGCACTCGCTGATCTTCGGCCCGGCGGTTACCACGCGTTCACCTTGATTGGCAAGATTGCCCTGCGGCAACCACTTTACCGCTATGGGTTGACGGAACTTCATCCCGGCGGCTGGCAGGAAGACGAACTGCACCGCCCCATCTATGCGTGGCCCGGCGCCTGGCCCGAGCTTAACCCCGCGATGCGACAACATCTCGCCGTCATCCGCGATGCATGCCAGGCTCGTCACATCCGGATGGCCTACACTTTGCCCTGGGTCTATTGCCCGCCGGAACTGGTCGCGCTCAGGCGCCAAACCGGAGCGCAATTCCTGCTTGAAGTCTCCGAAGTCATTCCCGTGCTCAAAGACCCCACGCTGGGAATCAAAACCAACCTCGCCGATTTTGCCGATACACCGTTCCACCCGACTCCAGCCGTCGCTGCTCAACGCACCGATGCGCTCGCGCAATTCATTTCAATGTGGCAAACTTGGTCTCGGGCCGAGCTTGAAGCCATCGCTCGCCCGCGACCGTGAACTATTGCGAAGCCATTCAATTTCTCTACGACCTGAATTTGTTCGGCGCGAAGTTCGGGCTGGAAAACACGTTCAAACTCGCTGCGCTGGCGGGCAATCCGCAGAACAAACTCCGGTTCATTCATGTCGCCGGCACCAATGGCAAAGGTTCGACTTGCGCCATGCTGGAAAGCATCTATCGCGGGGCAGGTTTGCGTACTGGACTGTTTACCTCGCCGCATCTGGTCTCGTTCCGCGAACGCCTTCAGGTCAATCGCCGGTTGATTTCCGAAAGTGACGCCGTCCGGCTCGTGGCGGAATTGCAGCCGCTGCTTAAACAGTTTCCCGAAGGCCAGCACCCTACGTTTTTTGAAGTCGTCACGGTCATGGCGCTGAAATTTTTCGCCGAACAAAAATGCGACCTGGTGATCTGGGAAACCGGGCTGGGCGGACGTTTGGACGCAACGAATATCGTCACCCCGCTGGCCAGCATCATCACCAATATCGGCATCGAACATTCCGAATGGCTCGGCGATACCTACGAAAAAATCGCCGCCGAAAAGGCCGGTATCATCAAATCCGAAGTGCCCGTCATCACCGCGGCGCGGCGGGCGGAAGGGCTGGAAGTGATTGCGTCGGTCGCGCGGGAGAAGCGCGCAGCATTGACTATGGTGGATGAAGCGCAAGTCCACTGCCCGCTCCTGGACACCGTCGAACTACCATTACACGGAGCGCACCAGAAACTCAATGCGGCGACCGCCATGGCCACCGTGCGGGTCCTCGGCAATCAGTTGCCGGTCAGTGACGAGGTATTGCGCCGCGGGTTGCTGGCGGTTGATTGGCCGGGCCGGATGCAGCGTGTAACCACGGCATCGGGGCAGGTCGTGTTGCTGGACGGCGCGCACAATCCTGCCAGTGCCGAGGCCTTGCGGGCGGCCTTGCTGGCCGAATTCCCGGAGGCCCGACCCGCGGTCATTTTCGGCGTTTTCCGCGACAAGGATTCGGCGAGCATGTGCCATTCGCTGGCACCGCTGGCGGGGCGGCTCCTGCTCACGCCGGTCCACAGCGAGCGCACCGAAGACCCCGCCCGGCTGGTGACGGCGTGCCGCGAGGCGAACCCGCACGCGCCCCTCGAGGTCTGCGCCTCGCTGGCCCAGGCCGTCGAAAAGGCGACGCGCGAGCCGTTCGTCGTCGTCACCGGCTCGCTCTATCTGGTGGGGGAAGCGCTGGAATTGCTCGGGTTATCGCCGGCCAACGGCGGGGAACGCGCCCTGAACGAATGGACGGCCGGAGTTTCCTCGCGCTAATAATTTTCTTTAGCATTAATGATTCTTTGCAAAATCGGTGGATTCTTTCTTGATTCTAACCTATCGGATAAGTAAATAGTCCTGTCCGATAGAATTATCGTCAGCATAAACATGGCTTACACAGATACGTTGCCGTTATCAGGGAGGTTTGGGCAGACCGTGCGCCGGGACGCGTGGTGGGTCCAGCCGTTGCTCGTGTTTCTGGGACTTTCGACGTTCATCGTCTATTCCGCGTGGGCCGCGTTTCAGGGGTCGAACTACTGGTGTCATGCGAACGGGGCGAACTATCTTTCGCCTTTTTATTCGCCGGAGATTTTCGGGGATTCGCCGCACAGTTGGTTTGGACCCAAACCCGGCTGGTGGCCCTCGTGGCTGGCCTTTTCCCCGGCGTTTCTGATTCTGTGGGCGCCCGCCGGTTTCCGGTTCACCTGCTATTATTACCGTGGCGCGTATTACAAAGCGTTTTGGGCCGACCCACCGGCCTGCGCCGTCGGCGAGCCGCGCAAAGTCTTTCTCGGGGAAAAGTCTTTTCCGCTGGTCATGCAAAACGTCCACCGCTACTTCCTCTACTTCGGGTTGCTGTTCCTCGTCAATCTCACGTACGACGTTTGGGAAGGCCTCTGGTTTGCGGATGCCAGCGGCGTGAAACATTTTGGCATCGGTGTCGGAACCATCGTGTTGGCGCTGAACGTTGTTTTCCTGAGCAGCTACACGTTGGGCTGCCATTCCCTGCGGCACTTGATCGGCGGGTTCCTGGACGAAACCTCCAAGGCGCCGGTCTGCGCCAAAGGTTATTCCTGTGTGAGCTGCCTGAACCGCCGGCACATGATGTGGGCCTGGATCAGCCTGTTCTGGGTTGGTTTCTCCGACCTTTACGTGCGCCTGTGCGCGATGGGCTTCTGGCATGATTGGCGGATTTTGTAATTTGTTAAATGAGTGATTCGTTAAATAAGTTGAATAACCTTCGCGCATTAGATGGTATCCGCCCGATACCCATTTAACCGATTACTGATTTAACCAGTTACTCTTTCAATCCATGGCCAATTACGAAACAATCGAATACGAGGTGCTGATCATTGGCGCGGGCGGCGCGGGCTTGCGCGCGGCCATCGAAGCGTCGGCGGCGGGCGTAAAGGTCGGCCTCGTCTGCAAATCGCTCCTCGGCAAGGCGCACACAGTCATGGCCGAGGGCGGCATGGCGGCGGCGCTCGCCGATGTGGACGACCGCGACAATTGGAAGGTCCATTTCTCCGATACGATGCGCGGTGGCCAATACGTCAACAACTGGCGCATGGCCGAGCTGCACGCAAAGGAAGCGCCGGCGCGCGTTCGCGAACTGGAAGCCTGGGGCGCGGTGTTTGACCGCACGCCCGACGGAAAGATTCTGCAGCGCAATTTTGGCGGCCACCGGTATCCGCGCCTCGCGCACGTCGGCGACCGCACCGGGCTGGAGATGATCCGTACGTTGCAGGACCACGGCATCCATCAGGGGATCGAGGTCAATATGGAACACACGATTGTCACCCTGCTCAAGGATGGCGACCGGGTGGCCGGCGCGTTCGGTTACGACCGCGAGCGCGGACGGTTTAAAATTTTCCGGGCCAAGGCCATCGTGCTCGCCACCGGCGGTGTCGGCCGCTCCTATAAAATCTCGAGCAACTCCTGGGATTGCACCGGCGACGGCCAGTCACTCGCTTACCATGCCGGGGCGGAACTCGTGGACATGGAGTTCGTGCAGTTTCATCCGACGGGCATGATCTGGCCGCCGAGCGTGATGGGCATGCTGGTGACTGAAGGGGTGCGCGGCGAAGGCGGGGTTTTACGGAACAAGGAAGGCAAGCGATTCATGTTCGACGACATTCCCGACAATTACAAAGCCCAAACCGCCGACAGCGAGGAGGAAGGCTGGCGTTATTGCGCGGGCGACCGTGGCGCGCGGCGTCCGCCGGAACTGCTGACGCGCGATCATGTGGCGCGTTGCATCATGCGCGAGGTCAAAGCCGGCCGCGGCAGCCCGCACGGTGGCGTGTTCCTCGACATCTCCTGGATCAAAGAAAAAATTCCGAACGCGGCCGAGCACATCAAACGCAAGCTGCCCAGCATGTATCACCAGTTCCTGGCGCTCGCCAGCGTGGACATCACCCGCGAGCCGATGGAAGTGGGCCCGACGACGCACTATCTCATGGGCGGTGTGCGGGTGAACAGCGACACGCAAATGTCATCGGTGCCGGGGTTGTTTGCGGCGGGCGAAGTGGCCGCCGGCCTGCACGGGGCGAACCGGCTGGGCGGCAATTCGCTGTCAGATTTGATTGTGTTCGGCAAACGGGCCGGAGAATTCGCCGCCAAATTTGCGAAAGAGCACGGCGCCGCGCAGGTCAACGATGGCCAGATTGAAGCAATCGCGGGCCGGGCGCTGGAACCATTCAATCGCGGGGCATCCATTGGCGGCAGCGCCGAAGGCCCGTACCAGGTGCAGTACGATTTGCAGGAAACGATGCAGAACCTCGTCGGCATCGTGCGACGCGAGGAGGAGATGGCCCGCGCCGTGGACGCGATTGCCAAACTGAACGACCGCGCCCGACAGGTCGCCGTTTACGGTCATCGCGAATTCAATCCCGGCTGGCACACGGCGCTGGATTTGAAAAATATGCTGACGGTGTCGGAGGCCATCACGCGTTCAGCCATCGAGCGCAAGGAAAGCCGCGGCGGACATTTCCGCGACGATTATCCGAACAAGGACGCGGCCTGCGGCCGGATGAACGTGGTAGTCGGGAAGGGCGCCGACGGCGCGATGCAGGTGCGGCGCCAGCCGATTCCCGAAATGCCGGCGCAGCTAAAACAGATTATTGAGGAAATGAAGTGAAGACAGCCGTGTTCAAAATCTGGCGCGGTGACGCCCAAGGCGGGAAGTTCGTGGAGTATACCACGGAAATCTCCGAAGGCATGGTGGTGCTCGATGCGGTGCTGAACATCCAGGCGGCGCAGGCCAACGACATGGCCTGTCGCTGGAACTGCAAGATTGGCCGGTGCGGCTCGTGTTCGGCGGAAATCAACGGCCTGCCCAAATTGATGTGCATGACGCGACTGGACCAGTTGCCGCTCGACCAGCCCATCACCATCCAGCCGCTGAAGACGTTCCCGCACATCCGCGACCTGACGACGGACGTCTCCTGGAATTATCGGGTGAAGAAAAAAATCAAGAAATTCAAGCCGCGCGCTCCCGACGCCCCGGACGGGAGCTGGCGGATGTACCAGGCGGACGTGGACCGCGTGCAGGAATTCCGCAAATGCATCGAGTGTTTTCTCTGCCAGGACGTCTGCCACGTGCTGCGCGAGCACCACAAACACGAAGAATTCATCGGCCCGCGTTTTCTGGTCTATACCGCCGCGTTGGAGATGCATCCGCTCGACACGGAAGACCGGCTGCTGGAATTAAAGCAGGCGCAAGGCATCGGCCTGTGCAACATCACCAAGTGCTGCACAAAAGTCTGTCCGGAAAGCATCCATATCACGGACAACGCCATCATCCCGCTCAAGGAACGCGTGGTGGACGAATACTACGACCCGCTGGGCCGGCTGTGGAAGAAGCTGCGGCCGAAGGTTTGAACAGACGACACCCGCGCGGATTCGGCTATTGTTCGCGTTCCGCGTCCCGCACCCTGCAAAAAAAACCGCGTCAGACCGCTACGCCTTCTTCTTCAGCTTCCCTGGCCGCCACGAGGTCCTTTTCCGCCAGCACCCAATCCGCCAATGTCAGCGGATGTTCCGGCAATCGGTCGCGATACAGGCGATACGCATGTTCGCGCACCATGCCTTTGGTCACGCCGGGCGTGACGGGCTTGGGCTGTTCGACGGCTTTTGGTGCTTTGTCTTTCATTTTCATACAACGCTCCTGCTTAAAGATAAGCCTCCACGCCTGCTCTGCAAGTGGACAGGCCGGGAAAAATGAACGACGATTGTCGGACACGTGAACTCTCGCGCAGTTCCAGGGGATACACTTTAACGGACAAGATAGAGTTCGTGATAATGTTCATAAGCCCGGCACAATGCGTGCTATCCCGAAAACCGCGTGTCCGCATGACGTTTATGAAGACACTGTTTTTCTGTTGTGTGTCCGGCCTCTTCCTGGTGACCGCTGCACGGGTGCGTTCCCAGACCTTCTCTTTCACTACGTTGGCGGGATCGGCCAGTATTGGCAGCGCGGACGGCACAGGCGCCGCCGCGCGCTTTTCCGGTCCTTCGGGTGTGGCCGCAGACAATCAGGGCAATGTTTATGTGACGGATTCGGGCAATAATACGATCCGGAAAATCACACCGGCTGGCATCGTGACGACCATTGCTGGCCTGGCTGGAGCCAAAGGCAGCGCGGATGGCATTGGCACCAACGCCTCGTTCAACCTGCCCACGGGCATCGCGGTGGATACCAACGAAATCCTTTATGTGGCCGACGAGTTTAACGACACGATCCGAAAAATCACGCCCGTGGGAACGAATTGGATGGTCAGCACGCTGGCCGGCCAGGTTGGAGTGGCCAACTGGGCGGATGGTTTGGGCACCAACGCGCTCTTCAGTACACCGGCCGCCATTGCGGTGGATGTGGCCGGCAATGTTTACGTGGCCGACACCGCCAACGATGTCATTCGCCAGATCAATTCTTTTGGATTTGTCAGCACGATTGCCGGCCAGCCCCACCATCCCGGCAGTGCCAACGGCACGAACAACGGCGCCCAGTTCTACATGCCTTACGGAATTACCGTGGATGCCGCCACCAACATTTATGTGAGCGACACCATCAACGAGACGGTCCGGAAAATTGTTCCGGTGGACGCCGGTTGGGCCGTCAGCACGATTGCCGGACAGGTATTGGTTTCGGGCAGCAACGACGGCGTCGGCACCAATGCTCAATTTAACGGCCCGGTCGGCATTGCGGTCAGTGGCGGTACCAATCTGTTCCTGGCCGACAACAACGATGACACGATTCGGAAGCTGGCGTTGACCGGAACAAACTGGACAGTGAGCACGGTTGCCGGATTGGTTGGAGTTTACGGTGACGCCGACGGCGCAACGAATAACGCTCGGTTCCACTCTCCGATCGAGGTAGCGGCCGATGGCGCCGGGAATGTTTACGTGGCGGACAACAACAATAATGAGATTCGAAAAATCACCGCCAGTGGTTTGGTAAGCACTTTTGCCGGTGTCAGCACCGGTAGCACCGACGGGCCGGGCACCAATGCGCTCTTCTGGTCCACGGCCGCGGTCGCGCTGGATCCACAAGGGAACGTTTATGTGGCTGACTACTACAATTGCACCATTCGCAAAATTGCAACGAACGGCGTGGTGAGCACAATTGCCGGTCTGGCCGGCAATATTGGTGGTGCTGACGGCACGAACAGCGACGCCCGTTTTTACTATCCCTCAGACATCGCCCTGGACAATGGAGGCAGCCTGTATGTCGCCGATGCCTATAACAGCACAATCCGCAGAATCACGCCGGTCGGGACCAACTGGGTAACGCGGACCATCGCCGGACAGGCTCAAGTCTATGGCATTCAGGACGGCACCGGGACCAATGCGTTTTTTTATGTGCCTGCCGGCATTGCCGTGGATGCCAAAACCAATATTTATGTGACAGACAATTACGGCATGGTCGTCCGCAAGCTCGCACCCGTCGGGACCGATTGGGTGGTGACGACCATTGCCGGATTGCCCTATACCTCCGGTTCTTCCAATGGCATCGGCACCAACGCCATGTTCTATTTTCCGCGCGGCCTGGCGGTGGACAATGCCTCCAACGTGTATGTGGCCGACAGCGAGAACAACAGCATCCGCAAGCTGACACCGGTCGGCACGAACTGGCTGGTGAGCACGCTGGCCGGCGTGGCCAGCATCCGCGACAGCGCCGATGGCACCGGCACCAACGCCCACTTTTTCTTCCCGGATGATGTTACGTTGGACGCCGCGGGCCATCTCTACGTGATGGACACCTACAATCAAACCATCCGGAAAATGACGCTGGTAGGGACCAGCTGGGTGGTAACGACCGTGGCCGGGCAAGTGGGTGTCACCGGAAGCGCCGACGGCCTCGGCACTAATGCGCTGTTCAACTATGCCCAAAGCGCCGCCTTTGACAGCGCCGGAAACATTTATGTCGCCGATACCCACAACAGCACCATCCGTCTGGGACAGGTCGTCTTTCCCTCGCTGCAAATCGTGCCTGCCGGCAACCAGGCGATTCTCTCCTGGCCTGCCTGGGCAACGGGTTTCAATTTGGAAACCAGCAGCACACTATCATCGGGCGCGGCTTGGAGCGCGTTGACCAACGGCGTGGCGGTGGTGAACAACACTTTTGTGCTTACCAACAATGCCAGTGCCGCGACTGCTTTTTATCGTTTGCGCGGACAATAAACCTGCGAACCGGGCCAGGGTGGCGCCGGTGCCCAGCCAATTGGGCCAATTGCGCACGGAAGTTCAAGTTGAACAGCCGCACCGCCGTTTTTTAGCCGCAAATCGGCCATGGAGCGTGCCTTTTGGAATGCAGAAAACTCAAATATTTCTGCAAAAAGATAATGGTGTTTTAAACTGGAAACGTGTTATAGTCCGCCCTAGCAGGCTGCTTAAATGCCATGGATTTGAACGTTAACTGGCAAATTCATTGGGAAATTCGCATGTTTCTCGGGCACAAAAAGTTTTTCAGTAGCCGGTGAGTCAGCCTGTAATTATGAGTAAATTTCTGAAATTGGAAAAATTTTCGTTTGGCATGGGCGACCGATTTGCCCATCAGGCCAAGGCCCAATTGGCGGCCTGCCAGATGGTTGCCGAGCAGGGCGTGGCCATCGTTCCGGTCTGGAACAAATCCAATCGCGAGCACACCATCATCGGCTCCGAACCCGCCAGTACCCGTGCTGCCGCGGCCGTCGCAATCAAGGATCTGGGCTGGAACCAACCCTGGCATGTGGACGCCGACCACATCCGGCTCGACACGGTGGACCGCTTCCTGCCGCACTCGGATTTCTTCACCATTGACGTGGCCGATTCAATTGGCAAACCGGCCGATCCCAAAAGTGTCAAGGCGTTTGCCGATCGCCATCCGGAGCTCGTCGGCAAAATCGTCATCCCCCGGATTGACCGTCCGTTTGAAACCACCCGCGCCGAAGTGGAACGCGTGGCCGGCAAATATTTGCTGGCCGTGCAGGACGCCGGGAAAATCTACCGTCACATTGCGCAGGCCAAAGGGGAGGCCAACTTCATTACCGAGGTTTCCATGGACGAAACCGACAGCCCGCAGACGCCGCCGGAGCTGTTGATCATCCTGACCGCCCTGGCCGACGAACAGGTTCCCATTCAAACCATCGCGCCGAAGTTCACCGGCCGTTTCAACAAGGGCGTGGACTACGTCGGCGACATCAAACAGTTCGAAAAGGAATTCAACGATGACCTGGCCGTCATCGCTTTTGCCGTTGCGAAATACGGCCTGCCCGCCACGCTCAAGCTGAGCGTTCATTCCGGGAGCGACAAGTTTTCCATCTACGCGCCAATCCGCAAGGCGTTGAAAAAATTCAATGCCGGGCTGCACATCAAGACTGCCGGTACGACCTGGCTCGAGGAACTCATCGGCCTGGCGGAAGCCGGCGGCGACGGCCTGGCGCTGGCGAAGGAGATTTACGCCGATGCGCTCAGTCATGTGGACGAACTCTGTGCGCCGTATGCCACGGTCATTGACATCAAGCGTGACCGGTTGCCGACGGTGGCGGCAGTCGGCGGCTGGACGTCAAAGCACTACGTATCGGCGCTGCGGCACGATCCCAAATGCAAAGAGTTCAATTCCAGCTTCCGACAACTGCTGCATGTGGGCTTCAAAATCGCCGCCAAGAAAGGCGACCGCTACCTTAACGCGCTGAAGCAGCACGAGGCCGTCATCGCCAAGAACGTCACCGAAAATCTGTACGAGCGGCACATGAAACCGTTGCTGCTCGGCAAATCGAAGCCCGCCAGGTCCGCGAAGCCTGAACGCGTGCTGGCCGCCTGATTCACCGGCCGGCCGCCGGATTCCAACCGTCCGCGTCACCCAGCACCCGCGACAAGGTGATGCTGCTGGCCTCGGTTTCGGTCAACTGCCGCGCCCAGGAAACCCGCGCAGCTGAACTTGCCCCGGGGCCGGTGCTGTTAAACTCGCCGTAGCGGGCGGTCGTGTGCGTTTCCGGCTTTTTCCAATCGTTCCAGCCTGCCGGGCGGATGACCGCGGACATTTCGGTGTTCAGGAATATGGTGCTGGCGTGAATTCGCCAGGGCCGGCCCAGAAAAGTTCGCGTTTGCGGTTTGTCGCCAGTGATGGTGCAGTTCGAGAAAACAAATCCGAACGGCTGGTCGGCTGGCGTGGACGCGGCGGTAATGTAGCCGTCGCCCAGGCACTGAATGTGGCACTTCTCGAACCACGCCGTGGCCGCGCCGAAAATGAAATCCACATGGCCGGCGATGTAACAATTCCCAAAATACTGCCGGCCGCGGTTCAGCAGAATCGTGTCCTGCCAGCCGAGGAACCGGCAGTTGCGGAACGCGGCGCGGTCGCCATCCACGCGAATCGCGAGCGCCTGTCCTTTGGGGCCGGCGGAGTTTTCAAACGTGAGGTTTTCCGCCGTGAAATCGTCCGCGTCAATGGTTGTTGTCGGCGTGTGGAACGTGCCGATGGGTTTGCCGTCAAAATTGGTGAGGTTGGCATACAAACCGTACGTGATTACCGCGGTGGCCGGATTGTCGCCGAGCAGTTTGAAAAAGCATTTCTCGCGTTGGACATAAATCAATTCCTGGTAGGTGCCGGGTTTGACGTGGATGACGACCAGGTTGGTGCGGCTGCCCGACGGAACGGACATGATCGCTGCCTGCAAGGATTTGAACTCGCCGCTGCCGTCGGCAGCCACCGTGAGACTGGTCTGCGACCGGGTGCTGGGAATAAACAGAAATAGCGAAACCATGCCGGTCAAAATCTGGTGCTTCATGTCCGGCAACTTAAATAAACCACGCCCGAATCACTACTCCGAATTTCTCCGAAATGACGCAAATCAT
>Ga0335081_10011385_pt1 | contig 14383 bp, 11 predicted proteins | sample Lox_Sample_35_FD_206713 | JGI IMG/M metagenome (GOLD analysis project Ga0335081, IMG submission 206713) | Soil microbial communities from Loxahatchee National Wildlife Refuge, Florida, United States - Lox_Sample_3.5 | ecosystem: Environmental > Terrestrial > Soil > Wetlands | place: USA... | reverse complement strand
AAGACTCGGTAAGCTGTACGTCCAGTTTTGATCCAAAAGACAGGAGAGAACCGATGAAGTCCCTTCGTTCTTTGGCCCTGGTTGTAGTCGTTCTTAACGCGGCATTCGCCGTCGCGGTCAATCCAACCCCATTCATCAACCAGCCGCTGATTCCTGCCAGCGTTGCCCCTGGTGGTCCTACGTTCACTCTGACGGTGAACGGCACGGGCTTTGTGTCGGGATCGACGCTGAACTGGAACGGCAGCCCGCGGACCACCACGTTCGTCAATGCTTCGCAGCTGACGGCGACGATTCTTAGCACAGACATTGCGAGCGCGAGTACGGCATCGGTGACGGTGGTCAGCCCGACTCCGGGCGGAGGCACGTCGAATGTGGTGTTCTTGACAGTGAGGGAGCCTGCGGGGTTCGTGTCGCTGAATGCGACGAGCTTTAATCCACAAGCGACACCATCCGGCTTGGTAACCGGCGATTTTAACCACGATGGCAAGCAGGATCTCGCGGTCGGGTCACTTCGAAAGAAAGTCGCGGGACTTGTCATCTGGCTTGGAAACGGCGACGGCACATTTCAGCAGCGCGGTGAATACCAAGTTGGCGGCACCCAGACTAACTCGATGTTCCTCGCAACAGGCGACGTCAACAACGATGGGAACCTGGACTTGATTGTGCTACGAGGCGGCGAGGCCGCCTTCTGGGTGCTTTTGGGAAATGGTGATGGCTCGTTTCAGCCGCCGGCGCAGTTTACAGTGGCCGGGGAGGTGCCAACGCAGGCCATACTAGGTGACTTCAACAGGGACGGTGCGTTGGACTCGGTTTTCTTGTTAATTAATGGTTTCTGCATTGCACTCGGAAATGGCAACGGCTCGTTCCAACCGGCAACCTGTACGTTCCTTAAGCCGAACAACCACGATTCAATTGTGATCGGAGACTTCAACCTCGACGGAAATTTGGATATTGCGCTGGGCTCTACAAATACTGCGGGACTTACGGTTGCCCTAGGCAATGGGGATGGTACATTTCGAACTCCGCGAGCATATCAGACCGGTTTCGTGATTGCCATTGCCGCAGCGGATTTCAACAGTGATGGGAAACTCGATCTGGCCACAATCGGCGCTGGTCGGAATTCAGTCAAGATCCTACTCGGTGATGGTGACGGAAACTTCACTCAATTCTCTAGTGTGGCAGCCGGATCTTCTCCGGGATTCATAACGACCGGCGATCTTAACGGCGACGGAAAGCTCGATTTGATCACGGGGAACGCTGCTTTTGATGCTGTGTCGATTTCGGTTATCTTGGGCAACGGCGACGGAACATTTCAGAACCATAACGACTTCGGCGGTTCCAAAGTTAGTAGTCTCGTGCTTGCGGACTTTAATAATGACGGTCGATTGGATGTCGCAACGTCGAGCGCAACCAAACAAGCAGTCATAATTTCGACTCAGGACAATGGAACTGTTGTCAGCCTTTCTCCGGGCAAACTACAATTTCCCACCGAGCTCGTCGACAATGTTAGTGACCCCAGAATCGTACGGCTGACCAATACGGGCACATCAGCCATCAACATCAGCAAAGTTCAAATCGACAGCAGCTTCTCTCAACTGAACAATTGTCACACCGTGCAACCCGCGGGTTTTTGTAGGATTGCCGTTTTCTTCACACCGACTCAGCCTGGAGAACTCCTTGGGTATGTAACTGTCAGTGACACTGGTGGCGGAAGCCCCCAAAGGGTCGCGCTTGCTGGAACGGGTACGGTGGTTTCTTTTTCTCCCAGTCAAATCGACTTTGGCAACCTTCAGGTCGGAAAGTTCAGCGCGCCGGAGAAAGTAACCTTAACAAACGAGGGAACAGGGACTCTTTCCATCAAGGGAATTGCGATCAGTGGAGATAATGCTTCCGATTTCTCTCAAGTGAACGCATGCCCTGGGCAACTTACGGCCGGAGCCAGTTGCACGATTACTGTGATCTTTCATCCTCAGGCCCAAGGGCTTAGAACGGCGGCGATTGAAGTTAACGACGACGGCGGTGGCAGCCCGCAGAAAGTCCCACTGACGGGAACGGGAACCTAGAACCTACGCTTCGCTTTTAATTGCCTGAGCTGTTGGTGTAACTCATTCTGCGGAATACCCTCGCCCCGCTCCAGTTGCGCAATGCCACGCCGAATCTTGGCATCAATCTGACGCTTGTCGTCAGTCGGATAAAACTTTCCCACAATGGCCCGACTCCAGTCCTTTACTTCGGGAATGTCCGAGGTATCGATGTCTGAATCGCGCAGACGGCGCAGAATGTCGAGTTCGGAAAGCTTGTTCTTCTTCCTTCTCATCGCACCCGATTATGTCAGTACGGCTGAAGCCTGTCGAGGGACTGCGCGGCGCACGAAATAGAAAAAAGGGGCAGCTTTCGCCGCCCCTCGCTCACTTCAACTCAACTAGTTCGTTGAACCGCCGGCGCTCATCGCCGCGCTGTGGTTTTCGTTTTCAGGCGCAACCACGATGCCATCAAACGGAGTTGCCGCGACGTAGTGCCCGTGCACGACGCTGATGCGGCGCAGCGGGTAGCCGGTGTCCGGACCGCGATGCCAGCTCTGACCGCCGTCGGTGCTCTCAAACACCACGCCTGTCTCCGAACTCGTTGCCACTAACTGGCTGTGGCTCTCGTCATAGGTGACGTAGCTGATGTTCTTGTCCGGCAGGCCGTTCTGCAGATGCTCCCAGCCGCCGCCGGCATTCGGGCTGCGGAACGCGCCTTCACGCGAGGCCAGCACGATCTGCTTGTCCGGCGTGATGGTCAGGGTGCGAATGCTGCTGACAAACGGCGCCAGGTCATTCGACTCTTTCCAGGTCAGGCCGCTGTTGGTCGAGACCAGCACGGCGCTGCGAGTAGCCACGGCAATCATTCCGCCTTCGCTCTGTACCGAGACAAAGTCGCTCTTGCCCATTACTGGGCCGCCGCTCCAGCTCTGGCCGCTATTCGACGAGACATACAGACCCGCCGAAGTAGCTGCGAACCACTCTTTCCCATTCACAGCAACATCGCTCACGCGCGCCGAAAGGATGGACCGCGCAATCGACTTGCCGCTCTTCGAGAATTTCTTCTCTTCGATGTTGTTGATCGGGCTCCAGGTCGATGCATTATGCGTCAGCGAGAACATGCCGCGATTGGTGCCTGCGATAATCTCGCCACTTGCTGCTTGCTCTAAGGTAAACACGTCGCGTCCGTCGAGGCCGGCACTCTTCTGCATCCAGTGCTGTCCGCCGTCATGCGAAACGAACACCCCGCCTTTTTCGCGGTCGTTGACCACGCCCACATACATCGTGTCGGGATCCTTCTTGTCGGCCAGGATCGCAGTCACGTAGCGATGTGCATAGCCATGATTCGAAGCGCTGAAGCTCTGCGCGCCGTCGTTGCTGGCCAGAACGCCTGCGCGATCAGTCGCAAGCAGCACGCGCTGCGAATTGCGCGGATCGACCATCACATCGTTGACCACGACTTCCGGGCCGGTCACGCGCTTCCAAGTCTTGCCTGCATCGACCGTCTTCCACAAGCCTTCGGTCGTTCCGGCATAAACCACCGCCGGATTGCTCGGGTCCTGTTTCAGCACGCGGGTGCGGCGCGCCGAAAACGGGATGCCCTGAATCTTCGAGAACGCTTCGCCCGCGGTCTCGCTCTTATAAATACCTGAGCAGGCGCTTGCGAACACCACCGACGAATTAGTCGAGTCGACGATGATCGAGAACACGTCCGAGTCATCGATCATGCCCTTGTTGATGTGCTTCCAGCTGCCGCCGCCGTTTTCTGTCTTCCACGCCAGGTGCCAGGTGCCGGCATAAACCGCGTTCGGATCCTTGGGATCGACTGCGATCGACTCCACGTTCTTAATCTCTGCGTTGCTCTGCGAAATCTTGTCCCACTTCTTGCCCGCGTCGGTGCTGCGATACACGCCTTCCAGCGTGCCCGCTACCAGGACCTTCGGGTCCGACGCCGACATGGCCAGCGCGCGGATCGACTTGTTGTGCATCGCCGGAACGATTTCCCATGCCTTGCCGCCGTCGTGCGAGTAGAAAAGGTCGCCGGCCTGCTGGTTCTCTACGCTCCAGGTGGCTACGTACATTTTTTCGGAATTCTGCGGATCGATAGCGATGTGGTCGATGACATAGTCATCGCCCGCGCCCAGATGGGCGAAACGCGTCCAGTTGTTGCCCGCGTCGCTGGACACGAAAATCGTGCCGGTGCTGGTGCCCAGGAAAATATGGTCAGGATTGTGGGGATCGAAGGTCAGGCTGCGGACGTCGCCTCCATCCGGGCCGAGGGCGATCCATTGCTGGCCGGCCCAGGCGGCGGTCGAGAGCGCCACTAACATGAAGACAATCCACAGCTTGCGCACCGAAGTCTTTGTTGCCAAAGTCATAGCTGAATTTGCCCCTGAAAAAAGGAAGTTGATCAGAGGCTAGGGTGACAGGCTACCACGGCGGGAACAAGTTACCGACGGCCAAGGGCGAGAGGACGGGAAAGGGGTGATTTTGAGGGCTGGCAAGCGATTGAAAAGACAGCATAAAACTTGTCATCCTGAGAGCAGCGAAGGACCTATGTATTTGGGCTAACCCGTCTTGATGACCGCCGCCGCGGAAATGGAAAGGCTGCCCCGATCTCCGTGGCTAGGGACCTGGGCAGCCTCCAAGGGTTAGCCTCTTTGCATCCTTTCATGTTTGTCCTGCAGAAGGGGCTGTGTTGAGGCTATTGTCGGGCGAGCCAGGATGGTTGTCGGTGACGGGTGTCACAGGAGATTACCGCATCCGTTGCAAAGACTCTCGCAAGCCGCTGTGTCGAACTGCATAGGTCCTTCGACTGCGCTGAAGAGTCGCGCTGCGATCTTCAGCTTGCCTCAGGATGACAAGCCGATGGTAAGTGATAACTCATCTAGCGATCCGGAAGAAAAAGTCGGCTACGGCAGCACGGCATACACCGTGCCGTTGCCCGACGATCCGCCGGACGCGGTGACTCCGTAGAGTGCGCCGAACTTGCCAAAGATTAAGCCGGAGGCGGGTTGAGCTCCATCGTTGCCGCCGCCGAACTCGTGCAGCGTGGTCTCGGTCCAGGTGCCGCCCGGCTGCGGGCTGAGCTTGAAGACAGTTCCGTAGTCCTTGGTACCGGCCTTTGTGGTGGCTCCGTAGAGGTTTCCGAAACGGTCGGCAACCAGGCTGCGGGTCGGCGTACCTCCGTCGGCGCCGCCGGCGAACGTGTAAATGGCCTCTGCTGTCCACTGGCCTCCCGGAGCCGGAGGTTTTAGGGAGAAGACAGTCCCGGCATTATTCGCGCCTCCGGCGGCTGCGGTTCCGTAAAGGCGTCCTGCCAGCAGCGTCAAATCTGCCGGCTCGTAGCCCTCAGTTTCTCCATCAAAGGTATGCAGGACAGTACAGATCCACCTACCTCCCTGTTCGCGTTTCAGCTTGAAGAATGCCGCCTTTTCATCGTAGAAGTCAGTGAGATCCATGGTGGTGCCGTAGAGATTGCCAACCTTATCGATCAGCAGAGTTCCCTGGGGAAACGCTCCAGGAGCTCCGGATCCAAACACACGCAGCAGGTTTTCAGTCCATAGTTCGCCGGGTTGTGGCGGCGGCTGCAGTTGGAAGACGGTGCCCGCATTGTCGCCACCGCCACCGTAGACCGTCGTCCCATAAAGGTTGCCGGCGGCATCGAACAACAAGCTGCCAAGCGGATAGGCGCCGTCATCGTCAACATTAGCGAAGCGGTACAACACGGTCTCTGTCCAGGAGCCGCCAGGTAACTTTGGCCGAGACAGCTCAAAGGCACCTCCGTAAAGGGTGCCACCCTCAACGGCCGTGCCATAAAGATTGCCGGCCTTATCGAAAGTTAGGCCGGCCATTGGGATATCGAGGTCGTTGCCACCCTGGAACTGGTAAAGAACTGTCTCGGTCCAGGTGCCGGTGCGAGTCTTGGGTGGCGTGAGCATGAAAACCACCCCACACCCTTGAGCAACACAGTTGCTGTTTTTGGCTCCGCCAGTGCTAGCTGTGCCATAGAGATTACCGGCAGAATCGGCTAGCAATGGTGCCTGGGGACTGCCACCGTCAGGACCGCCTGTGAAGCTGTAAATCACGCGTTCGGTAGAAGCAAAGGTCGCAGCGGCAGGCAGGATTAGGATAGCGGTTATTGCGGAGAGTAAGGATTTGCTCATAGGGTCACCTCGCAGCGGACGCTCTATTGCCGGTTCGGCGCACCCCGCAGGGAGGGTGCGGGAGCGCGGCAGCATTGTACCCCGGATTGATCGCAAGCAGAAGCAGTATGCGAATCATGATTTTCGCCCACCTGTCGCAAAGAACGCGACAAGGACGGGACACTTGTGATGTACGCCAGAAAAGCAGGTTCCTCGACGCGTCCTCGCCGCTGTGCGGCTACGGACGGCTCGGAATGACAGGTGTCAGGTTTAACTGGCGTCGTAAAGTTTTATCGGTAGGACCTTGGCGTAGCGGGGAAAGTCCTGATCTGTGGTGAAGATCTGCCAGCCGCGGCGATGGGCCACGCTGCAGATCAGGAAATCGACAACCGAGCCCGTCACTCCCCGGCTGCGGCACAGGTTGTGCATTTGGGCGGCATCTTCGTAGTCACGGGCATCCAGTCCCGGCTCTTCGAAAGCGCGGAGAGAGTCGCGCAGTTGTGCGAAACGATCGGCATCGCGCATGCCGGAAAGTAATTCCTGCCGGATGACGCCCATGATCTGAGCACGTCCCTCGCGAATCAGTTCGGCGAGGGCGTGGGTGAGGGTTTGCTCGTACCGGTTGAGGTCGGCAGGTTTGCGGCGTAGCGCGAGCGACCAGACGGGAGTATCGACCAGCACGATCATGAGCGGCGTTTGCGCCGTTCGGCCTTGTAATCGTAAGCGGGATCAAAATCAAATTTGCCGAAAGCATCGAGAATACGCAGTTGTTTTCGGCGGCGAATGTACTCTTCCAGGGCGGCGCTGACGGCTTCCTTCTTGGTCTTATGGCGACCGGCGCGCCGCGCTTCCTCAATGAGATTGTCGTCGAGCGCCAAATTCGTGGCCATGTGTAGATTATTACACATTATTATGTGTCAAACCAGTTAAAATCGCTTCGTACCACTCGCACGATAACAGTAGATTCCTCGACGCGTCCTCGCCGCTATGCGCCTACGGACGGCTCGGAATGACAACAAAGATAAGGATGAAATAGAAAATCCCCACCAGGCCAGAACGGGCCGGGTGGGGAACGGTCTTCCCAGCTACTAGCTCCTAGCTACTGTTTTGGAGCTGCTTTCTTCTTTGCCGGCGCGCGAGGATGATCCGGAACTGCCTTTACCTGGGATTCATCCACCGTTTGTGTGCCGTCGCCGGAGAACGTTCCACCGGCGGGAACGACCCAATATTCCGCAGTCGTAGTCCCCGCACTGCCGGTGCGGGTTTCGATGCGGCTCGGGTCAATGCCCAGTTGCGCTTCGCCGCCGGTCAGATATGCCTTCGAATCCACGGCACGCTCTGCCGCCAGGTTCTTTCGCTTCTCCGACGGATCGGCATTGCCGACGATCACCAGTTTGCTGTCAGCATTCTGCTGCAGGTTCTTGGCTACATCGTCAAGGATCGCCTTGCAAGTGTTGTCGACGCGCCACGGCTTCGCCTTGTTGGGGAAGTCGCAATGGCTCAGCTTCTGGGCCTGCGGAGGCGGCGGAGGCGGAGGATTCTCCACCGTCACCCGGGTCGAACCAGGAGTGCTCAAACCGCGTGAGTCAGTACAGGTCGCATTGACCGTAATTGTTCCAACGGATGCTCCCTGGGTATTCAGGGTCGCAGTGTTGCCGCTTCCGGAGACGCTGCCGCCGGTCGAGGACCAACCGGAGACGTTGACCGGAACATTGTCAGGACTGGTGCAGGTGCAGGTAATGGTCGAGCTGCCACCGGCTTGCATGGAAGTCGGACTCGCCGAGCACGACATCTGCGGCGGATTCTTCGGAGGCTCCTTCACGGTGAAGTTCGCCGAGCAAGTAGCTGGTGCAGCCTTCTTCATCTTGGGATCGGTGACGGTCGCAGTGACGGTGTAGTTGCCACCGGCAACGCCATTGGTGTCGATCGAGGCGGTATTGTCCTTGCCGGTAATCTTGCCCCCATTGCCCGACCACGCGTAATTCAGCGTGTGCTTGGGATTGAAATTGCTGGCAGTTGCAGTGGCCGTGATCGGCTCGCCGACCATGACTTCGCTGGGCTGCACTGAGCAGCTTGCGGTCGGAGTAGCCGTCGGTGGGTAGCCAAAATTCCAAACCAGTCCGGTGCGCAGGTGAACACCTTCAAGGTTTACGCGGCGCAGGCTGGGAAAAGCGGGAGAGACAACGTCGTCGAAATTATGGTGCGCCCAAACCCAGTCGGCCTCAAACAGGCGGAAACCGATCATCTTGGTGATCTGCAGATCCATGCCGCCGCCGAGGATTACGCCGAGACCGTTGCGGCTGTCCAATCCAGGAGGCGTAAGCCGGTTCCAACCCACGAGCGAGTGGAGGAAGAAGTTGACATGGTCGTGGCGGGCTTCCAGGTGCGGACCAACCGAAACCGTAGTTTCGTCCGAGCTGTCGTCCTTATCGCCACCCGCATCAGCCTCCAGGCCCAGATACTTGTTGAAAAAGTAGGTAAAGCTGGCAGCCGCGCCTTTTGGCATGTCGGGCAGCTTTGCGCCGATTGGGGCATCTGCGGGCTGACCGGCGGCGGGAACTCTGGCTCCCGGATGCTGCCACTGATAGCCGGTGAAAATCTCATATTTGGGTGTCTGATCCTCCTGTGCCCAGAGAGTTCCTGCTAACAGGAGTACGACCGTTACCAGCAAACCATGAATCAAAGCACGAGTGCAGAATCTTGTTCGATGACACGACATATCTTCCTCCGAGAAAGCCGCCTACTTGGCATTTGGTTTTTGTTCACGCCCGCAGACAGCGGGGCTCCGCGTGAAAGCGTCAAAGATGCCGTTCACGTTCCAACGGTTGCAGGTTCTTGAGGAACCCAACCATGATACTCAGAGTGAGTATTCCGGTCTAGCTTGGTCCCGAGGAAAACAGTCTCAGATTGATATCGCAAGGATGCAACTGATTCGGAGAAGTCCGCCGCTTGCAGGATGTGCGGGCAAACCCAATAATGGACTAGCCATGAGTGAAGAACGAGTGCTCATCGTCGAAGACGAGGAGAACGAGCGAACCGGGTTGGCAGAACTGGTTTCTGCCTGGGGCTATCGTGCGGAGACCGCGCGCGATGGCCAGGAGGGTTTCGAAAAAGTTGGGACTTGGACGCCCTCGATCGTGGTGACCGATCTTAAAATGCCGCGCATGGGCGGCCTCGAGTTGTTGGAAAAGATTGCGGGAGATAGCCGGACGATCGCCGTCATCGTCGTCACCGCGCAAGGAACCATCGACAGCGCCGTGCAGGCCATGCGCATGGGCGCGTACGACTACATTACGAAACCGATCGACACTAACCGGTTGCGCACTATCCTGCAGAACGCATCGGCCCTGCTCGGCACGCGAGTCGAACTTGAGGTTACCCGACGCAAGCTGCGCGATGCGGGATCGTTAGGCACTCTGGTCGGATCTTCCAAGAAGATGCAGGAGATCTTTCGTTTGATTGAAATGGTGGCTCCGAGCACCGCGTCAGTGCTGATCACGGGGGCGAGTGGAACCGGCAAAGAACTGGTGGCGCGCACCATTCACGAGCTGAGCCCGCGGCGCAGCAAGCCATTCATTCCGATTAACTGCGCGGCCATTCCGGAGACCTTGATCGAAAGTGAAATCTTCGGCCATGAGAAGGGGGCGTTTACCGGCGCTCTCGAACGACGCACCGGTTGCTTCGAGTTGGCAGAGGGAGGTACGTTGCTGCTCGACGAAATCGGCGAGATGCCGGTCGCGACGCAGGCCAAGCTGTTGCGCGTGCTGGAGGATCGAAAGTTGCGCCGCCTCGGCAGCAAGGTCGAGACCACCGTGGACGTTCGGGTCCTGGCTGCCACCAACAAAGTTCCAGAAGAAGCGGTCAGTCGCGGCGAACTGCGTAACGACCTCTACTACCGTTTGAATGTCTTCAATATCCACATGCCGCCTCTGCGCGAGCACAAGGAAGACATCCCCGCGCTAGTTGAGCACCTGCTGCAGGACATGAGCGCAAAGCATGGCCGTAGCGCTGTCGCTGTCAGCGAGGCAGTGCTGCATGCATTCCAGAATTATTCGTGGCCGGGCAACGTGCGCGAGTTGCGCAACACCCTCGAACGCGCCGTCATCGTGTGTGAGGGCGCGGTGATTGAGACCAAGCACCTGCCTCCAGGATTTGGTCAGGCCACGGTGCGGACCTCCTCCGAGGATCCGACCGCCGTACATCTGGCTGTGGGGACGACCGTAGAAGAGGCGGAAAAACTCCTGATCTTGAAAACGCTGGACTCGACCAATAACAACAAAACGCGCGCGGCGGAGATTCTCGGCATCAGCCTTAAAACCCTGCATAATAAGCTCAAGGAATACGGAAACGCCGTCGCCGATAAGGACGAGCCAGCTTAATGCCGGCAAGAATGGAATGAGGACTCTCTGCGGGAGCAGTTCACGTCCTCAGATCTAGCATGCGTCGACGCACCCAGATCGTTCTCGCCATCACCTTTATGGTGACCGGACTGGCCGCGTTCTTTTCTTACATTCATATCTCCCGTCTGCTGCGCCGGGAAATTTCTGATTCGCACACCAATGCAGCCAACCTTGCATCGCAGATAGCGTACCTTGCCAACGATGCCGTTCCGGACCTAAGCAGCACGCGGGTCAATACGAACGATCCCCAGGCCGTGAGTCGCGCCATCGCGTACTACTTGAGCACCGACAAAGACCTGAATGACATGGTGGATTCAGTGGTCTCGAACTGGGGCATGTTGTACGACGCGGCCATCGTCGACAACAGCGGCAAGGCGATCATGCATTCCGATCCTTATTTGGTCGGAAAGCCGGTTCCCGATCGTCCCGACTACCAGCAGGTGGAGAATGCGCGCTTTCGCCGCCAGATTGCGATGGTTTATCACCCGCCCACCGTGTACGAAGTGAGAATGCCGCTGCAGTTGAACGGCGCCCCCTTCGGCAGTATCCGCCTCGGCATTTCCACCGTGTTTGTCAGGAATGAGCTGACACCGAACTTGCGGGCTGCAGTAATATCCTCCGCGATTGCCATCTTGCTATCGTTCGTGCTGGCGCTGATACTTTCAAACATCGCCTTAGGCCCTCTGGAACGTATCAGTCGCACTCTCGACAGTGTGACGCTGGGCAATGCCGCAGCCATTTCTGAAGACCAATCGGAACACGATGAGTACGGCCTCGTCACCTTGAAGATCGCGCATTTGGGCCAGCAGATGCGTGACGCCAAAGAAATCTTTTCCGCCTTGAAAGACAACGTTGATCAGATCATGGCCAATCTGCAAGATGGCCTCATGCTGTTCACGCGCGATGGGCGCGTGGTGCTGGTCAGCGCTTCAGTGGAGCGTTTTCTTGGCGTACCCAGGCGAGATTTGCTGGGGCGCCCCGCCAGGGACATTTTTTCGCGCGAATCTCAGCTGGGAAGGATCATCCTGGATGGATTTCATACGCGCCAGGGCGTGGCCCAGCGAGAGTTCGAATTTGCCAACGGCAAGCGCATACAGGTTTCTCTCGACTTTATTCAGGAGCGTGGCTCCCCGATCGGTGCCCTGCTGACGCTGCGCGATGCCGAATCGGTCCGGTTGATCGGCGACGAGATCGAAATGTCGCGCCGCATGTCGGCAAGCGGACGTTTGACTCGCGGTGTCGCCCACGAAGTGAAGAACCCGATCAACGCCATCGTCCTTCACCTGCAGCTGTTGCAGACCAAGCTGCAGCAGATCGATCCCGACACCCGCCGCCACATGGATATCATCGACAACGAGATTCACCGGTTGGATCGGGTCGTTCAGATATTGGTCGACTTCACCAGACCTCGCGATCTCCACATCGAGGAAGTGGACCTGCGGCGTATTCTCAGTGATGTCATCCTGCTGGCCAGTCCCGATGCCGAGCAGCATGGGGTCGTCATCAAGCGCGAGCTTCCGGCTGATCCGCTCCTTGTGAGGGTGGACACCGATTTTATGGAGCAGGCGATTCTCAACGTGGTGATAAATGGTGTTCAAGCCATGGAACATGGCGGGGAGCTGGTGGTTTCCGCGCGTCAGGATGAAGACACGATCGTTACCGAAGTGAAAGACCAAGGCGGCGGCATTCCTCCCGAAGTGCAGGAGAAGATTTTTGAACTCTATTTCACCACCAAAAAAGGAGGCAGCGGCATCGGGTTGGCACAGACCTATCAGGTGATGCAGTGGCACTACGGCTCGGTTGACTTCGAATCGGTTAACGGACAGGGCACCACTTTCCGTCTGCGATTACCAGCGATGGAGCCCAAGGATCGCGAGGATGCCGGTGGCGAAGCGGTCGCGCAAGAAGTCAAATCGGAGCCGTCGTGAGTGTATCGTGTGGAGCTGGAATCAGGGAGAACCTTCAGAACAGAGCGCGAATCGTATGAATCTGGCCATCGTCATGAGCGCGGTGCTGCTTGCGGCCCAGCCGAGTGTCGCTACACTCAGTCCGGCGCTTGAGTTCCAAGCCAATGCACAGCAGCAGAGCTCTCCGCCGGTTCCGCCACCAGAAGAAAAGCCGCCCGATCAATCGCCTGCACCACAAACTCCCTCAGCTTCTCAGCCAAGCCCGTGTCCCGCGAACACGGAGAACGCCAAGCCCAATCCCGATTGCAAGCCGGAAACGCCCACCAAGCCGAAAGGTAAGAAGCGCAGACATCCCCAGCCATCTTCCGATAACGGTACAACCAAGACCGTGGTGCGAAATGGAAGCACGAAAGATTCCGGAGCGGCCATCGCGGCGGATGTGCCGCAGTCCAAGTCTTCGCATGACCTGCAAACCACGAATGACCTGTTGGATAAAACCGACGCAAATCTGAAGAGGCTTGAGGGCAAAACGTTAAGCGAAGCCCAGCAAGATACGTTGAGGCAGATCAGAAATTACATGGATCAGGCCAGGAGCGCGGTTAAGAACGAGGACATCGAGCACGCTTACAATCTGGCGAAGAAAGCGAACATGTTGTCAGCCGACTTGCTGTGGCACTGAGGCGCAGGCTTCAGGTGGGAGGGCCTACCGTCCCTTGGCGCGAGCCGCATTCACTTTTCCGAGCAGATCCTGGGCCAACGGCTGCACTGGTCCCTGAATTTTCACTACATCCATCAGGACCTCGCGGGCTTCGCTAACCTTATTCAATTTGGCGTACGCATACCCGAGTCGATAACCTGCCACGGCGTAGGATTGATCGTCTTGGCCTTTCAGCAGCGTGCAGGCGCTCCGGAGTTCGGGGATGGCCATCGCCGTCTTGTCCTGCTTCATGTGAGCGTAGCCCAGGGTGGACTGGGCGAGCCCAGCGGAAAGTTTTCGTGACCGGTCGGCATCAGGAGCGTCCGGCTTGGCAATTTCGAGCACCTTCTCAGCATATGAGACAGCTTTAGGAAGGCTGCCGGACTTCGGGTCGTCGGCATAGGTGTTGGCCAGCATCAGCAAGATAGGAAGGCTGTTGGGGTTTGTTGCCAGGCTCTTTTCACCGTAGGCGATGAGCCGCGGCGTGTCTCTGAGTTCACCCAAAGCGACCATGGCGTAGGACGCAACCGAATCCTCGAATCGCGAGTTCGGAAACGCCGGCGTGAACCGCTCGATATAGTCCATGCGCATCTTGGCATCATTTTGTTCTGCAATGGCATTGAAAGCAGCCGCTTCGAGAAATTCGTACGAGCCCTTGCTCGCCTCTTTCTGTTGCTCCAGTTGCGCCGCGAAATCCTGATCGGCGATTCCTTCCGGTTTGGCTTGCTTGGCAATGGAGTTATAGACCTCGCCGCCGCGCACGGAATAGTCGATCACCTTGGCATTGTCTTTCATCTGTTGCGCGATGCCCGCCTGGGAAACCAGAATGTCGAGATTGCGGGCCGAACCCTCCAGCGCCTTGTCGCCGAACTCCAGGGCCTTCGGCATGTCTCCCGTTGCCTGGTACGCCTGCGAGATTTGCCAATCGCCGTAAGCCACGGCGGCAGAGTTGGAAGAGAATTGCTTGACGAAGTCCTGGTAGAGCGCCAGTTTCTTTTGCGGATCATCTTCCTTGGAAATGGTCGACAAAGCCTGATCTTCCGGTGTACCTGCGGGAATAACGATCCGGTCGACCTGGGCGGAAACAAAACAAGGCGCGACGGTTAGAAGAACTGCTGCCGCGAGATTCTGAATGCATTTCATAGCTGCCTCCAGAACTTTTCGCCCGCATGGTAGCTCTGATGAAGGCAGGTTGCAAGAGAATCCTGAA
>Ga0335081_10011384_pt1 | contig 14383 bp, 11 predicted proteins | sample Lox_Sample_35_FD_206713 | JGI IMG/M metagenome (GOLD analysis project Ga0335081, IMG submission 206713) | Soil microbial communities from Loxahatchee National Wildlife Refuge, Florida, United States - Lox_Sample_3.5 | ecosystem: Environmental > Terrestrial > Soil > Wetlands | place: USA... | reverse complement strand
GCGAAGTTTACCCGCCTCTGGCGGCGCCGCAGGCGACCAGGGCTCCTGCTGAGCCGCGGCGTTGACGGAGAAAACGGTCGGCTCGCCGGGAGGCTCGCCCTCCCAATCAAGGTTGACCGGGCACTAGCGGCGGCTCGTAGCCCGGGAGACGATTTCCCACCTCTGAAAAGCCGAAGGGCGTCCCGGACACTCCGGGGACGCCCTTGAGGGATAAAGTAACCGCTGAACTTAGCTGCGACGACGGCGAATCATACCCAGCATCAAACCAATTCCTGCCGCTGCCAGCGCGAGGCTGGACGGCTCGGGAACAACGACAGCCGGAGTCACATCCGCCCACGTCGTCCCAATCCGAAGGGTATCAATCGTGTACGGACCACCTGCGGTGCTTTGAGATTTGAACCCAACGTTGGCTACCGAGGTCGCTGTGATACTTGAAAGCGATGCAGCGGCCGTAGGCGCGGTATCACCGAAGGTGCTTGAGTCCGGGTCGATCCAAAGGCTGGCGGTCTTTGCAGTGAGGTCAACCATTTCAACGATCAAATACGTCTGACCTAGCGTCAAGGCGCTGCCGGTACCAGCGGTTGCACCTTGAGCGTTGGCCCGCAGGTAAATCTTGCCATCAGTGTAATAATAAGCATCAATTGCGTCGCCGCTGCCACCTGGAGCTGTTGTGCCCGGATTCAGCGCGGTGAAGTATTGATTGCCACCGTTGACCGCGGTTGGATTAAACAGGAATGAATAGTAGATCTGTCCGCTGGTCTGAGGTGTGAATGTATTAATGGTACTTGAAGCGCTCCCGTTACCGAGCACAAGGTCGTTACCGGACGGACTCAGATCCGCCAAACCGGCATAAGTCAGGTTGCCGCTGCCGATGGCAAAACGGGTGGAGTTCCCACTGCTCCAGGCCGTTGTGTTGCCCGGGTTTGTCGAACCCGGAAGACCGGTCCCGCTCGTATAATTGAAGGCTTCCGAAAACAGCAGTACAGCGTTTGCACTTTGCAGGAAGAACAAGCTTACGCTTGCAACAAGTAGGACTCCAAAAGAGCGTGTTAGACCTCTGGCTTTCATTATCCCTCGCCTTTCTCGCACGGCGTTCCTTACTATCCCTATCCCTCGCAGACTCCCGGACTCGCATTTCCGGAAACTGCGGTTGAGAATATCAAATCCGCGTCGGAACGTCAATAGCTATCTGCCCTTCTGGGAAACTTGTTTGGATGGCTGCGGGCCCGAATTTTGACGACCCCGGGAAAAGCGGGGATCGTGGTAACCGGTGCTGGTACCAACACCTTGCGGGCGCGAAGCGGAAGAATCGCTGGTTGGCTGCCCACGCGGTTGCGAGTTGGAATCAGGTTGTCCAGTGGCTTTGTGAGATCAATATGCCGCGGGAAACCGGTCCAGCGTGCGTGCCGCATGCCGACCAACTGCGTTTCCTGTCGCAGCCGGCTCGAACAAATCCGGCTAGCTGCCTCCAACCGTTTTGAATAGACTGCCTTCCCCATGAAAGGCCAGAAGTTCATGCCGTTGGTGGTAATTGCCGCCGGGCTGCTGGCCTATCACAATAGTTTTACGGGGCCCTTCATCTTTGACGACCTGTCGTCGATCCAAGAGAACCTAACGATTCGTCATCTCTGGCCGATCTGGCAACCACTGTCCCCGCCACATCGGAGCTGGCTTACGGTAGAAGGCCGGCCGCTGATCAATCTGTCATTGGCCATCAACTATGCCCTCGGCAGCTACAACGTGTGGGGATACCACGCCCTGAACTTGACCGTTCATATTTTCGCGGGTCTGACCCTGCTGGGCATCGTGCGCCGGACACTGCTTCGGCCGGTTCTGCGCGGTCGGTTCGGTGCGGCGGCCAATGGGTTGGCCCTGGCTACGGCCGTCGTCTGGACGGTTCATCCGCTGCAGACCGAGTCGGTGACCTACGTCATTCAGCGGGCCGAATCGATCGCGGGATTGTTCTATCTGCTGACGCTGTATTGCTTTATTCGGGGAGTCGAGTCGCCCCTGATGAGAAATGGCTCATGGGGGCCGCGGAGCCGGCGGTGGTACGGTTTGTCGGTCGCCGCGTGTGCGTTCGGGATGGCCAGCAAAGAGGTGATGGTTTCCGCCCCGGTGATGGTGATGTTGTATGACCGGGCATTTGTTTCGGATTCGTTCGGAAAAGCGTGGCGACGACGGTGGCCGCTGTATGTTGCCCTGGCCGGCACCTGGATCTTGCTGGGGTTTGTGTTGGCTTCCGCACACATCTTCGCCTACGTATCGACGACTGCCCAGCAGCAGGCTGGCGTCACCTGGCGGGAGTACCTGGCGACCGAGCCCGGCGTCATTCTTTATTACTTGCGACTGTCCGTGTGGCCCTACCCGTTATGTCTCGATTACTATGGATGGCCCATTGCCAAGACGTGGATGAGCATTGTGCCGGCTGCGCTGGTGATGGCAGCTGCGCTTGGAGCCACCATCTGGGCATGGAAAACAAATTCTGCATGGGGATTCTTGGGCGCATGGTTTTTTCTGATCCTGGCACCGAGTTCAAGCGTCATTCCACTGGACAGCCCGGCGTACGAACATCGCATGTACTTGCCGTTGGCGGCGGTGGTCGTGCTGGGGGTCCTGGGAATTCATACTTTGATCGGGCGACGCACTGTGGCCGTGGTGGCTGCGCTGGCGGTCGGATTGGGATTTCTCACCTGGCGGCGCAATCAGGATTACCGCAGCGAATTGGCCATCTGGCAGGACACCGTGGTCAAGCGCCCTGATAACCCCAGGGCGCACAGCAATCTGGGAATCGTGCTGAAGAGCCAGGGCAATCTCCAGGAAGCGATTGCGCAGTACAAGCAGGCGTTACGTCTCAAGCCGGATTACGTCGAGGCGCACAACAACTTGGGAAACGCTTTGGATCGACTGGGCAAGGTCCAAGAGGCGATCGGGCATTGGGAACAGGCGCTGCGGATCGAACCCGATTACCCGGAGGCGCACTACAACCTGGGGAACGTCCTGCGTCAACAGGGCAAGGCGACGGAAGCGGTCGCGCAGTACGAGCAGGCACTGCGAATGAACCCCGATTACGCTGAGGCGCACAACAATCTCGCGGGCGTTCTGCTCCAACAGGGCAGGCAGACCGAAGCGATGGAGCACTACGAGCAGGCGCTGCGGGTCAAACCCGATTACGCCGAGGCGCACAACAACCTGGGAGTCATCCTGGGGGAGACGGGCCGGTTGGAAGACGCAATCGGTCAGTACGAGCAGGCGGTGCGGATCAACCCCAATTATGCCCAGGCACATTACAACCTCGGAGCCGCTTTGGAGCGAGTGGGCCGGGTGCAGGAGGCCATGGGGCATTATGAGCAGGCGTTGCGGATCAAACCCGATTACGCCAAGGCGCAGAACGGGCTGGCGCGGCTACGGGCCGCCCGCTAACCGTTTAATCGAATCGGGAGCGCAAGGACAAGCTCGACGAAGTAATCACGCTGGCTGAGCTGGCAGCCCCAACGGGGATCGAACCCGTGTTCCCAGATTGAGAATCTGGTGTCCTGGACCACTAGACGATGGGGCCACCGAATCGGAAAACAGCAAACGGTAAAAAGTAATCAGTAATCAGTGATCAGTGACTTCCAAACCACGGACAGAGTACAGACCGGCAGCGAAAAATCAAGCGGTTTGGCGGAGCCGGGTCAGCAGTTTGTCGTGGATACCATCGAACTTGCCGTTGGAGAACACGGCGACGACGTCGTTGTTTCGCAGGTTCGTAGCGAGCCGGTCGACGATTTCGTCGGCGCTGGCGGAATATTCGGCGATCTTGCCGCAGGTGCGGAGCCGTTCGACAATCGCCTGCGGGTCCAGCCGTTCCTGTTCGCTGAGTTCCTGGAGCCGATGCACGCGGGAGATGAACACGCCGTCGGCCAGCGCCAGCGACTCGGCCAGTTCCCGTTGGAAGACGTTGCGCCGGGTCGTGTTGCTGCGGGGCTCGAACAACGCCCACAGCCGGCGTTGCGGGTATTTCATCCGAATCGCGCGGATTGTTTCAGCGATCGCCGTGGGATGATGCGCGAAATCGTCGATCACCGTCACCCCGGCCGCCTCGCCGCGCACTTCCATTCGCCGTTTCACGCCGCGAAACGTCGAGAATCCCTGCTGGATTTGGTCCGGCGATAATCCCAACCCGGTGGCGCACACGGCGACCGCCGCGGCGTTGCGTACGTTGTGCTCCCCCGTGAGCGGCAGCGCGAACCCAGCCGCGTCGGCCCTCGCAAAGAACCGCACCCGGCACGGCGCGCCGGCGACGACCTCGCGGACGTTGGGGTCGTCGCCGTTGGCGATAATCGCGCCCCGGCGCGGCACCATCGCGACCAGTTGACGGAACGCGCGTTTGACGGCCGCGAGATCGCGGAAGATGTCCGCGTGATCGAACTCGATGTTGTTCAGGATCACCGTGTCGGGCAGGTAATGAACGAACTTGCTGCGTTTGTCGAAGAACGCCGTGTCGTACTCGTCGCCCTCAATCACAAACAGAGATGGAGGATGGGAGATGGGAGATGGGAGATGAGGAATGGTTGACGGGCGATGGGCGATGGGCGGTGGCACAGGCGTCCCTGCCTGTGTGGCCGCGCGGGCACCACAGCCGAAATTCTCCGGGAGGCCGCCAATGAGAAACCCCGGCGCGAGCCCCGCCGACTCCAACACCCAGGCCAGCAGCGACGCCGTGGTGGTCTTGCCGTGCGTGCCGGCCACGACAATCGAGTGATGGCCGCGGATGAACAACTCGCGCACCAGTTCCGGCAGCGAACAATAGTTCCACCGCTCGTCGAGCAGGCGTTCCACTTCGGGATTGCCCCGCGTCACCGCGTTGCCGACGACGACCAACTCGGGCTGGTGATCGAGGTTCGATTCTCGGTAACCGGCCATGATCCGGATGCCGCGCGCTTCAAGAAACGTCGACATCGGCGGATACACATTCTCGTCGCTGCCGGTCACTGCGTAGCCGAGATCGCGGCACAACGCGGCGACGGACGCCATCGCGGTGCCGCAAATTCCCACAAAATGAACCCCGACCTTGGAGTCGGGGTCAATCCCACGCACGGCGGGACAAGTCGTATTGACCTCCTTGTGCAACATCCTCTAGGGTTCCCCAAGCGAGCTTGTACCAGAAATGCATTCCCAAATCAATGTTTCAGATTTCAATCTGGCGGCGACGCTGGAATGCGGCCAGGCGTTCCGCTGGTGCCGCGCGACGGATGGTTGGTTTGAAGGCGTGGTGGGCCGCGAAATCTGGCGGCTCCGGCAATCGGGTGCGACGCTGGAATGGGAGGTCGTTTCCCCCATCCCCCATGAACCAGTCCCCATGCGCCATGACCCATCGCCCATCGCCATCCGGCGTTACCTCGCCCTCGACGTCTCTCTCCCCGACATCACCGCCACGTTTCCGGCCGATGACGACCACTTGCGCGCCGCCGTCCAGAAACATTGGGGCCTGCGCGTGTTGCGGCAGGAACCGTGGGAATGCCTGGCCTCGTTCATCGCCAGTTCGACCAAACAGATCGTGCAGATCCGCCAGATCGTGGCCGAATTGTCGCGCCGGTTCGGCGAACCGCTCGCGGACGGCTTCCACGCGTTTCCTTCCGTCGACGCCATCGCCCGCGCCTCACACCCGGAACTTTGGAAGTGTAAACTCGGCTTCCGCGCCAAGAACCTGCTGGCGGCGGCGCGGATGATCGATGGCGGCAAAGTGGAACTCGACCGTCTTCCGGCGATGGCATACGCTCAAGCCCTGGAAGAACTTCTGAAACTGCCCGGTGTCGGCGAAAAAATCGCGAATTGCGTCCTGCTGTTCTCGTGCGGCTTCGACCAAGCCTTCCCCGTTGACGTGTGGGTCGAACGCGCCGTGCGCCGCCTGTACTTCCCGCGTCGCAAGGCCACCGCCCGCCAGCTCCGCGACTTCGCCCGCAGCCATTTCGGTCCGTACGCCGGCTGGGCACAGCAATACCTGTTTTTCCAGGAACGCACACGACGGAAGAACCGGGAGTGACTCCTCACCCGGCCCCGCAAACGCCGCAGGGCCGGCCTGTCCCCGAGGACGGGGCGAGGCGGTCCCCTCGCCCGTGTCGTATACGGGACAGGGTCAGGGTGAGGGCTTCCCCTTTTCCGAACTCCTTCTCGACGAACACCCGCTTGCTCGCTAGCATGGGTATCATGAAAACGTTGGCGTCCCGAATCCCCTTTGGCTGGATCCTGCTGGTGGCGGCGTACCTGGTCGGCGCGAACGTGCGGGGCGCGAACACCGCCCCGTTTTTCAATGTGCTGGATTACGGCGCGCACAACGATGGTTCCACCAACTCGACCGAGGCCATCCGGTCCGCCATCCAAGCGGCACACGCTGCGGGCGGTGGGACCGTCTACTTTCCGCCGGGCACCTACGTCACCGGACCGATCGAACTGGTGAACAATCTCGTGCTCGACGTCGACGCCGGCGCCACGCTCCGGTTCCCGGCGACCAGGCTCCCGTTTACGAAAGGCCGGCAACAAGGCATCGAATGTCTAACGCCAGTCCCGTTGATCGGTGGACGCTGCCTCCAAAACGTCACCATCACGGGCCGGGGCGTACTGACCACGGACAATGCCGAGTGGATGAAACTCATGCCGCGGACGCGACGTTCGGGCAACAATCCCGGGTCGGCGAACGGCCCGAATTGGGAACGTTTGCTGCACGAACTGGAGCTGAAGACGCCCGCGCCGGACGAGTTCTATGAAAAAGCCGCCCCCGAACTCCGGCCTTCATTCGTCCGCACCATGGACAGCACGAACGTTCTCATCGAAGGCGTCCATTTCGTCGGTTCGTCGATGTGGACGATTCACCTGCTGTACACCGACAACGCGGTGGTCCGCAACGTCATCATCGAGACGTACCCGGGCGTGCATACCGACGGCATTGCGGTCGATTCCAGCCGCAACGTGCGGATTTCGGATTGCTACATCGACACCGGCGACGACGGGATCGTCATCAAATCGGGCAAGGACGCCGACGGCCGCCGGGTCAACAAGCCGACCGAGAACGTATCGATCGCGAATTGCACCGTTCACCATGCGCATGGCGCGGTGACCTTGGGCAGCGAGATCGCCGGCGGGATCCGCAACCTCGTGGCCGACAACATCACCTGCGACGGCACCCAGATGGGCGTGCGGATCAAGAGCCGACGCGGCCGGGGCGGCTTTGTCGAAGACGTCCGATTCAACAACTGGACGATGGAAAACGTCGGCCAAGCCATCAACGTGACCAGTTACTACTTGATGGAAGGCGAAGTGCGGACTTCCGCGCAACCGGTTTCGGAAAAGACGCCGGTGTTCCGCAACATCGCCGTCAGCGGGATGACCATCAATCACGCCCGGGTAGCGATCAACGTCGAGGGTCTGCCCGAGATGCCGATTCTCGGGCTACGGATCAGCGACGTGATCGCGTCGGCCAAGACCGGCGTGAAAGCCTCCAACACGCAGGCGATGGAACTGCACGATGTGCAGGTGAACGCCGACGCCGGGCCGGCTTTTCTCGTTCAGGATTCGAAGGATCTGGAACTGGATGGAGTCACCACGCGCCAGCCGTTGGCGAGTACGCCCGTGGTCCGTCTCGACCGTTGTCCCGGCGCCATCGTGCGGAACAGCAAGGCGTTTCCCGGTACCGGCACGTTTCTGTCCGTCGGCCCCGGCGAACTGAACGCGATTGTGCTCGAAGGCAACGCGCTCGACAACGCCCGGAAGGCCATGGAAGAAGCGCCCGGCTCCGAACCGGCGCACGAACCGCCGACGGAAGAGTGAGGTCGGAAACGACAGACGTGGAGCGTGGAGCGCGGGGCGTGGAGCGTGGAGCGCGGAATAAAGAGAACGTGAGAGGTAAGCGCTGACGACTGCGAACTGAAAACCGAGAACTATCTTGCGCAAAGGAGTTGCCATGAACCTGCGAAATTGGTTGTGCGGACTGATACTGATTCTGTTACCCGTGCCCGTCATGTCGGCAATCAATCGGACAGAGAAATTTCGCAACGACAAGGTGCTGGTCGTGGAACAGACCCTGCCACCGGGCGGCGTCATGAACTTGCCGGTGGATCGGCCCGTGGTCATGGTTTATCTCAACGACGAACCGATCGTAGCCACCCCGACAGGAGGCAATCATCGGATGGAGACTGTCAAGCGGGGTCAGGCCGTATTTGAACCACCGCAATCGGGCGCCGTGAGGAACGACGGCAAAACAGATTTGCGAATCGTTTCGGTCGAGTTCCTCGGCAGCGGCGGTTCGGTGACGTGGGGCACGGCCGGGTTGGCCCCAGATTACAAGTTACTCTTCGAGAACCGGTACGGCAGGGTTTACGACATCAAAATGGCCGCGGGAAAAAGCGAGCCGTTGCACAGCCATCATGACCGCGTCGTGGTCTGCCTCTCGGGAGCCGAACTCGAACACGAGATGCCCGACGGCCGACGCGAAACCTCGACGTTGAAAACCGGTGAAATCGTCTGGCGCCGCGGTGGTACTCACGTCGGCCATAACGTCGGCAAGACGGATCTGTGGGTCATTGCCATCGAACCGAAGTAGGGGGCCGCAAACGACGCGGGACCGGCCTCTCGCCGCGGGGGCGAGGCGATTCCCTTTCCGCGAATCGACCCAAATGCCCGCCCCTCACTGATCACCAATCACCGATCGGTCGTCACGAGTAGCGGCGAGGTGCTGTTGGATGGAGGCCCGCAACAATTCCTCCTGATTGGGTGTCACGGCGAGGGCATGCTCGAAGGCCGCACGGGCGTCGTCTTCCTTGCCCTGTTTCAAGAGGATGCTGCCGAGCGTGTCGAGGTAGTAGGCGCGACGCCCGGGACGCAACGTGGCGGCCCGGTTGCATAAGTTCACCGCTTGGTCGAGGTTCTGCCCCATTTCCAGCCAGGTATAGGCGAGGTTGTTCATCGCGTCCGCATTCTGCGAATCGAGTTCGATCGCCCGCGAAAACGTGTCGGCCGCCTCGCGCAGCCGGCGTTGCTTCAGCAGGGCGTTGCCGAGGTTCATCCGAAAGTAGGAGTTTCGCGGACGCGACTGGGTGGCGGCGACGTAATGCTGCGTGGCCGATTCGAGCAGCCCGGCCCGCTCGAAGAACAGGCCGAGATCGTTCTGTTCCTCGGGTGTCAGCCGCCAGGTGGCCTTCTCGGGCGGGCAGACCAACAAGGTCCAGCGGTCGGCCCGGTCCCAGTGCCGCAGAAAATCTTCGACCCGCATTTCATAGCGGGGACGCGTGTCGGAATGCACGGTCACCACCTGCCGAAAATCGTCCCAACCGAGCACGACGAAATAGTGCGGTTGCTCGCCGAACCGGCCGAGCACGATGAGCGGGACGCCCGCGTCCAGCTTCTGACGCAGATCGTCGGTCGAGCCGTGATACTGGCGGACCCACAGGTTGAACCGGCGGGCGTAATCGGTCAGTTCGCTGGTGAGCGTGCCGCCGATATCGGGCAGGTAGATGGCGCTGGCAATATCATCCTGCGACACGTCGTGGCCGTAATAGCTGGCCAGCATCGCGAGGGCGGCCGGGCCGCAGTAGTTGGGTTTCTGCGCAATGAACGGAACGGCAATCGGTGATGGGGAATGGGCAGTGGACGACGGACGATGGGCAACGGGGGGCGGCGCGGCCGTGCCGGCTGGCTCTGAATCAGCGGCATAGGCCAGGCCCAGTATGGCCAACACACAACTCAATGCACATCGCCCGGTACGCATTTCAGCCGATGCGGAAGACGATGTCGCGGACCGCCTTCTTGCCGACGCGTTCCTGGATTTTTTGCAGGATCATCGGTTTGTAGAAGCGGGCGAGTTCCTGGAGCCAGACCGGGTGATCGACTGCCACGACGAGCACCCCATGGTGCAGGCTGACCGGTTGGGCGTGCCGGGCAATATCGTTGCCGACGATGTTGGGCCAAAGCGAGAAGGCCTGGGATTGCTGGAGCCGCTGTTCGAGACCCAGTCGCTTCATCACCAGGGGCACGAGTTTGTTCGCGGGGATGGCAGGCCGTGTTCCCAGCAGGTCGGCGTCGCTGCCAAACGGCCGCCATTCACGCAGGATCTGGGTTCGCAACGCGGGCGTCATTATGCCGGTCGCGGCGGAGATTGTTCCGCAGGGGCGACTTCGGCATCGGCGGTGGCCCGGCCGGCTTGCGTCCCGTCGTCGCCGATGGCTTCGACAGGACAACCTTCCATGGCCTCGCGGCACAGCGTCTCTTCCTCGGGCGAGGCCGGTTGCTTGAAAACGTAGCTGTAACCGCCGTCCTCGTTGCGCGTGAAATTATTCGGCGCCGTCTCCCGACACAAATCACAATCGATGCACTGGTCGTCCACGTAGAACTTGCCAGGCACGTTGTCCAAGTACCGGTTTGTGATCGTTGCCATCTCCCCCACTCTCCGTCGGCGCCGCCATTGTAGCAAAGCGGGCTACCGATTCAATATCATTCTTGCCGAATCATCCTCAGGCCTGAAACCGCAGCAGTGCGCCCATCCGGCCGGCATCGCGCAAGACCGTCGCGTCGTGGACGTGCTGAATCTGGCAGTTCTTCTCGAGTGCCAACTCGATGGCTTCGTCGATGATGTCGGGACAGGGACGGAGCGGTTCGTGGCAGTTGGGGCATGCGCCCTCGTTGAGACTCACGTGGTGGCAACTGTAGCAGACGTAGCCGGGCGTCTCAAAGCCGTCCTCGACCAGCAGCGTCTGCGCTTCGCCCCGGGCAATCGCGCCGAGCGTCGGGCTGACGCCGCTCACCGCCAGGTGGCCCGCCCCGGCTTTTTGCATCAATTCCTCGGCCATCCGCCGTTCGTGTTCCTGCTCGACCCGTTGCTCGATCTCCCGGGTACGGGTCAGCACCTCGTCGGGCGAGGTCGTGAACGGTTTGGCGTGAAACTCGCCGACCAGGCGTTCGCGGAGGTCGGGATGGAGCTGTTGCCTGAACTCGCTCAGCACTTCGGTCAGGCCGCCCAGAATCAGGAAATCGAATTTGTCGCGCTTGAACACCTTGAACGTGGCATCGGCCAGCCGTTGATAGTGCTGGTGAACCGCCTGCGCGTGATGGCGCTCCATGTTGCGCTCGTCGCGTCCGCCCAGGCCACCTTCCTTGACGCGGCGCGGTATGGCGTCGACGACATCGCCCCGCTCGACGATTTCGCCCATGTACACTTCGAACACCTGCCCGCCGGTGCTATCGACGAGCACGGCACAGAACCGGTGATACTCGCCCAGAATCGCCGCGAGCGGCCGAATGTAGGGGGCCAGGTCGGCTACGAGGATGTTGCGCGCCAGGTGGGGCAACCCATGGGCCTGCCAGAACTTGTGCGCCGCGCAAGAGAAAATGGCCAGGGCCCTGTAGCGGCCCGTGAAAATCTCCTGCATGGCATAGTCCCCGATGTACTCGAAGTCGGCGCGCAATGATTCGCACTGCGCGTGGCTACCCATCTTGGTAGACAGTTGTTGCTGGGCCGACTGGAGCAGGTCTTTGACGCGGATCTTCAACATCTGCGGCGGCCGTTTCGCCCGGTCCAGATCGAGGTAGCAGCTCGTGACCAGATACTCCCCGCTCTGGAAGTCATGCAGTTGGTCGACCTCAACGCGGGCAATCATGAAAATCCTCTTTCACAGACACGGTGGTTGAGCGAAAATACCGACCGTAACACAGTCATCAGTCTGCGATCTCGGCGGTTCATCGGTTCCACGGACCCGTGGCTAGGGGAATATGGCAGAGTCCGGCGCGGTTTTCCAAGCCTTTTTTGGACGGGGGAGGACGGCGACGGCGTTGAACGAGTGGACCCGCTGAAGTGTCGCATGCCAGGAAGTACCCCTGCTCCACAGGGGCCCAACGCTCGAAAGGACCAGGACGCATGAATCCACGAAAGCTTCAAGCGATCGGAATCACCCTCGGCGTGGCCTTGTTCGTAGCCACCGGCTTGCTCGTGTTCACGGGCGCGGACCAGCCCGTGCCGACCCGAGACAGAACCGGTCCGTCGGCGGCGGACGGCGACACCGCGGCGTTGCGCCAGCTGGGCAATTCGTTCGGCGAGATTGCCGCGCGCGTGGGGCCGAGCGTGGTGACGATCTACTCGGAAAAAGTCCTGCGGTTCCAGCGACCGGAGTTCCCGTTTCCCTTCGGTGACGACTCTCCATTCGGCTGGTTTTTTGGAGACCAGGATTCACCCGAGCGCCATCCGCATCCACCGCGACAGCGGGAGTACAGGTTTTCCCAGCGCGGCCTGGGTTCGGGTATCATCATCGACAAGGCCGGCCATATCCTGACCAACAACCACGTCGTCAAGGACGTGGACGAGATCAAAATCATTCTCGCTGACAAACGTGAGTTCGTCGCCGAAATCGTCGGCACCGATCCAAAGACCGACATCGCCGTCATCAAGATCAAGGGCAACGTCCCGCGCGATCTGTCCGTCGCCACGCTGGGCGATTCCGACGACGTCCGCGTCGGCGACTGGGTGCTGGCCATTGGCGCGCCCTTCGGGTACGCGCAAACTCTCACCCACGGCATCATCAGCGCCAAAGGCCGCAACGACGTCGGCGGGTCCGACACCTACGAGGATTTTCTCCAGACGGACGCGCCGATCAACCCCGGCAACTCGGGCGGCCCGCTCGTCAACCTCCGCGGTGAAGTCATCGGCATCAACACGATGATCGCCACCAGCATCGGCCAATTCCAAGGGGTCAGCTTTGCCATTCCCATCAACATGGCGCGCGACGTGATGAACGATTTGCTCACGACCGGCCGGGTCCGCCGCGGTTTGCTCGGCGTCATCATCCAGGGCGTGGACCAGGATCTCGCGCACCAGTTCGGGTTGCCCGACAACAAGGGTGCGCTGGTCTCGCAGGTGAACAAGGATTCGCCCGCCGAGAAAGCAGGGATCCGCGTCGGGGACCTGATCGTCCGCTACAACGGCAAGCAGGTCGACGACACGCACCACCTGCGCAATCTCGTCGCTGCCACCGCGCCCGGCACCCGGGTCGAAGTGACCGTCGTCCGCAACGGCAAGCAACGCACGCTTACGGTGACCATCGGCGAACTCGCGTCCGGTCAAGCCGCCGGCGAAGGCGAGAATGAAGAATCCAAGTCGACTGCCGATCTCGGGCTCACGGTCGCCCCGGTCACGGCCGACGCCGCGAAACGGTACAACCTTGACGAAACCGACAAGGGCGTCGTCGTGACCGACGTGGACGACGATAGCCCGGCGGCGGACGCCGGGTTGCGGCCGGGCGACCTCGTCACCGAAGTCGACCGCCGGGCCGTCGCCAGCGTCGATGACTTCCGCGAGGCCGTCACGAAGACCAAGGGTAAAGACGGCCTCTTGATGCTGGTCAAACGCGATGGCACCAGCCGGTTCGTCATCCTGCGGCCAAAGTCCAAGTAACTCGAGAATCAAGATAGCGGCGTGCCCCATCCAGCTTGCATGATCCCCTGGCGTGTGTCCGGAATGAGGTCCGGTCGAACCATCAGTGCCGGACGGGTCCGGCAAATCGGTTTTGGCTCCACCGGCCGTCCTCCACCCGTCCATCCGGATAAGTCATCTTGCCGACACCATCGAACTGCCCGTCGCGAAACTCGCCGACGTACTTCCGTCCGTCCGGCCATGTGTATGTTCCTGGGCCGTTGGGCTCATCGTCCTTGAACGCCCCGTCGTATTTCCGTCCATCTGGCCACGTGTACGTTCCACGCCCATCCATCCAACCATGCTTGAATTCGCCCGCGTATCTCTGTCCACCCGGAAGCGTCATCACGCCCTCGTGTTGGGGCAGGTTCAGTGCCAGGAGTCTCGTGTCGGAGGCTGGATAAAGGCGCAGGGCCGCCAGCCCTCCCGGAGGCGGCGTGGTTAACAGGCGCTGATCGTCCTGATTCTGGATATTGAGCAGCAGGTGAGTGGTTCCCGGCAGCAAAGGGTTGTCAGCAGGCAACCCGCAGTAGGTTTGGAGGACTCTCCATTCGTAAACGGTCAACCATCCGTAGGTCCTCAGATAAGACATGTCCCGCTGGCGAAGATCCGGATGCAGTCCCAACAAATGCTCGGCATAATACCAGATCTGCCACTTGCTGCCACTGACCGCCAGCATGACGTCCTGCCCGGTCCGCTCGTGGACCTCTCGCAACACCAACAACGCCGAGGGGATGTCCCCACCCTCTCGCGAGTTCATCGCATGACTGAGGTTGACGCCTTGGAGTCCAATCCCGGTCAATGCCAGAAGCAGTCCCCAAAGTACGACGCGCAGCCGCCGTTGGCTGGACCAGGCGGCCATCGTTCCGACCACGAGGATTGTAAGTGGTATGAAGTAAAGCGCGTGTCGGTCCTCGGGATATCTGACGCCGACAATAAAATGGGCCG
>Ga0335081_10011382_pt1 | contig 14386 bp, 10 predicted proteins | sample Lox_Sample_35_FD_206713 | JGI IMG/M metagenome (GOLD analysis project Ga0335081, IMG submission 206713) | Soil microbial communities from Loxahatchee National Wildlife Refuge, Florida, United States - Lox_Sample_3.5 | ecosystem: Environmental > Terrestrial > Soil > Wetlands | place: USA... | reverse complement strand
CACATGCTCGCGGATGTACTTGTCCAGTCCCGGGTCAGAGTCGAGATCCTGGTCACCGGGGCTGACTCGCTCTGCGCCCAGTTCCCGGTAGGGGTCACTGGTGAGCAACTCCGCTGCCAGTCGCGTCGCCTCCCTCAGACGGGTCACATCGGCGGCGTCCTGCAGATAGTTGTAGAACAGTGCGGGCTTGGCAGCCGGGTCGGCGGACGTCAGCCTTATCTGGCCGCGGCTCGCGCCGCGGAGAGTCGTGCAGCCGATCGAGTGGTTCCAGCCGTAGCGCACCTGGTCGACGAGCTTGGGCAGCGACATCTTGCCCGCGGCGGACTTGAGCATCGTCGCCCTGCGCGCCATCGACAGGCCATAGACCATTGACGCGTTGAGGGGGATGGAGGACTGAAGTAGCAGCATGTCGCAATACTCGGCTGAGCCTGGCGTGGTGTAGTGCAACGCGGTATGAGCCCAGGCGCTCCTGGTCGGGTCCGGCGGCGGGCTGAGCTGCTTTCGCACCCGGAAGCGGACTGCCGAGCTGCAGTGATCGGTGAACTCACGACCGACCAGCGGCGATTCTTGTACCACCGGGATGCGGAATTTGGTCAGCTCGTCTGCTGGCCCGACGCCCGACAGCATGAGCAGGTGCGGCGATTTCACTGCCCCGGCGCTGAGGATGATCTCGCCGCCGTGGATGACGGTCACCTCCCCGTTGCTCTCCACCTCGACGCCGATCGCCCGGCCCCGGTCGATCTGGACTCGCCGGACAAACGACCCGGGCCGGATCAATAGGTTCTTCCGCTCTTTGGCGGGCTCGAGGTAGGCAAGTTCCGTGTTCACCCGGATGCCGTCAATGGTGTTGACCGGCAGGGCCCCGACCCCGATCGAAGCCGGGCCGTTCATGTCCGGGTCGTCAGGGAAGCCCGCTGCCCGGCAGGCAGCCGCGAACGCACGCGCCACCGGCGGCCACTCGCCTGGCTTGGCTCGCCGCACCGGCATCGGGCCGCCCTGCCCGTGGCATTCGCTTCGGATGTCCAGGTCATCCTCAAGTTTTTTGAAGAACGGGAGCACCTGGTCATACGCCCACGCCGGATTACCTTCGGCGGCCCAGCCGTCGAAGTCCTCGGGCAGGCCCCTGGTGAACAACGTCCCGTTGACCGCGCTCGAACCGCCTACGACCCGTCCGCGCGGCAAAGGCTGCTGAACGCCCGGCCGCAACGTGGCAACGAAATCCCAGTTGCTGGGATGGCCCGGCGCCATCGAGCTCAGCACGCCGCCATACCGGAGTGCGAGCGGCAGGGCAGCCACGCCCGGGAACCACGCGCCGGCCTCCAGGAGAAGCACTGACCGCCCGGGATCCTCCGACAGGCGACCGGCGAGAACCGATCCTGCCGAGCCGGCACCTACGATAATGCAATCATATGTGTCGGCCATGGCCTAGCCCTTTTCCGGAGCCAATGGCAGGCCCGGCATTTTCACCTTTAGACGGCCCATCCCTGTCCTCGTCGTTACGAACAGGGTGTTGCGGTCCTCGCCGCCAAAACAGAAATTGGTGATATGCATGCCCTCAGGATGCAGAATTGTTCCCAGGTGCTGGCCATCCGGGTCTATCACCCAGACCCCGCCAGGACCGGTGCACCACACGTTGCCCTCGCTGTCCAGCTTCATGCCATCAGGCGCGCCCGCGCGAGGATCACTGCTCATGTCACAGAAGACCCGGTCCGAACCCAGGTTCGGCCGCCAGGTATTCCAGGTCAGCTCCAGGTCGAAAGCTCGGATGTGCCGACGGTAAGTGTCATTGACATAGAGGACCCGCTCATCGGCCGAGAACGCCAGGCCGTTAGGCAGCGCGAAGTCGCTCACCAGGAGATTGATGCGCCCGAGGTCAGGAGAGACGCGGTAGACGCCGGCGATATCCAGGACCGAGTCCACGCCCAGTGTTATCGGGTCAGTGAAATAAATGGAGCCGTCCGAGCTGACCACAACATCATTCGGCCGGTTGAGCGGGGCTCCGCGATAATTATCCGCGACTACCGTGATACTGCCGTCCGGCTCCTCACGGGTGACTCGCCTTGTCGCATGCTCGCAGGCGATGAGCCGGCCGGCTGGGTCCCGAGCGAGCCCGTTGGCGTTGTTGGTCCCGTCCCGACAGAGCGTGACGCCGTCGGCCTCTGACCACTTGTAGCGCTTGCCGTTTGCGTTGTCGCTGAATATCAGGCAGTTCAGCTCATGAAACCAGACCGGGCCCTCGGCCACACCAAGTACCCACCCCTGTTCTGTGCGGCCGCCATAACCAGAGCCCAGCCACTCGAAGTCCTCGCTGGAAGACACGAAACGATCGAAGCCCGGGACCAGCGATTCAACAGTCACTGGCCCGTCCTTCTCATCACTGATGATGGAGGGGACGCCAGCACCGATCGCGCCGGCGAGGGAGGGGCTGTCGTTCTGGTCGCCGGCCGCTGCGCAGACCTGGGACAAGAGGCACTTGGCCTGTCACGACTGACTTGAGCCACTGGCGCCTCATCTCGAGCTGTTACGGGCTGCGATCAGGCCAACCATCAAGCAGGATGCCGAATACTGTATACGAATCTTGCCGGGCGGAGCAAGCCCAGCGGTTAAGCAGGATGACCGCTGCCGGTGCTGGTTCTGCAGTTGGGATCCGGTGCTGCCAGGCCGTCTACCAGCGGATGAGCTCCGGTCATGTGAGGTCCGCCGAGCATTGCATGGGCCATCCGGCGATCCGAGGTCGCCGTGGCCGCGTTTAATGCCTGGCCCGAGCCGCGCGGGCTGAAGTCGCGGACCGCGTCCGCGCGCTAGTGACCTGCGCCGTCACCAGCCTGTACATCCGCGACTTCAGCTCTTGCGAACTGCCCGAGCACCTTTCCTCCTGCTTGAGCCGCGGGGGGTGATGCCGCTGTGTCGCCGCAGAGCAGAGCTGTCCAGATGGTGCGCCATTTGCTGACATGCGTCATTGACCGGTATCCGACTGCCGTATACGGTATATGGAACCACGTCGACGGAGCATCCATGCTGAAGCTGGCCACGCGTACCGGCTCGGCGGACCGCGCTGGATCGTGCGACCGCTCGCCCGGCTTGCGAACGCTCTTCATAGCGGGCTGAAGTGCGCAGCGTGCTGGACGACTCCGACGTCGCTTTCCTCCGCGAACTGCGCCACTATCTGGCCGGGCTCAACACGGCCGACGTCGCGCGGGAGACGCGACAGGAGGAGATCTGCATCGGCCCGGCGGGCAAGGCCTTCATGCGTCAGCTCGGGGCTGACGGCTGGCTCGGCGTCGGCTGGCCGGAGCGGTTCGGCGGCCGCGGGATGTCGGCGGTCCGGCAATGGCTCTTCCTGGAAGAGCTGGACTACCAGCGGCTGCCGATCGGCGACCTCAGCATGCTGGCGGTCGGACCGGCCATCGCCCAGTGGGGGACGGACGAGCAGCGTGACTACTTTCTCCCCGGCATGCTGGCTGGCGAGATTCACTTCGCCGGCGGCTATACCGAGCCCGAGGCCGGTTCCGACCTTGCCGCGCTGCGGACCCGGGCGGTGCGCCAGGACGACGGCGGCTATGTCATCAACGGTCAGAAGATCTTCACGACGGCCGCCCACTACTCCTCCCACATCTGGCTGGCGGTACGAACCGGCCCGCAGGAAGCGCGGCACCGGTCAATCTCGATCCTCATCGTGCCGTCCAGCGCGCCCGGCGTCGCGATCACGCAGCTCATGACCCAGGCCGGCTGGCGGACAAATCAGGTCTTCTTCCAGGACGTCCGGGTCGGCCGGGACGCCCTTGTGGGCACCGAGAACGGCGGCTGGGAGATCATCACAACAGCGCTGAAGCTGGAGCGGCTGATGCCGTTCTCCAGGCTGGCGCGGGATCTGGATGAGCTGGCAGCGGCAATCCTTGCGCCGCGGCCAGGCCGCCGGCTGGCGGACCGGCGGCACGCGCGGCGGGTTCTGCTCGACTTGTACGCCCAGACCGAGGAACTGCGAGTCATGGCGCGGCAGATCGCCGGGATGATCGACGCAGGCGATGTCCCCCGGGCCGAGGCATCGATGTTCAAGCTTATGCGCGGCCGCGTGCGGCAGCTCATTGCCGTCGCGGCAATGGAGCTGACCGGCCCCGTCGCCACTCTCCGCAGCGCCCCAGATGCGGCGACGGTCGGCGATGCTGGCCTGAGCGCTGCGTTCGATGCTGACCCCGGCGACTCCGTCGCCTGGGCAGATCCCGATCCCAGGCTCTGCGGCTGGCCGGAGCGGGCATACCGGGCCTCCCCGCTGCTGCGGTTCGCGGGCGGCGCCGAAGAGATCCAGCGAGACATCATCGCCGAGCACGGCCTCGGTCTGGGCCGGTCCCGGTAGCCATGACCACGACCATGCCGGTCAGCGCAGCCGATCGCGTCTTCGCCGACAGCGTGACCCGGCTGCTCGACCGCAGCTGCCCCTACCAGCGGATAGCCGATACAGAAGCCAGCACGGACGGCTACGACACCGCGCTCTGGTCAAAGCTGACCGGCCTCGGCTGGACAACGTTCTTTGCCGGGGAGACGGGCTTTGACCGCTCCTCGCTGCCCCCGCTTGCGCTGCTTCTCAGTGAGCTTGGCCGCCGCGGCGCGGCACTGCCGCTGCTGCAGACCGCGATGGCCACCGTGCTGGCCAGCGCTCCAGGCCTAACCGCCACCGGGCGCTCGCTGCTTGGCGGCATCGGTTACGGCGAGCACCCGGTCGCCGTGGTCGGCGCGGATTTCGGCAGCCGCATCCACGCAGACCTGGAGGGTGACGGTGTCCGGCTGGCCTCGCCTGCGCTGCCGGCCACCGAGTGGCTGCAGGAAGCCAGGACCATCGTCGTGCCGCTGCACGTACGGACTGGCCGCCGGGCCGCTGTCCTTCCGGTCGCGTTGCCGGCGGCCGACAGCCGGATCCTGCGCATCACTCCGGTCGGCACGCTGGACAACGAGCGCGCCGCGCGGGCTGTCCTGACCGAAGACGCGCTGATCGGAGCCGCGGAGCCGGTCGGGCAGCGTCGGTGGCGGTCCATGCTCGTGCTCGCCTGCCTGCTGCGCGCGGCCGAGCTGACCGGTCTGGGCCGCGGAATGCTCGACCTGGTGCTGCAGCACGTTCGGCGGCGTGAAGTGTTCGGCCGGCCGCTGGCGCGCTTCCAGGCTGTGCAGCACATGTGCGCCGACGCCGCGACCCGCCTCCGGTCGGCGACCCTGCTGACGGCCGAGGCGGTCGAGCTGGCCAGCACAGACCGGGACTTTGAGCGGACGGCTGCGACCGCGATCTACACCACCGGCCGCGCCGTCGCCGGGCTCGCGCTGACAGCGGCCCAGCTGCACGGCGGGATCGGCTTCACCGCCGAGTTCCCGCTCAATGTCTACTTCCGGCGGGCCAAGGCGCAGCAGATGCGCAGCGGGTCGCTGACCGACCAGGTCGACGAGATCGGGCGGTGGCTGCCGGCTGCCGGGCACTGGTGGTCGCTGCACCCCGGCAGCACAGCGCCGCCCTGGGCCGGAGGCAACTGAAAGAGGAGCACCGTGGGCAAGAGGATCGTGGACCTGTCGCACACGCTCACGGCCACTATCCCGCAAGGGAGCGTGGCCCCGACGATGGAGTGCAAACGCTCGCTCGGCATCGAGCTGGCCTCAACGCAGCTCGATGACAGCCGGTACCGAGTCGACCTGACCGAGATCAGCATGTCCGTGCACACCGGAACGCACATCGATGCCCCCTGCCACTTCGTGATCGGCGCCCCGGCAATCTCCGACATCCCGGCGGACCGATTCATCGGCCGGGCGCACCTGCTCAGGGCGCCCGCTGAGGCCGGGCAGGCCATTGAGGCGAGCCGGCTCGCCGGGCTGACCGCGGATATCGAGCCCGGTGACATCGTGCTCGTCGAGACCGGCTGGTGGCGAACCTTCAGCTCCGATGCCCCCAGCTACTGCCGGGAGCACCCGTGGCTGGGGGCCAGTGCCGGTGACTGGCTGGTGGCCCGCGGCATCAAGCTGTTCGGTATCGACACCATCAATCCGGACACCTCGCCCGCGCACCGCCCGCCGGCCTTCGGCTGGCCCGTGCATTGCGGCCTGCTCGGTGCTGGCATACCGGTGATGGAGAACGTGAACTACGCGGGCCTGGCAGACGACAGCTCTCCGGTCATCACCTTCTGGCTGCACGCAGCGCCACTGCCCATCGAAGGATCAGACGGGGCGCCAGTCCGGGCGGTGGCATATGTCTGAGCGCGCCTCACGTTGCCTGACGCGCCGCGGATGACAACGGCGATCTGCTCCGGCGGGCCCCCTGGTCAGGCCGGTGACCGGGCTGGCGGCCAGGCCGTCAGCCCGCCTGCCGTGCTGCCGCTGCCGCCGGATGCGGCGGATCGAACTTTGCGCCTGCTTAACCCCGATGCGATTGCGATCCTGGGTGCCAGCGACCGGCCCGGTCATCCCTCCGGCCGGATCGCGGCCAACCTGACGACGATCGGCTTCTCCGGCGCCGTGCTGCCGGTCGCCCGCCGCCAGCCCGGCCGCCCGCATCCTGGCCGTGACCCCGGCGCCGAGCGGCCCGCGGTGCTGGATCACGGGGCACTACGCCAGATCGCGCGCCTCGTCGGCCGCCAGGCGGTGACCGCTGTCGTCTGCCTGCGCGCCGCGGACGTCCCGGCCGCGCTGGCCGAGGCGGCTGGCGCTGGATTGCGCGAGTTCGTGATTCTCAGCTCGGGATTTGCCGAAGCCGGACCGGACGGCCTGGTGCTGCACGGGGAGCTGGCCAGCGTGGTGTCCCGGCACGACCTGCTGGTCTCCGGCCCTAACTCGATGGGCCACCTGGACCTGGCCCGGCAGACCTGCACGTCCTTCACCACCGTCCTCGGCTCCGGGCTCCCGTCACCAGGCTCGACGTCGATCGTCAGCCAGAGCGGCGGGCTGGGTGCCGCGATCTGGTCCATCGCCGCCCGTGAGGGACTGCGCCTGCACCGGCTGGTCAGCGTCGGCAATGCCGCTCAGCTCGACGTCGCCGACTACGCCGACGCCATCCTGGCCGAGAGCCCGGCTGAAGCGCTGTGCATCTGCCTGGAGCACGTCCGAGACGGCGAACGGCTGCTCAGCCGGTGCGCCCAGTGGTGCCGGGCTGGCCGGACGATCGTGGTCCTGGCCATCGGCCGGCGGGAGGCCGGCGCCCGCGCTGCTGCCTCGCACACCGGGGCCGTGATCAGCCAGCCCGGACTGGCCGCGGAACTGCTGGCCGGATCCGGCGCGGTGGTGACCGGCGACCCGAACGAAGCCGTGGCCGTGCTGAAACTTCTGAGCGGCAGCCGCGCCCGGTCCCGCGCCAGCCAGCAGGCTCGCACTGCGGGCGGCATCGCGATCGTCACGAACACCGGTGGCACGGCCGTGCTCGGTGCTGACCTGGCGCAGGACGCGGGCCTGCAACTCGCCGAGCTACAGCCGAGTACTCGGCGGCGGCTGCGGACGATCCTGCCGGCCTTCGCCAGCGTGCAGAACCCGATCGACCTGACGGGCCAGGTGGCGGGCCAGCAGGACATTGTCGGTGAGGCCGTGCGGATGATCGGCGCCGACCCGGCCGTCACCGGGGTCGTCGGCATGGGGGTCCTGCCGGTGGAGCATTCGAGGCGGTTCGCCGTCGCGCTGGCCAAGGCGCTCGCGGCCGTGCCGCAGCCCGCGCTGGTGGCCTGGTTCGGCGGAGACGACGAGACTCGACGGCAGGTGCAGGAGCACGGGGTGCCGTACTTCGACGATGCCCGCGCCGGACTGCGGGCCCTCGGCAGGGTACTGCCGCCCGCGCTGCCGCCACCGGCCGCCGGGACGGCGGGCGGCCCGGTCGCCTCGCCGGCCGGCCACGATGCCGCCGGCCGCAGGCTGACGGATGCGGCTGTCAAGCGCGAGCTGGCGGCGGCCGGGTTCCCGGTGCCTGCTGCCCGGCTGTGCTCAGCCGAGGACGAGTGCCTGGAGGCCGCAGCAGATCTCGGCTATCCCGTCGCGCTCAAGGTGGTCTCGGCGCAGATCCCGCACAAGGCGGCAAGCGGCGCGCTGGCGCTGCGGATCACCGGGCCCAGCCAGCTGCGCGATGCCTACCGGTCATTGTCGGACCGCTGGCCCCCCGGCACGGCGGGCCTGCAGGGCTACCTTGTCGAGCGCATGGTCGGCATAGCGCACGAGCTGATGATCGGTTTCTGGAAGCACGAGTCGTTCGGCCCGATCTGCCTGCTCTGCGAGGGCGGCGCGGAGGCCGAACGCACTCAATGCAAGGTCGTCGGCCCGGCCCCAGGCGGCCTGCCGGCCGCCCAGCAGCTGTGCGGCCTGCTGGCCCGCCGGTGGCCGGCGCTGGCGCCCGACCTGGCCCGCTCGGTTGCACCGCTGCTGCTCGACCTGTGCCACTGGTGGCTGGCACGGAAGCCCGCGCTCGCCGAGGTTGAGTTCAACCCGGTGGCTGCCGATGCCGCGGGCCGGCTGACCATCCTGGATGCGCTCGGGACCGAGATGCAGGCGGGCAGCCCGCCAGCAGCCCGAGCGCGATCGTGAGGTGAGATCCCATGACCACTGGTGCCGCGCCTGCGTCCCGCGAGCCGGCCCCCGCGCGGCAGCGCGGCCCGGCTGCGGACTGGGGACCAGACGACCAGTACGGCGCACTGAACCTCGTAACGCCGAAGAAGATCCGCCGGGCGATGAGCCTGGTGACGATCGGCCAGCCCGTCTGCCTCAGCCGACCATTCCCGACGACGCCCGGCCGCGGCAACCCGCTCCCGGCGCAGCACTACATGATGCGGCTGGAGAAGGGTCCCGGCACCGGCGCCGCTGCCGACTACATCGGCGGCGTCTTCCATGGCACCTCGTGCACCCACGTAGACGCCCTCTGTCACATGTGGAACAGCGAGGGCATGTGGAACGGCCGTGACCCGGACACAGAACTGGACTTCGCCGGCACCCGCTGGGGCGGCATCGAGCACTGGCGCACCGGCATCATCACCCGTGGTGTGCTCCTGGACATCCCGGCGCTCCGGGACGCCAGGTACGTCACGCCCGACGAACCGGTCCGCGCCGCCGACCTGCAGGCCGCGGCCACCCGCCAGGGCGTAGCGGCCGAGCCCGGCGACGCGCTCGTCGTCTACAGCGGCCGGGATGCGTGGGACGCCGAGAACCCGCCCTGGGGCTCGTCGAGCCGGCGACCCGGGCTCGACCCCTCGTGCCTCGATTACCTGCGCCAGATCCGCTGTGCGGCACTGGCCTGGGACATGATGGACGCCCTGCCGGTTCAGCCGGATCAGCCGCTCGGCGTGCACGGCGCCATCCCTGAGCTGGGCATCGCACTGATCGACAATGCCGAGCTGGCTGACCTCATCGCGCTGTGCCGGGCCGCCGGACGGTATGAGTTCCTGTTCATCGTCGCGCCGCTCGTCGTGCTAGGCGGGACGGGCTCGCCAGTCACCCCTCTGGCGGTGCTGTGACCGCCGGGCGGCCAGCATCGGCAGCCTCCGCCCTCCTGCCGGTTGCCATCTGCGACGTCACGCTCCGGGAGGGCGAGCAGCGGGTGGATGGTGCCTTCTCCCCCGATGCCAAGCTCGCGATCGCCCGGGAGCTGTCCGCTCTCGGGGTGGCCGCGCTGCAGCTCGGCCCGGGGGAGGAGGATCTGGCCCTGACCCGCCGGCTACGCGCGGCCGGCCTTCCGTGCCCGGTCGAGATCACCTGCTTCGGCATGGGCCGCCGATGGCGCGAGCTGATCGATCGCGTCGCGGCGGCCGGCTGCCCGGCGGTACAGATCGTCATCCGGGCCGGGCGTGAGCAGCTGGCTGCCATGGGCTGGCCCCCGGAACGGGTTCTCGACCATGCAGAGACCGCGGTGCGACACGCCGCGAGCAGTGGCCTGGCCCCGTGCCTCGGCATCTCCTTCGCGCCGCAGGCGGACCCTGCCGTGCTCGACGGCCTATGCGCGGCGGCAGCCTCGGCCGGGGCGCGCTGGGTCGCGCTCGCTGACTCGCTCGGCACGGCCCGCCCCCGGGACATCGCGGCGCTAGTGATGCAGGCCTCCCGGCATGGGATCCCGGTGTCCGTGCACTGCCACGACGACCTGGGGCTGGCGATAGCCAACAGCCTGGCCGGGGTAGAGGGGGGCGCACGGCGAGTTGAGGCCTCTGTTCTCGGGCTGGGCGAGCGGAGCGGCAACGCCCGGCTCGAAGTGCTCGCTGTCGCGCTGCTGCTGCAGCTCAAGGCGGACTCCGGCATCCGCCTGGACCGGCTCTGCCGGGCGACCAGGACGATCGCCGGCCTGGCCCAGGTGGACATCCCGCCGGAAGCACCGGTCGTGGGCCGGCACGCCTTCGCCACCAAGCTCGATGTCCACCTGCGCCTGGCGCAGCGCGACCCGGGTGCGCTGATGCCGTTCGATCCGGCTCTGGTCGGCAATGAGCGACAGGTTGTGGCCGGTAAGGGCAGCGGCCCGGCCGTGCTGCGGGCAGCGCTGAACCGGGCTGGCATCGACCTGGGCGATGATCGGCTGCCGCACCTCGCTGTCCTGGTCGGTCAGCAGGCCGAGCGGCAGGGCCGCGCGATGACGGACGACGAACTAGCCGGGCTGGCCGCCCGGCTAGACGGCGGAGGTAACCCGGTATGACGAATGCCACGGCCGGGCCGGACGAGCCCGAGTACGTCAGCCTGCAGGCCCGCGGGCGGATTGCCCACATCGAGCTGCGGCGGCCCGAGACGCTCAACGCGGTCTCGGTCATGATGGAACGGCAGCTGCGCGAGGCGCTGCGCCGATTCGATACGGACGACGAGCTGTGGATCTGCATAATCAGCGGGGCAGGCCGGGCGTTCTGCGCGGGCGCCGACCGCACGGAGCGGCTGGCCGGCGCCACACCAGCTGAGCGGCTGGTGACCTGGTCGCATACGCCGCCCGACGGCTTCCTCGGCCGCACGGTGCACTGGAAGCCGGTCATCGCCGCCGTGCACGGCTACTGTCTTGGCCTCGGCCTCCGGCTGGCCCTCGAATGCGATCTAGTCGTCGCCGACCAGACCGCACGGTTCGGAGCGACCGAAACACTGGCTGGCTTGCCCGGATCGACGATCTGGTCCGGGCTGCAAGTCTTCATGCCGTCCAAGATTGCAACCGAGATGCTGCTGACCGGGGCGATGTACCCGGCCGAGGAGCTGCACCGGCTCGGCCTGGTAAACCGGCTGACGGCCGAGGGCGACCAGCTGGCCGAGGCGCAGCGGCTGGCCGGTGAAGTACTTGCCGCGCCGCCGCTGACGGTTCGGGCCAATGTGCGGATAACCCGGATGCTGTCGGTTGAGCTTGCCGAGCAGGCCCTGCGGGCGACGAACCCGCTCCGGCTGCAGCTGACCAGCGACTTCGAAGAAGCGGCGCGGGCGTTCGCGGAGAAGCGTCCAGCGCGCTTCACAGGCACGTGACCAGCGTGCGGCGGCCGCGCGGCCCGGAGGTGCCGGTGATGGAAGGCATCACGATCCATGAGATCACCCGGCGGACCGCGGACGGCCTGGTCGTCAGCGGCAGCCCGTGGCGGGAGTCCTACCGCCCGGCAGGCTTCCTGCACGGCGGTGCGGTTGCCTCGCTGGTCGCGTCCAGCGCCCTGGCCGCGGCGCGCGAGCTAACCGGGCAGCCGGCGCTGTGCTTGCGCAGCATGCGCCTGGCCTACTTCGCGCCGTCCGCCGGCGCGATGGTCGAGGTCGACGCTGCGGTAATCGGCCGCTACGGCACCGGCGCCGCGCTGGCTGTGCAGGTGACGGATGGCGCCGGGACGGTGCAGTCGGCCGCGACGGTGTGCTGCGAGCTGGCGCCCGATTCCGCGGGGATCGCGCCTGGCGAGCCAGACGTCTCCTGGAGCGAGTTGACTGCCGCCAGCCACAGCGCGGCGGCGGCTCGCTCGATGCAGTCCGAGGCCTGGCGACGTCACCTGGGCATCCGCGCCGACGCCGCCGGCGAGCGGTGCGCCATCAGCTCGGCCGAGCCTCGGGGCGAATGGCCGTCCATCGCGACGGTCTGCACAGTCGCCGACACGGTCGGCGTCCTGATGGATCAGTTCCGGTCGGCCGAGCGTGACTTCGTGACCGTTGAGCTGACGCTAGAGCAGTTCCGGCCGGCCGTCGGCTCCGTTGCGGCCGAGGGCCGGCTGGTCCGGCAGACCGGCAGGCTGACCAGCCTGGTGTCGGCGCTATACGACCGGCATGGGCTGCTTGGTATCGGCGGAGCGACCTATAGCGCCATCCGCGGGCCGGGCAGTGCCCGGCTTCGCAGCGAGGTACCCGCCAGCTGAGCGGCTAGCCCGCGGCCAGATCGCCACGTGGCCGTCACGCACGGCCCGTCCGACCCACCTGGTTTCCGCCCGCGTCGTGCGGTGTGCGGAACAGGCGGCCTCGCTCCCGGATTAGCGCGCACATTGAGGCTTGGTGCCGCGTGAACGGCCAGGTCAACGCCACGTATCCGGCGAAAGGTCGATGATCGTGGGCTAAGCCGGGTCGGTGTCGTCGGTTGCGGCACGGCGGCTAGCTGCCAACGCACGTCGTCGAGGGCACGCAAGCGGGCCTTTAGCTCGTCCGTCGCGGCGCTCGCCGCAGGCCAGCAGCAGCGTCTCGCACAGCACGGCGATGACGCGATCGCATAGCCTGAGATCTAGCAGACCGATTGCTCACATCAGGCCATGCCCCGGAGGTTGCAGTCAGCGGCCCACTTGCTCAAGGGCGGAATCGAAGGCTGATATCACTTGGTCGACCTGCTCAGCTGTGCTGACGGTACACAGTACTGAATGCAGGGCCGCAGATGGTGATAGATAGACTCCTTGGTCGAACAGCAGATGCGCGAAACGCTTGAATCTTTCGGCATCGACATGATCTCCGAACTCCCGCGCATCGCGGATTTTTTGCACCGATTCGTGGCCTGGCCGCAGGAAGTACAGCTGCATCATCGGGCCGGCGTTTTGCAATATCGCTGTCACGCCGCGCTTCTTGATGATCCGGTTTATCCCGCTCACGAGTTGCTCGGTGAGCGAGTCCATGTGCCGGAAGAGGGCCCCGCTGTCTTGTCGGAGCATGTCGAGCGAACGTCGCGCAACCGACAGCAGCAACGGGTTCGCGTTGTGGGTGCCATAATGAAGAACCCTGCCTCCGCGGAGGGCGGCCAGGATGTCCTTGCGCCCGGCTATCGCGGCAACCGGCAGCCCCGCCCCGAGTCCTTTGCCGAATGTCGCGATGTCCGCCGTGACACCAAATTTCTCTTGCGCGCCCCCGGCGGCGAGCCGGAATCCGGTAACCGTCTCGTCGATATACAGGAGCACGCCGTATTGCCGGGTGAGATCCCGCATCGCCTGGAGGAAGCCGGGTTCGGGAGGGATGACTCCCATATTCGCCATAACCGGCTCGGTAACAATCGCGGCGATCTCTCCGGCTTGCTGGCGCAGCGTCGCTTCTATCCTGTCGGCGTCGTTCCACGGCAGCACAATGGTATCCTGCAGCGCCCCTGGAGTTATTCCGGAGGAATCTGGCACCCGGATCGGATCGTGTCTGTAGCCTAGGACGCTCGACGGGAGAGGATTGGACGAGACGCTGTACGCATCCGACCACCCGTGGTAGTGGCCCTCGAACTTGACGATCTTCGGCCGCCCGGTGTAGCCGCGGACAAGCCGCAGCGCCGCCATGGCAGCTTCGGTCCCGGTGCTCGCAAAGCTCACCTGTTCAGCGCAGCCGACCATTTGCGTTATGCGCTCGGCTACCTCCACCTCTACCTCAGTGGCCGTCGCAAAGAGGGCTCCGTCTTGAGCGGCATCCCGCAGGGCCCTCACCAGCTCCGGATGCGCGTGACCATGGATCAGGGATCCGTAGCCGAGCATCAGGTCGATATAGCGATTGCCGTCGGCGTCGACAATCTCAGCGCCCTCCCCGTGGGCCATGAAGATTGGGTGCGGATGAAAATTTACCGGGCCGCGGGACGGCGAGCTCACGCCGTCGACTAGGACCTGCTCGGCGCGCTCATAGAGCTGCCTGGACCTGTCCAGATCCCGGGCGCGGGCCTCTGGTTTAGTTGCGTCGGCCATACGTCACTTCCTCGGGTCAGAGCCCCGTGCAGCCTTACCGCGATGTTCTTTTCCCTTGTCGCTCATGAGCGCTAGCCCGGGTCTCCTCCGCGCCAGGACCATCACTTCCGGTCGCTGAAGATTCTTGCTCGCTCATAGGCTGGCAGCAGGTCCTTCACGAAGTTGAACGCATTTTCCCCCAGGAAGTCCTGCCGCTCTTCCTCGGTAAAGAACGTGGCGTGCTTCCTGATACAGTCCACAGCCTGGGGATAGTTCTGGTACGCCTCCAGCCATGGCCAGTCCGTCGCCCAGAACAGTCGCTTCGCCCCAACCCCGTTCCGCAGGCTTTCTAGCCG
>Ga0335081_10011381_pt1 | contig 14386 bp, 11 predicted proteins | sample Lox_Sample_35_FD_206713 | JGI IMG/M metagenome (GOLD analysis project Ga0335081, IMG submission 206713) | Soil microbial communities from Loxahatchee National Wildlife Refuge, Florida, United States - Lox_Sample_3.5 | ecosystem: Environmental > Terrestrial > Soil > Wetlands | place: USA... | reverse complement strand
CAGGGACCGACGTTGCCGCTGGCGTTGGTCCGCAGCCATGCCACGCCGGCCTTGCCGTACAGGTCGAAAAACGGGCCGCCGAGCGGCAGGTAGCCGAGGCCGTAGACGGCGCCGCTGCGCTCGTGCGCTTTGGCCGACGTGCCGGGCTCGGCGAAGCTCACGTCGCCGTAATCGGTGTACTCGACTTCGGCACCGAGCGGAGCAATCGGCCGCAGTCCGAACAGCACCTTCCATCCGAAGTGGTTGCTGTCGAAGCCGAAGAAGTTGTCGGACGGGGAGTGGTCGAGGCGCACATCGCTCTGGCCGATCCCGCCACCGAAGTAGACGCCGAGCGGCTCCTCGGCGCGTGCGAAGCTACAGACCGAGGCGGCGGCCAGCGCGGCGATGGTGGAGCCCGCAAGCACAATTGGTCTCATGTTCGTCTCCGAAGCTTGGCACTTGCAGTTTCGGACGGGGCCGGCAGGCAAAGGTTCCCACCGCTCAAATCACCGTGCGAGAATCGTGCTCTTCTGTAGGCGAATGGAGACACTTGGCCATGGTGGTTCGGGGACGCTGGCCGCGCGCAGTCTTCTACGACTCCAAGACGACGCTGTTCGACTGGGGTTGGAGCTGGGCGAGCGCTGCGGATGCGATCGTGAGGAAATACGGCTCCACCGTCGACACCGCGAAGTTCCGCGCGACCTGGGTACGCTTCTTTGAATCACATCACCGGCGCACCGCGTTCTCGCAATACACGCCGGTCACTCAGACGGTGACCGAGGCGCTGCTCGATACCTTCAGCGTCCTGCGGATCGCGGGCAGCGCCGACGATGTGCGCGCCTACACCGACTTGCAGCGCGATGTCGGCCTGTTCCCGGAAACCGAGGCGGCGCTGCAGAGCCAGCAGGACCTTGGCGTGAAGATCCTGATCTACTCGGACGTCGAGCGGGAGTTTCTCGATCTGTACGTGAGCAAGTTCCGCAGGTTCAAGGCCGACTTCATCGGCAGCACCGAGCAGCCGCGCATTCACAAGCCCAATCCGCTCACCTATCAGTGGGTGCTCGAGAGCAACGGCCTCAAGGCGCGGGATGTGCTGTACTGCGCGGCGCCGGGGTTCGATGTGCAGGGGGCGATGTCGGCGGGGCTGATCGCCGCCTGGCTGCGGCGCCCGGCGGACGGACTGCTGTCGAGTCAGGCCCCGAGTGCCAAGGGCATTCCGGCCGACTACGAGATCGAGTCCCTGCACGATGTCACGAGCATCCTGCGCGCGAACCGCGCGTAGCGCGCCGCCCGGATCGACGGAGACTCCAAGCATGCCGCTTACACCCTTCCATATCGCGGTTCAGGTCCGGGATATCGCCGAGGCGCGCGCCTTCTACGGCGGGCTGCTCGGCTGCAGCGAGGGGCGCAGCGATACCGAGTGGGTCGACTTCAACCTGTTCGGCCATCAGTTGGTCTGCCACCTGAACCGCTCACTGGGGCGCAATGGCAAGGTCGGCACTCATGTGAACGCGGTCGATGGGCACGGCGTCCCGGTCCCGCACTGCGGCGTAGTCCTCGAGATGCCGGTGTGGAGTGCGTTGGCGGCGCGCCTGCAGGCGGCGGGCGTAGGCTTCGTGGTCGCCCCGTACGTGAGATTCAAAGGTGCTCCGGGAGAGCAGGCGACGATGTTCTTCCTCGACCCGTCCGGCAACGCGCTCGAGTTCAAGTCGCTCCACGACATCGACGGGCAGTTGTTTGCCCGCTAGAGCGAGGCCCGCGAGGTCCATGAGCGCCGAGATTGCCCCGCCACCCGCTGCGGCCCTGCCGCTCATCGAGCACTGGATCGACGGCCGCACGGTCGCATCCTCCGCACGCGCACCGGTCTTCAATCCGGCGCTCGGGCGGCAGATCCGGGCGGTGGCGATGGGCGGGCACGCGGAGATCGCGCTGGCGGCAAGTGCGGCCGAGCGGGCACAGCCTGCGTGGGCGGCACTTTCCCCGCAGCGCCGCGCGCGGCACCTGTTCGAGCTCAAGCAGCTGCTGCTCGAGGAGCGCGCGGCACTCGCGCGCGCGATCAGCGAGGAGCACGGCAAGACGATCCAGGATGCCGTCGGGGAGGTCACGCGGGGTATCGAGGTCGTCGAGTACGCCTGCGCCGCACCGCAGCTGCTCACCGGAGCATACAGCCACAATGTCGGCGGCAACGCCGATACATTCAGCGTGCGGGTGCCGCTCGGGATCGTGGCCGGAATCACGCCGTTCAACTTCCCGGCCATGGTGCCGCTGTGGATGTTCCCGCTCGCGCTCGCCTGCGGCAACGCATTCATCCTCAAGCCCTCCGAGCGCGACCCGTCCGCGGCACTGCTGCTCGCGCGACTCGCCCAGCGCGCCGGAGTCCCGGACGGGGTGCTCAACGTGGTGCACGGCGACAGGGGTGCCGTCGCCGCCGTGCTCGAGGAACCGCGCATCGCCGCGGTGAGCTTCATCGGCTCGACGCCGGTTGCGAGGCACGTGCAGCTCGAGGCGATCCGGCACGGCAAGCGTGTCCAGGCGCTCGGCGGGGCCAAGAATCATCTCCTCGTAATGCCGGACGCCGATCTCGATGTGACCGTAGAGGCCATCGTCGGTGCCGCCTATGGCTCGGCGGGCGAGCGCTGCATGGCGGCGTCGATCGTCCTCGCCGTGGGCGATGAGCTCGCGGAGCGCTTGATCGCACACCTGGCGCGGCGCCTCGCGGGGCTGCGCGTCGGCGCACCGGATGCGCCCGACACCGAGATGGGACCACTCGTCACGCAAGCGCACCGCGAGCGCGTGCGCGAATACATCGATGCGGGTGTGCGCGAGGGAGCCGCACTGGTAGTCGATGGCCGCGACCTGAGCGGCGCCGCGCTGCACGGCGGATTCTTTCTGGGGCCGAGCCTGTTCGATCGCGTGCGTCCGCACATGCGGATCTACCGTGAGGAGATCTTCGGGCCGGTGCTCGGCATCGTCCGCGTCGCCGACCTTGCGAGCGCGGTGCGGCTCATCAACGCGCATGAGCTCGCCAACGGCGCGGTGATCTTCACCGCGAGCGGTGCGGCGGCGCGCCGCTTCGCGGCCGAAGTCGAGACGGGCATGGTCGGAGTCAACGTGGCCATTCCCGTTCCCGTGGCGCACCATAGCTTCGGGGGCTGGCGCAGCTCGATGTACGGCGATCACCACGTGTACGGCGAGGAGGGCGTGCGCTTCTATACGCGCCTCAAGTGCGTGACGCAGCGCTGGCTCGCGCCACCGCAGGGCGGCTCGCGGCTCACCATGCCGGCAGGGGATGAGACACTATGAGATGGCACGGCGCGGCGCGATCACTGACGATCCTGTGCGTCATCTCCTGCGCGCTGGGCGGGTGCGTCCAGCAGCCGGTGGCGGAGCCGGGGACACTCCAGCTCGTCGATCGGGCCGCGATCGAGGACGTGCTGGCGCGCGCCAACCTCGGGTTCGAGTTGAGCGATCCGGACTTGTTCGCGGGCGCCTTCGCCGAGGATGCCATCTACCAGCTCGATGAGCCCGGCCCGGTGTTCGGCTACGACAAGCTGCTCTACCGGGGGCGCGAGGACATCCGCAGCATCATCACCGCGCGCGTGGAGAAGGCGCGCCGCGCGGATCCGAAGACCCTGAGCTACGATCCGGCGACGCTGCGCCGTTTCAACCGCAACAGCGACGAGCGCATCGTGATCATCGACGCCTCAACCGCGCGGCACACCTCGACCTGGATGGTCGTGATGCACACCAACGTCAACATTCATATCTCGGCCATCGGGCGCTACGACGACACGCTCGAGAAGCGCGCCGGCAAGTGGTACATCGTGAAGCGCGTGCGCACGGAGTGAGCAGCGTGCCGGCAGCCGGCGTCAATGGCACCATCAACTACATCGCTCCGATGGCGGTGCGGCCCCGCTTCCACGCGAACGATCGGAGCAGAGACGTTCTCGAGCTCGAGCCGCACACCGTATGGATCGAGGATGCGCGCCGCCGCGCCCAGCCCGCCTCGCTGACCGAGGAGGGCTTCACCCTCGTCGATCACGCAAGCGAGGTCAGCGATTTTCGCGATGCTGCGCAGGTCGCACGCATCCACCCCGGGGAGATCGAGCGCCTCATCGCGCGGGTGAGCGGTGCCGATGCTGTGGTGGTCTCCGGCACGAGGGGGATTCTGCGCTTCGGCGAGCGCTCGCCCGAGTGTGGGCGCCACGACAATTCCCGTCCGGCGCGCTTCATTCACGTCGATGCCTCCGCCGCGACGGCGCGCGCCTTTGCCGAGCGCGCCCGGCCCGCGCAGCTGAGCGGCGCGCTGCGCCGCTTCGCCCATTACAACGTTTGGCGTGTGGTTACGCCGCCGCCGCAGGATGTGCCGCTCGCCGTGTGCAGCGCGCGCAGCATCGAGCCTCGGGATCTGGTGCCGGCCGATGCCGTGTTCGACGCCGCCGATCGTCCGGAGTGGTCGTTCGAGGGGCTGCTTATGCGTCACGCCCCGCGCCATCGCTGGGCGTATTTCTCGAACATGACCCCGGCCGAGGCGCTGGTGTTCAAGACGTACGATTCCGATCCCGGGGAGCCGGCGCAGGTCGCCCACAGCGCCTTCGACGATCCCTCCTGTCCCCCCGGCGTGCCGCCGCGAGCGAGCATCGAGATGCGCGCCATCGCATTCTGGGTGCGTTAGCGGCGACAGCGATGACCCACGAGGAGTCCCCGACTGTGACCGTCAGCGCCGAGCTCAACTATCTGGCGCGGGGCTCGCGCATCAACCGCCGCTACGTCGCTCCGGGGGCGGAGCTCAACACCGGACAGTACGAGCGGCACCGCGTGCTCATCCACGATGGCCGGCCGCGGCAGCAGGCGTTCTCGCTCGATGAGCACGGCTTCGTCATCGCGCGCCGTGCCAGTGCAGTGGCCGATTTCAAGGACAAGACCGAAGTCGACGCACGCTATGCGGAGGAGGTTGCGGACATCGTGCGCGATCTGACCGGCGCGCAGCGCATCGTTCCGCTCGGCTGGGTGCTGCGTACCGCAGGGCCGACCAGCCCCGTCATGCAGCCACCCGCGGCGGACGTGCATGTCGACATGACGCACGCGCGGGCGCATCGCCTGGCCGAGCGCCTGTACGCCGAGGCAGTGCCGCAGGGCGCGGGGTTCAGCCGCTTCATTGCCAGCAGCCTGTGGCGCTGCCTGAGCGCGCCGCCGCAGGACTGGCCGCTCACCGTGTGCGAGGGCAGGAGCGTGGAGCCTTGCGAGGGCGTGGCCAACACGCTGGTGCGCGTACCCGTGCTGCCCGAGGGCGATGCGCTGACCGCGGAGCTGCCCGGCGAGGAGGACCTGCCCGCTGCTTCAGTGTTTCACTTCAGCGCGCAGCATCGCTGGTGGTACTTCCCGGACATGACACCCGATGAGGTCATTCTGCTCAAGTTTCACGACTCGGATCACTCGCGCGCCTGGCGTGTGCCACATTCGGCGTTCCACGACCGCACCCGGCCGCGGGCGAGGGTGCGCGAGAGCATCGAATTCCGCACCATCGCGTACTTCGAGTGAGCACGCGTCAACGTTTTGGAGCGTTGATCAACGCCTGCGGCAACCGTAACTTACGCGACACCGGCGCGCGTTCGCAGACAGGATGCTGGTTGCCTTGAATCCAGCGCCCACCTGGTGACGTAGCCAGAACCATGTCATGCCCGCGACGTTGCGAGCGCCCCGGCGGCGTCTCCCGAGCCCCCCCTGCGCAAGCGCTGCGCGCTCTCGTCATCCTGGCGGGACTGTGCCTGGGCGCGGCCGCCCGAGCACAGGCCCCGGCACCGACCGGCTCCGGCGGTGCTGCCGATCAGGGGCTCCAGGAGGTCACGATCAGCGTCAAGCGCCTGGAGCTGCTCGGGACGGCTGCGACGGCCAGCGAGGGCGTCGTCTCCGAGCAGGAGATCCAGCTCATGCCGGCGCTGCGCCCCGCGCAGCTGCTCGAGAGCGTTCCGGGACTGATCGTCACCTCGCACAGCGGTGAGGGCAAGGCGAACCAGTACCTGCTGCGCGGCTTGAATCTCGATCACGGCACCGACCTTGCAGTATTCGTCGACGGGATGCCGATCAACCAGCCGACCCATGCGCACGGACAGGGATACACCGATCTCAGTTTCCTCATCCCGGAGCTCACCGAGCAGATGAGCTACACCAAGGGGCCGTACTACGCCCAGGTCGGCGACTTCGGCGCGGTCGGCTCGGTGCACATCTCCTATCGGGACACGATCGCGGACCAGCTCGCCGCCGGTGCCGGGACGCTCGGCTTCCGCCGCGCGTTCGCGTCCGGCTCGATCGGGGCGGGCAGCGGCGTGCTGCTCGCGGCCGCCGAGGCACAGCACTACGACGGGCCCTTCGCTACCCCCGACGATGCGCGCAAGGAGAACGCGGTGCTGCGCTATAGCAGCGGCAGCGCGCGCGAGGGCTACTCGGTCACGGCCATGTACTACCACCAGCTCTGGACCAATACGACCGACGTGCCGCTGCGCGCGATCAGCGAGGGGCTGCTGCCCGACCGCTTCGGCACACTCGATCCGACCGACGGCGGTCGCGCCCAGCGTGCGAGCCTGTCACTGCAGGCGCAACACGACTTCGGCACCGGGCACCTGAGCGCGAGTGCGTACTTCATCTACAACGAGCTGCACCTGTACAACGACTTCACGCACTATCTGTTCGATCCGGTGCACGGCGATCAGGAGGATCAGTTCGAGAACCGCCACGTGCTGGGCGCGCACGCCGGCTACACCCTGCCACTGCCGCTCGGGCGCTTCGACAACGACCTCGAGCTCGGCGCGCTCACCCGCCATGACTGGCTGGAGCTCGGACGCCTGCCGAGCGTGGCGCGCGCCCCGCTGCCGGCGACGGACGACGACCCATCCTTCTCCAACCACGATCAGGTGCACCTGAATTCCTACGCTGCCTACCTGCAGGCCACCACGCACTGGACACCCACGGTGCGAACCGTGCTCGGCGTGCGCGGCGACCTCCAGCAGGGCACCGACTGGGACCTGCTCGCGCCGCTGCACCAGAGTGCCGGGTACACCAATGGCGGCACGGCGCGGCAGTTCCTTGCCCAACCGAAGGCGAGCCTCATCTACACCCCGCTCGACATGCTCGAGCTCTACGCGAGCATGGGGCGCGGGTTCCACAGCGCGGATCTGCGCGGCGTCAATCAGGCCGTCAATTCCGACAGCGCCCTGCCGCCCACGCCGCTGCTCGCCAAGCAGGAGGGGCAGGAGCTCGGCCTGCGCGCCGAGTGGGGACCGCGACTCACGCTCACGCTCGCCGTCTACAATCTCTGGGAGCAGTCGGAGACCGTGCTCGATGCCGATGTGGGGCAGGACGCCGCCGGCCCGCCGAGCCGCCGCTACGGCGCCGAGCTCAACATCACCTATCAGATGACGCCGTTCCTCGAGATCTACGCGAGCTATTCCGGCAACCACACCCGCTTCACCCACCCGCTCGATGACGGCACCGGCCATGTGGGCACCTACATCTCGCAGGCGCCCGATGGTACGGGGCTCCTGGCGCTGTACCTCACGCACCTTGGCCGCTGGAGCGGCGGCCTCGAGTACCGCTACCTCGGCAACTATCCGCTCTCCGCGGGCCCCTGCGTCGATGCGGCCGCGGTCCGCGATCTCCCCGGTGCGACCTCCTGCGCCAATGCGCCCACCGCGCAAGCACAGGTGCAGGGCCACGGCTTCGGCGAGGTGAATCTCGATGCGAATTACGCGTTCGGCGCGCGAGCCAAGCTATCCTTGGGCATCTACAACCTCCTCAACACGCACGCCAATGCCGCCGAGTTCTGGTACGTCGACCGACTGCGATCCGAGATCGCGGCCTTTCCCGACGGCCGTGCCGACATTCATGCGCACCCGCTGGAGCCGCTCACGGCGCGACTCACGGTGTCGGTGGCCCTCGAGCCCTGAGCGGTTGCAAGCTTGAGCGCGGCGGAGGCGACCGGCGCTGACTCCGACGCGCGCCTGGTGCGCGCTCTGGGCGTCCGCCAGCTCGCGGCCTCGATCTTCAACTACACCGTCGGCAGCGGCATCTTCACGCTCCCCGCCTATGCGGTGGCGAAGCTCGGCGGTGCGGCTCCGCTCGCCTTCGTCGCGTGCGCGCTGGCGATGGCGCTGGTGGTGCCGTGCCTTGCGGAGGCGGGCAGCCGCGTGGCTGGCGCCGGCGGCCCCTACGCCTACATCGAAGTCGCGCTCGGCCCGTTCGTCGGGTTCCTCTCGGCCGTGCTGCTGCTCATGACGGGACTGTCAGCGGGTGCCGCGGTCGCCGTGCTGTTTGCGCGCTCGGTCGAGGCACTCATCGGGATGCACTCGGCCTGGCTGCTGCGTGCGCTCATCCTCGGGGTCATCGGAGCACTCGCCGGCCTCAATATCCGTGGTGTACGCACCGGAGCCCGCATCATCGAGGCCGTGACGGTGGCGAAGCTCGTGCCGCTCATCGCATTCGTGGTCGTCGGCGCCGCTTTCGTCAGGCTTTCCAATCTCAGCTGGGGTCCGACGCCGCCCGTTTCCTCGGTGCTCGGCACCGCCGGTCTCGTGATCTTCGCGTTCTCCGGAATCGAGTCGGCGCTGGCCCCGAGCGGCGAAGTGCGCAATCCCGCGCGCACTGTGCCGCGCGCCGCATTCGTGGCCCTCGGCGCCGCAACGCTGCTGTACCTCGCGATCCAGGGGGTGGCGCTCGGGATCCTGGGCACGCACCTCGCCGACGATTCGACCGCCCCGCTCGCCGCGGCGGCCGGTGCCGTGGCCGGACCTGCCGGTCGGCTCGTGCTGCTGATCGGGGCGAGCGTCTCGATGCTCGGCTATCTCAGCAGCAACCTGCTGTCGGTGCCGCGGACGCTGTTCGCCTCCGCGCGCGATGGGTTCCTGCCGAGTGTGCTGAGCGCGGTGCATTCGCGGTACCGCACGCCATTCGTCGCGATCCTGGTGTACGCCGCGGTCGCCGTCGCGCTTGCGCTCTCGGGCACGTTCGAGAGGCTCGCCACGATCTCGAATCTCTCGGCATTCCCGCTGTACATCCTGAGCGCTATCGCGGTCCTCGTGTTGCGCCGTCGCGACGTGCGCACGGATGGCGTGCCCTATCGGGTTCCCGGCGGGGCGGCGATTCCGATTGCGGCCTGCGCGGCGAATCTCTGGCTCATCCTGGCAACCGCGGGAACCGAGGACCTGAGGGGCTTCGGAGCGATGCTCGGGGCGACGGCAGTCCTGTTCGCCATACGCGCCTACCGCAACCGCAGGACGGATTCGACATAAGACAGTCCCTTCGAGGCAAGAGTGCTGCGACCCTGCGATGTGTCGCGCGCTACCGACAGGATGCGTGGATAATGACGGATTGCCACGGAGAGCGGCCATTCCTGCATCGGTCTCCCCGCTACGACTGATTGGCCTCGCGGCGAGCGTCCTGGTGTGCGCAGGCATCCCGCATGCTGTCGGCGCGCAGGCCGAGAATTCCGCGCGCGCGCTCATCGAGCGCGCCGCCAACGACATTCGCACGGACCCGGAACTGAGCCGGCGCGATGCCGAGCAGGCGCTCGCGGTCCTCGCGCGGCAGCCGGACGCCGACCTCGAGATCCGTGCGCACATGCTGCTGTGTGACTATCAGTCCGAGCGCAGCGAGGCGGCCGCCGAGGCCGAGATTGCCGCGGCGACCGCGCTGCTGCCGCAGGCCCATCGCGCCGGGCTGCGCGCCGGCGTGCTCACCTGCCGCGGCGCGGTGCGCGAGACCGCCGGCGACAACGCGAGCGCGCGCTCGCTCTATGAGCAGGCCGTGCAGGTTGCCAGCGCCGCGCAGGACTCGGAGATGCTCGCCGAGGCGCTGTTCTCGCGCGGCTACCTGCTCGGCCTCGCGGGCGAATATGCGGCGGGACTTGCGGATCTGCGCCGATCCCAGACGCTGTACGAGGGCCTGAAGATGCCGCGGCACGCGCTGACGGCATTGAATGCCATCGCGATCGAGTACAACCGCATGGGCGACTACTCGCAGGCGAAGCACATCTACGCCGAGGCGCTGAGGGCGCAGCGCGCGGCCGGCATGCAGCGCGAGGTGGCGGTGACGCTGCACAACCTCGCACGCGCCCACGAGAACCTGCATGAATGGGCCCAGGCGCGCCAGGCGTTCACCGAATCGTTCGAGGCGAGTCGGCAGATCGGCTATGTGCGCGGCGAGGCCTATGCGCTACGCGGTCTGGCAGCCGTCGAGGTCGCGACCGGCGATGCCGCCGAGGGGCTCAGGCAGCTCGACCGAGCGGCCGCACTGCAGGGTGAGACGCCCGATGCCCGGCTGCGCGGTCTGATCGCGCTCGAGCGCGGTGTCGCGCTGCATCGCCTGCAGCGCCTGGCCGAGAGCAATGCCGCGCTCGAGGAGGCGCTCGGGGTGTTCCGCAGCTCGGATGCGCTCGGTGACCTCGCCGATACCTACCGCGAGCTGGCCGCCGTGCACTCCGAGCTCGGCGACTGGCGCGGTGCCTACGAGCACGAGGGCAACTACGCGCAGGTCTCCGACAAGCTGCTCGGCAATCAGCTCGATCAGCGCTTCGCCGCCCTCAAGGTCGAGTTCGACACTGCCGCCAAGGAGCGTGAGAACGCGGCATTGCTGCGCGAGAACGAAGCGAGCAGGCAGGCACTCGCCCAGGACCAGCGCGTGCGCGAGCTGCAGGCAGCCGTCATCGCCCTGACGCTGCTGCTCGCGATCGTGCTCGCCTCGCTGGCGTTGCATCAGCGCGGCCGATCCAAGCGGATGGGTGTGCTCGCGATGACCGACGAGCTCACCGGCGTTCCCAATCGGCGCGCGGTGCTAGGCCGGCTCGGCGCGCTGCTGAAGACGCCGGACGGCGCGTGCTGCTCCGTGCTGATCATGGACATCGATCATTTCAAGCGGATCAACGATCACCACGGGCATCCGGTCGGCGATGAGGTCCTGAGGGTCGTGGCTGACGGTGTGCGCGTCGCGGTGCAGGAGCCGAGCTTCTTCGGCCGTCTGGGGGGCGAGGAGTTTCTGATCGCGCTGCCCGGCACGTCCCTCGAGCGCGGCCATGAGATCGCGGAAGGGTTTCGCGAGCGCGTGATGGCGATCGATACTGCGCGGTGGTTCGCGGACCGCCGCGTGATCACGACGAGCATCGGCGTCACGGTGTCGCTGCCCGCAGGCGATACGCCGAGCAGTGTGCTCAAGCGCGCCGATACCGCACTGTACGCGGCCAAGCGCGCGGGTCGGAACTGCGTGCGCAGCGAGCTCGCAATGCCCGGCGAGGCTGCGGAACCGGCTGCGGACGCGGCGGAGCACCCGCTCGGGAGCGAGATCGCCGCCGCACACCTGATCGATGCTGAGCTCTCGGCGCACAGCACGACCAAGCGCGCCTCGTAGGAACAGTCCCCCCGGCGGCTGCTGCGCCGCTACAGCGTGTACTTCACGATCATCCGCGCGACCCGCGCGTGCTGCGTGGACCAGTTGGCGAAGCCGTGGCAGATGTGCTTCGCGGGCCCGTCCCCGGCGACCTCGACCGGCTTCTCGGAGAAGCGTGACTGCTCGAGCTCTTGACCTGCGAGGCTGCGCGCTGCGCTCCAGGACGTATCGGCATCGGCAAAGCGCGAATACAGCTCGACGCTCACCACGCTCGCGTGCGCCGGGATCGGCGCACACACGAGAACCTGCACCGCATCCGACTCGGCGCACGCCGGCCCGCCATCGGCCGCAGCGAGCGTTGCGCCGAGGGCCGCCGGCGCAGCGCCCGGCGCCTTGCAGGCCGCGACGGTGGTGAGCGCCTCGGCACCCTCGGCTCCCTGGCGCCGCAGCACACCCGCCTCGATCTCATCGCGCGCCTGCGCCCGCGTCTGCAGCACCTCGTCGGCAGCGCTGAGTCGGCTCTGCAGCTCATGCTGCATGCCGCTCGCTTGGGCGCGCTCGCGCTCCATCAGCCACTGATCGAGCGAGAAGCCGCCGACGGCGGCGCCGAGCAGCATGATGGTAATCAGCAGCAGCGGTCCGCGCGTGCGGCGGCGCTCCCCCTGGACACGCGCCGCGGCCTGCGCGCGTGCGGCGACCTCGCGCTTGAAGGATGCCTTGAGCTGCAGCAGCGACGTGATGAGCGTCGCGCCGGCGGCAATCATTGCAGCAAGCACTGCGTCCGACATCGCTCCTCCGAACAATCAAGTCACGCTAGCACGGCACCGGCCGGGCACGGCGGGCTATCGGGGCGGCGTTGCGGAAACTGCGAGAGCCGTCACACCGTCACACCGGGCGAGGGCACGCGGCGTTGCGCGAGCCAGGCATCGAGCGCGGCGGCGCTGCCGCGCGGCAGATGCAGGCCCAGCTTGCTGCGGCGCCAGAGGATGTCATCCGCGCTCTGGGCCCACTCGTGCCGACACAGATACTCAATCTCGCGCTCGTACAGCCCCGGCAGCACCTCGGCACCGAGATCGGCCAGGGAGCGGGCTTCGTGCAGCATTGTTTCGGCGCGCGTTCCGTATGCGCGCGCATAGCGGCGCCGCAGCGACGGCGGCAGCCACGGATGACGGTGCTCCAGCGCGCGCAGGAACACGGCGAAGCTGCCCTGCGGGAGATCGCCGCCGGGCAGCATCGCGCCGGCGGTCCAGTGCCGCCTGCCGCCGCGGCCGAGCGCGCGCGCGAGCCGATCGACCGCGTCCTCGGCGAGCTTGCGGTAAGTCGTGATCTTGCCGCCGAACACCGACAGCAGCGGGGCGCCGTTCGCCTCCGTCTCGAGATCCAGGGCGTAGTCGCGCGTCACCGCCGATGCATCGGCGGACTCGTCCTCGAGCAGCGGGCGCACTCCGGAGTAGCTCCACACGACATCCGCGCGCGTCACGGCGCGCTGGAAGTAGCGGCTCGGCATCGCACAGAGGTAGTCGATCTCGGCGGATTCCGCCGCCGCGGCCTGCGGCTCGCCGCGATACTCCACGTCGGTCGTGCCAAGCAGCGTGAACTCGCGCTCGTACGGCAGCGCGAAGCCGATGCGCCGATCCGGGTTCTGGAACAGGTAGGCGAAGCGGTGCTCGTACAGGCGCCGCACGACGATGTGACTGCCCTTCACCAGGCGCACGTGGCGCGCCGAATGCACGTGCGTCGCCTCCTTCAGGAAGCGCGCAACCCACGGACCCGTCGCGTTGACCGCGGCGCGGGCGCGCACCACGCGCAGGCCTCCGCTGCCGTCGAGGAGCCGCGCATGCCACAAGCCCTCGCGACGCTCCAGGCGCTCGCAGCGCGTGCGTGTCAGAATCGAGGCGCCGCGCTCGGCGGCATCGAGCGCCGTGAGCGCGACCAGACGCGCATCGTCCACCCAGCCGTCGGAGTAGACGAAGCCGCGACGGTAGCGTGGCGCGAGCGGAGCTCCGGCCACGTGGGTTGCGAGGTCGAGCGCGGCAGATGCCGGCAGGCGCTCGCGCGCCGCGAGATGGTCGTATAGATACAGGCCGGCACGAATCATCCAGGCGGGCCGCAGGTGCGAGTCGTGCGGCATCACGAAGCGCAGCGGCCACATGATGTGCGGCGCCGAGGCGAGCAGGATCTCGCGCTCCTTGAGGGCCTTGCGCACCAAGCCGAAGTGAAGCTGCTCGAGGTACCGCAGCCCGCCGTGGACGAGCTTGGTGCTCGCGGAGGAGGTGTGCGCGGCAAGGTCGTCCTGCTCGACGAGCAGCACCGACCAGCCGCGGCCTGCGGCATCCCGCGCGATCCCGCAGCCGTTCACTCCACCGCCCACGACGAGCAGATCGTGGGTCTGTTCCTGCTCGGCTCCCCGAGGCGGCATGCACGGCATCTTGCCACGTGCGCGGCTTCGGTCCAATGTGACGGCCCATGAGCGCGCAGGCCCCAGAGCCCGGTCGGCTCGTCAGGGCGGCACGCGGCGTACAACGACTGTTGGCGCCCAACCCCTCGCTGATGACCGGTCCCGGGACCAACACGTATCTGGTGGGCGATCCGCCGACCGCCGTGATCGATCCGGGTCCCGATGATCACGGGCATCTCGAGCGCATCGTGGGCGCCGCGCCCGAGCTCGCACTGATCCTGCTCACGCACACACATCCGGACCATGCGGCCGGGGCGATGGCGCTCGCGGCGCGCACCGGCGCCCGCCTCGCAGGCCGTGCGGCACCGAGCGACGGGCGTCAGGTGCGCGGGTTTGAGCCGCAATTCGAGCCGCAGCGCGATCAGCGCATCGCGTTGCAGGGCGGCGGCTCACTGCGCGCCATCGACACGCCCGGCCACGCGTCCAACCATGTCTGCTACCTCCTGGAACCCGATGGACTGCTGTTCTCGGGCGACCACATCCTCGATGGTGTCACGCCCGTCATCATTCCTCCGGATGGCTCGATGGCGGGGTATCTGCGCTCGCTGCAGCGGCTGCGTGACTATCCGCTCGCGA